>JABAOD010013932.1_pt5 | contig 12585 bp, 9 predicted proteins | sample 7062151 | NCBI WGS metagenome assembly JABAOD01 (sample SAMN14538626, study PRJNA623070) | marine sediment metagenome | biome: marine biome [ENVO:00000428]; feature: marine pelagic biome [ENVO:01000023]; material: deep marine sediment [ENVO:00002113] | place: India: Gulf of Khambhat ...
GCCGTCGGTCTTTTGCCATCTCATCATCTCTCTTAGTCACTTCCACGGTGCGTAGAGATTTCGCCGCCGCCACCCGCGCTCCATTTAACGCTTTGACACCGAGCGGCGATATAAAGGTGCGCAAAGAAGACGCTGACAAGCAAGACGTAAGTGAAACGCGTTGCAGATAAGAAACAGAAGCTGCAGAAACCTTTTGTCGATCATCCTCGATACCGGGCACAACGATAACTCAGTTGCCAGCTGGCACCCCAGGTACTGTCAGATTTGACCTTCGATTTATCGCTGCGATACCCCAGCGACGCGCTGTGCGCCGAGTACTAGCGGATACAGCGATCAACAACAGCAGAGCAGGGAAGACGAGGCAATAACCTCTCCGCGGCCCAGACGGTGAGCCGTGAGAGCATAAACAAGGGTGTTGACCCCGTCTCATTAGTTTTCTACCGTGACGCTGTATGACCATCGCGGCCAGGCGTAGAACAGGCCGCCGCCGGCAGCGCCTCATCGTTCCGCAGACGCGTTTTGCAAGGAGATAAGCCATGGCAGAGAACGTCAGCATTCAAACCCGCAGCCCTACCCGGTCTGTTTTCAGCAAGATCCCTTGGACCCTGCTGATCATCGCCTATATGGTGATCGTGCACCTCGCCGGGGTGAGCATGAGCGGCGTGGCCGGCTATATCTTTCTCGCGCTGGGGGTGTTTGTGCTGGTCGCCGAGTTCTTTAAGTCCGGGGACATCAACACCCGGGTCTTCCTGATGGATCTCGTGAGCGCGATCTTCGCCGTGATCGTGGCGACGATCCTGATGAGCTACCTCTACTTCAAGCTTGGGCAAACGCCCACGTTCTTTCACTGGTTCGGTGTCGCTATCATCCTCGCCGACGCCATTTTGAGTCCCTTCAATGCCTTTCGTACCGCTTTGCGCAACCTAGGCCTGGGTACTTCGGTCTGAACGCAGATGACGAGAGCGGGTATTGGCAGAAATGCGTTATGGCAACGCTAATTGTGAAGGCCAGTGCTGTTATGTGTGGCGCCGTGCTTGCAGCAGCTGTCGCGGTGGCCGCCGACGACCGCTATGCCGCGGCACGCGATACCCTGTTGCGCGCGATCGCTCGCGATGCCCGCATCACCGCCGACTATACCGGCAGGACCGCGTTTGACCCGCGCGTGATGGCATCGCTGGCGAGCGTACCGCGGCACGAGTTCGTGCCGCCCGATTTGCAGCTCTCTGCTTACGAAAACCGGCCGCTGCCCATCGGCTACGGCCAGACCATCTCGCAGCCCTACATCGTCGCCCTGATGACGGACCTGTTGAACCCCAAGAGCGGCGACGTCATGCTGGAGGTCGGTACCGGGTCTGGTTACCAGGCGGCGGTGCTGGCGAAGCTGATCAAGCAGGTTTACACCATCGAGATCATCCCCCCGTTGGCGAAGCGGGCCACCGAGCGGCTCAAGCGTCTGCGCTACGACAATGTCGTCACCCGCGTCGGCGACGGTTACTACGGTTGGGAAGCGCATGCGCCGTTCGACGGCATTATCGTCACGGCCGCCGCCACGCAGATTCCGCCGCCGCTCATCAAGCAACTCAAGCCGGGCGGACGTATGGTGATTCCGGTCGGCAGCCGGTTCCTCACCCAGGAGCTGTTGCTCATAGAAAAGACGCCGACGGGTGACATCAAAACCCGCCAGATCCTGCCCGTACGCTTCGTGCCCCTGACTGGCGGGCATTAGAGCCTGCATGGCGGAATCGGACAGAGCACCGCGTCGGCTATTTCTGTCGATCTCGCTCATCTCGGCATCGGCCATCGCCTACGAGATCCTGCTGATGCGATTGCTGTCGATCGTTCAGTGGCACCACTTCGCCTACATGATCATCAGCCTGGCGCTGCTCGGTTATGGCTTGAGCGGCACCGCCCTGGCGCTCGCCAGGCGTTGGTTCGAGCGGCATTTCGCCGGCACCTACATCGCAAGCGCCGCTGCATTCGCGGTATCGACGCTCGTTTGCTTCGCCGTGGGTCAGCGTGTGCCCTTCAATGCGCTCGAGATCGTTTGGGACCCGCGGCAGTTTTTCTATCTGCTGCTGATCTATTTGTTATTCTTCATGCCGTTTTTCTTTGCCGCGAGCTGTATCGGTCTCGCGCTGCTGCGCTACAAGAACTTCGTTAATCGTGTCTACCGTGCCGACCTGATAGGTGCCGGGAGCGGCGCGGTGCTGTTGATCGCGAGCCTGTTTCTGGTGAGGCCTGAGGTCGCTTTGCAGCTGATTGCTGCCCTGGCGCTGTTGGCGGCGGCACTGGCGGGCTTCGCGTACACGCAGGTCGTGTCGCGTGGGCTCGCACCGGTGCTGCTGGCCTTAGCCGTGGCGGTGCTGCTGATTCCGCGAAGCGCGTTCGAGCTGCAGATATCGCCCTACAAGGGCCTGAGCCAGGCGCTGCAGGTGCTGGGCACGCAGGTGTTGAGCGAGCATTCGGGGCCGCTCGGCTTGCTCACGGTAGTGTCTAGCCCCGCCGTTCCCTTTCGTCATGCACCGGGCATCAGTCTCAAGAGCGAGCACGAGCCACCGCCACAACTCGGCGTGTACACTGACGGCGACGCGCTCAACGTGATCACGCGCGACATCGGTGAGCGCACGGCGCTGGCCTACCTCGATGACCTAACGACGGCCCTGCCCTACCAGTTGCTGCAGCAACCGCGCGTGCTCGTCCTCGGCGCTGGCACTGGCGCCGATGTGTTGCAGGCGCGCTATCATGGCGCGCGCTCGATCGACGCCGTCGAGCTCAACCCTGGCGTAATCGCGCTCATGCGCGAGCGCTACACCGATTATTCTGGTCGTCTGTACGACGCCGAAGACGTGCGCGTGCACGTTGCCGAGGCGCGCGGCTTCGTCGCCCGAAGTCACGAACGCTTTGACTTGATCCAGGTTGCGCTGCTCGATTCTTTCACGGCCGCCAGCGCCGGCGTGCAAGCGCTGAGCGAGAGCTATCTCTACACCGTCGAGGCGATGCAGGAATATCTGCGCCACCTCACCCCCGGCGGCCTGTTGGCGATTACGCGTTGGCTCAAATTGCCGCCGCGCGACAACCTCAAGTTGTTCGCCACCGCGATCGATGCGCTGCGGGCGATGGGCGTGGAGGCCCCAGCAGCGCGCCTCGCCCTCATACGCAGCTGGCAGACGGCGACGTTGGTGATCAAGAACGGAGCGTGGACGGCAGACGACATCGAGACCTTGAAGGCTTTCTGTCGCACGCGCTCCTTCGACGTCGCCTACTATCCCCAGATGCCGGCCGCCGAGGCCAACCGCTTCAACGTGCTGCCGCAGGCGTATTTGTACGACGGCGCGATGGCCTTGCTCGGTGAGCAACGAAAGGAATTCCTCCGCCGCTACAAGTTCTATATCGAGCCGGCGACCGATGACCGGCCGTATTTTTTCCGCTTCTTTAAATGGCAGGCCTTGGAGGAGCTCATGGCCCTGCGCCAGCGCGGCGGCGCGAGCCTGATCGAATGGGGCTATCTCATCTTGTTGGCCACGCTAGTGCAGGCGCTGGTGGCGGGTTTTTTGCTGATCTTGTGCCCGCTCTCGGTCATGCGCGGGAGCCTGCAAGAGCAGGCGACGACCGTCGCGCGCCTGAGTCTCTATTTTGCCGCGCTTGGGCTGGCATTTATCTTCATCGAGATCGCCTTCATCCAGAAGCTCGTGCTGTTCCTGAGCCATCCGCTCTATGCCATCGGCGTGGTGTTGAGCGGATTCCTCGTCTTCGCCGGTCTCGGCAGCGGCTATTCGCAGCGCTTTGCCGAGCGCCTGCGCGATCGCGGGCTCTCGGCCATCGCCGTGGCCGTGGCGGCGATCGCCGCGATCGCCCTGGTCTATCTCGCGTTGCTGCCGCTGCTTTCGCGCGAGCTGATCGCGCTGGCGGATCCATTGCGCGTAGCGCTGTCGTTGGCCTTGATCGCGCCCTTGGCGTTCTTTATGGGCATGCCGTTTCCGCTGGCGCTGGCGCGCGTGTCGACACAGGCCCCGGCCTTCATTCCCTGGGCCTGGGGCGTCAACGGCTTTGCGTCAGTGGTGAGCGCGACCCTAGCGACGCTGCTGGCGATTCATTTCGGTTTTACCCTGGTGGTCGCTTTCGCCTTGGCTCTGTATGCCTTCGCTGTCGTCGTTCTCCCCACGTGGAACTGAGTTGCTTTTACTGATGCTTTGGTCGATCCTGTTTGGCAGAATGATTGGGATGGGCGCGAGTGATCTTTGCCACGGAACTTCCTGAGCGCGGTCCGCTGCGCTCGGCGATCGATGAGGCTTTTCTCGCCGACGAGACCGCTTGCGTCGAGGCGTTGTTGTCGCAGGCGGCGGTCGCCGAGGACGCACACGAGCGCATCGCCGATCGCGCCCGCCAACTGGTAATGGCGGTGCGCGAGCAGCGCAAGGCGCACGGCGGGCTCGATGCCTTCATGCACGAGTACGATCTTTCTTCGGAGGAAGGGGTCGTGCTCATGTGTCTGGCGGAGGCGCTCTTGCGCATCCCTGATGCTGACACCGCCGATCGCCTCATCCGCGACAAGCTCGCCCGCGGGCAGTGGGACAAGCATCTCGGTCAGAGTCACTCGCTCTTTGTTAACGCCTCGACCTGGGGCCTGATGTTGACCGGCCGCATCGTGCAGCTCGAGACGCTGACGGTCGACGACATCACCGCATTCCTCGGGCGCTTGACGGCGCGCATGGGCGAGCCGGTCATCCGTGTGGCGCTCACGCAGGCGATGCGCATCATGGCGCATCAGTTCGTGATGGGCCGCACGATCGAGGAGGCGATCAAGCGCAGCCATACGCCGGAACATCGCCAGTACCTGCACTCTTTCGACATGCTCGGGGAAGCGGCGATGACAAGCGGCGATGCCGAGCGCTATTACCAAGCCTATGTGCACGCCATTAACGCCCTCGCCGCCGAGGCCAGCGGCAGCGCGGACGTCTACTCGGCACCGGGTATTTCGGTCAAGTTGTCAGCGTTGCACCCGCGTTTCGAATTCGCCCAACGCGAGCGCGTGCTGGCGGAGCTCGTGCCGCGTGTCGAGGCCCTGAGCGCGCTTGCTGGCGACGCCGGCATCGGCATCACGCTTGATGCCGAAGAAGCCGACCGCCTCGACCTGATGCTGGATATCGTCGAAGCGGTCTACCATTCCGCGTGCACCCGCGAGTGGCACGGCCTCGGTGTGGTCGTGCAGGCCTATCAAAAGCGCGCCATCCACATGGTGGCGTGGCTCATCGAGCTTGCGCGTCGTTACCGCCGCCGCATCCCGGTGCGCCTGGTCAAGGGCGCCTACTGGGACGCCGAGATCAAGCACGCGCAGCAGCAAGGGCTCGACGGTTACCCGGTTTTCACCCGCAAGGTGTCCACCGATGTCTCCTATCTCGCCTGCGCGAAGCAGATCTGGGCCGCGCGCGATCGGCTCTATCCCGAGTTCGCCACGCACAACGCACACACCGCGGCCTTCGTATTGGAAATGGCGGGCGACGAACGGGGCTTTGAGTTCCAGCGCCTGCACGGCATGGGGCAGGTGCTGTACGGCGAGCTCGTCGGCGCGGAAAAACAAAACGTGGCCTGCCGCATATATGCGCCCGTGGGCTCGCATGAGGACCTGCTGCCCTACCTCGTGCGCCGGTTGCTCGAGAACGGCGCCAATACCTCCTTCGTCAACCGCCTCAGCGACGAGCAGGCCCCGGTCGAGGAGATCATCGCCGATCCCGCGCTGGTGTTACGCGCGACTCAACCCGTGCCGCATCCGCGTATCCCCTTGCCGGTAGATCTCTACGGCAGCGAACGCCGCAATGCGCGTGGGCTCAACCTAGCGGATACGCGCGAGCTCCGCGCGCTCGCGCAGGATATGGATCGGGCACTGGGCGAGGCGTGGACGGCGGCCCCGCGGGTCGACGGCAAGACGCTCGAGGGTAGCGAGCGCACGTTGACCGACCCGAGTGACCGCCGACGCGTGGTGGGCCGCGCCTTCGACGCCGACGAGACGGCCGTGGAACAGGCGTTGGCAAGCGCCAGCGCGGCCGCGACAATGTGGGCGCGAACGGAGGTGGACCGGCGTGCCTTATGCCTGGAGCGCGCAGCCGAGCTGTTCGAAGAGCATCGGGCGGTGCTGATGACGTTTTGCGTGCGCGAGGGCGGCAAGTCCATTGCCGACGCGTTGGCTGAGGTGCGCGAGGCCTGCGATTTCTGTCGCTACTATGCCGCGCTCGCGCGCCGGGAGTTCGCCGCGGCGCGCGTGTTGCCCGGACCGACCGGCGAGAGCAACCAGCTCGGCCTGCACGGGCGCGGGGTGTTTGCCTGTATCAGCCCCTGGAATTTTCCGCTGGCGATTTTCACAGGCCAGGTCGCCGCCGCGCTGGTGGCGGGCAACGCCGTCATCGCCAAGCCCGCCGAGCAGACGCCGCTGGTGGCCGCCTTGGCCGTGCGCCTGCTGCACGAGGCGGGCGTACCGACCGAGGTCCTGCACTTCCTGCCGGGTGCCGGCGAGCAGGTCGGCGCGAGGCTGGTCGCCGATGCGCGCATTGCCGGGGTGGCGTTCACGGGCTCGACCGAGACGGCGCGCGCGATCAATCTCGCGCTGGCGCAGCGCAAAGGTCCGATCGTTCCGTTGATCGCCGAGACCGGCGGACAGAACGCGATGATCGTCGATAGCTCGGCCTTGCCCGAGCAGGTCGTGAGCGACGCCATCGCCTCGGCGTTCGACAGCGCCGGCCAGCGCTGCTCGGCGCTGCGGGTGCTGTTCCTGCAGCAGGACGTAGCGCCGCGCATCACGCATCTCCTCGCCGGCGCGATGGCGGAGCTACGCGTCGGCGATCCGGCGCTGCTGTCGACCGACGTGGGTCCGGTGATCGATGCCGAGGCGCAGGCAATGTTGCGCCAGCACGCGCGGCGCATGCGCGGGGAAGGCGAGCTGATCTACGAAGTGCCCCTGCCGCCGGAGACCCAGCACGGTACCTATTTCGCGCCTTGCGCATTTCATTTGTCGAGCCTGAGCTTGCTCGAGCGTGAGGTCTTCGGTCCGATCCTGCACGTGATTCACTATGCGGCCGATAAGCTCGACAGCGTGATCGATGCGATCAACGCCACCGGCTACGGCTTGACCCTCGGCATCCACAGCCGCATCGACGAGACCGCGCGCTACATCCAGCAACGCGCGCGTGTAGGCAACACCTATGTGAATCGCAACATCATCGGCGCCACCGTCGGCGTGCAACCGTTCGGCGGCGAGGGCCTGTCGGGAACCGGGCCGAAGGCGGGCGGCCCGCATTATCTGTATCGCTTCACCACCGAGCGCACGCTCACCATCAACACCGCCGCCGTCGGCGGCAACGCCTCTCTGTTTGCGCTCAGTGCGGACGAAAGCTAAGTAAGCGCAATTTCTAAACACAACTTGTGGGTCACTGGTGTCGACGCAAGGCGACTGGCGAAACAGGGCGAAGCTGGAGCCGCGCGGCGACACCGGCGATGATGCGTGGAATTAAGCGGCGCTGTGTAGGGCGTCGAGGTCCGTCAACACGCTTTTAATCTGAGTGAAGGCCCAGTCAAGTTGCGCCCTGGTGATGGTCAGCGGCGGGGCAAAGCGCACCACGGTCTCGTGGGTTTCCTTGCTCAAGATGCCCGCACGCATCAGTCGTTCGCAAACCTCGCGCGCGCTGGCGCAATCGGGGTTGATCTCCATGCCGATGAACAGGCCCTGACCGCGCAGCTCTTTGATAAACGGGCTCGCGAGCGTCGTGAGCTTTTGCAGGAAGTAGCGGCCGAGCTCGGCCGAGCGTTCCCATAAGCGCTCCTCGACCAGCAGATCGAGCGTTTCCAGCGCCACGGCCGCGGCGAGCGGGTTGCCGCCGAAGGTGCTGCCGTGATCGCCGGGTGTGAAGACGTCCATCACTTCGTCGCGGGCGAGAAACATCGACACCGGCAACAGGCCGCCGCCGAGCGCCTTGCCGAGGATCAAGCCGTCGGGCTGTACACCGTCGTGCTCGCACGCGAGCAGCTTGCCCGTGCGGCCGAGACCGGTCTGCACCTCATCGCACATCAGCAGCACCTTGTGCTCGTGGCAAATACGCGCGCACTCGCGCAGGTAACCCTTGGGTGGAACGATGATCCCGGCCTCGCCTTGCACGGGCTCGACCAAGAAGGCGACCGTGTTCGGCGTGATGGCTTTTTCGAGCGCCGTGGTGCTCGCATAGGGAATGTTCTTGAAGCCAGCGAGGAACGGCCCGAAGCCGTCGCGATACTGATCTTCTGAGGAGAAGCCGACGATGGCGATCGTGCGGCCGTGAAAGTTGCCGTCACAGACGATGATCTCGGCCTGTTCCGGCGCCACCCCTTTGACTTTGTAGCCCCACTTGCGTGCCGCCTTGAGCGCCGTTTCCACCGCCTCGGCACCGGTGTTCATCGGCAGTGCGCGGTCCTGATGCGTGAGCTCACAGGCGCGCATTAGCAGCGGTGGCAACTTGTCGGTGTAATAGGCGCGCGAGACCACGGCCAAACGCTGCGCCTGCTCGGTCAGCGCGCGCAGCAAACGCGGATGGGCATGCCCGTAGCTCACCGCGGAGTAGGCGCTCATCATGTCAAGGTAGCGTTTGCCCTCCGCATCCCATAGATAGACGCCTTCGCCGCGCACCAGCACGACCGGCAAAGGCGCGTAGTTGTGCGCGCAGTAGTGCTCTTCCATTTCGATAAACGATTTCATCATGCACCTCTCTTCCCTGCGATCGAGGCGAGCAGCTCGTAAATCAACATGGCCGTCACACCGTCGACATCCCTGTCGGGGTTAAACTCGGCGATCTCCACACCTACTAAATCATCATAGCGGCTCATTGGCGCCAACGCCGCGACGAGCTCTTCGCCGGCGATACCGCCCGGCTCGGGCGACCCCACGCCTGGGGCATCACGCGGATCGATGGCATCCAGATCGATAGTGATGCCAAACGCGGCCGTGTGCCTCCGTACCCGGTCGATGGCATCGGTCAATACCGTATTCATCCCGCGTTGTCGGATCTCATCCATGCTAAAGACTTGGACGCCGAGCCGCTGCAACAAGTTCGCCTCGGCGGCCTCGAAACTGCGCACACCGACGACGCATACATTCTCCGGCCGCAGCTTGGGCGCATAGCCGCCGAGCTGTGCTAACGCTGGCGCGCCGATGCCGAGCAGGCAGGCAAGCGGCATGCCGTGCACCGCACCGCTCGGACTGGTCTCGGGCGTATGGCTGTCCATGTGCGCATCGACCCAGATGAGACCGAGCGGCCCGTCTTGCGTCGAAGCGATACCCGTCCAGGTGCCGATGGCGCAAGAGTGATCGCCGCCAAGGACCCATGCGCAGTTGTCCGCGCCCACGACCTCGCGGGTCGTGTCTGCGAGCCGGCCGCAGAACGAAGCGATGCTCGGCAGTACGTCCTGTCCGCGTGCAGCGCCACGCGCGTGCAGCGTTGTTACCCACTCACTCGTCGGGAGCTCTTGCTGCAATCGGTCCACGAAGCCGCTGGCGGTCAGGGCCCCGGGCCCGTGCTCACAGCGGCTGTCGTTGGCGCCGAGGCCAATGGCAGCACCGATCAGGCTCATAGCCCGCCTCGGCGCCAGCATCGGCTCGCGGACCCGCAAGCTCCCCTCATGCGCCCATGTATCTCTCCATAGCATACTTATTTAGGCAAGCAGGACACGTGCCAAGTCGGCGGATATTGCAGGCGCACATTGGCGCCCGATCTGTGCTAAATACGGGTTATTCCGTAGATTTGGAGCCAACAGCCGCGACGCACGGACCGCCCAACGGGGCCGTTTTGAACGTGGCCTCGGCTGGAAAGCATAGGTTTCGTGGGTCTTTAATGGAATCGTCCGGTCCCATTCGCGGCGCGCGCCGAATGCGAGCGAGGCGCCGTCCACAGGAGGTGAACATGGATTTTCTCAAGCAGCTGGGTATCGAGCGCAGCAATCCGGGCGTCTACTCCGGTGCGGGCTGGTCCGGCAGCGGAGCCCTCGATTCCTTCAATCCCGCGAACGGCGAAGCGATTGCCCAAGTGAGTCTGTGCACGGAGCAGGATTACGAGACTGTTATCGGCCACGCCGAGCACGCGTTTCACGAGTGGCGCACGGTGCCGGCGCCGCGGCGCGGCGAGGTCGTGCGCTGCATCGCCGAGGAGCTGCGCGCAAACAAGGGTGCGCTCGGCTCTCTGGTATCGCTCGAGGTCGGCAAGATCAAGGCCGAGGGCGAGGTGCAGGAGATGATCGATATCGCCGACTTCGCGGTCGGCCAGTCGCGCATGCTCTACGGCAAGACCATGCACTCCGAGCGTCCGCAGCATCGCATGTACGAGCAATGGCACCCGCTCGGTGTGATAGGCGTGATCACGGCCTTTAACTTTCCGGTCGCGGTGTGGTCGTGGAACGCGTTTATCGCCGCCGCCGCCGGCAATGTGGTGGTTTGGAAACCGTCGCCGAAAGCGCCGCTGTGCGCGGTCGCGGTGCAACACCTCTGTAACCGGGTAACGGAGGCGATGGGCTATCCCGGCGTGTTCTCCTTGATCACGGCCGCAGCGCCGTCGCCGGTGGCGGACCGCTTCATTAACGATAAGCGCATCCCGTTGATCTCTTTCACGGGCTCGACCGCCGCCGGTCGCGAAGTGGCCAAGGTCGTGGCCGCGCGCCTCGGTAAGACGCTGCTGGAGATGGGCGGCAACAATGCCATCATCGTCGACGAGACCGCCAACATGGAGCTTGCCGTGCCGGCGATCGTCTTCGGCGCCGTCGGCACCGCCGGCCAGCGCTGCACGACCACGCGCCGCATCATCGTGCACGAGAGTCGTTACCAGGAGCTGGTCGACCGTCTGGTCAGCGCGTACATGCAGGTACCGATCGGCAATCCTTTGCAAGCGGGCGTGCTGATGGGTCCGTTGATCGATCACCAGGCCGTGCAGCAATACGAACAGGCCATTGCCGAGATCAAGGCGCTCGGCGGCGAGCTGCTCTACGGTGGCAAGGTGATCGAGGGTGCGGGCCATTTCGTCGAGCCCACGATCGTGCGGGCGCGAAACGACTGGGACATCGTTCAGCGCGAGACCTTCGCGCCCATCCTCTACGTGATCATGTATCGGGACCTGACCGAAGCGATCGCCCTGCAAAACGGCGTGCCGCAAGGGCTGTCCTCGGCGGTGTTCACGCAGAACCTGCAGCATGCCGAGCAATTTCTTTCAGTGGCGGGTAGCGACTGCGGCATTGCCAACGTCAACATCGGCACCTCGGGGCCGAGATCGGCGGCGCCTTCGGCGGCGAGAAGGACACCGGCGGCGGCCGCGAGGCCGGCTCGGATGCCTGGAAGGCCTATATGCGCCGCCAGACCACGACCATCAACTGGGGCGAGGACTTGCCGCTGGCGCAGGGCATCGACTTCTCGGTAGGCAAGAAGGGCAGTTGAGTTTGTAACGCAGCCCTGCAAAACGGCGCATGGCTGCGCCGGCGCTTGCCTCGTGTGCGTCTCGGGGCTCGCACCGGGCCTTTCGTCGTATGCTATCTTGTAACGCTCGTTGCCGCGTAAGGCTTGGGATGCATGATCGACTACGACGCCATTCTTGATCATCTCTTTGTCGGCACCTACCCGCGCACGCGGGGTGACGTGCATCAGCTAAAGAGCGACGACGGCATCACCGGCGTGCTCAACCTGCAGACCGACGAAGACATACGCGCCTGCGGGCTCGATTGGAAACGTTTGTCCCGGCACTACCAGGCCCGGGGCATGGAGGTCGAGCGCGTGCCCATCCTCGACTTCGACCCCATTGATCTGCGTGCGCGGCTCGGCCGTGCCGTCGATACGCTCGACGGGCTGATGGCTCGCCATCGCCGGGTCTATGTGCATTGCACGGCGGGTGTGGGTCGCTCGCCGGCGGTGGCGATTGCCTGGTTGGCTTGGTGTCGCGGTTGGGATCTCTTCGAAGCCGTCGAGTTCGTCAAGGACAAACGGCGCTGTGCACCCTATGTCGAGGCGATCGAGCTCGCCACCCACGATCGCTTCGATATCGGTACGGGAACAAACGCGTGAACGCTGTTGTCGAGGCGCACGGCCTGACCAAGCGCTTCAAAGACCAGACCGTCGTGCGCGGCATCGACTTCCGTGTCACCGCTGGGCAGTGTTTCGGTTTCCTCGGGCCGAACGGCGCCGGCAAGACGACGACGCTGCGCTTGATCCTGGGGCAATCGCCGATCGACGGAGGCACGCTGTCGGTGTTTGACATGCCGGTGCCGGCGCACGGTAGCGCGGTACGCCAGCGCGTGGGTGTGGTGCCGCAGACCGACAATCTCGATCCCGACTTCACCGTGGTCGAGAACCTGCGCGTCTACGGCGCCTACTTCGGTGTGCCGCGGGCGGCCGTCGATAGCCGGATAAAAGAGTTGCTCGCCTTCGTCGAGCTCGCCGATCGCGCGCACAGCAAGATCACGACCCTGTCCGGCGGCATGAAGCGCCGATTGACGATCGCACGCGCCTTGATCAACGATCCCGAAATGATCGTGTTGGACGAACCCACGACTGGGCTCGATCCACAGGTGCGGCATTTGATCTGGGCGCGCCTG
>JABAOD010000257.1_pt2 | contig 12582 bp, 9 predicted proteins | sample 7062151 | NCBI WGS metagenome assembly JABAOD01 (sample SAMN14538626, study PRJNA623070) | marine sediment metagenome | biome: marine biome [ENVO:00000428]; feature: marine pelagic biome [ENVO:01000023]; material: deep marine sediment [ENVO:00002113] | place: India: Gulf of Khambhat ...
GAGCGCTCGCTCTTCACCGAACCCTAGACGCACGATACTTGCCGTCAAAGGACGCCCGGCCGGATCCGGCCGGGCGTCTGTGTTTCCGGTTTCTCACGCCGGGTCGCGATCCCCGGGCGTTCTGGGCGATGAGGGTTCGAGCCCACGCGCCTTCCGCGACCCACCGGAGCCCCTTCGGTGGATGTGTTTGGGGCGGCAGCGTGGGTTCTTCGAGGTAGCGACTGGAGTCCCGGGCCCCTAGGGTCGAGAGGTGAGCGTCACCTGGAAATCAAGCCGTTCTCCATCACGCAAGACGGTGACCGTGATCTCTTCCCCGGGTGTGGTATTGCTGATCAAGTATGAGAGCAGGTCTCCAAACTCCAGGACCGGGGCGCCATTAATCGCCACCACCAGGTCGCCGCCGGGCTGGACGTTGGAGATGGCGTCGCAGGGCCCGGCTCCCTGGATCCCGGCCGCCTCCGCCGGCCCACCGGGAGCAACGCACGAAACGTAGGCTCCCACCGAGTCCGCGGGCAGGCCAAGCTGCTCAAGCGTCCTCAGATTCCAGGCGTCCACGCTCAGGCTCGAGATCCCAATATACGAGTAACTGTATTCGCCCTGCTCGATCAGGAACGGGACCACTCGGCGAACGATGTTCACCGGGACCGCAAATCCGATTCCCGAGTTAACGGGGCTTCCGGCGGCGCTGGATTCGGTACGGATGGCGCGATTCACGCCGACCACCTCACCGCGGAGATTGAGCAGGGGACCGCCCGAATTGCCCGGGTTGATGGCCGCATCCGTCTGGATGATATCTCCGGAGGTGAAGAACCCGCCCCCTGGAGCGCCGCGCTCCGAATCCAGAGTCCTGCCCAGCGCCGAGACGATCCCGATGGTCATGGTGCCAGAGAGACCAAAGGGGTTGCCAATCGCCACGACGCGTTGACCGACCTTCAGGGAGTCGGAATCGCCCAGTGGAAGGGGGTTGAGTTCTCCTTCGGGGACGTCGACGCGGATCACGGCTAGGTCCGAATCCAGATCTGTCCCCACAAGCTCCGCCCAGGATTTGAGGCCGGATGGAAAATCAACCTCGATCTCCGTCGCTCCCGCAACAACGTGCTGGTTGGTGACGATGTGCCCTTGCCGGTCGATCACGAATCCGGAGCCTTGTCCGGATTGCAGATTGATCCCCTCGTTGTCGAACACCAGGATATTGACAATCCCGGGATTGACCTGCTCGTAGAGTTTCACCAGGTCGACGCTCAGCGGCACGCTGAGGGACGTGCTCTCTTCGGCTGCCGGAGCGGGAGTGACGACGGAAGGCGTCAGGGTGGGCAGGTTCCTGATCGTAGGGGTGGGGGCTTCTTCGGTCAGCGCGACCGGCGAAGCGCAGGCCAGGATCGAGACCACCAGCGCCGCCCCGATGAGATGATAGGGTATGCGAGTGCTCATGCTCTTCTCCAGCCGATCCGCCTTGCGAAAGATCAAGGGCGGTCAGCGTCAATCGATAGATAATCACGCCCCCTTCGTGTCTGCAGGTCTCCCGCTTCAGCCTTCCCGGAGCTTTCCCAGCTCCTCGAAGAGTTCGCGCTCCCGCTGGCTCAGCTTGCGCGGCAGCTCAACTTTGAGACGGGCGTAGAGATCGCCGCGGCGTTTCGGATTGCGGAGCTGCGGCATGCCGCGGCCGGAGAGTCGAAAGGTCTGGCCGGGTTGGCTCCCCTCCGGTACAGTCAGCAGGACTTCGCCTCCTAGAGTGCGAACCTTCACTTCTCCACCTAGGACGGCAGTAGGGAGATCGACCTGGACCTCGGTGTAGAGGTCGTCACCTCTGCGCTCGTAGCGTCTGTCGGATTGAACCTGGACCACCAGATAGAGATCGCCCGACTGCTGGCTCGATGCTCCTCCCTGACCAGCGAGCCGGACCTTTGTGCCGGAAGTTGCCCCGGGGGGGATCTTCACTTCCAGCTTGCGCCCGTTCATCTGCAGCGTGCGCGTCGTGCCGTGGTAGGCCTCCTCGAGGGAAATCGTGACCGCCTGCTGCAGGTCGCGCCCGCGAGCGGGCCTTGCAGTACGGCGTGCGCCTCCAGCAGCGCCCCCGCCGAAGACGGCGTTGAAGAAGTCAGAAAAGCCGCCTCCGAAAAGGTCTCCCAGGTCCCCGATGTCTCCCACTTCGACGCGTACACCGCCGGGGGCGCCGGAGAACCACTGCGACCAATCGAAATCGCCGGGCCGTCCACCCATGCGCTCCCAGTCTCGGTAGGACTTGCCCAAACGATCGTACTTGCTGCGTTTGTCCTTGTCGCCGAGAACCTCGTAGGCCTCGTTGATCTCTTTGAATCGTTCCTCGGCCTGCGCGTCGTCTGGATTCTTGTCGGGATGATACTTCAGAGCCAGCTTTCTGAAGGCGCGCTTGATCTCATCTTCGCTGGCGTTTCGATCCACTCCCAGAACCTTGTAGTAGTCCCTGTACTCCATAGCATCACTCAAATCGGATTCTAAGAGGCAGGGTGAGTCTACGTCAAGATCAGGCAGGATTCCTTCGATCTCCGGCCGGGTTTCCTGTGAGCAGGCTGCCGGGGCGGTGCCGCTCAGCCGCAGACTGTTCGGGAGGGCCGCTGCGAACAGCACCCCCCGCTTCCGTGCTATGATAGCCACATGAGCCCGCCTGTGAAGCGAGAACGAGTGCTGGTTGTGGATGAAGACCCGGCGGTCTTGGATCTGGTCAGCCGTCAGGTCCTGGGGCCGCTCGGATACGAGGTGGCCGAGACCTCTGAGGCGGGCACCGCGATTCAGCAAGCGCTTGCCTTCGCGCCGGAATTGATTGTGGCCAGCCTGACCTTGCCGGGGCTGAGCGGGAAGGACCTGCTTGTGGCGCTTCGATCGCAGGGGATAGAAGTCCCCATGCTGGTGACGGCGCCGGAAGGGATGGAGGCGAATGCCATCCAGGCCTTTCGCTTGGGCGCGAAGGACTATCTCGTCAAACCGCTGCGCGAAGCTGAACTGGTGACTGCAGTGGAGCGGGCGTTGATGGAGATTCGACTGCGTCACGAACGCGAGCAGCTTGCGAGGCAGCTTGCAGAAAGCAACCGGAAGCTGGAGCGAAGGGTGCGCGAACTTACCACACTCTTCGGCCTTGGCAAGGCCGTCACCTCCACGACGCAACTCTCTCAGCTTTTCTCGAAATTGATCGCCGGAAGCCTGCATGTCACCGGCGCCGAAGTCGGATGGATCCTGCTGAAGGAAGACGAGAGCGGAAAGCTGATCCTTCGGGCGCAGCGAGAACTGCCGCCCTCTATCGCGATCAAGCTGCACCATCCCTGGGAAGATGGGGTGAGTTCGCTGGTCATGCTGTCTGGAGAATCGCTTCGCATCGATGGCGAAGGTCTCAGCAAGTTCAAACTCGCCGAGTTCAGCAAGGCGGCGCTCCTCGTCCCCATTACGGTACGGGATCAGCCGATTGGCGTGATCAATGTCGCCCGGAAGGAGCCGCGGCCATTCTCTGAACGAGACCAGGCCATGATGGAGGCTGTGGCTGATTACGCCTCGATCTCGCTCGTCAACGCCAGGCTCTTCCATGAACTCGAGACCCGTGCACATCAACTGCAGCAGCAGGTCGAGGAGTCCCAATCTGCGGTCTGGCTCCCGAGGGATCGGGTGACCGAATTGGCGCAGAGCTTGAAGGATTCGCGCGAAAGCATCGAACGGGCCGTCAGGAAGGCGCGGGATCCCGACCTGAAGGCCGCTTTTGACAGACTGGGCGATCAACTCGGATCCCTGCTGGAGACGGCTGAAGATGCGACAGGTCCGCTCCCACAGGACATGAGTTCGTAACAGATCTCGCCTCGCCCCCGATCCCAGATTTCCCCACGCGCTGACACAAGTACCATTATTGCCAGATCGGCTCCTATGCTAGGATTCAAGCGATTAAGCCCTGGGGACCCGCTGTGAATGAGAGCGTGATCCTGCTTGTCGAAGACAATCCAGAAATCCGCCACGTTTTGGATGAGCAAATCCTCACGCCGGCGGGCTTCAAGGTTCACTCCCTTGAGGACGGCCTGTCCGCGTTGTCGGAGGCGCGCAAGCTCCTTCCCGATCTGGTCATCACCGATCAGAACATGCCAAACCTGGAAGGGCTGGAGCTGGTCCGGCGCCTCCATCAGGAGCTTCCACAGATTCCGGTTATCTTGATGACCTCGGAGGGTTCCGAATGGCTGGCAGTCGAATCGATGCGCGCCGGGGCGGTCGACTACCTCACCAAACCCTTCGAAGCCGAAAAGCTCCTGGCGGCCGTGGGTCGCGCGATCTCCGAGGGAAGGCGCTGGAAGGAACTGGTGAGCGCCCAGGCGGAGGCGGAGGTGACCGCGAAGGATCTGAAGCGCCGTCTGCATGAATTGGAGGCTCTGGCGAAGCTCGGCCGCACCGTGACGGCCATGCTGGACCTGGACGAAGTGCTGACGGCTGTGGTCGACGCCGCAGTGACCCTGACCGGCTCGGAAGAGGGGAGCCTGCTGCTGCTGGACGATGACAGCGGCGACCTGTTCATGCGCGCCTCGAAGAACTTCGACGAGGATTTCGCCAGCACTTTCCGCCTCCAAGTGAATGACTCGCTCGCCGGGCAGGTGATGGCCAGCGGAAGGCCCGTTGTGTTGGACACCCGATCACCGCGCAAGATCAAAACCTCCTACCTGGTTCACTCTCTGATCTACGTGCCGCTGCACGTACGGTCACGGACGATCGGGGTGCTCGGAGTCGACAACCGGAGCGTCCGCCAGGAGCTGACGGAGGAGGACTTGAAGATTGTCTCCGCCATGGCAGACTACGCGGCGATCGCAATCGAGAACGCCAAGCTCTACAACCGGACTGAGGCCGAACGCCGCAAGCTCGAGACCGTGCTGACACAGACGGAGAACGGCGTCATTCTCACCGATCCTGAAAACCGGGTGCTCTTCATCAATCGCGCCGCCAGGGACACCTTCTCAATCCCGGAGGAAGATTCCGTAGGGCTCTCGGTCGTGGAGGTGATCGACGATCCGACGTTGCTCGAAATGCTGCGGACATCCGGCACAGCTCCCAGGCGCGAAGAGATTGAACTTGATGGGGGCCGGGTGTTCAACGCCGAACGGACTCCGATCGAGGGAGTCGGACAGGCCGTGGTCCTGCACGACATCACCCATCTCAGGGAACTCGATCGCATCAAATCCGAGTTCGTCACAACAGTTTCGCACGACCTTCGATCGCCCCTGACCGCCATTCTGGGCTACGCCGATCTGATCGAGCGCTCCGGTGAACTGAACGATCAGCAGCAGCAGTTCGTCCGCAGGGTGCGGGTGAGCGTTGAGCAGATCACAAGTCTCATCACCGACCTGCTCGATCTCGGCCGCATCGAGGCCGGCCTGGACTCGGCCAGGGAAGCGACCTCTCTCAGCGTGCTTGCTCGCTACGCCGTGGAGAGTCTGCGCGGCAGCGCAGAGACGAAGGGCTTGGTGCTCGAGACGGATGTGGCGGATGATCTCGGCCTGGTCAACGGATCTCCCATTCGTCTCCGTCAAATGATCGGTAACCTGATCGAGAACGCGATCAAATACTCCAGCGAGGGGGGGAAGGTTCGCGTGTCGGCGCAGACACAGGGCGAACAGGTGATCCTGCGCGTCTCCGACACCGGTCCGGGCATCCCGTCGGCCGATCAGCCCTACCTGTTCGACAAGTTCTTCCGCGGCACAAATGTCCCCGACGACTCTCCCGGCACGGGGTTGGGACTCTCGATCGTCAGGTCGATCGTGGAGAGCCACAACGGTCGGGTGTGGGTAGAATCTCAGGTAGGGAAAGGAACGACCTTCACCGTCGTGCTTCCGCTGCACTCAGCCCGTCAGTAGCCAGTCTCTCGACATGCTGGGCCGCCTCCCCGGGCGGCCGAAAGCGTGCAGCCATCCACCGCCAGCCGCCCGGCGGGCCCAGAGCATGCTCCCCCATAGGTATAATCCTGAAGCCACGCTGCATTTCCGATTTGTGTTGAGGCTTGATCTGCTCAGATGGCGAACAAGAAGGGCGAGCTGCGCCGAAGATTGAAGAGACTGGGCCGGAGCCGGGTCTCGACGAAACCAGCCGCAGCGGTGACTGCGCCGGTCGCGGTAGGGCTTCCGCCTGGCGAGGAGGTGAACACCCCCGGAGGGACCGCCTACCGCATCGAGTCCCGCTTTCCGCTCGCGCATTCCCATGGCGCTTCGCGGCTCGAAGCGCTGCTCGCTTTCGACGCCGGGCTAACGGCGGAGGTCGCTGGAAGGCCCGACCTGGCGGATTTGTCTTTCCCCGAGATCGCCTTTCTGGATACGGAGACCACCGGTCTCGCTGGGGGCGCTGGAACGCTGGTGTTCCTGGTGGGGATCGGCACCTTTCGTCAGGGGGAATTCCGCCTGCGACAGTATTTCCTGCGCGACCCGGTCGAAGAAGCGGGTATGCTCCAGGCCTTGAACGCCGACCTCGACCCGTTGAAGGGCTTCGTGACTTTCAACGGCCGCGCCTTTGATGTCCCCCTGCTGGAGGCTCGTTTTGTGATCGGGCTGCGACAGCGCTTCCGGCTCACCGATTGGCCTCACCTGGACCTGCTGTATCCGGCGCGCCGCCTGTGGCGCCGCCAGTTGCCGGACTGCCGTTTGAACACGCTGGAGCGCCGCGTCCTGCAGGTCCGCCGCACGGAACAGGATGTCCCGGGAGAGGAGATCCCGGGCATGTACCTCCGCTATCTGCAAACCGGCGACGCAACCGAAATGTCTCGCATCGTCTACCACAATGCCCTTGATGTTCTCTCTCTGGTGGGGCTGACCGTCTCCATCCTTAGCCGGCACCAGCAGGAAGAGCTCCTATCGCTGAGCGGAACGGAGGCGCTGGCAATGGCTCGCTGGCACCACGACGCTGGACGTCTTGAGCCTGCGGAGGCCGCCTACAGGCTGGCAGAAAGCGAGGCCCAGGGCGGGGTCCGGATCGAAGCGCTCCGGCACTTTGCGGCGTACCTCAAGCGGGAACAGCGGCACGAAGAGGCCATTGGACGGTGGAAGCTGTGGAGCTCGCTGGCGCCCGACGATCCGCGGCCGCGTTTGGAGTTGGCGAAGGCCTACGAATGGCGGCTGAAAGACCTTGAGCTTGCTGAGCGTTGGGCCCAGGCCGGGATGGATTGCCTGGAGCACTGGCCAGCGGGCTGGCGCAGGGAACAGGTCGCGGGGGAGATCCAGCACCGGCTGAACAGGCTCTCGCGTAAGCTGCAGCGTAGCCAGCAGACCCAGCGATAGGGAGTGGTCCCAGGGAGACGCGCCCGACCGAGCGGGTGATGCGCAGGGCTGCTTCCCAGGGCCTGCGCGCTTCCGGTCCCCTCAACAGACTGCCAAACTAAACAGGTTGGATGTCGAGTTCCTGGCGAACGGCGCGATAGAGGTGCTCGGCTTTCAGTTCATGCAGCGTGTAGCAGGGCGCGCCGAGCTGGTCGGCGAGCGCTTTGGCCAGGCCCTGGTCGAAGGCTGCGTGCTCCATGTTGATGACGATCGAGCGGATCCCTTCTTCCCGAATCTGCTTTGCGATGAGGTGGGATTCCTCCTGGGGAGGCATGTCTCCCATCGAGACGTTGCCCGCCCCATCTGTGAGCAGGATCATCATCGTCATGACAGAGGGATGGATGATCCGCTCCTTGCGGAACACTTCGTAGGCCAGGAAGAGCCCCGCCGAGAGAGGCGTCTTCCCGCCCACCGGGATGTCGCGCAGCGCTTTCTCAGCCAGTTCGGTCGAATTGGTGGGCGGCAGCACCGTGAGGGCGCGGTCCTTCTGGAAGACGATCAGGCCCACTCGATCGCGTCGCTGGTAGGCGTCGGTCAGCAGCGATAGGATGGCGCCCTTCGTGGCAGACATGCGTTCGGCGACGGCCATCGACCAGGATGCGTCAACGACGAAAAGCACCAGGTTCGCGGTTCGGTCCATCCGGATCTTGCGCTGCAGGTCGGAAGGCTCTATCGAGAAGGCGAGCTTGCGGCTCAGCTCCCGCCGCCGCTCCTGGAAGGGGGCCGCGGCGCGAAGCGTGGCGTCGAACGCGATATCGGTGCTACCGCCGTCCGCAGGGCGGGCCATGATGTACCGGCCTCGCTTGCGATCTGTGCGGGTTCTGGAACGCCGGCCGGTAAGGCGGCGGGCGATGCGGTCGAGGGGGTTGTCCAGCCGCTTGGGAGCGAAGACCTCGCCGATCCTGACCCGGTCGCCGCCTTCCCACCAGCGGGCATGGACCGAATCCGGGGGGCTCTGAGGCGTGGGCTCCGCCTGGCCGTGCTCCCGCGATTGCTCGCCTAGCTCATCGGCTAGGCCATGGCGCTTTTTTTTTTGGTCGAGGGGTGACTCTCTGAAGGTTCGCCGGGGGTCTCCATGGACGCCCCGGCTTGAGACTGAATCTCTTCAATCCTTTGCTGCAGGTCGCCCGGAGTGACTTCCACCTGCTGGAACGGACCCCGGCGCAAACGGTGCGGCAGGGCAAGTTCTGCTCCGAGGGCGATATCGCGCTCGTTGATTGCAGACCGGCCTTCAAAGGCTGCGTGAGCACGGGCGGCTTTCAGGATCACCAGGTCGGCGCGGTGGCCATCGACCTCGAGGGAGGTGGTCAGGGCGGCGATGGAGAGCAGGTCTTGCTTGGTGTGGGTCACCTGGTCCAGCATTTCCCTGGCCACTTCGATTTCGCGCGAGAGCCGCTGCTCGCGATCCAGCCACTGCGACCGGAAGCCCTTGGGGTCCTTCTCAAAGGCGAGGTTGCGCTCCATGATGGCGACCCGGTCGAGCGGGTTCACCAGACCTTTGATGTCCACGGACAGGGCGAAGCGGTCCAGGAGCTGAGGCCGGAGGTCGCCCTCCTCGGGATTCATCGTCCCTACGAGGATATAGCGGGCGGGATGGCTGAAAGAGATGCCCTCCCGCTCGACGATGTTCATGCCCAGCGCGGCCGAATCCAGCAGCACGTCCACGACGTGGTCGTCGAGCAGATTGACTTCGTCGATGTAGAGCAGGCCGCGGTTTGCGGCGGCCAGCACGCCGGGCTCGAAATGCCGCTCCCCTTCCTTGATGGCCCTTTCGATATCCAGCGTCCCGACCACCCGGTCCTCTGTAGCGGAGACAGGCAGGTCGATGAAGGAGGTGCGGCGCATCTCCATGGGAAGCTCTTCGCCACTCTCAGCCCGCTCGATGCACTCTGTGCACCATGTGCTCGGTTCGCTCGGATCACAACCGAAGCGGCACTCGCCAACCACGCGCACGTCCGGCAGCAGCTGTGCCAGGGCGCGCGCGGCGGTCGACTTGGCGGTGCCTCGCTCGCCGCGAATCAATACGCCGCCGATGCGAGGGTTGATCGCATTGAGGACCAGGGCCCGGCACATGCGCTCCTGACCAACGATCGCTGTGAATGGATAGACGGTGTTCATGGCTTCGTACTCGCGGGGCATTATACCGTATCCTTTGTGAAGGACCTCTCAAGCCCTCGCGACGTGCTCCCGTGAGCCGGAGGGGTTCCCCGGTGCGCCGGCCCGAGCCGCGGGCCGGGAGGGCCCGTTTAAGGCACTTAGGTTGTCAAGAGCCTGGAACCCCTTTATAATGCCCTCATCTTCAAGCTGGAGACACGCAACATTTCATGGAGACCCATAACGAGCTAGGTGAGCAAGACCCTCGTCCGGCCGAGACCCAAACGGGCGAATCCCATCCCATGGATGCGCTGCTGAAGGACGAGGCCTATTCCCTTGAGACCCCGCGTCGCGGAGAAATCCGAGTCGGGACGGTCGCACGCGTCACGGAGAGCGATGTCCTGGTGGACATCGGCGCCAAGTCCGAAGGCGTGATTCGGGCGGATGAGGTGCAGTCCCTTCCCGAGGAGCGGCGCGGCGAATTGACGGTCGGTAGAGAAGTGACCGTCTATGTGTTGAGAGTCGGCGGCCAGGATGGGATGATTCTTCTGTCCATCAAGAAAGCCGAGGAAGAAGCGGATTGGAATTGGGCCGAAAAGCTGCTTGAGACAGAGGAGAATTATGAGGGTGAGATCACCGGCTACAACAAGGGCGGCTTGATCATCAGGGTCGGGAACCTGCGGGGCTTCGTTCCCGCCTCCCAGGTCAGCCTTTCCCGCAGGCGCCGGGCTCAGGGCAGCAGCCCTGATCAGCGCTGGGGCAAGATGGTCGATGAGCCCATGGTCGCAAAGGTGATCGAGGTCGACCGAAGGCGCAATCGCCTCATTCTCTCCGAAAGAGCCGCCACCAAGGAAGCCCGCGAGGTGCTGAAGGAGCGGCTGATCGAGGAACTCGAACCCGGAGAAGTCCGAACCGGACACGTCATCAGCCTGGCGGACTTCGGCGCGTTCGTGGACATCGGTGGAGCCGACGGTCTGGTGCACACCTCGGAGCTTTCCTGGAAGCGCGTGACTCACCCCAGCGAAGTCCTGAAGGTCGGACAGGAGGTCCGCGTCAAGGTGNNCCGCGTCAAGGTGCTCGATCTGGACACCGAGCGCAATCGGATCAGCCTTTCCCTCCGTGAGCTGGAGGAGGACCCCTGGGATACCATCGCGCGGATGTTCCAGGAGGGACAGCTCATCGAGGGGACCATCACCAAACTGACCAACTTTGGGGCCTTTGCTCGCTTGAAGGAGACAGAGGAATACGAGGTCGAGGGACTGATCCACATCTCCGAGCTTGCGGACCGGCGGATCGAACACCCCAGCGAGATCGTCGAGGAGGGGGAGAACCTGACGCTGCGGATCATCAAGGTGGACCCGGAAAGACGGAGGATCGGTCTGAGCCTGCGGAAGGTCGATTCGACGGAGTACGTCGACCTGGATTGGAAGCGCAGCGTAGGCGAAGGTGAAGCGCCGGCTGCCACGACTCCGGCGGGGGAATGGGGCGGTCCCGAGGAAGAGGTCGTTGAGGATTTTGATGCCGCCCTGGAGGCCGAAGCGCCAGCCGGCATGAAAGCTGATGAATTCCTGGAAGAGACGGCCGCTGCGGAGGCTGAGGCTTCCTTGGAGGAACCCGAGCAGGACGTAGAAGAGGTCGAACCGACGCCTCCCGAACCCGCGGTGGAGCCCGAGTCTCCGGCCCCGGCCGAGGGGGAAGCAGAGGTCCTGTCTGAAGATACGATCGAAGGGGAGGAGTCCGCCGAGCTTGCGGAAGAGGTCGAACCGACGCCTCCCGAGCCTGCCGCGGATCTCGAGCCTGCAGCCTCTTCCGAGGGTGAGGCTGACGTCCCGCCAGAAGAGACCATCGAGGGGGAGGAATCCGCTCAGGCGGGCGACCAGGATCTTGAGGGGGCTGGAGCGGACGCTCCGGCGATCGATGACCGGGAGGCCCCGGTCGAGGGATAGGTTTCCGGCCGCGCGACCTGGAAGCGGCCGGTTTCTCCACGTTCTTCACCAGCGCATAGAACTGAGGCATACATCTGGGAACACGGCGCGGCAGGTAAGGCATGCCGTTCCAAGCGCATCCTATAGATGATAGGACCTATGTCCTCCGATGCCCCAGCGATTGTAAGTCAGGTGCAAGGTCAATCTTTGGTAGAATTAGGCCGACTGGCCAAATCGAGTAGGGCGCGCGATCGCGGAGGGAAACACCGTGGCCGATAAGATGCAAAGATTTACTCAGCGGGCTCGACGAGTGCTTAGCCTGGCCCATGAGGAAGCGGAGCGTCTCCACCACAACTACATTGGGACGGAACATCTTCTGCTCGGTCTGATCCGCGAGGAAGGCGGGGTCGCCGGGCGCGTCTTGCGTGAGTTGGGTTTGGAGCCCGGGCAGCTCAAGGAAGTGGTGGAGAGCATCACCGGTGTTGGACGCCACGCCGGAGGCCGCATCCCGCTTTCGCCGGGCATGGAAGAGGTGCTCCAGCTTGCGATCGAGGAAGCGCGCCGCCTGGGACATCACTATATCGGAACCGAACACCTGCTCCTGGGATTGGTGCGCCAGGGGGACGGCGTTGGGGTGGATGTGCTCCGCCGCCTGGGCTACACGCCGGAGCAGATCCGTCGGCAGACCAGCCGCATCCTGCAGGAGAGCCCCGCCCGTCGCGCCTCCCGTACGAGCGGTCGAACGCGCAAGGAACCGCAGGTCAAGACCCCATTGCTGGACCAGCTCGCGACCGACCTGACGGGATTGGCCGAGGAAAGCAAGCTAGACCCCGTGATCGGGCGCCAGACAGAGATCGAGCGCGTGATTCAGATCCTGGCCCGGCGCACGAAGAACAACCCGGCCCTGATCGGCGAGCCGGGCGTGGGCAAGACGGCCATCGTGGAAGGCCTGGCCCAGCGCATCGTCCACGGAGAAACCCCCGAGCCGCTGCTTGAGAAGCGGGTCCTGCAGCTGGACGTCGGCTCCATCGTGGCCGGCACCATGTACCGCGGGCAGTTCGAAGAACGCCTGAAGCGAGTGATCGATGAACTCAAGTCGGCCGAGGCGATCCTGTTCATCGACGAGGTTCACATGCTTGTGGGCGCGGGATCGGCCGGATCGTCTGTGGACGCCGCCAACATCCTCAAGCCGGCGCTGTCGCGCGGCGAGCTGCAGGTGCATCGGCGCCACCACGCTGGACGAGTACCGCAAGTACATCGAG
>JABAOD010026705.1_pt2 | contig 12577 bp, 6 predicted proteins | sample 7062151 | NCBI WGS metagenome assembly JABAOD01 (sample SAMN14538626, study PRJNA623070) | marine sediment metagenome | biome: marine biome [ENVO:00000428]; feature: marine pelagic biome [ENVO:01000023]; material: deep marine sediment [ENVO:00002113] | place: India: Gulf of Khambhat ...
CCCCATCTCGGGGGTGGCGCCGCCGATCAGGGGCCCGTACTCCCGCACCTGTGAGTGGCTGAGCCCTTCACCGTGGGTCGGCACGGCCAGGGGCGACTGGATCGTGGGCAGCGAGAACGGGATGGTCTCCCCGCGGGGGCCGAGCTCGTGCAGCCGGCGGCCGAAGTAGGTGGCGAAGAGACTGGCGATCGACTCGGCGAGGGCCGCGGCCTCGTCGCTCGTATGGGGACGGCAGCAGCCGGGGAAGGAGCTCGGTACCGGGCACGGATCGGCGATGTCGCGGATCGACTGGCCCTCCTCGTCCACTGCTCCCAGGCCGGCGGCGGTGAACCAGTCGATGTAGTGGCCGATCTCGTGGTAGAGCGTCGACTCCTTGGCGCCGTCGCGGATCTGGATGGTCGACGGCGCCAGGGTGTCGCCGCCCGGGTTGACCTGGGGCTCGTGGCCGAGGGCGAGCCAGCCGGGCTCGAGCGCGGTGCCGGCGTTGTCGAGCCAGCCGGCTTCGTTCCAGTCCAGGGTCGACGGCACGAACCTCCCGCTGGGACCCATCCGCACGTTGAACAGCAGGGCCAGCTGCGGCACGTCGCAGGCCCCCATGCCGCTCGACGAGAACCAGTCCCAGCGGCACTCCTTGAGGTCGTCGAGGACGCCGAGGGCAGCGCGCAGCTTGTGATAGTGGGTCTGGACCTTGAACGGAAAGTTGCTCTGACCCGCGATCGAGCTGGCGAGGAACTCACCCTCGGGATCGGTGAGCAGGTCGCCCTGGGAGATCACGCCGTCGTCACCATCGATATCGTTCTCGTCGTCGCTCTCGATCTCGCCCCGGTCGTAGACCGCGACCCGCGCGTCGCCCAGCCGGATGCACTCCGGCGGGCCGTCGTCACAGAGCGAGGGGTCGACCGTCGAGCCCTGCAGCTCGGTCTCCTCGATGCCGGCGCCGGCGGCGACGCGGGTGGTGTTGAAATCGTCCAGCGCTCCGGGGAAGGGGTCGTTGAAGATCGTCCAGTCGCGCGCCCGCACGGTGACCTGCGGCGGCGCCGGGATCCCCGCGCTCTCGATCAGGTTGACCAGTGCGCCAGTGCCGGTCAGCGCCGCTTCGAAGACGACGCTGCCGCCCGGCTCGCCGGCCACCGCGATCCGCGCCCGGTAGCCCAGCGCGCGGCGGAGCGGCAAGGCCACGAGCTCGAGCCCCACGATGCTGGCGGCGCCGCCGGGCCCGTCGCTCTGCCACAGCTCGAGCGCCCGCTGGGCGGCGGCCGGCTCGTCCAGCACCCCGAAGACGAGGCCGGCGTAGTCGGGCCGCGGGTCGACCAAGGTGCCGGTGGCGGAGATGACGCCGTGGGGTGGTGCCACCGTCAGGATGAGCGCCGAGCCGGGGCCGACGACCGGCAGCCCGCGGTAGTGCTGGGCGTAGCGGTGGATCCGCATGCTGGCGCTGGCGACGGTCGAGCCGGCCGTCAGCTCGAAGATCGCCGGGTCGTCGACCGGATCGAGGGCAAATAGCGCCGCGTTGGCGGCGGCCAGCTCGAGGTAGCCGGCCAGCGCCTCGTCGCTCTCGACGCCGTCGGTCAGGACCGAGCCGAACATGCGGACGCCGTTGACCGTCGCGTCGCGGTTGCGCGTCAGGATCGCCTCGCAGGGCACCCCGCCGGGGCAGGCCATGCTGCAGTCGTCGCCGGTGGTGCCGGGCGCACAGCGCAGCGGTCGCGCGGGCACGCTCTCGGCGTCGCTGCTCGAGACCTCGCCCCCCTCGGCGCGCGAGCTGTAGACCGCGGTGACATCGAGCGGCGTGGCGCTCACCAGGTGGACGAAGCCAGTGCGGTGCTGGCCGGTCATCGGCAGCGGCAGGAGACGGCGGATCTCGTCGCACTCGATCTCGACCGCACCGCCAGGCGGGATCACGAGCAGCTCCGCCGCGCCGGCGGGCGGCGCCGGCCCGCCCGGCAGCGCCCGCGCCACGCTCCGGAAGACGGCCGCCGTCTCCAGCGTCGCGTTGTGCACGTTGACGGCGGTGGCGTAGATGCCGGCGACGGCGCCGTCGTCGAGATCGCCGCCGGTGTCGCAGACGAACTTCGCCGCCCAGGAGGAGCGCTCGACGCCGTCGGCCTCTCGGGCGAAGACGGCGGCGCCCCAGCCGAGACCGGCCACGGCCAGCGCGAGAACGGCTCCGGCGGCGGAGAGGCCTCCGGCACCGCGGGGGGAGCGGACGCTCAGCGGATCAGCCCTCGGGCCTCGGCAGGCGGCTCTTCAGGTGCCGCGGCTCGATGATCTCGATGTCGATCGCCGACACCTCGCCGGTGCCGCTGCGCGCCGAGTAGACCGCGGTGACGTCGAGCTCGGTCTCCGACAGGATCACCAGGAAGCCGGCCCGGAACTGGCGCGTCATCGGCTCGGGCAGCATCTGGCGGATCTCGTCGCACTCCACCTCGACCGCCTGGTTGGCCTCGAGCGGGACGGTCTCGAAAGCCGTCACGGTACCGGCCATCCGCGCCGGCAGGGCACGGGCGACCTTCCACCGGATGGTGGCTCGTTTCTGGAGCGAGGGGTTGTGGATGTTGATGCCGGTGGCGTGGACCCCCTTGACCACGCCCTCCTGGAACTGCTCCGACGACTCGCCGCAGAGGAACTTGACGGCGTACGACAAGGTGTGCGGCAGCTGCTGCGCCGCACCGGGCGTGGCCGGGGCGAGAAAGAGCGCCAGTATCGCGAGGCAGACAAACGATCTCGGCATCGTCGACCCTCCTTTCATGGTCCCCGTCCAGCGCGGAAGCCGGGCGTGCGCCGGCCCGTCGAGGGCGCGGCAGAGGACCGCTTGGCAATTCGACTTGAGAGGCGCGGGATTATAGCCCGCGTCGTTGCGAACGGCCAGCCGCGTCGCGCGCAGGTCCGCCCGACAGCAGGAGCGGGGCTTCTCACACTTCGACCGCGGCCCGTCCATGGGGGCAGGTCCTCCGCGCGCGGCGCCCACCCGAAGGAGGCTTGACAGGCCCAGCCGGACGCCGTACGTTGACGCGACAAAAAGACACCTTTCTCAAGCCGAGGGTGGTGGAGCGGACCGATTGCGGGGGTAACAGCCGCCGGCAGGCCAGCCTCCGGCAGGCCGCAGCGACGGCGCGCCGTCCCCTCCCGGCTCGAGCGAGTCGACAGGAGGAGCGACTGATGCGGCGAAGACGATGGGTCGGAAGCCATGGAGCGGTCCTGCTGGTGCTGGCGGCCGGCGCGCTGCTGGCGGCCGGAGCGGCGAGCGCCGCCGAGGGCGGCAAGCAGAAGGGCGGGGAGGCGGCCGAGGAGGCGGCCGTGGGCAACATCCAGCAGCGCATCCAGACGACCGACAAGGGGATCGAGATCGAGCTCCGGAGCGCGACCCCGTTTCCGGTGCGGGCGCTGCCGCCGGTGCTGCGGATCGGCAAGCAGGAGTTCTGGCAGAGCCGCAATCCGGCCGACGGGCGGCTCGACACGCTGATCTTTTTGGTGCCGCGCGAGGCGTTCGACAAGCTCGGCGCCGAGGACCCGGTGACGGTCTTCTACGCCCTCGGGATGACCGCCGGGGCGGAGGAGGGCACGCCGGCCGCGGCGGTACCGGAGCGCGCCGGCCGGGTCTGGAGGTTCGGCACCTTCAAGAAGGAGATGCTCGACCGCGAGCCCGGGCCCGAGCCCGAGGCAGAGGCAGAGGCGGAGGAGTAGACCAGCGTGCCAGGCAAGCGCGGACCCACGAAACGGATCTCAGGAGGGACTCCCATGGCTCGATCCAAGCGTGTCGGACTTCTGCTCGCCGTCGCCGCTCTGGCGCTCGCTGCCGAGGCGGCGCTGGCCGCCGACCCGGCGGTCCCGGGGCCGTTTCCGGTCATCCGGCGCACCTATGACGACGGCGACCTGGCGTTCACCCCCGGCGGCTTCCCCAGCGCGGTCGAGGTGCGGGCCTCGGTCCATCACCCCTTCCCGCTGTCGTCCGGGCCGTTCCCGCTGGTCGTCTTCCTCCACGGCCGGCACGCCACCTGCTTCGACGGCGCCTTCGACTTCCTCCAGTGGCCGTGCAGCGCCGGCCGCCAGCCGATCCCGAGCTTCGAGGGCTACGACTACATCGCCGACACCCTCGCCAGCCACGGCTACATCGTCGTCTCGATCAGCGCCAACGGCATCAACGCCGCCGACAACGGCGTGCTGGACCTTGGCATGCAGGCGCGCGCCGAGCTGATCCAGCACCATCTCGACAAGTGGCAGACCTTCAGCACCGTCGGCGGCGCGCCGTTCGGGACGATCTTCGTCGGCAACGTCGACCTCCAGAACATCGGCACGATGGGCCACTCGCGCGGCGGCGAGGGGGTGGTCCGCCACTTCGTCCACAACGCCGCTCAGGGCTCGCCCTACGGCGTCAACGCAGTCCTGCCGCTGGCGCCGACGGACTTCAACCGCGACGTCATCAACAACGTCGAGCTGGGGGTGGTGCTGCCCTACTGCGACGGCGACGTCGCCGACCTCCAGGGGGTCCATTTCTACGACGATGCGCGCTACAACGTGCCCCAGGACGCCTCGTTCAAGCACACGCTGCTGGTCATGGGCGCCAACCACAACTTCTTCAACACGATCTGGACGCCCGGGCTGTTTCCGGCCGGCACCGCCGACGACTGGAACGAATTCCAGGTGCCGGCCGATCCGTTCTGCGGCAACGTCGCCGGCAACGGCCGGCTCTCCGACGCCGAGCAGCGGGGCGCCGGGGCGGCCTACATCGTCGGTTTCTTCCGCCGCCATCTGGGGGCCGAGACGCAGTTCATGAACATGCTGATCGGCGCCGAGCCGCCGCCGCCCTCGGCGCTGGGCGCCACCGTCCATGCCTCGTTCCACGCCCCGCGCGATCTGCGCAAGGACATCAACCGCCAGACCAGCTTCTTCAACCGCTTCATCAACAGCGTCGGCGGCCTGGTGATCCAGAGCGGCCTCAGTCCGTACCGGATCTGCGGCGGCAGCGGCCTGTTCCAGGCCGCCAAGTGCCTGGCCGGCGAGCCCGACACGCGCCAGCCGCACACCACGCCCTCGGCGCGGTCGACCAAGCGCGGCCTGAGCCAGCTCAGTCTGGGGTGGGACGGAACCAGCGCCCGCTACACCAACGCCATCACCATGCTGCACCGCAACCTGAGCCCGTTCTTCGCGCTGCAGTTCCGGGTGGGGGTCAACTATGACGACCCCCGCAACCCGGCCGGGCTGCCGCAGGACTTCTCGGTGGTATTGACCGACGGCAACGGCGCCACCGCCTCGGTGCGGGTCAGCGACGTCTCGGACGCGCTGTTCTATCCGCCCGGCGACCGCAGCCTGTTCGGGATGTTCGCTCCCAACCCGGTGCCCAAGCTGTTTCTCAACATGGTGCGGATCCCGCTGGCGGCCTTCATCGGCGTCGATCTGACCGACGTCGAGTCGATCGAGATGCGCTTCGACCAGAACCCGGCGGGGGCGCTGATGATCTCCGACCTGGCGGTGGCCAACGTCGCCCGGCCGCTCGACGTCTTCTTCCTGGTCGATCTGTCGGGCAGCTTCGGCGACGACCTGCCGCAGTTCAAGCTGCAGGCGCCGGCGATCATCGCCGCGCTGCAGGCGTTCAGCTCCGACACCCGCTTCGGGCTCGGTACCTTCGTCGATTACCCGATCTCGCCCTTCGGCAGCGCGTTCAGCGGCGATTACGCCTACCGCCGGGAGATCGACCTGACGACCAACACCGCCGCGGTGCTCGCGGCGATCAACGGCCTCGGCATCTTCTTCGGCTTCGACGGTCCGGAGAGCCAGCTGGTGGCGCTCTACCAGGCGGCCACCGGCGCCGGCCAGGACCTCTCGGGGGAGGGCTTCCCGGGGGCCAGCATCCCGGCCGGCCAGCAGGCGAGCTTTCGCGACGGCGTGACCAAGATCTTCCTGCTGTGGACCGACGCGCCGTTCCACCGCCCGGGCGATCCGGGGACGATTCCCTATCCGGGGCCGAGCTTCCAGGACACGGTCGACGCCATCCTGGCGCTCGATCCGCCGATGGTGGTGGGCATCTCGTCCGGCTTCGGCGGCGTCCCCGATCTCCAGCAGATCGCCGCGGCGACCGGCGCCATCGCGCCGCGTGACATCGACTGTGACGACGACGGCACCGTCGACATCCTCAAGGGCGAGCCGCTGGTGTGCAGCATCTCGACCACCGGGGCCGGGATCAGCGAGGCGGTCGTGTCGCTGGTCATCGCCGCCGGCGAGGCCGGCGAGGGCGGTCTGACCGAGGTGGCGATCGACGTCAAGCCGGGCAGCGATCCGGCGCGGATCAACCTCGCCTCGCGCGGCGTCATCCCGGTGGCGATCCTGACCACCAGCACGGCCGCCGGCGAGCTGCGCGACTTCGACGCCACGACGGTGGATCCGCAGACCGTGCTGTTCGGCCCCGGGGCGGCGCAGATCGCCCACAAGGACGGCCACGTCGAGGACGTCGACGGCGACGGGGACCTCGACCTGATGCTCCACTTCCGCACCCAGGAAGCGGCCATCTTCGAGGGCCAGACCATCGTCTCGCTCACCGGCTTCACCTTCGACCTCGAGCCGATCGAGGGCTTCGACACGATCGAGACCTTCAGCCCGTAGCCCCCGTCGGCGGCGGCCCGGAGCCGGCGCGCGCGCCGCGCCGGGGGAGCCCAAGCGCCTGAAAAGAGGTGTTTTACGAGCCGCCCTTGACAAGAGGGCCGGCAGGTGAAACGCTTCGCGCATCCTCCTTTAGATAAAGAGTCGTGGAAAGCACTACGTACCCGGTCGAGGAAGCCGAGCAGATGGGGTCGCTGCGCGTCTGTTCCCTGCGCCGCTCGGAGATTCCCACCTGAGTTGACGAGGCTCCACGCAGTTGTACTCGCCGGCCTGCTGGCCGGCAGCCCGGTTCTTGCCGCTACTCTCGGCGAGCGCTTCACCCTCGGCCTCGGCGAGACGGCGTCGATCGAGGCGGAAGAGCTCGCCCTGACCTTCGTCCGGGTGGCGGGCGACAACCGCTGCCCCAAGGACGTCCAGTGCATCGTCGCCGGCGCCGCGACGGTGGTCCTCGCCGCCGCGACCGCCGACAGCGAGGCCGAGCTGACTTTCGAGGCGCCGCCGGACGGCGGCGACCGGGCGAGCTTCGAGAGCTACGAGATCCACCTCGAGGCGGTCGAGCCCCCCACCCGGTCGAACCGGAGGATCGAGCCCGACGACTACCGCGTCACCCTGTCGGTGACGCGAGCTTCCGACGAGGCCCCGAGCGGGACCTCGTCGTTTCGTTCTTATGTCTTTCCATCCACTGAATGAGGAGGCCATCCAGCATGCAACAGCAACCGCGCCGCACGGCGCAGACCCTCATGATCCTGGCCTGTATCGCGCTTCTGGGCGCCGGCGCCGCGCCGGTCCTCGCCCAGAGCCCGGACGAGGCCATCCAGAGCTTCCTGGCCGAGACCGGCGGCGCCGCCAGTGTGCGCAAGGCCGCGGCCACCGGTGTGGCGAAGTTCGTCCGCGTCCAGCCCGGAGCGGCGGCGCTGCCCGGGGTCTCGGTCGAGGCCAAGGCCGACGCCTTCTTCGCCCGCCACGGCCGGATGTTCGGCATCCGCGACCGCGGTGACCTCGAGCGCGTCGGCGTCGCCCGCAGCCCGGCGATGAGCCACGTCCAGTACCGCCAGATCCACGGCGGCGTGCCGGTCTTCGGCGGCGTTCTCAACGCCAGCTTCGACCGCGGCAACCGCCTGGTGGCGGTCAACGGCGTCTTCGTCCCCGACCTGGCGGTCGACACCGGCCCGCNNCCCCGACCTGTCGGTCAGCACCAACCCGAGCTGGAGCGCCGAGCAGGCGGCGGCGGTCGCCCTGGGGCAGGTCCCGGGGGCGGACACCGTCGCCGGCAGCACGCTCTACGTCTTCCGCGCCGGCCTGCTCAAGGGCGTCGTCGGCCCGAACCACCTGGTGTGGGAGGTCGAGGCGGTCAACGCCGGCCGCACGGTGCGCGAGTTCGTCTACGTCGACGCCCACTCGGGCAAGGTGGTCGACCAGATCACCGGCATCCACGAGGCCCATGCGGGCCTGTGGCGGCAGGTCTCCGAACAGACCCTGAGCAACGTGGTCTGGACCGAGGGCGACCCGGATCCGATCCCGGCCGGCTGGGCCGGCGGCTCGGCGCAGCAGATCATCGACTGGCAGGACGAGATCGACGGCTCGCGCGAGAGCTACAACTTCTTCGCCAGCATGACCGGTGGGACGTATCAGTCCTACGACGGCGTCAACGCCCACATGCTGACGGTCAACAACGACCCGGGCATCAACTGTCCGAACGCCAACTGGAACGGCGTATCGACCAACTACTGCACCGGCGTCACCGCCGACGACGTGGTTCCCCACGAGTGGGGCCACGCCTACACCGACTTCACCAGCAACCTGATCTACCAGTGGCAGTCGGGCGCCCTCAACGAGTCGTACTCCGACATCTGGGGCGAGAGCGTCGATCTGATCAACGGCCGCGGCACCGACACGCCCGGCGGTGCACGCTCGGCCGGCGGCTGCTCGATCTACAACAACGGCTCGCCCGACAACAGCTACCGCTGGCTGATGGGCGAGGACGCCACCGCCTTCGGCACCGCCATCCGCGACATGTGGCACCCGCCCTGCGAGGGTGATCCGGGCCGGGTGACCGACGGCAACTACCACTGTGCGAGCACCGACAGTGGCGGAGTCCACATCAACTCGGGCATCCCGAATCACGCCTATGCGTTGCTGGTCGACGGCGGCACCTACAACGGCGTCACCGTCAGCGCCATCGGCATGACCAAGGCGGCGCGCATCCACTGGGAGGCCCAGAACCTGCTGGGTCCGGCAAGCGAGTTTCCCGACCACGCCGACGCGCTGGACACCGCCTGCGCGGCGCTGATCGGCGCCACTCTCTACGAGCTCGATACCTCGAGCCCGACCGGCACGGTGTCGGCCGACGTGATCGGCGCGGCCGATTGCACCGAAGTTGCCGACGCCGCGGCCGCGGTCGAGCTCCGCACCCCGCCGACCTTCTGCGGCTTCACCCCGCTGCTCGATCCCAACGCGCCGGCCATCTGCGGCGGCAGCGGCTCGTCGAGCTTCCACTTCCAGGACTGGGAGGCCGGTCTCGGGAGCTGGACGGTCGGCACTCGCGACGTCGTCAACCCGGCGACCTTCGACACCCCCGACTGGGCGGTGGTCGGCAACTTGCCGGACAACGAGCCCGGCATGGCGGCCTTCGTCGAGGACAACCAGAACCTCGGTGACTGCATCACCGACATCGAGGCCGGCGTTCTCTTCCTCGAGAGCCCGGTCATCAGCATCCCGTCGGGCGCCGTGACGCCGGGGATCACCTTCAACCACTGGGTCGCCACCGAGGCCACCTGGGACGGCGGCAACGTCAAGATCGCCGTCAACGGCGGCGCCTACAACCTGGTGGCGAGCGCCCGTTACGACTTCAACCCCTACAACGCGACTCTGCGCACCGCCGGTCAGGGCAACGACAACCCGATGGCGGGCGAGGCGGCCTTCACCGGCTCGGACGGCGGCTCGGTCTCGGGCAGCTGGGGTCAGTCGCAGATCGATCTGGCCGGCATCGCCGGTCCCGGCGACGACATCCAGATCCGCTTCGAGATGGGTCTCGACGGCTGCAACGGCATCCTCGGCTGGTACGTCGACGAGGTCGACGTCTACGAGTGTGCACCCGACCCCTGCGGCGACGGCTTCTGCGAGGGTCAGCCCACCGAGGACTGCAACAGCTGTGCTGCTGACTGCCCATCCTTCCCCGCTTCGACCTGCGGCAACGGCCTTTGCGAGGCTGGTGACGGCGAAGACTGCACGACTTGCCCAGCCGACTGTGCTGGTCAGACCTCCGGTAAGCCCTCGAATCGCTTCTGCTGCGGTTTCGGCGATGGTCTGAGCCCGAACGGCTGTGGTGACTCGCGGTGTACTACCGGAGGCTTCAGCTGCACCGAGACGCCTTCCGGTGGCAGCACCTGCTGCGGTGACCTCGTCTGCGCCGGACAGGAGGACAGCAACAACTGTCCCATCGACTGTCCGGACCTGTGCGGCAACAACACCATCGATCCGGGCGAGATCTGTGACGGCACGGACCTCGGTGGCGAGACCTGCATCTCGCAGGGCTGCACCGGCGGCACGCTGGCCTGTGCGGGCGACTGCTCGGCCTTCGACCTCTCGCTCTGCACCGGCTGTGAGTGCACCCTGGCCCAGGAAGGCGAATCCTGCCGTGAAGACGCGGACTGCTGCAGCAACAACTGCAGCGGCGGCAAGCCTTCGACGCGCGTCTGCCTGCCCTAGGGGCCCGGGGGCGAATCCCTTCAACCCGCGGGGGGCTCTTCGGAGCCCCCCGCTTCTTTCTAGGGCTCGGTTGACTCCGGCGGGGCGGCCGCCTGGCTGCGGACGTCCGGTCGCCCAGGCCTCCTCCGAGCTGCCGCTCGTAGAATCCGGGGCGGGGGATGGACAGCGCGCGCTTCTGGAGTTCCTGGTCGGTCGGGGCGTACCGCTGCGCGCTCGTGGTCATGGTGGCGTCGTGCGGGGCCGAGCCGCCGGCGCCCCCTCCTCCCGGGCCGCCGCTCCCGCCCGAGCTGGCGGCCTTCGATCCAGAGATCCGGGAGCGGATCCAGGACCTGGCCGGCGGGATCCGGACGACTCCCGGCGAGCCCCGCCGCTGGCTCGACCTCGGGATGCTCTACCAGGCCCATGGCCGCCTGGACCTTGCCGCCGAGTGCTACCGGGAGGCCCGCAAGCTGGGAGCGGACGGGGCCCAGATCCACTACTACCTGGCGCTCGCCGACCACGGGCTCGGCCGGGTCGACGAAGCGATCGCGGGCCTGCGGCGGATGGTCGAGCTCGACGACGGGTACCCGCCCGCCCGCCGGCGGCTCGGGCTGTGGCTTCTCGAGGCCGGCGATCCTGCCGCCGCCGCGCGCGAGCTCGAGGCGGCCCTGGCGCGGACTCCCGGCGACCCCGCCACGACGCTGGTGCTGGCCCGCGCCCGGCTGCAGGCCGGTGAGGCGGCGGCGGCGGCGGCGCTGCTGGAGGAGGCGGTGGCCGCGGCGCCCGGGAACCGCTACGCCCACTTCCTGCTCGGGCGGGCCTACCGCCGGCTGGGGCGGGTCGAGGAGGCCGAGCGGCATCTCGCTCTCGGGCAGGGCGCCGAGCCGGTCTGGCCCGATCCCTGGGCGGACGAGCTCGACGGCCTGCGGGCCGGCTTCGGCGCCCGGCTGGAGGCGGCCACCGAGCAGCTCGGCGTAGCGCCCGCCGAGGCCGTGGCCGAGCTCGAGCGGCTCCGCCGGGCGCGGCCCGACAACGTGACGGCGCTGATCAACCTGGGGATCGGCTATCGCCTCACCGGCGCGCTCGAGCGCTCCGATGAGGTGCTGGCCGAGGCGGCCGCCCGCGAGCCCGGGCGCGCGCTGGTGCACTTCCACCTGGCGGCGACGCGGCTCGAGATGAGCCGCGGCGCGGCCGAGCCGGCCGCCGCCGCCGAGCTGCTCGAGCGCGCCCTGGCCGACGCCGCGCGGGCGCTCGAGCTCCAGCCGACCTCGCCCCGCAGTCACGCCCTGATGGGCGAGCTGCTGGCCCGGGCCGGCCGCGTCGAGGCGGCGGTCGAGTCCTACCGGGAGGCGGTGCGCGACCCGCGCGACCCGGCCTGGCTCCATCGGCTGGGGGCGCTGCTCTGCGAGAGCGGGCGCTGGGGAGAGGCGATCCCGGTCCTCGAGAGCTTCATCGCGCGGGCCGGCGACGAGCCGACGGCGCTCTTCCTGCTGGGGGCGGCGCAAGCCAACGCCGGCCGCCGGGCGGCGGCGATCGCCACCCTCGAGCGCGCCCGCTTGCGGGCCCCCGGAGATGCGCGCATCCTCGACGCCCTGGAGAAGCTGCGGGCGGCGCACTGAGCGGCGCGGAGAATGCCGTCCCGGGCGGGGTGGGCGACGGCGTTGCGGGCGCGACGCTATGATGCGCCCGTTGAGGCGCACTCTCCAGCTCTCGTCGGCGGCCGGTCCGGCCTGCCGTCCGCTCGCCATCGGTGCCCTGCTGCTGGCGGTCGGCGCCGGGCTGGCCTTCGGCGAAGAGCCCCGTCAGGAGCTGCTGGACCGGATCCAGCGTGAGTGCCTGCGCGCCTATCCGGCCGAGATGCTCGCCGAGATGACCGGCGGCGCGCGCGCGATCCCGCCCGAGGTGGACGCCGATCCCAAAGCCCAGATGCAGTTCCTCGACCACGAGGTGGCGCGCGAGAAGGGTCTCTTCTACCCATCGCTGCTCGAGGACCTGCTGCCGGCCTTCGAGCGCTACGTCGGCCCGGGGTCGCGCTTCCTCGACCTGGGCAGCGGCGACGGCCGGGCGGTCTTCCTGGCGCGCGCTCTGGGTGCCCACGCCACCGGAATCGAGTACGACCCGAAGCTGGTGGCGTTGAGCGAGCGCGCCCTGGCGGCCCTCGAGGAGGTGGTCGACCCGGCCGGCGTGCTGCTGCTCGAAGGCGACTTCTTCTCCTACGTCTGGTCGGGGTACGACGTCATCTACTACTTCGACCAGAGCTCCTTCGCCCAGGAGCGGGTGCGCGCCAAGCTGCGGG
>JABAOD010007353.1_pt1 | contig 12570 bp, 12 predicted proteins | sample 7062151 | NCBI WGS metagenome assembly JABAOD01 (sample SAMN14538626, study PRJNA623070) | marine sediment metagenome | biome: marine biome [ENVO:00000428]; feature: marine pelagic biome [ENVO:01000023]; material: deep marine sediment [ENVO:00002113] | place: India: Gulf of Khambhat ...
AAACCTGATCGGTACCGAAGGGCGCGGGTTCTACCACATCCTCGACGGGCTGAATGCCGAACGGACCCTGATTGCGGCGGAATGTATCGGTGATGGATACTGGTTCGTTGACAAGGCCCGCGCCTATGCCGGCGACCGCGTGGTCTTTGACCGTCCCATCGGCCAGAACCAGGGCGTGCAATTTCCTATCGCCAGGTCCTATGTGAACATCGAGGCCGCCAATCTGATGCGCTTTGAAGCCTGCAGGCGGTTCGATGTCGGGCTGGATTGCGGAGCGCAGGCGAATATGGCCAAGCTGCTGGCTTCGGAGGCCAGCTGGGAAGCGGCCAATGCCTGCATCCAGACCCATGGCGGCTTCGGCTTTGCCGGCGAATACGATGTCGAGCGCAAATTCCGCGAGGCCCGGCTGTATCAGGTGGCCCCGATCTCGACTAACCTGATCCTGTCCTATGTCGGCGAGCATATCCTCGGCATGCCACGATCCTTCTGAGGCCAGAAACATGGGTGAGATCGACCTTGACGCGCTGGCGCCCTGGCTGGGACGCACCGAGACCAAGAAAGATGTTCTGACGCAGGGGTTGATCGACAAATTCCGCGCCACGCTCGGTCCGCATCTTTGGGACGGAGCGGGCGATGTCCCGCTGGGGATTCATTGGTGCATTGCCCTTGATACCGCGCCAGCTGCCGCCCTGTCAGAAGACGGCCATGCCGCGAGAGGTGGATTTCTGCCCCCTGTTCCGCTGCCCGCCCGCATGTGGGCTGGCGGCGATGTTACGCATATCGCGCCGCTGAAAACCGGTGAAACCATCACCCGCCGCTCGTCGATCAGGGATACTGTGGCCAAGCAGGGCCGCAGTGGACCATTGGTCTTTGTGATCGTCGAACATGAGTATCTGAGTGGCAACCGGCTTTGTATCCGGGAGCAGCAAACGATCGTTTATCGTGAAATTTCCGCCCCCCGGACGGTCGAGAGCGCACCTGACGCGGGTGACCCCGCCACGCTCAGATCGATCCTGACCCCGGATCCTGTTCTGCTGTTTCGCTATTCGGCACTGACGTTCAATGCCCATCGCATTCACTATGACCACATCTACGCCACCGAAACCGAAGCCTATTCCGGGCTTGTTGTGCATGGCCCCTTGCAGGCCACGCTGCTTCTGAATCTGGCGGCGGATGCGTTGAAAACATCGCCCAACCGGTTTTCGTTCCGCGGACTCGCGCCGCTCACCCTGCCCTGCGAATTGCAACTGCACAGCCTCAAAACCGACGCCGGTGGAACGGTCTGGTGCCAGGACCAAACAGGCCTGCGCAGTTTCTCGGCTGACTTTTCAGATATGTAGTCGGACTTGGTTGGGCCATCTGAAGGCGTCGGGTCGGGAATGAGGGCTATCCCCTCTTGCTCGATTGCACAGATACCACTGGCTGCGGGTCAGATCGACCTTGCGTTGCGGGTCCTGCGGCGGCTTCGGACCGATCATGGGTTTCAGTTTTCAACCGTTCTTTTTTACCCGATAATAAAGCACTGGCACGATGATGATCGTGAGCGCCGAAGACACGCCGGTTCCAAAGATCAGGCTGATCGCAAGCCCGCCAAACACCGGGTCGGTCAGCATGATGGCCGAGCCGAGGATGACGGCAAGCGTGGTCAGAAGGATCGGGCGCGCCCGGACGACTCCGGCCTGATAGGCCGCCTCCTGCAGCGCCATGCCCTGGCCCTGGTTTTCACGGATAAAGTCGATGATCAGAAGCGAGCTGCGGATCGCCACCCCGGCCAACGCAATGATCCCAACCATCGAGGTGGCTGAAAAATCGGCCCCCATGATCCAGTGGCCGGGGAATACGCCGATCATCCCCAAAGGAACAGCGGCCATCGCCACAAGCGGCGTCATGAACGACTGATAATAGCCTACCAACAAAAGAAAGACGAACACCATCGCCAGCCCCATGACCATGCCCATGTCGCGATAAGTATCCAGCATCAGGCGGATTTCGCCGTTCCACAGCAGTTGGTATGTTCCAACAGTTTCCGGGGCGGTGCTGGCCAGCGAGAGATTTCGGGTTTCCAGCAAAGTGCCGTTGCCGATCTCCATTCCGTCCAGCTTGGCGTCCAGATCGGCGATGGCGTAGATTTGCGATGTCTGCGCAAGCTCGCCGCCGACGAAAGTCACACGCTCGTTGTCCTTGTGCAGGATCGGCCGGTCGCGTAGCCCCGAAACCACCTGCACGAGTTCCGACAGCGGTATCCCCTGGCCGGCGGCATTCTCGACAATGATGTTTTCCAGGTGGTTCGGATCGGGCTGCTGGCTGTAAGGTACTCTCACCCGGATTGGGACGACATGCCTGGAATTGTCGGAATGGATCCTTCCGATGACTTCACCCGCGTATAAGGGCCGGAGAATGGCAGCGATCTGGGCATTACTGACACCCGACAGCGCGGCTTTTTCCTGATCGACGACGATCTTGTATTCGACAACGTCAAGAGGCTCACTGGTGGTGATATCGACCATGTCAAATGTTGCGGCGAATATCTCTTCCGCCCGTCCGGACAACTCGCGCAGAACATCCAGATCCTTGCCGTAGATCTCGGCCAGCACCGTGGCCCGCATCGCCGGGCCAGGTGGATCCTCGACCATCTGCACGTATGTACCGGGGTATCTAGCGGCGATGGCCTCCACCGCGGGCCGCAATTCGCGCACAAGCTCGATCGAGGACGTCTCGCGCGCGTGCTTGTCGATCAGGTTGACGCGGATCTCACCGATATTGGCGCCCACCCTGTCACCGCTGCCGCGCAACAATGCGTTGAAGTCGATCACACCTGACTGGCCGACCCAGCTTTGCGTATTGGTGATCAGCGGATTTTTTACCAGGATCGCATTGACCTCCCGCACCAATCGGTCGGTCATCTCGACCGGTGTCGTTTCCGGTGTCTGCAAGGATACCTTGAATGTGTTCTTGTTGTCCTTTGGCAAAAAGCCCATGGCGACACCAAACGAGGGCTTCGGTCCGGCTACGCCTTCGGGCCGCACGAATTGCCATGCTGGCTGAAGCACCGTCAGCGACAGCGTCGCAAGCGTCACGCCGTATATGGCCCAGCGAACGGCACGACGGTTCATCGACAGTTCCATGAGCCAGCGATAGGCACGCTCCAGTCGCCCGGGCCGGGCCTCGGCCTCTTCTTCCCGGTGCCCCATTCCAACCCAGCGATAGGCGGCCCAAGGCGTCACCGTATAGGCCAGAAACAGCGAGGCCGCCATGGCGACCGGCACGTTGAAGGCGACGGGGTAGAAATACTGCCCCGGCATTCCCCCGACCAGCATCAACGACAGGAACACCACTATCACCGTGGCGGTGGCAAGGTTGGCCGCGCCGCCGACCTCGGCGCAGGCGCGGATGGTGATGTCTTTCTTCTCGCCGCCGCCATTGTAATATCGGCGGTGGATGTTTTCGATCACGACAATCGCGTCATCGACTAGCAGGCCCAGCGACAGGATCAGTGCGAACAGGCTCACCCGGTTGATGGTGATGCCGTGGATGAAATCCGCGCCAATCGTCACGAACAGCACCAGCGGCACGGTCATGGTGACGATGAGCGCCTCCTTCCAGCCCAGAAACAGGATCAGAACAAGAAAGACGGTAGAGACCGCGATGAAGAAGTGTTCGATTAGTAGGTTGACCGCGTCATCGGCCTTTTCGCCGTCGTTTCGGGTCACCACGACATGTACGTCACGCGGCAGAAACTCGTCTTGCATGCGCCTGATACGTTCGATCGTGTCGTCGGCCATGAAAACCGCGTTGGTGCCCTTCTTCTTGGCGACGCCCAAGGTCACCGCGGCCATGTCGAGATTCCCGAATTCAGCATTGCGCGCATCGCCGGCACCAAAACTGAACCGGCTGATCCTTTCGCGCTCCTTCGGCGGCCCATCGACAATGTCTGAAACGTCGCCAAGATAGATCGGCCTGCCACCGTTTTGCCCGACAACCAGGTTTCGAACGGCATCGGCATCCTTGAAGAACCCGTCGAGAAACACCGAGCGGGTGCTCCCCTCTTGCACCGTGTCACCCGCAGGAACGGACAGGTTGTTTCCGGCCAGGGTGTCGCGCACACGGGTCAACGGCACACCGAAGGCGGCCAGCCTGTCAGGGTCGAGATTGATGCGGATTTCACGATCCTGCCCGCCCTTGACGGTAACAACCGACACCGATGGCAGGCTGTGCAACCGCTCGGCCATGTGCTCAGCCATCTGTTTGAGCGCGTAATCATCGTATTTGTCAGACGCCAGTGTAACCGTGACAACCGGCATGTCGTCCACATCCAGCGCCTTGATCAACGGGGCGCTGGCACCTGATGGCATACGGTCGAGATTGCTCGATATCCGGTTGTAGAGCTTGACCAGACTGTCTTCCTTGTTTTCGCCTGCCTTGAACTCGACCCCGACAATGCCGACCGAGTTCATCGCCACGGCATTGGTGTGATCGACGCCAACAATTTCGCTGACGATCGCTTCGAGCGGGGTCACGATCAGCTGTTCGACCTCAAGGGCCGAGGTTCCGGGCATTTGCACGATGATCTGTGCGGCTGGCACGATGATCTGCGGGTTTTCTTCGCGCGGAGTCAAATAGATCGCGATTGAACCAAAAAATGTGAGGGCCAGGATCGTCAGGATCGTCAATCGGGAGGTGACGAATATTTCCGACAATCGCCAGGCAATGTTGCGTTTCGGCTCACTCATCGGGCGTGGCCCCTGCGGTGGTTTCTATCCGGTCTCCGCCGCGCAGACGGTCATCATCTTGCGCAACGATGGTTTCGCCGCCGTTAAGTCCGGCGTTGACCTCGATGGCATCAGACAGTTCGCGCCCGGTACGCAGCCACCTGAAATGCACCGCACCATTATCGCCGACAATAAATGCTCCGGGCAGCCCCCCTCGTTCAGTAAGGGCGCGCGCCGGGATCGTCACCACCCGGTCCGATCCGATGACGAAATGCGCCCGCCCGAACATGCCGGGAAAGACATCCAGCCCCGACGGCAAGGCAATCTCGACATCATAGCGCCGCGTCACCGGGTCGCCGGACGGTATGATCCGCAGGATCTCTCCGGTGACATCCTCCTTGCCGAGCGCATCAATTGCCACCTTCACAGGGTCGCCGACGCGCACGACACCGATATGGCTTTCCGAGACGGACGTTCTGAACAGCAGCCGCGTGCGCGATTCGATGGTCAGGATCGGAAAGCCGGGGGTCGCCAGATCGCCGACCTGTTTCTGCCGGGCGACCACGATACCATCGATCGGGCTGATGATTGTGGTGTATCTGCGCCCCGCCAGGGCGGTATCCAGCGCCGCTTGCGCCTCGGCCAGCCTTGCGCGCGACACATCGCGGGCAACCGTCGCCTTGCGCAGGTTTTCATTCGAAACCGCGCCCCGCTCCAGCAGGTTTTCGAGCCTGACAACGTCCTGTTCCGCATCGCTTAAGGCAGTTTCGGCGGAACTGAGCGCCGCCTGCGCCCGGTTGATGGCGCCTTCGATATCGGTCGGGTCGATTTCAATCAGGATATCCCCCTTTGAAATCACGTCGCCCTCGTGGACCGTAATACGCTGAAGATACCCGGTCGTGCGCGACGAAACCTCGATACGCTCTTGCGAGATTGCACTGCCGGGCGTGCTGTAGAGCCGGTCTGCCGCGGTAATCTCGACGCGGGCTACCGGAAGGTTCAGGGTGCGCGGCTCTGGTGCGTGATGCCCTTCGGGATCTTCCTTGCAGCCAACCAGGGTAAGCAGGCAGGATCCAATCAGGGCAGTACGAAAAAGCGCGTTGAACATCAGTGGGCTTCCCTTGCGTCTGGCCGCGGCGACAACCCGTGCAGCACCAGGTGGCTTGCGTGATTGGCAAACGCCATATCCCGCTCGCGCGTGACAGGCTGGCCGGTTATTCCTTCGAGAACAGGGGTCAGTTCGACATACCCCAGAACCAGCGACAGGACCGACACCGCTGACAGGGTGTCTTCGTGATTCGGCGCCAACCGCCGCATGAGGCTCTCAATTTCCCGAAACGGCGCGGCGACAACCTCTTTGGTCAAAAAACTGATCCGCTCCCTGTCGCCGGTCAGAAGCTCGCGCTGCAAGAGGCTTGTCATGACCGGGTTGTCTAGGAACTGACCGATGAGCCAGGTGATCAGCCGTTCCAGCATGATTTCAGGGGCCTCCTGCCCCTTTGCCAGGTCACTGGTCGCCTTTGCCTTGTCCGAGAAGACAAACTCGAGCGTGGCGCGGTATATCGCGTCCTTGTCACTGAAATAGTGATACAGCGCCGCCGGTGTCGTGTTCACTGCTCGCGCCAGATCGCGAATGGACACGGCGGCAAATCCGTGCTCGGCAAACAGGGCCGCCGCGGCCTGCAAAATCTCGCCCCTTTTGTCCGGCGGCGGCGATTTTTTTCTGGTTTGGCGTTGCATGCGTTGAAACCTTACTGAACGTTCGTTAGGTTAGCTAGTCTGTCATTTCACGCCCGTCAAGGGCAAGCTGAAAAACAAGTCTCCAGCGTGATTACGCAAAGAGCGAGGATTTTCAATGAAACCGACCGATCCGAAATTCGATCACTGCCTTGCGGAGCTGCGCCAATCGCCGTTTTTTGCCGGACTGGGCAGCGACGTTCAGGCCGACATCCTGGGGATGTTCTCTTATGACACCGCACTCCGGCGCGACACGAATGTGAGCCTGCTCGACGCGGATCAGAGGTTTTCTGCGGTGGTCAGCGGTCGGGCCAAGGTTTCTGTTTATCACCCGGAAACCGGGCGCGAGCATATCCTTGACCTTCTGGGGCCCGGCGACGCGTTTGATTTGATCAGCCTGCTGGATCGCCAGCCCCGCGATGTCATCGTGACGGCGCTGGATGACATGGAAATCCTGACCGCAAGCCAGTCCCAAGTCAGGCAGTGGCTATTGCAACACCCCGAGATCAACCGGACGTTCCTACCCTATTTGGGAGAACAGATGCACCGCCTTGCCGATCAGGCCGAGGACCTGGCGCTATATGATACCGAAGCCCGGCTGGCGCGCCTGATCCTGCGCCACATCACCAGCAACGCACCGGTCCATGGGCTGCGCCTGATCAACGATCTGTCGCAGGAAACCTTGGCATCCATGATCGGTTCGGTGCGGGTGGTTGTCGGGCGCCAGATGTCGAAATGGAAGCAGGAAGGCATTCTCTCGACCGGACGGGGGAAATGGGCAATCGACGATCTGAACGAACTCATCGCCAAGGCTCAGAAAAAGCTCGACATCTGAGACGTTTTTGGCTGCGCGCCTTCGGCGAGGAATTGCCTGAAAGGTGGTTTTCACGAAAAAACGCATGTCCTGATACCTGGGTTGCATCTTGGCTGCGCCCCGACCGGTAATATCCCGTCTGGATGAGTGCTGGCCGACAAAAGGGTCGGTTGGCGCGCCAACCTGAAAACGGAGAAAACCCATGTTTACCCAAGTGAGAAAACAGATCACGGACTCGGTGAAGGAGGCCAAGAAAAACGGCGCTCTGACGGCAGAGAAAACCCATGCCATCCTGCGGGATGCGGTTGCCGAGGCAGCAGCAGACCTGAAAGGCGGCGCCACGCAAGCGCGCAAACTGTCAAACGAGGCCGTCTCCTCCGCCGTGAAGGCGCTTGAAGAGGCCGGTGGCGCAACCCGCGACACCGTGTCGGCTGCGGTTGCGGGAACGGTCGAAGGTGTCCGCCATGCCCCGGCCCAGCTTATTTCGGCCGCCGAAAAGGACGTTGCCGGAGCGAAAGAACGGATCGTGAGTGAGGAAGAGAAGCTCGCCGCTAGCCTTCGCGAAAGCCTGGAAGGGGCCAAGGAGGCCGCGCAGGAGTTTACCGGCAACATCCGCGAGGAAATCACCGATGCGGTCGCCGATGCCAAGCTGGAGATGACAGAGCTTCTGGGCGTGACCCGCGATGCGGTCAGGGACGCGGTGAAGACGGCCATCGAAAACGGCGAGAAGGTCGATGAAAACGTGCGCAGGATCACCCGCGATGCGACGGCCAAAGCCCTAGGTGAGGCGAAATTCACTGCCGAGCGCGCCCGCAATGTCTCTGAGACCGTGTTGTCGGCTGCGGTCGAAGCGGCTGAAGAGTCGGGCTCGTATGTCTCTGAGACCGCGCAGGCCGCAGCCGAGGGTGTGCGCGAAGGACTAGGAATTGTGATCGAGCAAGCCCGTGAAACCGTTTCCAGGACCCGCAAGGGGGCCGGCGAATACACGGCGAGCGAGCTGAAACAGCTGGCCAAGGATCTGGATTCGGTTGGCGACCTGTTCGTCGAGGCTCTCCGCCGGGTCGCCGACCGGTCGGGCAAGGTGGCAAGAGCCATTCTCGACGAGGTTGCCGAAGATGCCCGCAAGGCCGGGTCAAGCCTGCGCGAACTGGCCGCCAAGGCGGCAAGCGCTGCGGGCGACCGGTTGAAAGAGCTGGGCAGCGACACGCTGCATGCCGGCGGAAAGGCCGCCCATGTCGTCGCCGATGAGGCAAGCGAGTTGGGCGCGCGGATGGTCAGCGTCGCCAAGGGCGCGGCCGTCGGCATGTGGGAAGGCGCGCGCAAGGCGTTTGCCCATGACGACAACGACGAGAAAAAGGAGGGCTGATCATGAAAAGGACATTGATCGCAACCACGATGGCAATCGGGCTTGGCGCGGGTTTCGCGCTGGCCCCGACCTCGACCGTGTTCGCTCAAACGACGGGCGCAGAGGCCGAAACCGTTCAGAAGGACTGGCTGGATGAAATAAACACGCGCATCGATCTGGCACAGGCCAGAGCCGCGCTGTTGCGCGCCAGGATCGCGCTTCAGATCGAAGAAGCGCCCGGGCGGGCAAGCGTCCGGCTGGCGAAATCTGTCGCGGGCAAGTGAACAGGTGGATCATTTGCTGGATAGCCTGAAACCCCGCCTGCTTATCTTTGACGAATTTCACAGTGCGCTGCGCGGGCGGCGTCAGGACGTGAAAGCCGTGTTTTCGTTTCTGCGCCGCATTGCCAGGGTACATGACATTTCGCCGGTGTTGGTTGGTGAGATCGCGGTCTTTGATGCCATCCACGATACAGAAGAAATGGGGTCACGGTTTGACACGATTCCCATTCCGAGATGGGGGTATGACGAGGATTTCGCCACACTTCTTGACAGCCTTGAGGCCAGCATGCCGCTTGCCCTTGTATCGGAGCTATCACGTCCGTCATTGGCGAGAATGATCCATAAACTGTCCGAGGGATTGATCGGAGAAGTTGTTGATATCATCAGCCGGGCCGCGATTGCTGCGATCCAGAACGGCGAGGAACACATCACCGAAGCGCGCATTGCGTCCCTTGGCTACATTCCGTTGTCGAAGCGCCGGAACGCTGCCGTGCGCAATGAAATGACATGAGCCGACCCTCATCCGGGATTGCCGTTATGCCCACGCGCCGCTATGTCAACGAGGCTGGGCGTGGCTGGCCGGTGCATGTCTTTCCGGCTCCGGGGGAGCTTCTGTCAAGCTGGCTGCACCGGCTCGCCCTGGCCAATGGTGTCCCACCGCAATATTTCGGGCGCGTTCTCAGACTGACGGGCACGGCCTGGTCGGGGCAACTTGACCGAAACCTTCCCGGGCATGTCCTTGATCTTCTTGTCGAANNTGTCGAACAGGCGGGAATACCTGCAGGAGTTATTGCTGGACTGGCCCTTGGTCCCGATCCTCTGGCCCGGTTGCGATTGCGGTTGATGATCAAACCCCCCAAGAGCATCGCGTCCGGTCTGCAGCCCACCCGCATGCAATATTGCCCAGCCTGTCTGACAGAAGATCATGCGCCCTATTTCCGGCGCAGTTGGACCTTAGCGACGCGCGTTTCCTGTTTTCGCCATGGCCGCCGATTGCGGGATAGATGCCCAAGCTGTGGCAGCGGCATTGTACCGTCCAGACAAGACCGGCTATTGCCACAGCATGTTTGCGTTCGGTGCGATGGTGATCTCCGCAAACGTACCGTGCGCGCCGAGCATGATGTTCAGAAATTCGAAGGGCTGCTCGACGATCTGCTTCGCTTGCATGTTGCAGGACACCGGATGCCGGGCCAAACCACCCTGCCCGCTCTGCTTGGTGCGACCTGTTTCACTGTTGGCACAGAGCCCAAGTCCATCGCCCAGCTATCGCTTCGGGACCGTCAACGTCTGTTTCGTCAACTGGCGGAAGGCTCGATGCCCCTCCATATGCGACCCGATAGCCTCGCAACGCCTATTTGGTCACGAATTGCGCGGGTCGCGCCCACACATATGGGCCTAACGAAATCCCTCACGACAAAAATCATGGCCCGAACGGTAGCGGGACGAGACACCCGCCCTGCACGCGCCGAACTGATAGACTTGATGCAAACAATCGGGCGCCTTCACTCGGACCGTCGCGCATCATGATTGACGAATGTCGTCATTAGGTGGTCAAACCTGCGTCCCCGAGCTGTTCCCGGTCCGGTAGGTCCTGCAAGCTTTCCATATCGAATGCCGCGAGAAACTCTTTGGTCGTCACATAGGTGTAAGGTGCTCCTCGCCGGGGTGAGCGCGGCCCGGTGCCGATCAATCCCCGCGCATGCAGCCTTCCAATCAGGTCGCGGCTGATCTCCTTGCCGAAGATATCCTTGAGCCCGTCTCGTGTGATCGGCTGGTGGTAAGCAATCGCGGCCAACACCGCGACATCGAACTCCCGCAGGTTCAGTTCCTGCTCGCCGATATTGGCTGCCGCCCGGATCGCAGATGCGTAGGCAGGGCGTGTTCGCAACATCCAGCCATCCGCAACCTTCGCCACCTCAAACGACCGCCCTTCCAGATCGGACGCGAGGTCTTCGATCAGCAGATCGACCGATACGTTCCCCACTATACGCGCCAAGTCTTCACACGGTACAGGCGTTGCAGACGCAAACAGAACCGCCTCGATCCGCCGCATCCATTCACGCCAGCGCAGCTCGGCCGGGAGGTCTTCCAGTTCGCGATCCAGATGGTTCTCAGCATGATCCTTCATTGGTCTCATACCCCGTAGAGCCGGAACGTGTCGCGCCCGGTCAGCTCGCGCACAGCGCCGAGCTCGACCAATCTGTCGCAGAACCGCCGCGCAGCACGGTCCGAATTCAACGAGGTGAGAGCTGACGGCGCCGCCGCATCCCGGGTCAGGAACAACTCGACGGCCTGCTCTGACCCCTTTGCCCTCAGCTTCGGCGCAACCGCGGCCAACCGTGCCACTCGCCGGGACAGGTCTGCGGCACGGCGCACGGCTTCGATTGATGAAGCGATCACCGCGCGATGACAGGCCAGTCGCAATTCATCACCTCGCTTGCGCTGGTCCGCGCACTTCATGCCCGTAGCCAGCAACGGCAAAAGGTGATCCCAGCCGAGCGCTTGCGCCAAGGCCGCATCGGCCAGGATCAAAGCGGCGGTTTCTCCGCGCGGGGTATCCGACAAAACCTTCTCCAGAACTGTTGCGGCCCGCGTAACTGGCGCCCCCTGCCCAGCACCGCTCTGGTCGCACCAGTCCAGCCATTCGGCAATCTGCATAGGATCGATCCCCGGTATGGCTCGATGCAACGCCTTGACCGAAACCGGCCGCTCCAATGCCCGCCGCCAGGACAGATAGGTTTCCCCGGCTGGTCCAGGCAAATCGCCAGGGCGCGACAAGTGCACCGCATCGCGCAACTCCCCAGCCCTTTCCGGTCGCCCTGAATGCGCGACACAGGCTTCCGCCGCGCGCAGCGCCAGCCTCTCACGCAACAAGCTCTGGGGCACATCCTCGCGCCCCACCACAAGATGCAGGTGGTTGAGAGCCGCGCCTGATAAAAAGGCAACATCTTCAGGGGTTTCGGCGTGTGCCGAGGTGATCCAGGAGGACGTCCGGGGTAAGGTTTCGAAGTCGTCACGGGCATATGTCATGCCACAAGACTATCTTATGGCGGCGCTTTTGCCTACTATATAGTGTGCAAACCGCCCCGCTTTGTCGTTTCCAGCCATGTCCAGTAATGTTGTATTATCGGACATTAAGAGGATATGCTGGGAAACATGGCCAAAACACCCGAAGATGAGCCCCATACACCCGAGAAATCGACCTCAGCGTCCAATGATGCGATGAACCGTGATGCGCGCAATGAGAGAGACCATGCTGAAGACAGCCCGATCGCCCTGCCCTCCCATGCCGGGGGCCTCGCAGGCCTTGCGGGCTCCGGCACGCTCGATCGGTTGGTTGAAAATGCGCGCGACTACGCCAAAGCCTCAACGGCTGAGAACACCAACAAGGCCTATGCCGCCGACTGGAAGCACTTCGCGCGCTGGTGCAGGCTCAGGGGTACCGATCCTATACCCCCGTCGCCAGAGATGGTTGGGCTCTATCTGGCAGATCTCGCGGCACCAGCGGCCCCCTCCCCTTCGCAGTCGGCAGTCCAACCTCTTTCCGTCTCGACTATTGATCGCCGTCTCTCCGGGTTGTCGTGGAATTACACGCAGCGCGGCTTTGCGCTTGATCGTAAAGACCGCCACATCGCTACGGTTCTCGCCGGGATCAGACGCAAGCACGCGCGCCCACCAGCCCAG
>JABAOD010012799.1_pt1 | contig 12570 bp, 10 predicted proteins | sample 7062151 | NCBI WGS metagenome assembly JABAOD01 (sample SAMN14538626, study PRJNA623070) | marine sediment metagenome | biome: marine biome [ENVO:00000428]; feature: marine pelagic biome [ENVO:01000023]; material: deep marine sediment [ENVO:00002113] | place: India: Gulf of Khambhat ...
CGATGTTGAACACCTCACCGCGAGCGTCGCCGTTCTCGACCAGCCTCATCAGACTCTCGACGACCTCGAGGACGTCCGCGAAGCAGCGTCGCTGCTCACCGGTTCCGAAGACGGTGATGTCCTCTGCCGCCAGGCCCTGACGGATGAAGGTCGGCAGCACCATTCCGTACTGCCCGGTCTGACGGGGGCCGACGGTGTTGAAGAACCTGGTGATGATCACCGGCAGCCCACGCTCGCGGGCGTAGGCGAGCGCCAGGTACTCGTCGATGGCCTTGGAGCACGCATAACCCCAGCGGGACTTGGACGTCGGGCCCAGCCGCAGGTCGTCGTCCTCCGAGAACGGGCTCTTGACGCCCTTGCCGTAGACCTCGGAGCTGGAGGCGATGAGCACCAGCTTGCGTTTCTTGGCGGCGGCCTGAAGGACGACCTCGGAGCCGCGCACGTTGGTCTCGATGGTGCGCGTCGGGTTCTCCACGATGAGCTTCACGCCGACGGCCGCCGCCAGGTGGAAGACGACGTCGGCGTAGTCGACGAGCTCGGCCACGAGCTGCTCATCGGTTACCGAACCGATCCGGTGGTGGAAGCGGGGCAAGCCGATGAGGTGATCGATGTTGCTCATCGATCCGGTGGACAGGTCATCCAGGACCCTCACCTCGTGGCCGTCGGCGAGGAGCCGTTCGGCGAGGTGTGAGCCGATGAAGCCGGCTCCTCCGGTGATCAGTGCGATCAATGCCAGCCCTCCCGGGTGCTCGTCAGTTCAGCGGTGCCGGCGCCTGGCTGCCGCGGTCGGCGGTGGCCAGGACCTCGAGCGCTCGGGCAGCGCCGCGCTGGGCGGCGATCCGTCGTATGAGGTCGAAATACTGTTCGATCACGACGCTCTCGACCCAGCGGGCTCGCAGCGCCGCGTGCCCGTCTTCTGCCATGCGCTCGCGCAGCGCCGAGTCCTCCGCGAGTCGCCGGATCGCCGCGGCCAGCTCCTCCGCGGTCTCGAATACGATGCCGCCACCGCTGTCGCGAACGATCTCGGGCAGCGGACCCAGGTTGCGGACAATCACCGGCGTGCGGTCGCGAAAAGCCTCCAGGATGACGATCCCGAAGGTCTCGTAGCAGACGGACGGCACGATCACGGCCAGGGCACGCCGGTAGAGCTGGCGCAGCTGCGCCTGTGACTTGGCGCCGAGGAAGACGACCCGGTGGCAGTCCCGGGCCTGCTCGTGCAGGACGGCCTCGTACTCCCCGGTGCCGACGACCAGCAGGTCGGCCGGGCCAGCGCCGCGGAAGCAGGGCAAGACGTCCTGGAGCCCCTTGATCTTCTCGAGGCGGCCGACGAAGAGGAAGTACGGGCGCTCCCACTTTTCCGCGTCCTCGGTCTCTTCCTCGGATTCCGCCCCCGAGTCCAGATCGGGGAGGAAGTAGGGTATGACTTCCACCTTGCGCTTGAAGCCGAACTCCGCGTGCTTGGCGGCGCTGAACTCGCTCGGGCAGAAGAAAGCGTCCACGGCCCGGGATGCTCGCGTCAGCAACCCGGAGTAGCGCCACAGCTGCGGAGGCCGCTTGAAGTGCAGAACGCAGCGCAGGCACTGGCGCCCCGTGCACAGCTCGCGGTTGTGGCGCCACAGGACGTGGCTCGGGCAGACCAGCCAGTGCTCGTGGGCCATGTAGAGCTTGAGCGCGTTCCCGAGCCTCAGGACCCCGGGGCCGCCGACAAGCGAGACGTTGTGGAAGTGGATGACGTCGAAATCTCCCTCTTCCAGGATGTGGCGAATACGGTTGCCATGGACTACGGGCCGTCCGGTCTGTTGGGTGGCGAGGCACGAGAGAGTACCCCAGCGACTCCGCAGGGGGTGGGTGCGGATACCCTCGGGCTCGACCAGCGGCTGCGGCATGGCGCCGCGGTGGAGGAGCGCGAAAGCGTCGACGTCGTGGATCACCTCGATGCTGTGACCACGCCGTGCCAGGGCGTGCGACAGTCGCTGGATGAACATCGCGTCGCCGCCAAAGTGGTACGGCGGGTAGAAGGTCGTCACCATCGCGAAGCGCAGACCCGGCAAGATCCCGAGAGTCTACCGCGCCGTTCCGGATGTCAGCGAACCCGGCTCATCGAGCCGCCGGCGCCGAACCAGTAGCCCACAGTCTCTCCGAGGGCCCAGGAAGTGACGAAGACCGCGATCAGTGGGAGGCACTTCAGGTAGATGCTCCGCAGCCGTCGCGTCGCCAGGGCCCGCCGCCCCAGCCGACAGAGCAGGACGGGGGGAAGGCCGAGGGCGGCGAGACCATAAACGAGGCGCTTGAGGCCCGCCGCGGCCGCGAGCCGGGTGCCCGCGTAGGAGCGCGAGTAGAGGTAGCGTTGCCCCAGGTACTCCGTGAAGGTGTAGTGCTTGCGGTGCCTGACCACCAGATCGGGATGGCAGGTCAGCTCGACTCCCTCCCTCTGCAGCCTCGCGTGCAGGTGACCCTCCCAGTGTCCGGCCTCGGCGGTCGCCCGGAAGCGCTCCAGAAGCTCACGCCGGTAGGCGACGTTGTTGCCGGGCAGCCAGCTGGCCGGGCCGGCCGCCAACGGCGGAACGCAGTGGCTGTACTCGCAGAGGAACGCGGCCCAGTCGATGAGCGATTCGGTGGCCGCGTTCTCGATCGGACCGCCGACCACCGCGGCGCCCGAGTCCAGGGCGTCGACGATGCAGCGTCCCCAGCGAGCCTCGACGAGGACGTGATCCTCGATGACCGCTACCGCTCGACCGGTGGCGTGCCGGAATGCAACCGCCCGCATCTCCGGGATCGTCGCTCCCGGCTCGGTGGCGTGGACCGCTACCCAGGGGAACCTGCGGCGGACCTCTTCCCGCACCTCGGGGCCGAGCCGGTCGATGACCAGGACCTCGAGGCGGACCTCGTCGCGGACCTCCTCCAGAGCGGACAGGCAGCCCACGAGATCGCTCAGGCCGTTGACCGAAGGAACGACAACCGAGAGCTGTGGCTGGCTCAGAGGCAGACCCTCGCTGACGCGAGCTCCGTGTGGACCCGTCTGCGGCGCCCCGGTAGAATGACGCGGCTTGCGAAAGTGTCAGGTTTCATTCCCGCCCGGCTGAGAGCGCATGCGGTTCCCGATGAAGTTCGGTCTGGTGGGTCTGGGCGCGATGGGGCAGCTCCGCGCCAGGTCGGTGATGACCAGCCCGGAGACGGAGCTCGTTGCGGTCGCAGATATCGACGGAGCCAAGGCTGAGCAGCTGGCAAGGCGGTGCGGGGCTCGTGCCTGGGGAGACTACCATGAGCTGCTCGAGCGCGAAGAGATCGCGGCCGTCATCGTCTCGACTCCGGCCCATCTGCATGAGGAGATGGCGTTGGCAGCGCTCGGCGCTGGCAAGCACGTGCTTTGTGAGAAGCCACTGACCAACGGTCTCGAATCGGCTCGCCGGGTGCTCCGCGCGGCCGCCGATGCCGACAAGAAGCTGGCGGTGGGGTTCAACCACCGCTACTACCCTGCGTTCAGGTTTCTCAAGAGCGGAGTTGACGACGGATGGATAGGAGAGTTGGATCATCTACGGGTGTTCGGAGGTCACGACGGCCTGTCGAATTTTCGCGCTCCGTGGATGTATGAGGGCAGTCTCTCCGGTGGCGGCGCGATGATGGACGTCGGCCTGCACATGACCGACCTGGCCCGCTACGTGCTCGGCGAGATCAGGGAAGTCTACGGTGTCGCCGGCAGCAACATCTGGGGCGTGTCGGGCTCCGAGGATCGCGCCCTGGCCATCCTCAAGAGCGACGCCGGCGTGCCGGCCATTTTCGAGGCCACCTGGAACGAGTGGAAGGGGTATCGAACCTATCTCGAGGCCTATGGCCGACAAGGCATGATTCGAGCCGCGTACGCGCCGATGTTCAACATGGTCATCACTCAGGAGAAGCCCGGTGCTCCGCGCCGACGACGCTACAAGCTCTATCCCGAGATCGCACTGCGGGAGCGGTTCAGAGGCTGGCAATCGACGACGCTCCTGGCGTTTCAGGAAGAGCTCGATGACTTTCTGCGGATGATCCGGGGCGAAGAGTATCGCCTGGCGGACGGATGGGCGGGTGTTCGCGCCATCGAGATCGCGTCGGCGCTCTACGAGTCACAGACCAGCGGAGCACCGGTTCGCCTGTCGGAGTCCTCCGATGCGGGCTCGTATCCGTGATCGTGACGATCGTCGATGGCGGAGCGGTTCCGGCGCACGGCGCTCCGGGTCTCGCCGTTGATCGCCGCCTCCCGGCGCCGCCTCCACCCGCCTCCTTGCGCAGCACGGCGGCCGGCCTCTTCGGGCTGTCTCGCAGCGAGCGCTCGTGCGCCTGAGCTGACCGGCAGTCTCCGGGTGCGGACTCTTGGAGGACATGGCAGCCATGCCAACGGGCGGTCGCCGCTGCGTCTGGCGAGTGACTATGTGGCCCTGTCTGCAGGCGAGGTCGTGGCCAAGCTGGCCGGTTTCGTGGCCTTCGCCTATCTGGCCCGCACGCTGGGACCGCAGGCCTACGGCACCGTCGAGCTGGCGGCGGCGCTGGCGATGGTGTTCCTGCTGCTCGTCGACTTCGGCTTCGGGCCGATCGGTGCCCGCGAAGCGGCTCGGCAGAGAGGCCGCGCACCGACGCTCGCTGCCGACATACCGGCGGCGCGACTCGGTCTTGCCCTCATCGGTGCTCCGGCGATGCTGCTCTGCGGGCTTCTGCTCGATCTCCCGCCCGTGGGGCGCCTGCTGGTGGCGCTGTATGCCTCCTCGCTGCTGCTGGCGCCCTGGAACCTGAACTGGCTGTTCCAGGGCCTCGATCTCTTGCGGCTGGTGGCGCCGGCGCAGGCGGTGCGCATGGCGCTGTTCGCCCTCGCCGTGGTCCTTCTGGTCTCGGGCGCGCAGGACGTCTGGAAGGTCGGCGTTGCCGAGCTGGCCGCCGCCGCCGGCATGGCGGCGTACTACGTCGTTCTGCGCCGGAGGCATCTGCCGTCCGCTGTGTCGAGGCTGCATCTCGGAGCGGTGCGCTCCCTGGTGGCGGAGGCCTTGCCGGTAGGCCTGAGCCGAGTGGCGTGGGCCTTGAACCAGTACCTGCCGACGGTCCTGGTGGCCTCTCTCATCGGTGGATCCGAGCTCGCCTGGTTCGGGGCGGCACACCGGATCGCGATCAGCGCCGGCACCTTCGTCTTCCTCTACCATTTCAACCTCTACCCCAGAATCGTCCAGGCAATCCAGGGTCCCGCGGACGAGCTCGAGACCCTGTTCGGGGGCTCTTTCAGGTCCGTGGCCTGGCTGGGAGCATTCGCCGCGCTGGCCGGCACTCTGCTCGCCGCTCCGGCCTGTCGGCTGATCTACGGGGCGGCCTTCGAGGTCGCGGGGTCGATCCTCTCCCTGCTCGTCTGGCTCATCCCTCTGGCCCTGCTGGGGACGCACGCGCGCTTCGCTCTGATCGCCTGCGGGCAGCAGAAGAAGGAGCTCGCCGCGAACGCCCTTGGACTGGCCGTGCTGCTGTTGTCCGGCCCGCTCCTGGTCCGTTTCTGGGGCTCCGGCGGAGCCGCCGCGGCGATGCTGCTGTCGAGCGTGGTGGGCTGGGGCGCGGCGCATCTGCTGGCTCGCCCCCATGTCGCGGGGTTGCCATTCGCGGGACCGCTCTTCAAGCCCCTGGTGGTCTCAGGGGCCGCCGCCGCCGCGGCGGTCGCCCTGGGGAGCCAGGGTCCCTGGATCGCGACAGGTGCCGGACTGGCTCTGTTCGTGGTTGCCATGCCGATCGTCGAGCCCGCCTTGCGGACCGACCTGGCCGCCTTGATTGCCGACATCTCGGCGCGCCCTCCCGGTGATCGACCATGAAAGCCGCCACCTGGTTGCTCGCCGCCGGCGCCGTTGTGGCAGCCGCGGGCCTGCTCGTGCCGGCCGCGGGCCTGGTGGTCCTGTTGGATCCCGAAGCGGCGGGGGAGCGCTTGCAGCAGCTCGAGACGGGGGTCTGGCTGTTCAAGACGCTCCTCTTCGGTCATGGCGCCTGGCTTGTTCTCGCGAGCTGGCGCAAGCTCCGGCCACGCGGCGGGCCCGCAGGCCCCTCGGGCTCGGTCGCTCCACTCTGGCAGCCGGTCCGGGAGACCGGCGACCGCCGCGGCCCGTGGACGAGCAGCCTGGTGGTGGCCGCCATGCTGGTCATTGCCGCGATTCTCCGGTGGATCGGGATTCGTGAGGGCCTCTGGCACGACGAGATCTTCACCCTGATCGATTTCATCCGGCCGTCCCTGGGCCAGATCCTCACGGACTACTCGAGCGAAAACCAGCACCTTCTGTACTCGGTCCTGGCGAAAGCCTGTATCCGGGTGTTCGGTGAGAGCGCCGCAACGGTGAGGTTGCCGGCCCTGGTGCTGGGGCTGGCCAGCCTCTGGGCCACCCTGCGCCTCGGGCGGCTGACTCTGGGGCATCGCCAGGGTCTGCTGGCGGCAGCCCTGCTCACCGTTTCCTATCACCACGTCTGGTTCTCCCAGAACGCTCGCGGCTACACCGGTCTGCTGTTCGCGACCGCTCTGTCCACCGAGCTTTTTCTCCGCGGTCTGTGGCTGGACCGGTGGAGTGGCTGGGCCGGCTATGCCGTCGCGGTCGCCGTCGGCATGGCGCTGCACCCGACGATGGCCTTCGTCGTTGCTGCCCACGGCATCAGCCTGCTGTGGCTCGTCGCCCGATCCGGCGCGGGCGTGGCCCGGTTCCGGCGACCGCTCGGCGCCCTGGTGCTCTCGGTCACCCTGACGATGCAGAGCTATGCGCTCGTCCTGCCGCAGATGGTCGAGCTCTACCTGCAGCCGGGAGCCGGCGTCGACGCTGCGGCGCCGTTCCGGTGGAAAAGCCCCCTGTGGATGCTCAACGAGACGATCCGTGGGCTGGGCATCGGTCTGGGCTTCGGCTGGCTGGGTCTCATCGGGGCCGGCCTGGTGTTCGCGCTCGGACTGTCGAGCTTGTGGGCCCGCAGCCGATTGACCACGGCCTGCTTCCTCGTGCCGGCACTCCTCGGCGGTGTCACGATGGCGCTCCTGGGCCGGAACCTGTGGCCCCGCTTCTTCTTCAACAGCGGCGCCTTTGCGGCGCTCCTGGCGGTCGAAGGGGCCTGGGTGTTGGGAGCGGCGGTCGCCCGTCGCTTCGAGCGCTCCAGCGTCGGTCTTGGCGCCGCCGCGGCCGGTCTGCTCGTCCTCGCCTCCGCCGTCACCCTGCCGAGGGTCTATGGCCCGAAGCAGGACTACGCCGGCGCGCTCGAATTCGTCGAGGAGCAGCGGCGGCCCGGGGACCAGGTGGTGGCACTGGATCTGGCAGCCGACGCCTACAGTGCGTACCACGCTCCGGGACTGGCCGTCGCCTATTCCCTGGAAGAGCTGGAGCTGAAGCGGGCAAGCGCCGGGCGCACCTGGATTCTCTACACGCTCGCCGAGCACCTGGCGGCGACGAAGCCAGCGCTCTGGCAGGCGGTGCAGGCGCGCTACGAGGTCGTGCGGGCCTTCCCCGGCACCCTCGGAGGCGGGGCCATCGTCGTCCGGCGAAGTCTCGAGAACGGCGCCGGAACCGAGAGGTCAGGCGCTGCCGGCGGTAGCTCGACCGGTGACGTAGCCGATGAGCTCACCGACGCCCCGGATCAGGTCCATGAGCGCTAGCAGGGGAAGGGCGCGCAGAAAAGCGCGCTTGTGGCTTCCCCTGCGGATGGCAAGCGTGGCCTGCCGCCACAGGAGCAGGCCGCCGAGCAGCGGTGACGCCAGAGCGAGAAGCAGTCGTTTCGGCGCCGAGATCCTGGCGCAACGCCGGCCCGCGTACAATCGTGCCCAGGCGAGTCGCTCCCTCAGGACATAGGCCAGGCGCATCGCCCCCCGATCCTGGTAGACGATCAGATCCGGGCGCAGCCAGAGCGTGCCGCCGCGCTCGCGAATCGCGTCGTGGACGGCGACCTCGTTGTAGGTGTGCCTCCAGACATCGGAGACGTCGTCGAGAGCCTCCTTCTTGTAGGAGACATTCACGTCGCTCACGTAGCGGGCGCGACCTTCTGGCAGGGGGTTCTGATAGCGACTCGCGTCGCTGAAATAGAGCGCCCAGTTCAGCAAGCGATCGTTGGCATTCTCGATCGCACCGCCGATGACGGCGGGAGAGGCCTGGTGAGCCTCGACCAACCGGGCGCACCAGTCCGGATGCGGCCGCGCCTGCTCGTCGGTCAGGGCCACGATCGGAGCCCCTGCCAGGCTCAGCCCTGCGGCGCGACGTCGATCGATCGCCTCGTGGGCAAGCCCGATCTCTTTGCTCATGCCGAGCGCGGCCGTGCCGGCAACGTGAGGAAAGCGGACGCCGGGATGGGCCCGCCGCAGAGAGTCGACCCCCCGGATCGATTCGTCCACGGGCACGATGACCTCCATCGGCGGAGGGTCGCGCTGGGCCTGGAGAGCTTCGAGACACGGGGGGAGAAAGCTGCCGTCCACGACCGGCGCCACAACCACCGAGAGCTGGACATCGCTCTGCGGATTGCCCCGGAGCGCAGTTCCTTCGCTCTGGACCGGGCCGCTCACTGCGGACTCTGTCTCGGCTCCGAGCCGTAGGCACTCCCCGGAGCCGGGGCCTCGGACTGGCCGCTCAGGGAACGGGCTCCGGCGGACGACGCGGCACGAGTCCCGCTTCGCGCAGGTAACCGGCGAGTCGCTCGGCCACCAGCTGGCGGCCCTCCCGCGTCAGATGAACGTCGTCGGCGAGAAAGTGCCGATCGGGTGACATGTCCGGCGTCAGGTCGACAAAGGCGATGCCGAGCCGCCCGCAGATCTCTGCCAGCCGCCGCTGGGGCCCGAGAACGTAGGCCCGATCCCGCTCGAGATAGTCGCTGCGCAGCTGCTGCGCGTAGGGGAACAGGTGCACGAAGAGCTCGAATCCGTTGCGTTTGCCGATCTCCTGCATCTCTGCCAGCTGCTCCTCGATGGGCGGCCACGACTCGGGCCGCCATGCCGTCGCGAAATCCGGCCGGTACTCGAAGGTGTAGCCACCGGAAGAGGTGGCCTCGGCGATGCGGCCGAGAAGCGAGACCCGGTCCTTGAGCCACAGCAGTGCTCGGCTCTTGCGGGCCAGACGGATCAGCGGGCGGCGGACCGCCTCTTCCGCCTCTTCGGCGAAGGCGAACTCCTGGCCCACGATCTTGCCGTTCTCGACGCGGAAGGAGTGCAGAAAGCGATGCAGGTCGTTGAGAACGAAGCCGACGCCCACGAGATCGGGCTCGAATGCCAGGCCGTACTTGCGCAGGTAGAGGAGCTCCTGGTAGTTCGTGTAGCCCGACACGGAGGCGTTGATGACCTCGACTGGCTTCAGATCGGAGTCCGAGGCCAGAATCGACTCCAGCCGGCCGATGTAGGTGTCTGACGCACCGTCGCCGTCGAAACCGAGGGAGTCGCCCAGGATCAGGATGCGGAAGCGGTCGCCCTTCCTGCCGTGCGCGGGACCGAGGTATCCGAGCTCGTTGACCTCTCCGAATCCCGGGGTCAGCCGGTAGCCCAGATCTGCGTCGTAGGTGGCCCAGAACCGGTCTTCTTCCTCGACCACCCCCTGCCTGGCGCGCTCTCGGGCGACCCGCCTCGCGTCCAGGAGTCGGAGGCCGACCTCGAGGGCGAAAAGGACCAGGAGCAGGGAGACAAGCGTGCTCGAGGCCGCCAGAAGCAGCCGCTTGCCGGCCCCGGCGAGTGGGCGGCCGCTCATCGCGACGCGCTCCCGACGGCGTCCAGCAGCTCCAGCATCTGGTCCGCCGATCTCTCCCAGGAGAGGCCACGCGCCCGCTGCCGCGCGGTCCTGCCGAGATCCCGCCGCAGCTCGTCGCTGGCGAGCAGCCGCTCGAGCGCGGACACGAGCTCTTCGAGGTTGGCGGGATCGAAAAACAGGCCGCCGCCGGCGAGCAGCTCCGGTAGCGGGCTGTTGCGGGTTGCGACGACCGGAGTGCCACAGGCCGCCGCCTCGATCGCCGGCAGTCCATAGCCCTCCGCCATCGAAGGAAGGACCAGGGCCTGCGCCCGGTTCAGGAGCCGGACCACCTGCTCGTCGGGGAGGAATCCCGTGCAGTGCACGCTGTCTTCGAGAGCGAGGTCCGAGATCTTCTGCTCGAGGCTCCGGAGTCCGGGAGTGAACTTCTCCGTCCTCGTGTCGCCGACGATGAGGAGCCTGACGTCCTGGAATCCGGGCCGTCGACGAATCCGGGCCAAGGCCGTGAGAAGCGCCTCCAGGTTCTTGTGAGGGTTGATTCCGCCCACGTACACCAGCAGCCGATCACCCGGCCCGACGCCGAGGGGGCCGAGGCTCTCGGGGTCGATCTCGCTCGACGGCAGCTGACGGAACACGGGATCGGGGGCCTCGCCGACGACCCAGATCCGGTCAGGCGGCCAGCGGAAGTGGCTCTGGATCCCTCTCTTGGAGTGTTCGGAAACCGTCATGATGAAGTCGGCCTGGAGGCGGGCGAGACGGGTCTTGAGGTTCCAGAGCCGTCTCTTGCCGCGCTCCGGGAAGACGAGCTCCGGATACTCCTCGGGGATGACGTCATGAAAGCCGACGATGACGCGAGCTTTGGAGATTACCGGAAAATAGGTGTAGACGGTGGGGAAGAAGAGCACGTCCAGACGCTGTCGAGATGCCCCGGCACACATCGACCAGAGATCGCCCAGCGAGCGCCTGCCGGAATGCGAGGCGGCGTCGGTGGGGGCCTGGCGAGTGGGCACGACCACCCATTCGGCAGCGCCAGTGGGCAGCTCCACCAGCCGGCTGGTGTGGGAATCGCTCAGCAGGACGAACCGGTGGGGGGTGCTCCGCTGCAGCAGGGCCGTGATGAGGCCCCGGGCGAAGCGGCCGTAGCCGCGGGGATTCAGACAGCTCGTGACGTCGATGCCGACGCGCATCTCGGGAGCAGGCTAGCGCTGCGGCGGCCGCGACGGCCGCAGCTCGATGCGCGAGGGCAGAGCGCGGTCGGGGTAGCGCAGCAGATCGACGACGGCGCGCGCCACGTCTTCGGCGGCCAGCTTCCAGGAGCCGTCGCCGCGGCGGCGGAAGTCGGTGTCGACGCTGCCCGGCAGGATGGCGCAGACCCGGATGCCGTGGTGGCGCAGGTCGAGCATCGCCGCCTCGGACAGGCCCAGCAGGCCGAACTTCGAGGCGTTGTAGGCGGCGCCGCCGGCGAACGGGTTGCGGCTCGCCAGCGAGGCGACGTTGAGGATCCAGCCGCCGCCGCGGCGCCTCATCTGCCGCGCCGCGGCTCGCAGGGCGACGAAGGCGCCGCTGAGGTTGGTGTCGACGATGCGGCGCCACTCCTCGACGGACATCTCGTCCACCGGCGCGAAGCCGCCGACGCCGGCGTTGTTGACCAGGCAGTCGAGGCGGCCCTGGCTGTCGGCGACGTCGTCGATCCAGGCGGCGATCGCCGAGGGATCGCGGACGTCGACCGCGCGGCCCTCGACGCGCCGGCCGTGGCGGCGACCGAGCTCGGCGGCGGCTGCGGCCACGGAATCGGCCTCCAGGCTCGAGAAGAAGACCCGCCAACCTTCCTCGAGGAGGGCCTCGGTAACGGCTCGGCCGATGCCGCGGCTGCCGCCGGTCACCAGGGCGACCCGCTGGCCGACGCTGCTCTCGGCTGCCGTCACCGGCCAGCTACTGTAACATCGCGCACGGGCTCCGGAATAAGTCGCCACCGGATGCCTGTTCCCTCGACTGAACGGAGGTTTTGCGGAGATGTTCTTCGATCCGATCTATTTCGTCCTCATGGTGCCGGCCCTGGTGCTCTCGCTCTGGGCGAGCTGGCGGACCAAGCGAGCCTTCGGCAAGTACTCCCGGGTCCGGGCCATGAACGGCCTGACCGGCGCCCAGGCGGCGCAGGTGCTGCTCGATCGCGCCGGCATCGACGACGTCAAGGTGGTGCCGACGCGGGGCTACCTGTCGGACCACTACAACCCGGTCAACAAGACCCTGGCGCTGTCCGAGGCGGTCTACGGCTCGCCGTCGGTGGCGGCGGTCGGCGTGGCCTGCCACGAGGCGGGACACGCCATCCAGCACGCCCGCCACTACGCGCCGCTCTGGGCGCGCTCGGCGCTCGTGCCGACCGCCAACATCGGCTCCAAGGTCGGCTACTTCGCCATGCTGGGCGGCCTGATCCTGCTCGGCTCGGGCGCCATCGGCCTCGGCCAGGGCATCGTGCTGCTGGGCGCGCTGCTGTTCTCGGCGGTGCTGCTGTTCCAGATCGTCACCCTGCCGGTGGAGTTCGACGCCTCGGCGCGGGCCAAGCGGCTGGCCTTCGAGCACGGCATCGTCACCGCGCAGGAGCGCGAGGGCATGAGCAAGGTGCTCAACGCCGCGGCCCTGACCTACGTCGCGGCCGCGATCTCGACCCTGCTGACGCTGCTCTACTTCCTGCTCCGCGCCGGCCTCCTCGGCGGCCGCCGCTGAGCGCGGCACGACCGGGGTCCCGCCGAAGCGGGGCCTACTCGACCGGAGTGCCCAGGATCGACTCCAGCTCGGCGCGCCGGGCGGCGAGCTCGTCGGCGCTGCCGGCCTCGAGCACCAGGCGCAGGAACGGCTCGGTGTTGGACGGCCGGACGTTGAACCACCAGTC
>JABAOD010015564.1_pt2 | contig 12570 bp, 14 predicted proteins | sample 7062151 | NCBI WGS metagenome assembly JABAOD01 (sample SAMN14538626, study PRJNA623070) | marine sediment metagenome | biome: marine biome [ENVO:00000428]; feature: marine pelagic biome [ENVO:01000023]; material: deep marine sediment [ENVO:00002113] | place: India: Gulf of Khambhat ...
GGGCTCGTGCCGTCGCTCAGGTCACCATCCGGTCGGCCGGGGAGGCGCCGTCGTCGAGCCGGTCCCCGACCTCGGCGAGGCGGAGCATCACGAGGAGCCGGCCGGCGACGAGGCAGAGCACTGCGGTCGCCGCCAACGCCAACGCCTGTGCGATCGGGACCAGCCCCATGCATGGGAACGTCGTCCGTTCGGCGCCTCTCCTTGAGGTCGCGATTTCGCGTTCCGGCTCAGGAACGCGGGCCCTCGCCCTCCCACGTCACCGAGTCGGGGGGCGCATCCGTGAAGCCCTTGAACACCGGCGCCCGCAGGCGGTCCACCGCAGTCCACTCCTTGTACTCGATCCTGGCGACCAGCGTCGGAGCGACCCACTTCGAACCCCGCGGGAGGTCGGCATCGGGGTGGAACGGGCACTGGGAGTCGGCGATCTGGTCGAACGCCGCTCGTACCGCCCGGAGCGTGGCCTCGTCGAACCCGGAGCCGACGGCTCCTATCCAGCGAAGCCGGCCGCCGTCCCAGAGCCCGACCAGTATCGAGCCGAAGGTCCCCGACCGCCCGCCCTCGCCCGGAGTGAAGCCTCCCACCACCGCCTGGAGGAGGTGGCGGTGCGCCACCTTCCGCCAGTCCGGCGATCGCTGGCCGGGCCGATAGGGGCTCCCCAGGCGCTTGGCCACCATGCCCTCGTGGTCCTCGGCGACGACGAAGTCCCACAGCGCCAAACCGTCTCCGGGCACCACCTCGGCCCTCACGAACGGCGTAGGCAAGTCGATCTCGGCGAGCCGCGACCGCCGTTCCTCGATGGGATGGTGGACCACCGGCCGGCCGTCATGGAGCAGGTCGAACACGACGTAGGCCACCGGCAGCCGCTCCACCATCTCGGCGACCCGGGCAGGGTCGGACAGGTTCATGCGCCGTTGGAGCAGCCCGAACGACGGCTTCCCGTCACCGTCGAGGGCGATCACCTCCCCATCGAGCACCACCGGCCGCCCGGGAGCGAATGCCGCCAGCTCGGGATAGGTCGCCAGCGTGTTGCGCCCGCGCCGGGTGAGCGCCTCGGCACGATCGCCGCCGGCGTGGAGCACGACCCGCACTCCGTCGACCTTCAGCTCGAAGGTCCAGTTGGGATCGGAGAAGGGCTCTCCCCAGCTGACCGCGAGCATGGGTTCGTAGCCGTGCGGGCTCAACCGGCCTCGAAGCGCTCTCGCACCAGGGCCGCCACCACGCTCCCGTCGAGGTCGCCCCGCCCCGACTTCATGACGTGTCCGATCACCCGGCCCGGCTGCGTGGCGCCTTCGGGACCCAGCTCGGCGAACGCAGCGTCCACCAGCCGGCGCGTCGCCTCCTCGTCGAGCTTCGTCGGCAACCACCGGGACAGGAAGTCGATCTCGGCGCCGAGTTGCTCGGCGTGGGCGGCGCCTCGCTCACCGTACCCGAGGTACTCGTCCCTGGCCTTGCGGATCTTCTTGACGTAGGACGCGATCACGTCGCGGTACAGGTCGTCGTCGACGTCGCCGGCGAAGCCGGGCTGGCTGCGCGCCAGTGCCACCTCGGTCTCGATCTGGCGCACGGCGGCCGCCGTCGGCCGGTCGCCTGCTTTGAGCGCCGACCGCAGCTCGGCGGCCAGCTCATCTTTGATCGTCATCGGACTTCGACCCGTCATCGGAGCTCCATCGGGTCAGGTTACCGCCGCGCGAAAAAACCCTTGCGCGAGCACGGCGCCACCCCTATGGTGTCGGCGCGAAGGGAATCGTTTGGGAAACGTGCTTGTGAATGCGTTCACAATCACAATCCCACCGAGGAGGAGAAATGCTGACCGTCACCGACTGGCGCGACCTCGCCGCCTGTCGTGACTCGGAGCCGAACCTGTTCTTCCCCGTGGGCACCACCGGGACCGCCCTCGACCACATCGAGGAGGCCAAGGCCATCTGCGCCCAGTGCTCGGTACGGGAGGAGTGCCTGATGTACGCCCTGGAGACCAACCAGGAAGCCGGGGTGTGGGGCGGGTACGCCGAGGACGAACGACGCCGACTGCGCAAGCGCTGGCTGGCAGATCGCCGCAAGCGCGCAAGCTGATCAGAGCCGGACGGGTCCGGTAGCCCAGACCGTCCAGCAAGTACCGAGCCCCGGACTCGCTCCGGGGCTTGGTTCGCGTCGGCGGCCGCTCGCCCGGCTCACCACCGCAGAGCTAACCTCACCCGGAGGCGGTACCGCGAGAGGAGGTGAGATGGGGAAGCGCTACACGCGACTCACCGAGCCGCTCGTCAAGGAGGGCGAGTCGTTCCGGCCCGCCGGTTGGGACGAGGCCCTCGACCGCGCCGCCGCCGGCCTCGCTGCGGTCAAGCAGGATCATGGCGGACGCGCGATCGGGCTCTTCAGCTGCTCGAAGGCGACCAACGAGATGAACTACATGGCGCAGAAGTTCGCCAGAGCGGTCCTGGGCAGCAACAACATCGATTCCTGCAACCGCACCTGACACGCTCCGAGCGTCTCCGGTCTGGCGGCGGTATTCGGAGCTGGTGGCGGCACCAGCAGCTATAGGGAGATCGAGCACACGGACCTGATCATCCTGTGGGGCTCGAACGCGCGCGAAGCCCATCCGATCTTCTTCCACCACCTCATCAAGGGCGTGCGCAACGGCGCCAAGATGTACGCGGTCGATCCGCGGCGCACCACCTCGGCGCAGTGGGCCGACGTGTGGCTCGGCATCGACGTCGGCTCCGACATCGCCCTCGCCAACGCCGTCGGCCGGGAGATCATCGACGCCGGGCTCACCAACGACGAGTTCATCGGCCGCGCCACGGTCGGCTTCGACCGCTACGCCGCCGCCGTCGACCGCTACACGCTCGACTTCGCCGAGGACAAGACCGGGGTGCCGGCAGGTGCCATCCGCGAGCTCGCCCACGACTACGCCAGGGCGGGCCGGGCCCAGCTCTGCTGGACGCTCGGCATCACCGAGCACCACAACGCCACCGACAACGTGCTGGCGCTCATCAACCTGGCGCTGCTCACCGGCCACGTCGGCCGCTACGGGTCGGGCCTCGTCCCGCTGCGCGGCCAGAACAACGTCCAGGGCGGCGGCGACATGGGGGCGCTGCCCAACAAGCTGCCCGGCTTCCAGGACGTCGAGGACCCCGACCCGCGGGGCAAGTTCGAGCGGGCCTGGGAAACCACGGTTCCCGCCGAGAAGGGCTGGCACCTCACCCAGATGTTCGAGGCGATGGGCAAGGGTGAGCTGCGGGCCTGCTACGTCATCGGCGAGAACCCGGCCCAGTCGGAGGCCGACGCCGGCCACGCCCGCGAGCTGCTGCGCGGCCTCGACCTGCTGATCGTGCAGGACATCTTCATGACCGCCACCGCGGAGCTGGCGGACGTGGTGCTGCCGGCGGCGGCGAGCTGGGCCGAGGTCGACGGCACCGTGACCAGCTCGGAGCGGAGGGTGCAGCGGGTGCGCAAAGCCCTCGACCCGCCGGGGCAGGCCCGCGACGACACCGAGATCCTCTGCGAGCTGGCGGCTCGCCTCGGCTTCGACCTCGGCGCTCCCGACTCCGAGCGGGTTTGGGACGAGCTGCGCAGCCTCTCTCCCATCCACGCCGGGATGAGCTACGCGCGTCTCGAGGAGCTGGGCGGCATCCAGTGGCCGTGCTACCACGAGGAGGACCCCGGCAGCGAGTTCCTGCATGGACGGCTGTGGGAGGACGACCCGGACGCCCGCGGCCGGCCGGCGCCCTTCTCTCCCGTCGAGTGGGTTCCGCCCGTCGACGAGCTTTCCGACGAGTTCCCGATCAGGCTCACCACCGGGCGCGCCCTCGACTCCTACAACACCGGAGTCCAAACCGGTGGCTACGCGTCGCCAATCCGCTACGGCAACACCCTCGACCTCTCCCCCGAGGACGGGGCCCGGCTCGGGTTGGCCGAGGGGGAGAAGGTGCGGATCGTGTCGCGTCGCGGAGCGATCGAGGCGCCCGTCCGCTTCCACCGCAGCCTGCGCCCCGGGCTCGCCTTCACGACGCTCCACTTCCCCGACGACGTCGACACCAACGTCCTCACCATCGAGGCATGGGACCCGAAGTCCGGCACGTCGGAGTTCAAGGCGACCGCGATCCGAGTCGAGAAGATCGCATGACGAGGGAGGCGGCGTGGACCTCCGGCTGATGGCAGCCGCCCCCACGGATGCCGAGCGGGCCGTCGTCGACGGCCGCCTGGGCCCACCGCAGACGGGGTGGCGGGGCGGGGAGTGGGACCCGGCGGTCGACGGTCACGTGGGCCGGGGTGGCGCCCGCCGCGCCATCGCCAACCGGAACCTGCTGCTGCCGGCGCTCCACGCCGTCCAGTCGGAGATCGGGTGGATCTCGCCGGGGGCCCTCAACTACGTCTGCGAGCGTCTCACCGTGCCACCAGCGGAGGCGTACGGGGTCGCCACCTTCTACGCGTTGCTGACCACCGAGCCGCGGGCACCTCGAGTGGCCCACGTCTGCGACGACATCGCCTGTGGGCAGGCCGGCGCCGATGAGATCGGTGCCGCCCTCGAGGCCGCGCTGGGCGCCTCCGGCACCGGCGAAGACATGACCTGGCTGCGCAGTCCCTGCCTCGGCCAATGCGAGAGGGCGCCCGCCGTCTACCTGCAGCTGGCCGGCGACGACGACATCGTGGTGGCACCGGCCACGCCCGCGGCGACCCTGGCGGCCCTGGCGCCCGGGGCCGCCACCGAACCGGCGGACGGGAGCAGCGTCTTCCCGGTCGACGCCCCGGTCCGGAGCTTGCTGGCCCGCGTCGGTCGCGCCGACCCGGGCAGCCTCGCCGCGTACCGGGCCCACGGCGGCTACGAGGCACTGCGGGCCGCGGTCGCCATGGGGCCGCTCGGCGTGATCAGGGAGGTGACGGAGTCCGGGCTGAAGGGGCGCGGTGGCGCCGCCTTTCCCACAGGGGTGAAGTGGGAGGGAGTGGCCCGTGCGCCTGCCCGGCCCCACTACCTGGTCTGCAACGCCGACGAGTCGGAGCCCGGCACGTTCAAGGACCGGGTGCTGATGGAGGACGACCCCTTCGCGGTCGTCGAGTCGATGACGATCGCGGCGTACGCGACCGGCGCCGAAGCCGGTTACCTCTACGTCCGGGGCGAATACCCGCTCGCCACCCGGAGGCTCCAGGCCGCCATCGACCAGGCAACTGCCCGTAGCTTGCTGGGCCCCGACGTGATGGGCGCCGGATTCCGGTTCGACATCGAGATCCGCAGCGGCGCCGGCGCCTACATCTGCGGCGAGGAGACGGCGCTGTTCAACTCGATCGAGGGCTTCCGCGGCGAGCCGCGCCAGAAGCCGCCGTTCCCCACCGAGGCCGGCCTGTTCGGCAAGCCCACGACGGTCAACAACGTCGAGACGCTGGTGAACGTCCTCGGCATCGTGCTCGAGGGCGGCGCGGCCTACGCGGCCACCGGCACCTCCGGCTCGACGGGAACCAAGCTCTTCTGCGTGTCCGGGGCCGTCGCCGCCCCCGGGCTCTACGAGGTCGAGTTCGGAACGACGCTCGGCGACCTGCTGGAACGCGCGGGCGGCGCCCCAGGCGGGATCCAGGCCGTTCTCCTGGGCGGCGCCGCCGGCTCCTTCGTCGGGCCCGACCGGCTCGACGTGCCGCTCACCTTCGAAGGGTTGCGAGACATCGGGGCCGCGCTCGGCTCCGGTGTCGTGATGGTGTTCGCGCCCGGGACCGACATGGGTCGGATCGTCCGCCGGATCGCCGCCTTCTTCCGCGACGAGTCCTGCGGACAGTGCGTGCCGTGCCGGGTGGGCACGGTCCGCCAGGAGGAGGCGCTGGCCCGCTACCTGTCGGCCGACGGCGACGGCGCCGCGGCGCGCGCCCTCATCGACGAGATCGCCGCGGTGATGCGCGACGCCTCGATCTGCGGCCTGGGCCAGACCGCCGCCGGGGCCGTGCAATCGGCGCTCCGGCTGGGCCTGCTCGACGGAGCGGCCCCATGAGCATGCCCGTGCCGCTCGGACTGCCCCGGAGGACGGTCGAGCTGACGATCGACGGCGAGGCGGCCGTCGTGCTCGAAGGCGAGACGATCCTCGACGCCTGCCGGGCCCGCGGGATCGACACGCCGACGTTGTGCTACGCCGACAACCTCACGCCGGTCAACGCCTGCCGGGCGTGCGTGGTCGAGGTCGACGGCTCCCGGGCGCTCGTGCCTGCCTGCTCCCGCGCTGCCGAGCCCGGCATGGCGGTCTCGACCGACACCGAGCGGGTTCGCCACAGCCGGCGCCTCGTGCTGGAGTTCCTCGCGTCGTCGGTTGATCTGTCCCGCGCCGACGGCCGGCTCGCCGAATGGATGGAGCGCTACCGGGCCGACCTCGGCCGCTACGGACCTCCGGCGCCCGACGGCGGCCACGGCCGCGACACCGCCCATCCCGGCCACCACGAGGCGCCCGACGGCGCCACGGCCGCGACCGTGACCCAGCCGCCGAAGGTCCACGACGACCTGTATGTGCGCGACTACGCCCGCTGCATCCTCTGCTACAAGTGCGTGGAGGCGTGCGGCGAGGACGCCCAGAACACCTTCGCGATCGCGGTCGCCGGACGGGGATTCGACGCCCGCATCTCCACCGAGTTCGACGTGGTGCTCACCGAGTCCGCGTGCGTGTACTGCGGCAACTGCATCGGCGTGTGCCCGACCGGGGCCCTGATGTTCAAGACCGAGTTCGACATGCGGGCGGCCGGCACCTGGGACGCGCAGAGGCAAACGGTCACCCGCACGATCTGCCCCTACTGCGGGGTGGGGTGCAACCTGGAGCTGCACGTGCAGGACAATGCCATCGTGAAGGTGACGTCGCCGGACGACCACGACGTGACGGCAGGGCACCTGTGCATCAAAGGCCGCTTCGGCTGGCAGCACGTCCACGGCTGACCTTCATGCAGGCCGGCGCGTGATGCGCCGGGCGGGGGCTGCGATCGGCATGGCCGATCATCCGGGGCGGCGTGCGAACATGGGGGCGTGATCACGCCGCGCTCCTTCGTGGCTGCGGTGCGCCGCCGCCTCGCTCCGGGCACGGCCGACCGCGACGACCGGTATGCCGGCGCCTGGGACGCCTACGTCGAGGCGTCGGCCGGCGGTGGCTGGCCGGGCGACGACTGGGGCGATCCGGAGTTGTGGCGAGCATGGTTCGACACGATCCTCGCCCCGGCCGGCGCCTCGGAGTGGGAGCGGGCGGTCGAGATCGGCCAGGGCACCGGCAAGTACACGGCGATGGTGCTCGACGCCGGATGCCGGGAAGTGCTTGCCTGCGACGTGTCGCAGCGGTTCCTCGACCTGTGCGCCCAGCGCCTCGCCGGTCCGGTCGCCGCCGCCCGCCTCCACCTCCACCGCATCGACTCGGCCAACCCGCGGGCGATCCAGGAGGCGTGCGCAGCTCACGGATGGACCGGGGCCGTGGACGCCGTGTTCTCGATCGACACGATGGTCCACGTCGATTTCAACCTCGTCGCCGGCTACCTGCTCGCCGGCACCGAGGTGCTGCGGTCCGGAGGGACGTTCGCCATGACGTTCGCCGACGGGACCTCGGAGGGCGGCTTCCGCAAGATGCTCGGCGAGCTGGACGGGGTCATCGCGGCGGAGTCGGACCCCGCCTCGCTGTGCTTCCGGTGGGTCACCCCCGAATTGGTCGCGGTGACGGCCGAGCGCATGGGCTACGAGATCATCCGCTGCGGACCGGACCCCCACCACGGACGCGACGGGATCCTCATCGCCCGCTTCGCCGATCCCGAGCGGGCATTGGCCGCCCAGGCCTCACGCGGCTGAATCCGCGAGCCTCGCGAACGAGTCGACCACGGCCCGGGTCAGGGTCGGTCGGCGCAGCCACAGCAGCGTGGCGTGCCCCTCCGGGGTCCAGCGCAGCTCCGAACCTTTCCAGTGGCGGTGGAGCGCTTCCACCGCCTCGGTCGGGATGTAGCCGTCGCCCCGCCCGGCGACGATCACCGCCGCTGCGGCGTGAGGGGGTGGCGGGAAGTTGAGCACCGAGATGCTGCTCAGCGCATCGTGCAGCTGCTGCTCGGGGTCGCCTCCGTCGGCCAGCGCGTCCCAGTCGATTCCGGCCCTGATGAGGCCACCGAGGAACGTCGGCTCGGGCGAGTGGGCGGCTGCCGCCACCGACGTCGCGACCGGGAAGCGGACCGTCGCCGACACGAACGCACCGAGGTTGCCGCCCATGCTGTAGCCGGCGACGCCGACCGGTACCCGGCCGCTCCTGCCGAACGGCGCGAGGCCGTCACGGTGCAGGTTCGTCAGCACCGCCCTCGCTTCGAGCACGGCCGCCCGCCCCATCACGAAGAAGTCGGACACGGACGCAATGGGATGGCGGCCGTCGCCGTGCGGGCGGCGGGCGCCGAAGTAGGGCGTCGCCATCATCACCGAGCCGATGCCCACCGACGCGAGCCGCCTGGCCAGCGGACGCCTACCACCGAAGCCGTTGTCGTTCCAGGCTCCCATCTGAACGACGAGGCCGCGGCACTCCCCTCCCGGCAGAACCGCCTCCAGGGAGGACCACTCCACGCCCGGCGGGAGGTCCTCCACGGGGCTCGCGTAGTCGCCGCTGTGGACGGCGAAGCCGTTCCAGGGGGTGGCGGGACTCCATCGGACGTGGACGCCGACGTCGTCGGGATGCCGGTCGGCTAGGGCGATGTAGCGCTCGATGAGATCACGGTCTCCCCATCCGTCCTGGAAGAAGCGGTTCCCGGGCCGCCCCACCACGGCCACTCCTGCGAGCCGGTCGAGCCAGTGCATGGTCCGAGGCTACGTCGGAGTCTCAGATGACGTCGTCCGCATCGGGTTCCTCGTCGCCGGCGCCGGCGGGCACCGGCTCGTCGACGGCGATCTCGCGGCGGGGGCGGGTGAACCAGGCGAACCCGCCTCCGCCCAACAGCAGCAGTCCCCCGATCAGGAACGCGCTGTTCGGCAGCGTGCTGCGGAACAGCGTGAGCCTCCCGCCGTCGTCCTTGGCGTCGTCCACGGCCTCAGCCAGCGTCTCCGCCGACGAGGTGTAGTTGAGGTCGTACACGGCCGTGATCGGCACCGGCGCCGGCAGGAAGTCGATCTCGAGCACCGCCTCCCTGAGGTCGTGGCGTTCGACGTCGACGAGGATGCCGGTGGTCGGGTCCACCCAGAATCTCGCCTCGAACGAGTACGTGTATCGGAGCGGCAACGGGTCGGGCAGAGCCGGCAGCACCAGCGGCAGGTTGGCCGCCACCTCCGGCGGCAGCTCGATCACCTCGGCGAGCGCCGCGATGAGGTCCTTGGGCACCGCGCTCGGGAAGTTGGCGAGCGTGGCCGGGTCGACGATGAGCTGCGGCTCGGCGCTCGCCTCGAAGACGTATGTGTTGATGCCGCCCCGCTCCTCCTCGCCGGCGTAGCGGAGCGTGACCGGCATGCGGGGGTCGCCGTTCCAGCCCGGGTAGTCGCGCGGCTCGGTATCGATGGGCCACCCCACGACCAGCCCGGAGCGCTCGCCGAACACGCGCTCGTCGTCCGTGAAGTTGGGCACGTGCTCCATCGTCTTGCGGTCGATCGTGTACCAGTCGTCGGAGCCGATGATCACCTGGCCGGTGGGGCCGATGATCTCGGCCTTGCTGCGCACCAGCGCCTGGTCGCCGCTCACCTCCTCGGTGGTCACCCGCCGCTCGATCGACACGGGCACCCCGGTGAGGAAGGCGTTGGCGACGTCGAAGCTGGCGAGCGCTTCCGGATTCACGATGTCCAGAGTGCCGGTGTAGACGCGCGTCGTGTCGACGTCGTCGGGGAACTGCGCCTGGCCGGGAACGACGGCGAAGCGGAGAATGGCCCCGGCGGCGACCAGCACGAGGCCGACCACGGCGGCGATCGCGGCGAGCTTCCTGGTTGTCATGATCTGATTCCCTCCGGCGGGGTGAGCGACGCCGGGATGGTAGGCCGCAGGCGGCGCTAGCCCGGCCGGAGCCGGCCTACGCTGGGCCGATGGGAACCGCGGGACTGCTCGGCGTCGTCCTGGCCGGTGGCGCCGCCCGCCGCATGGGCGCCGACAAGGCCCTCGTGGCGGTCGGCGGCACGCCCATGATCGCACGGGTCACGGCCGCCCTCGCCACGGTCACTCCTGAGGTGATCGTGTCGGGGAGGGCGGAGGGCTGGGGCGGGTATCCGGGCCTGGCCGACGATCGCCCGGCGCGGCGCGGGCCGCTGGCCGGCCTCGCGACCGCGCTCGGCGCTTCCGGCGGCCGCCCGGTGCTGCTGGTGGCCGTCGACCAGCCTCTGGTACGGGCCGCGACGCTCCGGGCGCTCGCCTCCCGGGCGGCGCCCGACCGGGCCGTGCTGCCCGTGGACGGCGGCGCCCGCCAGGTCACCTGCGCCGTGTACCCGGGGGCGTGGGCAGCGGAGGCGGCCGCGGAGGACGAGGCTGGCGGCTCGATCCAGTCCCTCCTCGACCGGATGCCGTGCGTCGAGATCGCGCCCGCCGAGTGGCGGGCCTGGGGCGAGGACGGGCGCTCGTGGCTCAGCGTGGACGCCGCCGCCGACGTCGCCCGGGCGGAAGCGCTCCTGGCCGGGGCCTGAGCGGCGGCCCCGTTACGCTGCGCCCGGCAATGACCGCAGCCGTTCCCGCCCGCGTCGTCCGGATCCGGTCGAGTGGCCGCGCCGAGGCCGATGACCTCGTCGTAGCCGAGGCGCCACTCGAGATCAGGCTCGGCAACGTGCCGATCGCAGTCCTGATGCGAACCCCCGGGCACGACGCCGACCTGGTCCTCGGCTTCGCGCTCACGGAGGGCATCGTCCTGCGCCCTGCGGAGGTGGCGGAGGTGCGGCCCCTGCCCGACCCGGAGGGCAATCGCTGGGAGCTGGTGCCGGCGCCCGGCCTCTCCATCGACCCCGAGCAGTTTCGCCGCAACCTGTACACGACGTCCTCGTGCGGCGTGTGCGGGAAGGCGTCCATCGACGCCGTCCGCGTTGCGGCGCCGCCCCCGCCGCCGGGCCCCGTGCTCGATCCGGAGACCATCCGGGCGTTGCCCGCCGCGATGCGAGCCGGGCAGCAAGCCTTCGACGCCACCGGCGGGCTCCATGCCGCCACCGTGTTCGATCCGGCCGGGGAGCTGCTGGTGCTGCGGGAGGACGTCGGGCGGCACAACGCCGTGGACAAGGCCGTCGGTGCGCTCGCCCGTGACGGCTGGCCACCGGGCGAGAGCATGCTGATGGTGTCGGGCCGGGTCTCGTTCGAGATCGTTCAGAAGGCGGCCGTGGCCGGCATCCCGGTGGTGTGCGGGGTGTCGGCGGCGTCGTCATTGGCCGTGGAGCTGGCCGGCGAGCTGGGCCTGACCGTCATCGGGTTCCTGCGCGGCGATTCCTTCAACGTCTACTCGGGCGCAGGCCGGATCGCCTGATCGCCGGAGCGGCTCAGCCGGTGCCGAAGCCGATCGAGCGCTGGGCGTCCGGCTCGAACTCGATGTACACGACCGCAGACACGACGACGCCGTGCCGCTTGCCGTCGGACTCCGTCACCCACAGCAGGTGGTCGCCGTCGGCCACCGCCTTTTCGTAGGCGGCGGCCACGGCCTCGGCGTCATCGACCTCGAGGTCCAGCTCCCGGGCTGCGTTGGCCACCCCGATTCTCACCCGCACCGTTCAGGACTCCTTGATCGGCACCCGGGAATCGTAGCTGCGGGGGAGCTCATCTGATGACCAGCTCGGGATGGGTGCGCTGGCGGGGGAGATGGGCGGAGATGGCGGACGCGATCCCGCGGAACGCCTGGGCGGGCTCCGACTCCGGCTCCGCCACCACCACCGGCCGTCCGGCGTCGGCGCCTTCCCGCATCTCGATGAGCAGCGGCACCTGTCCGAGCAGCGGCACGCCGAGGTCGGCAGCCAACGCCGCGCCGCCGCCCTCGCCGAAGATCGGGTAGCGCTTGCCGTCGTCCCCGGTGAACCACGACATGTTCTCGACGACGCCGATCACCTCCTGGTTGACCTTCTCGGCCATCAGCGCGGCCCGCTTGGCGACCCGCTGGGCGGTGAGCTGGGGCGTGGTCACGATCACCGCCTGGGACCGCGGCAGGAACTGCGAGATCGAGATGGCCACGTCGCCGGTGCCCGGCGGCATGTCGATGAGCAGGAAGTCGGGGTCGTCCCAGAAGACGTCGGCGAGGAACTGCTCGAGCGCCTTGTGCAGCATCGGGCCCCGCCAGATCACCGCCTGGTCGGGCCGCACGAAGTAGTCCATCGACATGACGCGAACACCGTGGATCTCGGGGGGCAGCAGCGTCTCGTCGATCACGGTCGGCGCACGGTCGATACCGAGCATCTTCGGGATCGAGAAGCCCCACACGTCGGCGTCGATCACACCGACGCGCTGCCCGTCGGCCGCCAGCGCCACCGCGAGGTTCGCCGCGACCGTCGACTTGCCGACGCCGCCCTTGCCCGAGGCCACGGCGATGATGTTCTTGATGCCGGGCAGCGGCTTCAGGTTCTGCTGCACCGCGTGCGATTTGACCCGGCTCGATATCTCGATGTCGAGCGGCCCGACGCCGTCGAGTTCGCCGAGCGCCGACTCGACCGCCGCGCGCAGCTCG
>JABAOD010018598.1_pt1 | contig 12570 bp, 11 predicted proteins | sample 7062151 | NCBI WGS metagenome assembly JABAOD01 (sample SAMN14538626, study PRJNA623070) | marine sediment metagenome | biome: marine biome [ENVO:00000428]; feature: marine pelagic biome [ENVO:01000023]; material: deep marine sediment [ENVO:00002113] | place: India: Gulf of Khambhat ...
ATCCCCTCGGTGGGTCGTGGTACGTCGAGGAGATGACCGACCGCATCGAGGCCAAGGCCGAGGAGATCTTCGCCCACATCGACCGGATGGGCGACGGGTCGATGCTCGACGGAGTGCTGCGCGGCATCGACGAGGGCTGGTTCCAGTCGGCTCTGGCCGACTCCGCATACGAGTTCGAGAAGGCCGTCAACTCGGGGGAGCGCACGATCGTCGGTGTAAACGCGTACAGCGTCGACGACGAGGACGAGCTGGAGATCCTCCGCATTGGTGCCGAGGTCGAGGAGGCCCAGCGGGGTCGTCTCGCCGACCTGCGTTCCCGGCGCGATCAGACCCGGGTGGACGCGACGCTGGCCGCTCTCAGTGAAGGNNGGGCCACCCAGGGCGAGATGGTGGCGGCGCTGAAGTCGGTCTTCGGGAGTTACCGTGAGCCGCCCCAGGTTTGAGGAGCTGCGTCGGGTCCTTGTGGGCGGGATGGTGGCCGCCTATTTCGCGATTGCGCCCAGCAGCGTTCCTCCCTGGCGACTGGAGCAGCTGCCCCGCCCGGCGGCCGTGCTCCTGCTCGGCGAGCCCACCCCGTCCGTGGCGGTGAGGCCGGGCGCCGGGTTTGCCCCAGATGATGCCGGCTCCTGATGTGGGCTGGGGGGTTCACGCCGTCTCCGCCGTCGCGCCGTTTCGGCGGCTCGGCCGGTCGGGGGCGGCACTGGCACTCGCCGTGGCGCTGGTGGCGTGTGGGGGCGACGACGGTCCCAATGTCCGGCTCGGGGAAGGGGAGATACCGGCGGCCATCCCCGACGACTTCCCCCTTCCCGAGGGTGCCGTCATCGGTGCCACCGTCGTCGACCGCGATCGGGGTCGGACCGAGATGACCGTGCAGGCTCCGATGGAGCCGGCCGGCCTGGCCCGGTTTTACGGCATCGAGCTGGTCAACCTCGGCTACGTGATCGACGCCTCGAGCGGCGACGACGAGCAGTGGCGTATCGAATTTCGCCGGGGCCTCCTGGAGGGCTCGATCGATATGCAGGCGGTCGAGGCGGGAGTCTCGGAGGCGGTTGTGGAGGTCAACGACACCTGATGGGCCGCCTGCGCCGCTTCGAGGAGCACCGCTTCGTGGGTACCCGTGATGACATGGTGGTCTACGACTGCGATGACGAAGAGCAGTTCGAAGCCCTCGAGGAGCGGGGCGAAGAGCTCGATCTCCTCGGGGCCAACCTGCTGTCGAGCTTCGCTCCCGACACGCTCGCCGAGGCCCGCAACCGGGGGTTTTGGCCGCCGGGCTGAGAGATCGAACCGGACTAGGCAGGCACGGAGAAGAAGGCGGACATCAGGGCACCGACCCGCTCCTCCCGGAAATGGAAGAAGTGATCACTCCCTTGGATCATTTCGACTCGTGCCCCAATCGTTCCGGCGTAGTCGCGCAGCTCTGACTCGGAAGTGAATTGATCGCGGTCGCCGAGAATGAAGAGCCGACGGGCATCGGCCAGTTCCGGCGGATCGGGGAGGTCCGGAGCGAGAACAGTGTTCACCGGCGGTGCGATACCGACGTAGGCGATCGTGCTTCTACTGCGGGCCTGCCAATGCAGGGCGGCCGCCGCTCCGAACGACCAGCCGGCGACGGAAACCGGCTCGAGGCGACCCGAGACGTGAGCCACCGCAGCAGCGATGTCTTCGATCTCACCGTCGCCGCCCCCCCATTGGCCGGTCGAGTTGCCCACGCCTCGGAAGTTGAACCGCAGCACGGCCAGCCCGTCGCCGACGAGCTGTTTGGCCACCCGATGGATGAGCGGGGCGGTCATGGTCCCGCCGTGGCGGGGATGGGGGTGGCACAACACCACTGCCCCTTGGGCCCGGGGAGGTTCATCCCAGCGGGCTTCGAGTTCGGCGCCGGGCGACGAGATCGTCACCGCGGTCCGGGAGGCGGGCGACATGGGCGGCGAGCGTAGCGGGATGGTCGAGTTCGGAGGCCGCTAGAGGGTGGCGAAATACCAAGCGGCCGCGGCGAGGATGGCGAGGGCGGCCAGCGCCGAGGCGAGGATCAGGTAGCGGGTCTGCACGGGGCCGCAGCGTAGCCGGACGCCATCGTGGGCAGGATCGGGGGCGCGCTAGGCTCGATCGGGATCTGGAGGCTTCTTGTACGACGCAGTGATCGTCGGAGGCGGTCCCGGCGGTTACGCCGCCGCCCTCTATGCCCACAACTTCGATCTGTCGGTGGCCCTGATCGAGAAGGATCTGGTGGGGGGGACCTGCCTACACCGCGGCTGCATCCCGGCCAAGAGCTGGCTCCATTCGGCCGAGGTCCTCGATGAGGTGAAGCACGCCGCCGACTTCGGGGTCATCGCCTCCGAGCCGACCTTCGACTGGGAGGCGGGCTTGGCCCGCAAGAACAAGGTGGTCGGCCAGCTTCACAAAGGCCTCTCCGGGCTGCTCGGGGCACGCCACGTCGACGTGATAGAAGGCACCGGCCGCCTCGCCGGCCCGGGTCGGGTGGAGGTGACCGCGGCCGACGGGTCCAGTCGAGTCGTCGAAGGGCGCAACGTCATCGTCGCCACCGGGTCGAGGCCGGCCACCATTTCCGGATACGACTTCGACGGGGACCGCATCGTATCCTCCGACGAGGCCCTGGATTGGCCGCGGCGTCCGGAGCGGGCGGCCATCATCGGCGCCGGCGCCATCGGCTGCGAGTTCGCCTCGCTGCTGTCCGATCTGGGCAGCGAGGTGTACCTGTTCGAGCTCCTTCCCCAGGTCCTGCCCGGGATGGAGCCCGAGGCCGCCAAAGTGCTCGACCGTGCCCTGCGGAGGCGGGGGGTGCAGGTGGCGACCGGCGTCGAGGTTGCCCCGCCCCGGATCGGGAAGAAGTCGGTCGAGATCTCGGCCGGCGAGACGACCGTCAAGACCGACGTAGTGTTGGTGGCGGTGGGACGGGCCCCACTCACCGAAGGGATAGGCCTGGAGACCACGAGGGCCGTCGTCGAGCGCGGCTACCTCGGAGTGGACCCCGGCACGATGATGACGGCCGAGCCAAACCTGTATGCGGTCGGAGACGTCGTCGCCGGCACGCCCCAACTGGCCCACGCCGGGTTTGCCGAAGGGATCGCCGCCATCACCCACATCGCTACCGGCTCACCGGCCCCGGTGGACTACCGGGCCATCCCGCTGGTGGTTTACTCCCGTCCCGAGGTGGCTTCTGTGGGGCTCTCCGCCGCCCAGGCCACCGCGGAGGGCTATGAGGTGGAGGAGACCTCCCATGGCTTTGGTGGGGTGGGCCGTGCCATCATCCAGGGAGAGGCGCAGGGGACGGTCAAGGTGGTGGCCCAGAAGGACGGGCCGATCCTGGGTGCGACGATCGCCGGCCCTCTGGCCGGCGAGATGATCCACGAGCTGATGTACGCAGTGGCTTGGGAAGCGCTGCCGGCCGAGGCGGCCGCTTTCATCCACGCCCACCCAACGGTGGCCGAGGCGGTGGGCGAGACGCTCTTGGCTGCCAGCGGGCGGAGCCTGCATTGAGGAGGAGCACGACATGGCGGTAACGGTCACGATGCCCCAGCTGGGAGAGACGGTCACCGAGGGGACCATTCTGCGGTGGGCCAAGCAGCCCGGCGACGAGGTTGCCGAAGACGAGATCCTCCTCGAGATCTCCACCGACAAGGTCGACACGGAGATCCCTTCTCCGGCTTCGGGAACGGTGCTGGAGATACTCGTTCCCGAAGGAGAGACCGTGGAGGTGGGGACGGCGCTGGCCACCATCGGTGCCGCAGGCGAAGAGCCCGTTGCCGTCGAGCCGGCCGCAGCAGAGCCTGTTCCGGCCGAGCCGGTGGCAGAGGAGCCGGTCCCCGCCGAGCCCGTTGCCGCGCCGGCCCCTGCGGCCGCCATCGCCGAGCCGGGCCCGGCGCCGGGGGCAGCGGAAGTCACGCCGGAACCGCCGCCTGGACCGGTGACCGAGCCGACCCCGGCTTCGGTGGGGGTCCTGTCCCCGGTGGTCCGCAAGCTGGCCGCCGAGCACGACCTCGACCTCACCCAGGTCACCGGCACAGGACGGGGAGGCCGTATCACCCGCAAGGACGTGATGGCCTTCATCGCCGCCGGCGGTGCAGCTGCGGCGGTCGAGGCCCCGCCCCCTTCGGTGGAGGCCCCGGCTGCGGAGGTCGCGGCGCCGATGGCTCCCGCGATCGAGGAGGCTCCGGCCCCCGCCGAGGAGTTTGTCGCGCCGGCGGCCCCCGCCCCCGCCCCGGCGGTGGCGCCGACCCCGGCGGCTGCCGAGGCGGCCGAGGCGATCGTGCCGAAGCTGCCCGGAGACGAGGTGGTCGAGATCGACCGCCTTCGCATGCGCATTGCCGAGAACATGATCAAGGCCAAGCAGACTGCGGCCCACGTATGGACCGCGGTGGAAGTGGACTACGAGGCGGTGGAGCGGGTGCGCCGGGCCCACAAGGAGGCGTTCAAGGAGCAAGAGGGGTTCTCGCTCACCTACCTGCCGTTCATCGCCCGGGCCACCATCGACGCCCTGGCCGCTTTTCCCAGGGTCAACAGCTCCTTCTACGTCGAGCAGGGCAAGCGAGTTCTCCACAGGCAGGTCAACCTGGGCATCGCCGTTGACCTCGACCAGGAGGGGCTGATCGTCACGCCCATCAAGGGGGCGGACGGCTTGCGACTGGTCGGCCTGGCCCGTGAGATCCGCCGGCTGGCCGAGAAGGCCCGGAGCGGCAATCTCGAGCCCGACGACATCAGCGGCTCCACGTTCACGATCACCAACCCGGGCCCCTTCGGCTCGTTCATGTCGGCACCGATCATCAACGTGCCCGAGGTGGCCATCCTGTCCACCGACACGGTCGTCAAGCGACCCACCGTGGTGACCGACGGCGATGGATCGGACGCTATCGCCATCCACCACATCGGCTACCTGGGGTTGACGTGGGACCACCGGGCCTTCGACGGATCGACGGCCGTTCTCTTCCTGCGCCGCATCAAGGAGAACCTGGAAACCTGGGACTGGGAATCGGAGCTGCAGTGATGCTGCGTGCCCGCTGGCTGGGCCGGCTCCCGTACGGGGAGGCGTGGGACCTGCAGAGGGCGATCCATGAAAGCCGGATCCTGGACCGCGGCGACGACTACCTGCTCCTCCTCGAACACCCCCACACCTACACCGTGGGTCGCAACGGCGACGGGTCGAACCTGCTGATCGACCAGGAAGCACTGGACCGGGTGGGAGCCGAGCTGCACCACGTGGACCGGGGCGGGGACATCACCTATCACGGGCCCGGCCAGCTGGTCGGATATCCGATCGTGCACCTCGGCGACCAGCCGGACATGGTCGGCTACGTGCGCCGTCTCGAAGAAGCGTTGATCGTCTCCCTGGCCGACCTCGGGGTCGAGGCGTGGGCCGAGCCCGGGCTCACCGGGGTGTGGACCGAACGGGGCAAGGTGGCCGCCATCGGGGTCCGGGTGTCCCGCCGGGTCACGATGCACGGTTTTGCCCTGAACGTCGCCCCCGACCTCGCCTACTTCAGCCACATCAATCCGTGCGGTATCACCAATCGTCCGGTCACCTCGGTGGGCGAGCTCCTGGGGCGAAGGGTCAGCCTCGAGGAGGCGGTCGAGGCGGTGGTGGCCCGCTTCCCCCAGGTGTTCGGCTACCTCGACACGGAGACCCAGATGGCCGCCTTCGCTCGCGGGACCGGACGGCCGTTCGAAGTCGACGAGCTGTTGGCCTGCGGGACGTTCTCGCCCGAGCGACGCAAGACGGTCCCGGTGCTGATCAACGGCCGGCTCCCCGGGGAGCCGGAGCGCCCGGAACGGATGAGGGTGAAGGCGCGGATGGGAGAGGGATACCGCAACCTGAAATCACTGATGAAGTCGCAGGGGCTCAACACCGTGTGTGAAGAAGCCGGGTGTCCCAACATCTTCGAATGTTGGGGGGCGGGCACCGCCACGCTGATGCTCCTCGGCGACGTCTGCACCCGGGCGTGCGGCTTCTGCGACGTGACCACCGGGCGGCCCGGGGACGTGGATGCCGATGAACCGCGGCGGGCGGCCGAGGCGGTAGCCCAAATGGGTTTGCGCCACACCGTGCTCACCTCGGTGAACCGCGACGACCTCGACGACGGAGGGGCCGCAATCTTCGCCGAAACCATTCGTCGGGTCCGGGAACGGGTCCCCGACTGCGACGTCGAGGTGTTGATTCCCGACTTCAAGGGCGATCGGGCGGCATTGGAGACGGTGATGGTCGAGAAGCCTGACGTACTCAACCACAACACCGAGACGGTGCTGCGTCTGCAGCGGGACGTTCGCACCGCCGCCAACTACGGACGCTCGCTGGCCTTGCTGGCCCGGGCCAAGTGGCACAACCCGACCGGCATCGTCAAGTCCGGCCTCATCGTGGGAATGGGAGAGACCGAAGAGGAGGTGCTGGGAGCACTGGCCGACCTGCGGGCCGTGGGGGTGGACGTGGTCACGATCGGGCAGTACCTGCGGCCGACCGCCGGCCACCGACCCGTGCACCGATTCGTGCACCCCGACGAGTTCGCCCGATACCGGGCCGAAGGGGATCGGCTCGGCTTGGCCCACGTGGAGGCGGGTCCTCTGGTCCGTTCCTCGTATCACGCCCGGGAGGCCAAAGCGGCCGCCGTCTCGGGATGAGCTTCGACTACCCGGGGCGACTCGATCGGGTCCGGGCCTCGATGCTCGATCGGAGCATCGAGGTGCTGTTGCTGTCGGCCGGCGCCGACCTTCTGTACTTCACCGGGTACGAGGCAATGCCTCTGGAGCGGCTGACGATGGGCGTGATTCCGGTCGATGGAGATCCGGTCCTGGTGGTGCCCCGCCTCGAGGCGCCTCGGGTGGTGGGGCGTCCTGAATTCTCGATCGAGGCCTGGGAGGAGACCGACAATCCGCTCGATCTGGTCGCCGGACTGGTGGGGAGCCGGGCCCGGCTGGCCGTCAGCGATCAGACCTGGGCGGCCTCTCTCCTCGGCCTCCAGGAGCGCCTTCCCGCCGCTCAATTCGTACCGGCGGCCCCGGTGACGGGGTCGCTCCGTCTGCTCAAGGATTCCGATGAGGTCGAGCTCCTGCGCCGGGCCGGGGAGGCTGCGGACCGGGTGGTCGCCCGCCTCTCCGCCATGCGACTTTCGGGCCGGTCGGAACGCGACCTCGCCACCGAAATCGGCGCACTGACCGTTGCCGAAGGCCACGACTCCGCCGGTTTCAGCATCGTGGCTTCCGGGCCCAACGCTGCTTCGCCCCATCACGAGCCGGCCGATCGCGTCATCGGCCCCGGCGATGGCATCGTGATCGACTTCGGTGGCCGGCTGGGTGGCTACCACTCCGACACCACGCGTACCTTCCACGTGGGGGAGCCGCCCCCCGACTTCGCCGACGCCTACCAAGTCCTGAGAAGGGCCCAGGCGGCGGCGGTGGACGCCGTTGCGCCGGGCACGCCCGCCGAGGAGGTGGACCGGGCTGCTCGCACGGTGATCGCCGGGGCCGGCCTGGGCGACTACTTCGTTCACCGCACCGGCCACGGCATAGGGCTCGAGGTCCACGAGAACCCCTACCTGGTCGAGGGGAACGATCTGCCCCTCACTCCGGGTATGGCGTTTTCGATCGAGCCCGGCATCTACCTCCCCGGCAAGTGGGGAATGCGCATCGAGGACATCGTTGTTGTGGGCCAAGACGGCCTCGATCGGCTCAACCGGTCGGACCGTGGCATCGCCGTCGTAGAGTGAGCCGTCATGAGCCGAGACCGCCAACAGCTCGCCGTCGACACGATCAAGGCGCTGGCCATGGACGCAGTCGAGGCCGCCCAGTCGGGTCATCCCGGCATGCCGATGGGAATGGCCGACATCGCGGTCGTCCTGTGGACCAAGTTCCTGGTGGCCGACCCGGCCGATCCGGCCTGGCTCAACAGGGATCGCTTCGTCGTCTCGAACGGCCACGGCTCGATGCTCCTCTACTCACTGCTTCACCTCGCCGGCTACGACCTGTCGCTCGAGGACTTGAAGAACTTCAGGCAGTGGGGGTACCCGACGGCCGGCCATCCGGAGTACGAGCCGGGGCGGGGCATCGAAACCACCACCGGGCCCCTCGGCCAGGGCTTCGGTACCGGTGTGGGGATGGCCGCCGCCGAGGCTCACCTCCGCGCCGTCTTCGGGCCAGAGCTCATCGACCACCACACCTACGCATTGGTTTCCGACGGCGACCTGATGGAGGGGGTGGCGTCGGAGGCCGCCTCGCTGGCCGGCCACCTCGAGCTCGGCAAGATCGTCTACCTGTACGACGACAACCGGATCTCCATAGAAGGCTCCACCGACCTCGCCTTCACCGAGGACGTCGCCGGGCGCTTCGACGCATACGGCTGGCACACGCTCCAGATCGACGGCCACGACCGGGCCGCCGTCGAGGAGGCCATTGCTGAGGCCCGGGCCACAGGGGACCGGCCTTCCCTGATCCTCTGTCGCACCCATATTGCCCACGGCGCTCCCAACAAGCAGGACAGTGCCTCCGCCCACGGGGCGCCGCTCGGCGCCGAAGAGGTGGAAGCCACCAAGCGGGCCATGGGCTGGACGCATCCGCCGTTCCACGTGCCCGACGAGGTCTACGACCTGTTCGCCGAGGCCGCCGAGCGGGGCCGTCGGGCCCGCATCGCCTGGGAGGAGCACCGGGCCGAACGGTTCGACGGCGACCCGGACCTCGAGGCCCGCTGGCTGGCCTACTGGCAGCCGGCTCCGGTGAAGGTCGAAGACCCGGGGTTCGAGATCGGTGAGTCGATCGCCACCCGCAAGGCATCGGGAGTGGTGATCAATCAGCTGGCCGCAGCCAACCCCGGCCTGGTGGGCGGATCGGCCGACCTGGCCCCTTCGACCAACACGCTCATCGACGACTCGCCGGATTTCGGGGCGACCAGCTACCGGGGACGCAACTTCCACTTCGGGGTGCGCGAGCACGGCATGGGAGCGATGGTCAACGGTCTGGCCCTCCACGGAGGGGTGCGCCCGTACGGAGCCACTTTCTTGGTGTTCAGCGACTACATGCGACCGTCGGTGAGGCTGTCGGCGCTGATGGGCATACCGAGCATATGGGTCTGGACCCACGATTCGGTGTTCCTCGGCGAAGACGGTCCTACCCACCAACCGGTGGAGCACGTCATGTCGCTGCGGTCGATGCCCGGCCTGTGGGTGGTCAGACCGGCCGATGCCGGCGAGACGGCCGAGGCCTGGGATCTCGCCATGAACAGAACCGACGGGCCCACTGCGCTCGTGCTGACCCGGCAGGGACTGCCGGTGCTGGACCGGACGGGTGTCGAGGGCCGGCTGCGCCGGGGCGGCTACGTGCTTCGTCCCGGTGACGACCTCGTCATCGTCGCCACCGGCTCGGAGGTATGGGTGGCGCTGGAGGCCGCCGAGCTCTTGGCCCAGAGAGGGCGCTCGGCCCGGGTGGTGAGTCTCCCGTGCTGGGAAGCCTTCTTCGACCAGGACGCCGAGTACCGCACCGAGGTGCTGGGCGAGGGCCTGCCGCTGGTCTCGCTCGAAGCCGGCGTGACGATGGGGTGGGAGCGCATCACCGGTCGAGGTGGGCTCAACATCGGCATCGATCGTTTCGGGGTGTCGGCTCCATGGAAGGTCATCGCCGAGCACTGGGGGTTCACCCCCGAGGCCGTGGCCGCCCGCATCGAGGGTTGGATGCCTTCGAACTGAGGCTCGGGGACCGCCCCGGCTCCTCGGCCATGACGACGCCGCGCCGGACGGCCGCGTCGGAACGGCTCCTTACAATGCCCCGCCGCTCAAGGAGGCCTTCGCCATCGATTCGATCCCGGGACTCGTCCTGGCCGCCTGGGCGAGCGGTCTGGCCGCCGCCGGGGCGGCGGTGGCCTTCTGGCGCATCGTCGGATCCGGCTTCAACCGCCTGATCGCGGTCGTGGTCCTGCTGGTGGGGATACCGGCCACCCTGATCGATCCGAGTCCGGCCTCCATCGCCGGGGCCTCTCTGGCCGCGCTGGGGTTGGTGGCCGCCCGCCGCCAGGAGCCGACCGTGCTCTTGTTGGCCGGATCTTCGGTGGCCTACCTCGTGGCCGGCTTCCCGGGCGGTGCCATCGCCGCACTGACCGGAGGATTGCTGTTGGGGGGCGTGTCCGGGGAGATGCTGCTGGGTCACTGGTATCTGGTCGACCCCCGTCTGCCCCGCTGGGCTCTGCATCGACTGGACGCCGCCGCCCTGGCCGGGGCCGTTCTCGAAGCGGGGCAGCTCGTGGGCCGGGGGGCACTGTCGTGGCAGGCGTCCGACACCGTGCTCGGCTGGGCCTTTGTGGCGCTGACGCTGATGACTTTCGTGCTCCTGACCGGCGTCTGGTTCGCCCTGAAGGAGCCCCGCTACAGCGGGGTGATGGCCGCTACCGGCCTTTCCTACCTGGCCATCGTCACCGCCACCGGAATGTCGCTGTTGGGCAGAACCATCATCGAAGAGAGCGCCTGAGGGCTCGTCCGGGCCGATCTCTAGACTGCGCCGCCGTGAAGATCTACACCCGCCGCGGCGACGACGGCACGACCGGCCTGTTCCACGGGGGGCGGGTGTCCAAGGACGATCCGGGACCGGAGGCCTACGGTGCCGTGGACGAGGCGGTTGCCGCTCTGGGAGCCGCCCGGGCGGCGGCCGGGCCCGAAGCCGCCGAGCGGATCCTCGAGATCCAGCGGGAGCTCTTCGTGGTGGCGGCCGAGCTGGCTACCGCTCCCGAGCACCGCGCCAAGCTCGAGGGAGGGGTGAGCCGGGTCACTTCCGCCATGGTCGGCGCTCTCGAAGCTCGGATCGACGAGCTCAGTGAAAGGGCCGGGCTACCCGACGGCTTCGTCGTTCCCGGCGGATCGGCGGAGGCAGCCCACCTCGATGTGGCCCGGACGATCGTGCGCCGGGCCGAGCGACGATCGGTCGCCTATGCCCGTACCGGCGGGTTGGTCGACAGCCAGGTGGTGCCCTACCTCAACCGGCTGGCCGACTTGCTGTTCGTGATGGCCCGGGCCGCCGAAGAGTCCTGGGAGCCGAGCAGGAAGGAGAGCCGGTGATTGCCATCGAAGCCACCGGAGCGCCCGAGGAAGCGGCGGCGATGGCGGTCCCCGTCTTCGCCGACCGGGAATGGGGTCCGGGAGCCGATTCGGTGCTGGACCGGCTCGGCGAGTGGGTGATCCAGTTCCTCGATGCCGAGGACTTCTCGGGCAAGGCGGGGGAGATCGCCGACGTAGCCGCAGGAGGCGGCGCCCCCTGGTCCACCGTGTTCTTCGTCGGCCTCGGCGAGGGCTTCGACGCCGAAGAGCTGCGCAAGGCGGCCGGCACGCTGGGCCGGCGGGCCGCCCACCTCGAATCGCTGGCTACCACGCTTCACCAGGTCGGCGAGGGGGCCGGGGCCGGTCCCTCGGCCGAAGGATTCATCCTCGGCCAGTACCGCTTCGACAAGTACCGCAGCGAGCCCAAACCGGCCAAAACCGATCGGCTCCTGCTCGTCGATGCCAACGAGCCGGCACTGGAGGCGGCCCGCCGGGGAGCCATCGTCGCCGCCGCAGCGACGCTGGCTCGTGATCTCACCAACGAGCCTCCGGTCACCAAGACGCCGGCGATGCTCGCCGATCGGGCCCTCCAGATCGGCCGGGACCACGGGATGCGAGTCAAGGTCTACGACGAGGCCCAGATCGCCGCGGAGGGCTTCGGCGGCGTGGCCGCGGTGGCTGCCGGAAGCCACAATCCGGCCCGCGTCGTCGAAATGTGGCACGAACCGCAGGAGGCCCGAGCCTTTCTGGCCCTGGTGGGTAAAGGGGTGGTGTTCGACTCCGGGGGGCTCTCGATCAAGCCGGCCAAGGCGATGGAGGAGATGAAGACCGACATGGCGGGCGGGGCGGCCGTGCTGGGGGCCATGCAGGCGATCGCCGAGCTGGACCTGCCGGTCAAGGTCTTGGCGGTGGTGCCCTTCACCGAGAACATGCCTGGGGGAGGAGCCCAGCGGCCCGGAGACGTGCTCACCGCTCGCAACGGGAAGACCATCGAGGTGCTCGACACCGATGCCGAGGGTCGGCTCGTGCTCGCCGATGCCCTGGCCCTGGCCGCTGAGGCCGGGCCCGACCTCATCGTCGACCTGGCCACGCTCACCGGGGCCTGCAAGGTCGCCCTCGGCGAAGGGTTCGCCGGGCTGTTCGGCAACGACGAGGCAAGCAGCGATCGGGTCCAGGCCGCGGCGGCCCGCTCAGGCGAACGGGTGTGGCCCATGCCGCTCCCCAAGGATTATCGCTCGAAGATCGATTCAGACGTCGCCGACATGAAGAACACCGGGCCTCGATGGGGAGGTGCGATCAACGCAGCGCTCCTGCTTCAGGAGTTCGTCGACGACCGTCCCTGGGTGCACCTCGACATTGCCGGCCCGGCCCGGGCCGACGGCGATGAGGGCTATCTCCTCAAAGGAGGCACCGGCTTCGGTGTCCGACTCCTGGTGGCGCTCGCCGAAGAGATGAGCGCCTAGCGGGCACCGGCTCGGGGCGGCCTGCGGCGTCGCCCCGACCCCGGACCCATCCGGCACCAGTGCTGAAGGGGGCTAGCCCGTTCGGG
>JABAOD010008764.1_pt1 | contig 12557 bp, 11 predicted proteins | sample 7062151 | NCBI WGS metagenome assembly JABAOD01 (sample SAMN14538626, study PRJNA623070) | marine sediment metagenome | biome: marine biome [ENVO:00000428]; feature: marine pelagic biome [ENVO:01000023]; material: deep marine sediment [ENVO:00002113] | place: India: Gulf of Khambhat ...
GCTGATCTGGAAGTCACCGAAATCCTTCGGTCCAACCGTCACCTGCGAGTCGTTCATTTCGTTGGTGTTGTAGAAGAGCTCGGTCGAGAGCCGGTCGGTCCACTGGGAGTCGATCCTGATCGTCCACTGCTCGTTCTCGGCCCCCTTCGTGTAGTAGTGGTTTGCGAATTCGAACTCGTCGTCGTCGCCGTCCGAATCGCGCAGCTGGTAGCCGTCGTAGTAGCTGTAGATCAACGACGCGTTATGGTCGTCGTTGATGTTCCAGTCGAGGCGAACCAGGTATTTCTCGTCTTCCTGCTTGCCGTCGCCCGGCTGCCCGCCAGGATCGTAGTCGTAGACGTTTTTCGCGATGTTGACGATACGGTTGTAATCCGCCTCGCTCAGCCATGAACGCTCCTCACCGTTGCCGGAACCGGCATATCCCTTGGCCAGGAATCGCGGCGTGTCCGACTCGGAGTAGGCCGCGAAGAAGAACAGCTTGTCCTTGATGATCGGGCCGCCGACGTTGAAACCCATATAGGTCTTGTCGTAGGACGGACGACCGTAATCCGTGGTGTCGTCGGGGACGCGGTCACCGCGCAAGTCATTATTGGAAAACTCGTAAAACGCTTTGAACTCGAAGTCATTGGTACCCGACTTCGTAACCGCGTTGATGTTACAGGCCGAGAAACCGCCGTAGTTCACATCGAACGGTGCCAGCTCGACGGCGATCGTTTCGATGGCGTCATACGGGAAGGGCTGGCCGACGGCCGTCGAGTAGCCGTTCTCGTTGAGGCCGAAACGGTCCGTCTGGCTTACGCCGTCCAGCGTGATGTTGTTGAAACGGGGATGCTTGCCGGCGCAGTTGACGCCAAACCCGTCCTCGTCGTTATCGACCATCAGGCGCGGGTCGATGGCGTAGACGTCCGAAATATCTCGGCTGAACGCGACGGAATTCTCGAGATCATCGACATTGAACGTCGCCGCCGGTCCGGACGCGGTTTCGACGAAGGTTGCCGTCTGACCGATGGTCACGATCTCCTCGATCGCCGCTTCCGTTTGCATGTTGACCGTCAGGTTGTAGGTGTCACCAAGGCCCAGCGACGCAACGTCGACCGTCTTGGTGTTGTTGACCGTCACCTTGTACGGCCCACCGGGCAGCAGGCGCGTGGCGAGGAAAATTCCGCCATCGCTCGTCGAGTACGTGCGGGTCACGCCGCTGCGCATATCCTCGACGACGACCACGGCACCGGCAACCGGTGCACCGCTCGGGTCAAGAATCTTGCCGCGGATTGACGACGTCGTATCCTGTGCGTTTCCTGCAACAGGCAGCGCAAGCAACAAAACGGCGGTCAATGCCGCCACCGTCGCCTGCCTCAACGTGGAAAAGGTCGATCCTGCAAATCGAGATTTGTATTTCATTTTGGATCCCCGTTTTGGAATGTTGCGAAAGCTTAAGCCACGAATGTGACAAAGAGATTTCGCAGGTTCGATTATTTACCGCAAAGCGCTTCGCGAGACCTTCGCACGAAACAGCCATGGGATTGTTAGCAGGTAATCTAACGCAGCGAAAATGCTTGCGCAATAAGGGCTTGGGCGCTCTACCGCAGCGATTTTTCAGGTATCGGGACAGCCTCAAGGCCGAGTTCAAGAAACGGAATGACGAAGTCGTTACAAGCTATTGTTTTTGGGCTACTTCGATCGTGGCAATCATCGGCCAGTGATCGGAGACACCGCGCCTTCCTGCGGCATCGAAGCGCCGTGGCGTGTTGTCGATGGTCACCTGCGCCGGAATCTTGTTCGCAATTTGAACGGAGTCAGCGCGGATCCGGGCTGTTGTATCCGCGCCACGCCCGGGCGCGAACAGGAGCATGTCGAGAAACGACCAGCTGTCGTCGCGGGCGTAATAGTGGGTGCCTTTGCAGGGTCCGCAGCCGAGATCGTGTGCCACTGTCCAGTCCGGGCGGGCATAGCGATCCAGCAATTTCCGCTCCGCGTCCTCGCGGCTGGTCGTATTGAAGTCGCCGGCGGCAAAAGCATGATGCGCTTCCGGCAGCGCAGCCAGCAGGCGGTTCAGATGTTCGTAAGCCGCGATGCGCATGGCCGTCGGGTGAAACGGCGCCGGGAAGTGCACGCTGAAACCCGTCAATACGGCGCCGTTTGGCAACAGGAAGTCTGCCTGTAATACGCCGCGCGTGTCGCCCTGGCGGTCCTGAAAGCCCGCGAGGGTGAGCGGGTGAAGCGCCGGCGCGCCTGCAAGCGGTAGTCGTGACAGGAACGCGACGTCGATACCGCGACTATCCGTGCCCTCGATCAGAACTGCAGGAAGATAGTCGAGGTCCGCGAGGTAGTCGCGCCGGAGGCGCTCGAGGACCGCGAGATTTTCGACTTCCTGTAACGCGATGATGTCCGCGCCGCGGCCGTTGCCGACCTGGCGGATCGATTCGGCGATCACCGTCAATTTGTGATTCAGCGTGGCGTCGTCCCAGTCGAGATCGAGGCATTCATCGCGCCAGCGGGGCACGTCGATCCGGTTGCACTCTTCTATGTGGCCCTGGTTTTGCTTCGCCTCGATCGGCAGGTAAGCCTTGTCGTCTTTGGCCGGATCGTCGTCGTTGTCGAACAGGTTCTCGACGTTGAATGTCATCACGGTGACGCTGATCGCGCCCGGCCGGTCGAAATCCGTTGCCGGTTGTTGATTGCCGGCGGCACAACCGACAAGAAGCAGGCAGATCAGCGTTACGCCGAGTAAGTTTGAACCTCGCTCTCCCGTCATTCAGCGGCATCCTTGTTGAAGTCGATGGCCAGCATCAGCGAATGCTTGTTTTCGCCCGTAACGACAACGGTTCGCTTGTCATCGCCAAATGCGATCGCTTCGGCGTTCCGGAAGTTGCCGATACTGACTCGGCGCGGCGGCGTGTTCAGCGCGTCGAACCAGTCCTGCCCGGGCGCTCGCTCGTAATAATAAACGGCTCGGTAGGTGAGAATTACGGCGGCCAGGTTGTCTGCCGAGATATCCATACCGACCGGTTGCCAGTGCCAGTCATTTGTCTTTGGCGCGAACTCGACGTCCTGTCGCGATGGCCGTGGCAGGCTGCGGATTGTACCCAGCCATTTCGCCATGACCTTGTCGTCACTTTCCGGGCGCAACGGAACCTCGTACAGCACCGGTGGGATATCGCGTTTTGACAGCACGAGGACGCGATCGTTGTCGATGTCGACAGCGGCGGACTCGGCGTCGCGAGGGCCATCCGGGTAACGAAAGTCTATACGCCAGTCGAGTTTCTCTGTGTCTTTCTTCTTCGCCGCGGGTTCCTTGACGACGTACAGGGTGCGCGTCTTGTGCCTGGCGTCGTTATCGCCGATATCAGCGACCAGCAGGTAGGGTTTGCCGTCCAGCGTGAACGAAGCGAGATCTTCCCAGTCGACATTCTTCGCTTTCCTGAGATCGAATTCGCCCAATCGCTTGCCTCGCGGGCTGATGGCGTGCAGCCATTCGCCGGAGCCATTGTCGTTCAGTGTCCAGAGCACGTTGGCTTCCCGCTGCGAGCGGGCGAGACCACTGGCTTCGCGAATGTTCGGATCCTCGAGCCTGCCAATGACGATTGGCCTTAATCCTGGCGTTATTTCCGAAGGCGGTGCATTCCCGGCATCAGAGCAAGCACTTGCCGAAAACAGGATTACTATAGAAGTCAGGCGGCGCATCGATTGATATTGGACATTTGCCCGAAGTCTACCAACAGAAGACGTCGCTCTCAGGACGAATCTCAACCGGCGTATCCAACTTGAACTGTAGCCCACGGCTTGTCATTTCGGTCGAGCGTTTCTTTATTCGATTGCGAAACTGCTCGAGAGTCTCCGTGTATTCCTCGACGCCGACAAGATTCGCGCGTTCCGCCGGATCGGTCGTCAAGTGAAAGAGCTGCTCGAATATCGGGTCCTGGCCCGAAAAATCCAGGTGCTCTTCGGTATAGGGACAACCGTGCGGCTGCATATATCGCACGTACTTCCATTCCTGCGTTCGAAGAGCCTCGATGAACGGATTGCCTTCCGCGACGGTGAGACTTTCCAGAAAGATCTCGTCGCGCCCGGCTTCGCCCGAGTTCAGGTCTCGTCCTTCCATTGACCCGGGCAGAGGAATGCCAGCATAAGCCAATATGGTTGCGGGCACATCAATGCTCAGCACCAGTTCTGTCGAATTGTCGTTCTCACCGCCGCGCGATTCTCGTGGATCGTAGATGATCAGCGGGATTTTTGCGACGAGATCATACAGCAGGCCTTTACCGCCGGTACTGTACTCGCCGTTCAATAAACCGTGGTCACTCGAATAAATAACAATCGTGTTATCGGCAACGCCCAGACGATCGAGTTGCGCCACGAGGTCGCCGACGACCCGATCTATTCCCGTGATTGTCTGGTGGTACCGGATCAGGTGCTCTGGCTGGTTGTTGCGATCGTAGTTGTAGTCGTACCACTTACGGCGCGCCTCGTGATCGATAACACCTTCGGGAATAAAGCGGTAGGGATCACCACCCGTGTCTGCTGCGATNNCCGGTAGAGCAGGTCGTAAACAGGATGCCCGGAGAGGCGCGGGTTCTCATTCGCCGCGTATCCCATGACCTTGCATGAGTACGTTTCGCAGTCGGGAGCAGCGCCCGCTTCATACATCGTCGACACCACGGAATTGTGCGGGGCGGAGAAACTGACGGAGAGGTTGAATGGAACGTCCTCGGGGCGCGTATCGAGAAATTCCGCGATGTATTCGCCCATAATTTCTGTCGTAATCTCGTTGTTCGCGCCCTTGTAGACCTCAGTTGCCGGATTCTCCGGGTATTCATCCGGAAAAAACGGCAACCAGCCATCATGTGCTCGCCAGTAATCGAACTGTGCGGCGGCGCCACCGTCGAGGGAATAGAATTGAACGCCGAATTTGCCGATGAAACCGGTGTAGTAGCCTGAGGCTTTAAGCAGTGCCGGATAGGTCTGTGCCCACTGCGCCCCGGACACCTGGTAAGGCGAATTGAATCCCAATCCACTGGTTCGCTCGTACTGTCCCGACAGAAAAGCGAACCGGCTGGGTGCGCAGATGGGCTGCACCGTATACGCGTTCGTGAAATGCACACCGTTCCGAGCAAGGCGGTCGATGTTCGGTGTTTGTACAAACGGGTGGCCGGTCGACGATAGCGAGTCGGCGCGCTGATCATCGGCAAGCAGGAAAATGATGTTTGGCCGGTCGCGGAATGTCGTTTCCGATTCGGGAGAATCGCCGGACCCGGACTCCATGTCCGACCCGCAAGCCGCCAGGCCTGCGGTCATCGCGAGCAAATTCAAGAAGGCCCACCTGGGTATCCCCAAGCGGGCCTTCGTCATTGCTTTACCTGGTTTCCTAGAAGCTATACGACGCCTCCAGGCCCCATATCCTGGGTTCGTTTACGTAGCCGGTGTTATTGGCAAAGTCGATACCACCGATCGCGTTGTCCTCGTCCGTTATGTTGCGGCCGAAGAAACCGATGCTGTAATTCTTGTCGACATTGCGATAACCGAAACGCAAACCGCCTTCGAACTGGGTGTCGGTAGTGAATTCTATGCTCTCGTACAGGAAGTCACTGGTCTCGCCTTTGAATTTCCAGTCCGAGAACAGGTAGAACTCGTTACCACTTGCCAGCGGTCGCGTGTAATCAATCTCGAAGTTTGCCGTCCACTTCGGCGCGTGCTGGAAGGGGTTGCCGTCGATCAGAGCATTTCCGTTGCCGTCGAGCGGGTCGAGCACCGTTACCAGCGGGCCGCCAGGAATGGAGAGCGACGCATCATTGATTTCGGTCTTGTTGTAACCGAATCCGCCGGACAGGACCAGGTTTTCCGTCGCCGCGAAATCCATCTCCATTTCGACGCCGTAGCCGACGCCTTCATCCGCATTCAGCAGCGAAGTGACATTGGCGGCGCCACCGATGGCTACGAGCTGCATGTCGTCGATGACGTAGTAGAATGCCGCGACGTTGACCCTCGCCCTGTCCCACAAGGCCTTGTAGCCGATCTCGTACGACAGAATGGTTTCCGAGTCTGCTGTCGTTACTTCGACGTCATCCTGGATACGATCCTGAATCGTTGGCGCCCTGAAGCCGGAAGCCACGCGGCCGTATATCTGCGCGTCTTCGCCGGTGCTATAAGATAACGCCACGTCCCAGCTAAAATTGTCGTCCGACAAATTGATCGGCACCGAAGGTATGGCACCGCTGAAGTCGACGTGCAGGGCATCCTTCTCGTCATCCGTAAAACGCACGCCCGCGTTAATCGACAGCTGGTCGCTGAAGTCAAAGCTGCCCTGTCCGAAGATTGCCCAGGTCGTGTTTTCGATGTGCGACGTCGAACTCGTTTCGAAGCTCGCCGCACCGGCATTCTTGCTCTTCGCATCACCGTCAAATTCATCTTCGAAGTAGAACACGCCGAACTGGTAATTAAACGGGCCACCGTCCGGATTGCTGGCGATGCGCAATTCCTGGGTAAGCTGCCGCAGTTCGATGGCGCTGCCCGTGTCGATATCAACGACAAACGGCGAATTGAACGGGCTGAATGGCGTGCTGGGCGGCCCTGACGGCGCTCCGCCACAGGTAAACAGGCAGCCGAATCCGCCGTCAATATCGCTGCGGGCAAAGCGATCGTAGACGTCCTGGTATGACGTGATCGACGTAATCGAATAATTCTCGAGGTCCCAGTCCAGCCTGAGCGTCGTGCCGGTCGACCTCATTACCGCCGGGTTGTTTTCGCCGCCGTCAAAATAGACTGTTTCACGATCGTAATTTGAATTCAGATCGTTGCTGCCCTGGTCGAATACATTGGCGCGAAAGGCGCTGGCTGTGCCATCTGCGTTCTGCATCTGGTGTAAGAACAGAGCCGTGAAATTGTCCGAAGGTGTCCACAGCAGCTGTACCCGGCCGGCATGGATATTGTGGCCGCCCAGAGCGTCGTTTTCGCCGGTAAAAGCATTATTAATGTAGTCCGAACGATTCTGGCTCAGCACTGAAACGCGCGCCAGGAGCTTGTCTTCGATCAGGGGGCCACCGACCGCCCCTTCGGCATTGAACGTGCCCAGGTTACCGATGTTACCCCGGACGTAGCCCTCTACTTCATCAGTCGGCCGACGGCTGTCGACCTTGATGATGCCGGCCGTCGTGTTACGACCGAACAGCGTGCCTTGCGGGCCGCGAATGACTTCTATGTCTGCCATGTCGAACAGCGGGAAAGCCTTGAGCGCGACTTTTTCCATCGGTACCTCGTCGAAAACGATGGAAACCGGCTGGGAGGCGGCCTGGGTAAAGTCCGCGTTGCCCAGGCCCCGCATATAGAAGCGCGGCGCCAGGCGACCGTTGGACGATTCGACGTNNGCGCGAGGATGTCTTCGCCGCCGGTGAATCGTGCCGTCAGCCTGTCGCCGGACAAATTGGTGATCGAAATCGGCACTTCCTGAATGTTCTCTTCGCGCTTCGTTGCGGTAACGATGATCTCTTCAAGGACCCCTGTGGTCCCCTGAGCCTGTACACTCGGCAGGATCAGGAAAAAGGACATTGCACCGACGCCAAAAGTCATCAGGTGTTTGAAAAAAGGTCGGATAGACATTGATATTCCCCGCGTTGGTATTGTTAAAGATGGGTTCTCCCAGACCGGGGGGATTATATAAAACTCTTTGAACGCTTGCTGGTTTTTGTGTGAAATTCGAACAGGAAATTCATGAACAGACGAGGCTTTTTGATCCGGACGCTGCTTGGGCTCGGCAGCTCGCCGCTTTTGTTGCCGCTGGCGTCCGCAACCGCGGGCTCCGCTTACCCTTTTACGCTTGGCATCGCTTCCGGCGACGTGACGGACAGTGCTGCCGTGTTATGGACCCGACTTGCCCCCGATCCCTTCGCGGCCGACGGTGGCATGTCGCCGGTCGGCGTCTGTGTGCAATGGGAGCTGGCGCTGGATCCGCAAATGTCTCGCGTGGTTCGCCGCGGCGAAGCGACCGCAACCCCGGTTTTCGCGCACTCGGTGCATGTTGAAATCGATGGGCTGGATCCCGATCGCGAGTACTGGTATTGCTTTTCCGTTGCGGCTCACCAATCCCCCATCGGGCGAACGAAGACGCTGCCGAACGCCGACAGTTGCCCAGAATCGTTCCGCTTCATCACGGCCTCGTGTCAGAACTATACCCATGGCTACTTCGTTGCCTATGAACACATGATCCGGGATATGCCCGATTTCATCATTCACCTCGGGGACTATTTCTATGAAACGTCGTTCGGCGAGACCTTCAGAAAGCATGAGACGGAAAAGGCACCGGTCAGCCTCACGGAATTCAGGCGGCGTCATGCGTTGTACAAGATGGACAGACACCTTAAACAGGCCCACGCGCAGATACCGTTCTTCACAACGATAGACAATCACGACGCTGTTGAAGATGCCGACCCGGGCCAATTCGCGCAGCGCGCAGCCGCCTACCAGGCCTGGTACGAGCACATGCCTGTGCGTGGCTACAGTCTGCCTGGCGACAATCACTTCGAATTGCGCCGGCGAATTCCAATCGGTGAGCTGATACAGATCAGCCTGCTGGATGGGCGCCAGTTCCGGGACAAGAAAGAAGTGTGTGAAAACAATGACTACCCGGATTACGGATTTGGCAATTATCGCGAGCGCTGCGAACTCGTGTTCGACGAGAATCGATCCATGCTCGGAAAGGACCAGGAGCAGTGGTTGACCAGGAATCTTGTCGAAAACACAGCCACCTGGAACGTCATCGCTTCCCCGGGGCCGTTCCTGCCTTTCCGGTACCAGCATGATGGCAAGGAATTGCGCTACATCGGCGCCTGGGACGTCTATCCGGCGAACCGCACGCGGGTTGCATCTGCCCTCGAGTCAGCCCGGTCCGGCCATCCGCTCATCCTCAGCGGCGACGTGCATTCCTTCTGGGCTGTCGACGGCGCGCAAATAGAAGACCCGGGCGAGCGCGTGCCGGTGGTGGAGTTCGTGACGTCGTCCGTCACCGCCAACTGGCCCGAACCCCTGGCCAGGCCGATCACCGAGAATCTGCCGTACAACAAACACGTGCAATTCTACGAGCCCGACATGCGCGGTTATGCGTTGCACGATGTCAGTGCAGCGGAATGGAAAACGACCTTCCGCGCTGTCGAGAACGTTAGAGACGCGGCATCGCCCGCAATAAATCTCGCAGAGTTTCTCGTTGAGCGGGGCGAGCCGGGGCTAACCAGGACCGGTTAGCCGGCCTCGGCTGGGCGGCGCCAATTGACCCACTCGTTCAAGGCCGCTCTCAGGGTCGCTTGCTCGATATCATGCGGCACGGTTTGCGGACCGTTATCGAGCGTCCCTGCGCGCAGGGCAAGGCACTCGAGGCTGAGTGCCTGCAAGGCGAGCCCAAGATCCATCACTTCAATCGGGTTGCCGTCGCCCCCCGCGAGGTTGATCAGATTCCCTCGCGCAAGCAGGAATAGTTTTTTCCCCGATTCCAGTGTGAGCTGTTCCACATCGGGGCGCAGCGTTTGTTCCGTCGCCGCCATCTCCCGCAGCGCCGCGATGTCCATTTCGGTGCTGTTCTGCCCGGCGTTACACAGTACAACGCCGTCTCTCATGATTTCGAAGTGCTCCCTGCGAATCACCGCATCACGTCCCGTGACGGTAATCACGATACCGGCACCGGGGAGGACATCTTCCAATACGCCGGTTTGAAATCCTTCGAGGTGTGCTTCCAGCTGCGCCAGTGGCGCCGTATCGACAACCGTCACATGGGCGCCCAGGCCGCGAAGTCGTTGTGCGACGCCCCGGCCACAGTACCCGTAGCCGACTACCACGACCGCCTTGCCGCCGAGCATGATATTGGTCGTTCGCATGATGCCATCGACAACCGATATGCCGACGCCGTAGCGGTTTTCGACGACGCGTTTGGCCATCGTGTCATTGATGACGATGGTCGGGAAGTCGAACGCGGGCAGCTCCTCTCTGAGTCGATTGGCGCCGGTGGTCGTTTCTTCGGTCGCACCGAGCAGGGCTTCGCGCAGGTCCTTGAATGCATCGTCTGAGCTCAGCAGATAGTGCAGATCGCCGCCGTTGTCGGCAATGATGTCGGGCCCGGTCTGCAGCACCCGGCTGGCGTTTTCCATGTGCTCGTCGAAGGTCTCGCTCCGCCAGGCAAACACTTCCACGCCCAGTTCCCTGACCAGCCAGGCCGCCGTATCGTCCTGCGTCGAGCCCGGGCTGCCGGTAATCGCGACCTGTGCGCCGCCGGCCATCAGCGTTTCGATCCAGACGCCGGACTTGGCCTCGACGTGCAGGCAGATTCCGATCTTGTGGCCCTCGAACGGTTGTTCGACCGCGAAGCGCTTTCTAATTGCCTGCAGGATCGGCATGTTGTGGCGAGCCCAGCCGACCCTGTCCTTGCCGGTCGCGTGAAGCTCAATGTTCTTGATCCTGTGGCCGCGCATCACTCGGATTTACTGTCGGCTGAGAGAGCCAGTTTCTCGAACTCGGCCATCAGGCTGGCCACGATGCCCGGCTCGTTATCGCTCTGATCAAAAAACTCGAGCGGATCCGACGAGAGATCATAGAGCGCTCGAGACTGGCCCTCACGATCGACGAACAACTTCCAGTCGCCTTTGCGAATTGCGAACTCGAGATCCGAGACGGAGTCGAGCGCCCAGAACACGGTTCGTTGCGGCAGGCTGCCACCGGATAAAACGGATCGAACATCGATACCGTCGATTGGCCGGTCATCAGGGACTTTACCGCCGCCGAGACGAGCCAGGGTCACGAAAAGGTCGGTTCCGATGACCAGATCATCGGATGTCGAGCCGGGTTCGACCAAGGCAGGATAGCGGATGATCGCGGGAACCTTGATGCCACCTTCGTAAAGGTAATGTTTGCGTCCCCGATAGCCACCCGTGCTGCCGTAAGCGTTCACTTCCCACCAATTCAGCCAGTCGTCGGTGACGGGGCCGTTGTCGCTCGTGAATANNGGAATACAACGATCGTAGCGTCGGCCAGGTTTTTGCGGTCCAGCCAGTCAAAAAGGCGACCCAGCTGTGCGTCCATGTAGGTGATATTGGCGTAATACTCACCAGGACCTCTCGGCTTTAGCTTTTCAATCGGCACGTCGGCCAGGCCGGATGGAATAGGCACAATGGGGCCGTTTGTAAAATCCGCATACAGTTCGTTGTACTCTGCCGGATTCTCAATCGGCGTGTGTGGCTCCGCCATACTCAGGAACAGAAAAAATGGACGCCGGTTGCCCGTCCGATCCAGCCAGTCTATCGCCTCGTCGACATACAGCTGCGCGGTGTACCCTTCCTGCGGCGGCAGCAACTTGCGATCTCTGTAAATGTTGGCAGGGTTTCGGTTGGTCGGTACCTGATAAGCATTGTGTCCGTAGAAGTAGTCGAATCCCTGGTCTGTCGGCTGCGGCTCTTCCTCGCTCCCGAGATCCGAATTCAAATGCCATTTACCGATTAATGCTGTGGCATAACCTTCCGCTTTTAGAACTTCGGCAAGCGTGATTTCCTCGGCTCGCAGGAAGACCCCGGAATTTTCGGGAATCCAGCTCTTGATGTGCGCTCGGTACGGCGACCGGCCCGTCAACACCCCGGCGCGCGACGGGGAGCACAATGCGGACGGGGCATAGTAGTTGGTGAAGGTCATGCCCTCTTCTGCCAACTTGTCGATACTGGGTGTTTGAATGACAGGGTGGCCGTAGGCGCCGAGATCGCCGTAGCCCAGGTCATCGACGTAAATAAATAACACGTTTGGCTGTTCGGCGAGGCATGCAGCACTCAGCAGCAAGATCGCCAACAACAGCGGAATCCTCGGCTTATAAATGGATCGGTACCTTGTGATCAAAATTTATCCCCTGCGGGCTCATTGAAGGCACGGTCGCTGCGATACCGTGTCGCTGCCGGTCCTTCGACACGTCAAAACGCGTTCCCGGAAACAATCCTATTCCAGCGATTTGTAACACTCCGGCGAAAATCTCGGCACGCAGACGCAGAGGAATTCGAGGTCGACAGCACCGGTGTTGGAGATTTGTTGTGCCACATTCTTGGGGATCGCAAGTATGTCTCCCCCTTGTACGTCGAATGGCTCATTGTCGCCAATGCGCATACGGCCTTCCCCAACCTCCAGGACGTACCATTCCGCGACCGAAAGTGCGTGCAATTCTGTAGTGATGCCAGGCTCGACACGGGCACGTGCGATCGATACCTCGGTCTGCTCGTCGTCGTTGAGCAACTCGGTAATAAAGCAGCGCTCGCGCGTCCAGAATTCTGGCTGTTTCGCTTTCAGCCTCATCGGGTCACAATACCGCAACGGGCGCATAGGGGAGAAGAGTGCAGCGACAAATAATACGGAGCGCGAGCGAGCTGCTGGACCTGTCTGGGGAATCCGTCCTGGTGACCGGCGCGAGCGGCAATATCGGGGCAGCCATCGCGGCGCGCCTTGCAGAAGCCGGCGCCGAGGTCATCGCGCACTTTCATCGCAACGAAGCGGCCGCGACGGCACTGGTCGAGCGCCTCGGGAAAGGACAGGTCGTGCAGGCGAATCTC
>JABAOD010000971.1_pt2 | contig 12547 bp, 14 predicted proteins | sample 7062151 | NCBI WGS metagenome assembly JABAOD01 (sample SAMN14538626, study PRJNA623070) | marine sediment metagenome | biome: marine biome [ENVO:00000428]; feature: marine pelagic biome [ENVO:01000023]; material: deep marine sediment [ENVO:00002113] | place: India: Gulf of Khambhat ...
CAGCCGGATTAGGAATCCGAGCGACCCTGTCCTGAGCCATTCCCTAGCTCTATTCCTTCATGTAGAGGGTTCTGGTCGGGTAAGGGATGCTGATGCCCTCCCTCTCAAAGGCCTCCTTCACCTTGAGGAGGAGGTCGTTTCTCACCGCTCCTAAGTCCTCCTGCTTGGCCCAGGCGAAGATGTTCAGGTTGATGCTACTGTCAGCAAACTCCTTCACGTTTGTCGCGGCAGCCGGCTCCTTCAGAATCCTCTCGTCAGCGTCCAAGAGGTTCTTGACCACCTGCAATGCCTTTGGGACTTCGTCCTCATAGGAGATACCGACCACCAGATCAATCCTTCGAATGGGCCAGCTGTGGAAGTTCGTGATGGGTGAGCCCCAAACCCTCTGGCTTGGAACGATTACCTTCTTTCCATCGAAGGTCTTGAGGGTCGTGGCGTTGATCGTCAGGTCCTCGACAAAGCCAGTGATACCTCCCGCTTCCACCAGGTGACCCTTCTCGAAGGGTCGCATTATTAGCAGCAGGATGCCGGCCGCCAGGTTGGAAAGTACGTCCTTCAGGGCGAAGCCCACGACGATGCCCACAACGCCGAAACCAACCACGAGGCTGGTGACGTCGATGCCCAGAGGAGTCAACACGACGCCCAATAGGATCAGGTAGAGGAAGAATCGTGAGATCCTGACGAGAAACCTTCGGACCAGGTCCGGCACACCGTAGTGCTTCAGAATCCTCCGTAGGGCCTTGGCAATGAATCGGATGGCCACGACACCCACTACCAGAATGACGATGGAGAATAGGACATCGAGGACCGTTATCTCCTTCCAGATGACTGTGTTCAACAGGTCTGTCAACCACTCGGGTATCTGGGCAAGGATGTCTCTGCCTATTTGCGCCACTACGCTCCTGGATACAAGCATCTTTTCCCCCGGGCGAAAAAGGGGTCTCCGCTTGATAACCGTATCGATGGAACATCGAGCGACACGCACTCATTCTGAGGTTGAGAGCGCCTAGATGTGATGAGTTGGGACAAGAAGCGGTCGCTGTCAACCTTTATTAGCGTCGTGATTCTACCGAAATCCCATGCGGACAGCTTTCCACTTAGTTCCCTTGGCCATCCTGGTACCAGTTCTCCTGGCCTCGATGGTCGCAGGTGGCCAGAGCGTGGGTGACAGCACCATCCAAGTCTTCGTGATCGAGTCCCCTGCGGAAGTCCGCTTAGGCGAATCCGTCACGTACACTTACGCAGCCTACAACGGTGGCCCGACGGGATACCTCGTAACGGCTCGGGCCATTAGCGACGCGGAAGTCACCTTGGCTCTGGAGCCCTCTCACCTGTTTCTAGGTCCTCAGGAGAACGGCCAGTTCACCCTCGCCCTTCAGGCGCCGGTCATTGGTCTTGAGGACACTTTTAACGTCTTCGTGGACTTTCAGGCAGTGAATCTCGTCACTGATGAAGTGGATAGCCTCCGAGTAGGAGTACAGACGATCCTTCTGGGCATCAGCGTTGAGAGAGATCCGACGGGCAAGGTGTTCGGCATCTGGCCGAATCCCTTACCGTCCCCCCTCAATAATCCATATGGCGCATTCACTGTCACAGTGGGGCTGTGGATCCTCATCGCGCTGGCCGTGGTTTACGTGGTGGGTCCCATTACCCGGAAGTTCGCCGAAAGGACCGTCAGCCAAGTGGCCGACGTTATCTTAGGAGTGTTGCGTGGCCCAGCCTTCGCCCTCGTCCTCCTCTACGGCGCGGTCACGAGCGTTCAAATCCTTGCTATGCCCGAGAACATACAGTTCCTCCTGAGCCGCAGCTACTCCTTCCTCCTCATACTGGTCCTGACCTGGATCGCCTACAAGGTGTTCCGGGATGTCTTCATCTTCTACGGCAGGAGGCTGTCGGAGCGCTCACCCCGGGACATCGGTGCCCGGCTCGTACCGGCCCTAGACAAGATCGGAGGCCTTGTCATCATCATAATCGGTCTCGTCTTCGCGGCCGGGAACGCTGGCATCGACGTGACCCTGTTCCTCGCCGGCATTGGCGTCGTGGGCCTCATCATCGCCTTCGCCGCCCAGGATACGCTAAGCAACTTCTTTGCTGGACTGCACATAATGCTTGACAGGCCCTTCCAGGTCGGCGACCTCATCGAGGTGGAGACCGGGGTTATCTGCGAGGTGGTAGACATCGGGCTTCGAAGCACCAAGCTTTACTGGGGGAAGGAGCACGACCTCCTAATCATCCCCAACAAGGAACTGGCGGAAAAGAAGATCGTCAACTATCTGAGGCCGGATCTGCGGTACAAAGTCATGGTGAAGATCGGCGTGGCTTACGGAAGCGACCTGGCGAAGGTGGAGAGGGTCATGAAGGACATCGTCCTCGCTCATGCAGATGTCATTACGGACGAGGAGCATGCTCCGGACTTCCGGGTGGACGAGTTTGGCGATTCCTCCATCAACTGCCGCATCATTTTCTGGATTCACGATGCCCGCGCCCAGTGGAGGGTGCGAAGCGACATCAACAAGGCCATAGACCGACGCTTCAGGGAGGAAGACATCTCCATACCCTTCCCGCAGCGGGACCTGTGGGTTAAGGAGACCCCGAGGGGCGGTTCCACACCCCTCGAATAGGTGGAAAGATGGTCCTTCGCCTGATGGAGGTATACGTATCTGGTATTGAGGGGCAGCGTGTAAAGCAGATCCTGGAGGATAGGCCCACCCTTGGCATCTGGTATGAGGAGACTGAGGAGGGCGAAACCCTCGTCCGAATACTCCTTCCTGTGGAAGAAACCGAAGGGGTGCTCGACCTCTTGGACCAACACCTCTCAAAGGCGAAGGGCTTTCGAGTTCTCCTCCTTTCCGTGGAGGCCACGTTGCCTCGGCCCGAAGCCCCTGAGGAGAAGCGGGAGGAGGAAAAACCGACGGAACCTGAGGAGAAGGTCCGCCGGATCAGCCGAGAGGAGCTCTACGCTGATGTCAGCGAGGCCTCCCAGTTGACCCGGACCTACATCCTCCTTGTTGTCCTCTCCTCAGTTGTGGGGGCTATCGGCATCCTGCGAAATGACATCATAATCATCATTGGCGCCATGGTGATCGCACCCCTCCTGGGTCCAAACGCAGCCTTGGCCCTGGCTTCAACCCTCGGAGATTTCAGTCTGGCCCGTCGTGCTTTGGTGACGAGCGCTGTGGGAATAATGACGGCGGTCATGGTTGGCATAGTCATCGGACTGGTCTTCGAAGTCTCCCCAGAGTTTCCTCAGATAGCGTTTCGTACCCGCGTGGACCTGCGGGATATTCTTCTGGCACTAGCCGCTGGCAGCGCGGGAGCCATTGCCTTCACCATCGTCCTGCCGGCGGTGATCGTTGGGGTCATGGTGGCCGTGGCGCTCCTTCCGCCCCTTGTGACCTTTGGGATGCTCCTCGGCTCCGGGCATTTTGATGCTGCCATGGGGACCCTGCTACTCATCACTACCTACCTGGTGGGGATCAACCTGGCAGGAGTCACGACCTTCCTTGCTCAGGGAATCCGTCCCATGACCTGGTGGGAGGCGGAGAAGGCCAAGAGAGCGACTCGAATCTCTATTGCCACCTGGGCTGTCCTGCTATTGATACTCATCGCCGCAATCCTGCTGGCACCAAGATGACAAATAGAGCCGCTCTTCCTTCAGTTCGACTCACCCCAGGCCTGCGCCTCAAAAACCATTTTATCAACAATCAAGATTAGGCGACCAGCGTAGGTGAGCGGACTTGACCAGAATGGTAAAGAAAACTTCCAAGAAGTGGGGGCTTCCGCCCGGGACCTTGGTCCACATCGGCGAGAAGAAGGCTGAAGAGGTCAGAATAACCGTCATCGACTACGACGAGACCCACTTTGATGAGAGACGCGTTGAGACCATCGCAGAGTGCTTTCCATTCCGAGACGAGCCGACGGTGACGTGGGTAAACATCGATGGCCTCCACAGGGCCGACATAATCGAAGCCCTTGGCAACCATTACGGCCTCCATCCTCTGGTGATGGAGGATCTAATGAGCACCGGCCAGAGGCCGAAGATGGAGGACTACGAGAGCTACATCTTCATCGTTCTTAGGATGCTGAGCTACGACGAGGACAAGAGAGTTGTCACCGATGAGCAGGTCAGTCTGATACTGGGTTCCAACTTCGTCTTCTCCTTCCAGGAAAAGCAGGGTGACATCTTCGACCCCGTTCGGGAGCGCATCCGGAATGGGAAGGGCCGGATGCGGAAGATGGGGCCCGACTACCTCACCTACGCCCTGATAGACTCCGTCGTCGACTACTACTTCATCATCCTTGAGAGATTGGGAGAGGACATCGGACTTCTGGAGGACGAGCTCGTAAGGAACCCCACCATCGAAACCCTCCAATCGATCCATAACTTGAAGCGGGAGATGATCTTCCTCCGCAGATCCGTCTGGCCCCTCAGGGAGGTGATCAGCAGGCTGGAGCGGGGGGAGTCCACCCTGTTCAAGCAAGCTACTATGGTCTATCTGAGGGACGTTTACGACCACACTATCCAGGTCATTGACACGGTGGAAAGTCTGCGGGACATGGTGTCAGGCATGCTGGACACCTACCTTTCTAGCATCAGCAACAGGATGAACGAGGTCATGAAGACTCTTACCATCATAGCGACCATCTTTATTCCGCTGAGCTTCGTCGCGGGACTATACGGGATGAACTTCATCAACATCCCGGAACTCCAGCTCCCTTGGGGATACTTCATGGCACTGAGCATTATGGCGGCCATCGCCCTTGGGATGCTCGCATACTTCAAACGAAAACGATGGTTCTAGAAGGAACGCGCATATCTGGAGCCCGATTCACCCACCCAGACTTCGCAATCTGCAAGGAATTGGGATTCCGCTCACATCGACAACTCACTTATATGAATCCATTCATCCAGTCGACATGGCAAGGCGCAGACCCCTGGGGGTAACCATACTCGGAGGCCTGGCAGTAGTCGGCGGGATAATCCTTCTTGTTCTGAGCCTCATAAGCCTCCTTGCCTTCTTCGCCATGATCGGGCTGGAGGTCGATCCAGAGATTTCTGGAGAGGCTTTCCTTATCAGTGCTGTCATCAACCTAATCGTGGGCCTTGTGCTGCTTGGCTCCGGCCGGGGGCTACTGAACCTTAGGCCCTGGGCGTGGTGGCTAGCCTTTCTAATCGCCATCGTTGGGGTCCTCCGATCGATATTCGCCCTCGTGACCGGCGTGGCTCAGGCCGCCCTCTCGGCCCTGGCTTCATCGTTGGTAGGCCTGGTCCTCCTCTTGGTCTTCCTAGGCTACATCCTCTCGGTGAAGAAACACTTCCGGTAGGCCTGAGACCTCCCCTGGATCACTGACCGGAAAAGCAGCTGCTTCGCTATTTGGCAAGCAAACGGGCAGCAATAGAGAGGCCGATGCCCACCACGACGACCAGAGGAGTACTTGCAACTGGCAGGTCGCCTCTGAAGGCTGCCAGTCCCAGAACCAGGAAGAACGAGATGATGCCAAATCCGGTGCCCAGGAGGATGAGTAGTTTGGCGAGTCTCGTGCGGTCCTCGAGTATCAGGAGACCGCCAAGGATTACGATTGCCCCGCCCAGGGAGGAGACCGCGATGATGACTAGGAAGGCAATCTGAAGGGGAAGCGTTATCTCAACGAACTGCCCCAGGACCCCGACGATGGCCTCCCAACGGGAGGCGCCCGAGAAGTGACCTGCCAGGAGCAAGGAACCTGAGATGACGGCGAGGAAGGAGGCCTGTCGCTTTACTCGTGCTACCATGTCCCTCTCATGCTCCCAGAACCGCTTGCACCTTTTTTAGGGCCTCCGGCCTCCTTTCGAAGTACTTCCGCGGGCCCTCCAGCAATTCAACCAATGAACGAGTAACGGTCCCCTTCAAGTCCTTTGGATGGAGCTCCCCCCTCACGTAAGCCTCCTCCAGGCCTACGTAGTCCTCAAAGATGACGTCCCCTCCATGTCTAACCTCCCTCTCCACCTTGAGGCGATGAGACCTAGGAAAGAGGAGGAATTGACAGAACTGGAGGATGGGGTTGCCCTCCACCTCCCGCGGCGGGCAATAGGCCTTCCGTATCTTCTCCTCTATTGCCGCGGTGGGGTCATGGATGAAGATGCAGGTCTCTGGCTTGGACTTACTCATCTTCAGGTCCCAAGAGTCCATCCTGCCGCCCCCCTGCAGGCCGGACAGCATAGGGGTGTGGATGGCCACCACCGGCTTCCATCCCATCTTGGAAGCCAAGTCCCTGTACAGCATGTGGGCATGCCTCTGGTCCATCCCTCCCAGGGCTAGGTCCAGATCCAGGGTGTGGATGTCCGTCACCTGCATGGCCGGGTAGATGAGTTTCGATGCGTCCAGCTCCGCCTCCTCTTCCTCCCTCCCCATGATGCTCATGGCCCTCTTCATGCGGGCCACCGAGGAGGCTTTCGACACCTTCAGGACGTTCCTCCAGTACTGGCTATCGTCAACCAGCTCGCTGGCGTAGATGTAGCGGGTTTCATCGGGCACGCCCAAGGAGCGATAGGCTTCGACGAAGTACTCCCCACAAGCCCTGATGCTGTCCCAGTCCCCTCCAAACTTGTCGTTGATGTACGCATGCCAATCCGCAAGCAGGACGGTCACCTGGAAACCAGCATCGCTCAGATCCGCGAGCTTCTGTGCCTGGATTGGCCCCGTGCCCAGATGCACCAGGCCGCTCGGCTCCAGACCGATATAGGCCTTGAGGTCCTTCTCTCCGGAAAGCAGCGCCCTTAACTCCTCTACGGTGATCACTTCAGCAGAGTTCCTCACGGCGAGTTCGAACCTCTCCTGGAGGGTCATCGAGGAAGCAACTGGCGTACTCGATAAAAGCTTTATCCGCAGGACCTCCACCCTGGGCGAGCAGACGCTCTGATCTCTGGGACCTCTTGCAGCGGGGCTCCGCAATCTTATTACCTCTTGGCGGGATGGTGCAGCGTGGGCAGAAAGCTCAGGACGGGCATTAGGGCCGCCGCCAAGGTTCAGGAGAAGGAGCTGGTCCGGAAGGCCAAAGAGCTGAGTTCGAAGCCCGAGATACTGGTGCCTAGGTGTCTGGAGGAGAGCTGTGTCAGGTGTCCCTTTGACGCTCTACTGGAGAAGCTGCGGAGAGTCTCTCAGGTGGCGAAGGACGAGGCCAAGCTGCAGCGATTCGCCCGGTGGGGGCATCCCCTCGTGAAGGCTTACGCGGCTACTCTACTGATCGCGATTCAGGAGAAGGCTCCATACCTCGCGCCGGCCAAGACACCCTTCGGGACCGTCCACTATGCCTATAGGGGGAAGGCAAGCAGGGAGAAGTTGGTGGGAGTCCAACACTATGACGTCCCGGAACTTCGCCTCCTGACCGTCGGGGATTTGGCTCGGAGGAAGGGGCTCCACGTGTACTCGTTAAAGGGCGAGATGGTCACGACCTGCAAGGAGGACAAGCCGCCGAAGGAGTTCGTTGAGGAGAGTCTCGCTCGAACGCAGATATCCTTCGAGCGGAGGGATGACGAGTACATCTGTCCCCACGCCGAGAACGAACCCGCCTTGGTCGTGGAGTGGAAGGGGGCGGAAACGAGCGTAGTCCTGTGCCGCCGGTGCCATCCTCCCGAAGGGAATCTGCCTGCTTTCCTGGGCAGCAGAATGATAGTCCCGAAGCTGGCAAGCTGCTTTGAAGTGTACTTGCGGACGAACATGCACTGCCGGGAGGAGGAATGCAGCTTCGCTACCGATAGACAGCTGAAGGGTGGTGATGTGGAGGCTTACCTCACAGGAAAGAAGGGCGAGGCAGAGTTGTTAGACAAAGAGGCGGAGAGAGTCGTCCAGGAGGCTGCGACCTCGGAGGGTCTCTTCGTCATCGGGAGCGAGTGCTTCGAGAGGGACTACGACGCCTTCCTGAAGGCCATGAAGGTGGGGCCAGAACTCGTCCCGGCCTTCAAAGAACTTAGGGATGAACTGCCCGAAGGCCTCGTGGTTCGAGAGGCCAGCACTGCGAAGCTCGCGGAGGCCCTGCATGAGGATCAGAGGCTCCACCTCCTGAGGGCGCTCCTGAGGGACGAGGAGATGGCTGAGGCCATGATGGAGGCTTCAGAAGCTGAGGGGCGAGCGGCGGAGGAGGTGTTGGCGGAAGCCCTTGAGACCCGCAAGGAGATGGATGTGTTGTCTCGCCTTCCCGCGTGGCGTGACCTCCCGCCGGTGGCTGCCCTGGCCGACGGGGTTGCCCGATCCTACAAGACCGTTGGGCAGTCCCAGGCCGCTGTTTTGGCGACCAAGGGGATGGAAGGCGGTCCGAAGCGAAAGGTGGTCTCCCTGGCGCTGCTACAGGCCCTGGGGTCTGCTGCAGGGAAGAAGTGGATGTTTCGGGATGAAGAGCGCCAGCTGGCGGATCACCTCACCCCGATAGCCAAGGAGCTTCTGGAGGCAGAAGGGGAGAAGTATGCCTCGGCTCTCCAGCGAATTCTAACGGACAGTGGCTCAGGCGAGGCTCTGCCTAAGAAATGAGAGCATCGAGGACCCAGTGGGAGACCCCGGGTGCATAGGACTTCACCTTTCTGCGCTGGCATCTTGCGACCCCCATGCCCAGCGCCTCGGACACCTCCTTGAGATGCTTGAGAGGCCTGTCGGCAATCTCATCAGGACAGCCCTCATGGTAGTGAACCCATCCTCCCGACCTAAGGGTCCGCAGGGCCGCGGGGAGAAAGGTGTGGGTATCCCGCAGGTAGCCGAGGACGACGCGGTCCGCAACCCCGACGGGGGCAACATCCCTGCAGTCCCCCAAAAGGGGCACGACCACATCCGCCCTGTTGATCCGGACGTTCTCCCTGAGGTAGTTGTGGGCCGTGGGGTTGATCTCACACGCGTATACCCTTTTCGGCCGACTGTGGATAGCCATGGGTAGGCTGAAATACCCTATGCCCGCGAACATATCTACGACCACCTCACCGGGGTCGCACACGCGGGACATCCTCACCCTTTCGTCGATGTTCCCCGACGAGAACATTACCTTTCTAAGGTCCAGCTTGAACAGGACGCCGTTCTCCTTGTGGACGGTCTCAGTACTCCTACCCCAGAGAAGCTCAACGTTTGGTTCCCTCCAAGTTCCACGGACCCCTGCGGACGCGTCTAAGACGGCAACGACTCGAAGCACCTCAGCATAGGCCTCACAGACCTCCTCAGTGTAAGATCGGAGCTCTGGAGGAAACCTGAGAAGGAGGACGTCGCCCACCCTCTCCCATTTGCGGGGCAGAAGACTCTTGAGAGCCTGAGGGATCACCGTCTTCTCGCGGACGAGTAGGTATGGCTCCGGCATCCTCCTTCTCCTAACGACTCCCTTCTGTTCGACTACCTCGCCCAAGTGTTGGATGAAGGGATCCAGGGCTCTCAAGGGTATTTCCAAGTGTCCCTCCACACACACAAGCTTCCGCTCAGCGTCCAAGAGTCCCCGAGAGTAGACTGCTGAACGGACGGCCTCTCCCATACGCTTTGGGACCCTAATGGCCAGCAATCTCTCTCGCGTGCCCACCGAGATGTAAGTCCCGAGAAAGATTATTAAAGGAGTGGCATCTAACGAGGCGGGAGATGAGGGCCCTCCCAATAGTCGCTCTGGCGATTCTCCTCGTCGGCGTTGCCGCGGGCCAAGAGATAAGCGATCCCTCGAAGACAAACCTCATCCTCGGGGACTTCGAGAGCCCGCAGATGAGCCCGGGAGAGAGCGGCAAGCTGTCCTTCACCCTCAGGAATCCATATCCCTGGGCCATGGAAGATGCCTCCCTACTGGTGGAGATCCACGAGTTCAGAACCGGCTCAGAAGTCTGGGCCGTCGAAGAGCTCGAGAGTCCGCCTATCTTACAAGAAAGCGGGTCTCCACGGCTGAATCGAAGCCTGGGCACCATACAACCCGAGTCGAGCCAGGGGATGGTCTTGATCATTCAGACAATCGAGGATACGCCACGTGGCTCGGTCTTCGTCCAGGGGTCCTACTTGATCCGATTCCGCCTGGATTTCGACTACCCACCCGACAACCACGCCGTGATGGTGTCCCTAGGCTTCTACACGGCCGAAGAGTGGGCCTATGCGTCGAGGGACCCAACGGCAGAGGAGAGGCAGACCTATCGATACGCGGGCAACGCTAACTACTCCTATCTTGGCCAGGTTCTCGGACTGGAGAGCATTGATGGCATCTTGCCTGACACCGGCTTCGGGGTGAAGGAGCCCCTTCCTCTCTGGCCCTTCTACCTCCTCCTGGTCGGGGCCGTCGGAGCCTCCCTTCTCTCACTCTACTACCTCCGGCGGGAGGCCAAGGTGGGCTCCAAACCTATAAATCGAAGACAAAGATAGCTGGGACGTGGTCCGTCTACCCACCAGTAGAGTAGTTATCTTCTACGCCTACGCCTTCCTCCTCTCCATGGGCGTAGGCCTCTACCTGGTCTGGGGCATCGCTTACAACTCCTGGAACGTTTTCGCGGCGGAGAACATAGGGATTTATGCCCTCGTGGTGGTCATGGTGGTCTTCGGACTGACGGGGATGCTTCTCTACCGCGGCAGCGAATAGAGGAGAATCATATCATGAAAGGGTCGGTCATAGAGTGGCTACTTGAGAAGAAGCAGCCAACCGTTCGCCTCCGCACTCTCGTGGAGCTTCTAGACAAATCTCCGGATGACCCAGAGGTCAAGAAGACAGAATCCCAGATTGCCAAGCGCGGCTGGGCCGCCGACATCCTGGCAGAGCAGCTCCCTAGCGGGTACTGGGTGTGGGAACAGAACCTGTACAGGCCGAAGTACATGGCCACGAACTGGCGCTTGCTTGTTCTTGCAGACCTAGGCCTAACCGCAGACGACCCTCGCGTCAGGCAGGCGTGCGAGCTCATCCTGGACCACTTCTCGAAGCCGGACGGAGGTTTCGGTACCCAGGGCATGAAGGGCAGCCACCTATGCGTTGCCGGGAACACGGCCCGGATGATGATTCAGTTCGGCTATATGGATGATAGCCGCGTACGAAGCGCTATAGACTGGCTGGTCCGGGAACAGAAAGAGGACGGCGGCTGGCACTGTTGGGGGAAGCGGGGCACATTGGACTGCTGGGAGGCCCTGAGTGCTTTCGCCGCGATGCCGCGAAATAAGTGGACGCAGAGGGTTGGTGAGGCCGTCGAGAAAGGAGCCCAGTTCTACCTGGAACGACAGCTCTACCGCGAGGGGAAGCGATACGAGCCCTGGTTTCGGTTTCACTACCCCGTTCACTACTACTACGATCTATTGACAGGACTTGACCTCCTCACGTCCTTGGACTATGCGGACGACCGGCGCCTCAGGTATGCCTTGGACTACCTCCGGAAGAAACAGCGGCCAGATGGGAGTTGGTCCTTGGACGCCGTCCATCCCGATGTTGCTGGCCGGGAGGCAGCTTGGATGTTGAATAACGCGAGGCCTCCAACCCCTCTCGGCCTTGAATGGGTGGACGCCCCCAGCAAGGTCATCACGCTCCGGGCGCTCCGGGTGCTGAAGAGGGTCGAGGGCGAACTGCCGTAGGTGTCAAGAGCACGAAATCGCCTTCCAGACAACTGACCAGACCTTCTCGCGACGGACCCTGTCACACTCAACTAGAAGGATCGGCCGGCGTAGATCACCGTTGCGGTCTCCTCTCCGCACTCCAGGCACTGGCCTTTGAAGTCTTCACCGAAGTATGGAGTCCCGAGGATTCCCCTGTCAAGCTTCTCTTCCATCCTGCGTCCGCAGGCTTCCTTGCCGCACCAGCCGGCTCTGATGATGCCCCGCGATGGAGCATCCTCGTAGGAACTCGCCGTGTGGATATTCTCTCGGAGTTCCTTCTGAGCTCTTCTGAACATGTCCGCCTGAATGCGTCTGAGGGCCGCGCTGACCCGCTCCGCGGCCTCCTCCCTCTTCACCTTTCTGCGCCGTCCCGTGTCCCGACGGCAGAGGGTGACGTAACCCCCCTCAATCTCCTCCAAGCCGAGCTCCAATCTCAAGGGGACGCCCTTCCGCTCCCACTCGTAGAACTTGGCCCCAGGTCTGAGGTTCCGGAGGTCGACGTCGGCCCTCACGGCCTCCCTGATCTCCTGGTGTAGGGCCTTCGCCTCCCTAGTGACGGTCGCCTTCTGACCCTTGGCCAGTATCGGTATGATGACGGCCTGGATGGGAGCAATCTCTGGAGGCAGGATGATACCCAAGTCATCCCCGTGGATGGCGATGATGGCCCCCAGGATCCGCTCGCTCATGCCGTACGTGGTCTGATGGACATATCGACGCTCGCCTTTCCCGTCCTCAAAGGTTATTCCATACACCCTGGAGAAGTTGTCTCTGTACTGGTGGATGCCGGCCACCTGCAGGGCTCGCCTGGCCTCCACCACGAAGGAGTCGGCCGCGACGCTGTAGAAGGCTCCCGGGAACTTGTCCCAGTCAGGCCGTTTATTGAGGAGTGCCGGAAGGGCGAACCTCTTGGCCAGACGGTTCCATATCTCCAGGTCCTCCCTGATCTGCCGATCCGCATCTTCGAAGTCCTCATGGCATGTGTGGGACTCGAAGAAGAA
>JABAOD010014213.1_pt2 | contig 12542 bp, 14 predicted proteins | sample 7062151 | NCBI WGS metagenome assembly JABAOD01 (sample SAMN14538626, study PRJNA623070) | marine sediment metagenome | biome: marine biome [ENVO:00000428]; feature: marine pelagic biome [ENVO:01000023]; material: deep marine sediment [ENVO:00002113] | place: India: Gulf of Khambhat ...
GCTGATCCCCGAGGAATACGGCGGCGCCGGCCTGCCGCTTCGCGCCGCCGCCGTGATACTCGAGACGATCCATGCGAGCGGCTGCAACGCCGGTGCCTGCCACGCCCAGATGTACATCATGGGCACGCTGCTCCGGCACGGCAGTGCGCAGCAGAAGCAGCGCTATCTGCCGGCCATCGCGTCAGGCGAGCTCCGCCTGCAGGCGTTCGGGGTCACCGAACCGTCGACCGGCACCGACACGACCCAGATCAAGACCCGCGCGGTGCGAGACGGCGACGAATACGTCATCGACGGACAGAAACTGTGGACAAGCCGGGCGCTGCAGTCCGACCTCATGCTGTTGCTGGCTCGCACGGCACAGCCCGGCGAGGCGGTCCGGCGCGGCGACGGCCTGTCGGTGTTTCTTGTCGACCTGCGCGAGAAGCTCGGCAACGGCATCGAAATCCACCCCGTCGATACGATGATCAACCACAACACCACGGAAGTGTTCATCGATGGCCTGCGGGTGCCCGCCGAATCGCTGGTCGGCGTCGAAGGGAGGGGATTCCGCCACATCCTCGACGGCATGAATGCGGAGCGAATCCTGATCGCCGCCGAAGCCCTCGGCGACGCCCGGTTCTTCCTGCGCCGGGCCACCGAGTATGCGAGCGAGCGCCGGGTCTTCGACCGGCTGATCGGAGAGAATCAGGGCATCCAGTTTCCGCTCGCCCGATGCTATGCCGAAACCGAGGCTGCCGATCTGATGGCACGCAAGGCGGCGGCCCTGTTCGATGCACAGCTGCCGTGCGGCGCGGAAGCAAACATGGCCAAGCTGCTCGCGGCCGACGCCGGGTGGCATGCGGCGGACCGGTGCTTCCAGACCTTCGGCGGATTCGCCTTTGCGCGAGAGTACGACATCGAGAGAAAATGGCGGGAGACCAGGCTTTTCCGGACGGCACCGATTTCGACCAACATGATTCTGGCCTATCTGGCCCAGCACGTCATGGGGATGCCGCGGTCGTATTGACGGCGCCGGTCTCTTTGCTCGCGCTCGCGCGCTCGGGCATCAAAGGCGCACCCAGCGGCCGTTCCAGGTTCGGCACGCCAGGCCGGGTACGAGCCGGGCGGCTCCATTGTCCTCGATTTCCTGCCGAAACGCCCTGCAGAACTGACCTGCGTCGGTCTGCATCGTTTTGGTCACGGTCATCGTGACCGATACATCGCCGGCCGAAGACCGCCAGCTCGCAGGCTTGCCCGAGGGCATGCGCTCGAGCGTCGCCTGCTCGAGATCTTGGATCGCGCGCCGCTCGGTACTGTTCAACCCGTTCAGGCCCTGCTGGACCGACAGCAATTCGATGCCTTGCGACTCCCGGCCGCGAAACCGGTCGACACGGCGCACGTAGTGCCCGACTTCCGGCACGTAATACCAGGTGCGCGTCTGCCGCCACCTGCCGCGTCCATACCGATCACAAGAAATCTTGACCGCATCGAAGTCACCGAACTGCACGGTTATGCGCTCCGGACCGACAACCGTGCAGATCCAGTCCCGTCGAAACTGCCGTGCTCCATTCTGCCCCTCGAGCTGCACGCTGACCGTGCTGTTGAACTGGCGCCGCGTTCCGGGAATGAGAGGCCACATCACGTCGGGCGCCGCGTCGGCCGTGCGCGTGATGATCCCTTTGCTGGTCCGCGCCACGGCGGTCGGCAGGATGAAATTCGGATAGCGCTCGAATTCCGATTCCAGGTCGTTGCGCCACAGGACCCGCTCGTTGCGGAATTCGGCGACGGTCTCCGTGCGACCGCTGGAGTAGGTGTAGGCGTCGCCGAGATGGTATTGTGGCAGTTCGCCCAACGGAGGCCCGTCATAGTCGACGGGGTCGTAGTCGGCTGAGACGCGCTCGTTCAGGGCCGACCCGAGGTCACCCACAAGATCGCGAGCGCCCTGCAAGTCAAAGGACGCGGTGCACCCGCCCGCCGCAAGTGTTGCCGCGATCGATCCACACAGAAACAAGACACGGGCCAGCTGGTCAGCCAAAGTCTCCGCCTCGCGCGGTTTCGCGCTCCACCCTATGTATGTGGGGCTCCCCTGCGGGAGCCCCGACCTACCGTGTCGCCACTGCGCACGGCCGGCAGGCGCGTCGAGCCCGTCGACCGCGTCAGAAGCTCAGCTTCGGAACCGCACCAACCTCCGCCACGGCTTCGACTGTCTTGACCCAGCGGCCCTGTGGGCCCTGCTCGCGGCAGGCCACGCCGAAGTTGGGCTGCTGAGGAATACCGCTGGTTTCCACGGTCCGGAATGCCCGGCAGAACGTACCGTCATCACGTCGGTACGTTTTCACCGGAATGATGGCGCCGCCGAACCCGGTCGCCGGATTCGTCCAGATCACCGCCGTATCGCTCGTCTTGGTTTCCAGCGCTTCCTGGAACGCGGCCTCGCGCCACGGATTGTTGATCGCGGCCGCCACGGTCGCCTGTTGCCCACCCGCGGCCTGCCGGGAGTCGATCGCCTGGTGTTGCCCGAGAAGGAAACCGCCGCCCAGCATGACCGCGGTGAGTACCGCCGTGGATGCCATGGCCACGACCGAACCGCGGCGCGCCATCGAAATCGCCGGTACTTTGCCTTCGGTGCCGATAACGGTCCGGCCGACAAGGCTGGCCACCGCGTCGTCGTTCTCCGGAGCCTCGAGGATCATGTCGACGAGATGCTGCGGCACCGTGGATTCGGTGGACCGCGTTTCGCTCTCCACCGCCATCATCACCGTATCGACCAGCCGGTCCGGGACCGTCTCGTAGATCACATGATTGTGCGCCGCCCGAATCATTCGCGCGCCATCCTGGAGTTGCCGGGCGGTGCGCGACGCTTCGACATCGTCAGCCAGCAGGGTCTCGACGAAGGTCGCCGATTCCACGTCTAGCTCGCCGTCGACATAGGCGACCAGGGTATTTGCGTCCAGCTGTTTCATGGTAGCCTCGTCCTTCTGCCCATTCCTTATGTCGTTGCCATCACGTTTCATTGCCCGCAGACGTCCTCACGCCTCGCCACCCTTGGCGGCGACGATCGGCGATTCGGAGCCGCCGACCATCCGGTTGAGCGCAAGCCGTGCGCGAGACAGCCGGCTCATGACCGTCCCCACCGGAATGCCGAGTGTTTCTGCGGTTTCCTTGTAGGAACACCCTTCGACGCAAACGAGCAGCAGGACCGATCGCTGATCGGGCGGCAGCCGCTGCACACCGCGACGCACCGCCTCCAGCGTGAGCCGATTCATGGTGGCCTGCTCGCCGTCCATGCCCGGTGTCTTGTCGCCGTCCGGTTCCACCAGCGAAAGATGGCTGCCCCGCAACTTGCCGACCCGGATCGCGTCGATCCACAGGTTCTGCATGATACGGAACATCCAGCTGTCGAGCCGTGTTCCCGGCTGCCACTGACCGATGCGCTGGATCGCCCGTTCGCAGGCGGCCTGCACGAGATCGTCAGCCTCCTCCTCCGAGCCGGTCAAACCACGCGCAAACCGCCGCAGTCTTGGCAGCAGCGCGATCATTTCGGCCTTCGTTCGCTTGTCCAAAAGGGATAGTCCCCGTTCTGACAGTCTTTAGTTCCTAACGAACAGGCCACGAGTTTATTCCCCGCAATTTAAAGAATCCGTAAATGGGCGCTGGTGCGTAGATCGGCGGACCCGACGACAATTCCACAAACGGGACGCGACATGGTGTCGCGCTGTCGTGGTGCTGATGCGTCCCCGGCGACGGAGCCGTGCGATGTCGGGTGCAAATTATCTGGCATTTACCAATCCTTAGCAGCGACGGCGATAGTCTGGCGGTGGTTCATCCCGTCTTCGGACGGGTCGTGAAGAATCCGCCGGTCCCGCGGGAATATTCGCGCGCGTGGATCGTTATTGGTTCAAATGCATGGAAAATCTGTGCGATCGGGGGATCGATTCTCGGGGTGCGAGGTCCGGAGCAACTGCGATGCAGAGTGCAGCTCAAAGGAACGACCGGCAGGTGAGTGCCGCCATCGGCATGCGGCGTATCGCCCTTCTGGCGACAGCAGGCGGTCTTGCCCTGCTGGCGCTTGCACTGCCGGTAAGCCTGCAAGGCGCCCGCCCTCACCTTGGCCTGGCCGGCGCGGCCGCCGCGGACGCCACCGCGGTCGGCGATGACGGCGAGACCGTCCGTCCGAAATCCGGCACCCGCCCCAATGCACAGGATGCCATCAACGACGATACGGAAGCGGCGGTCGCGGAGTCCGGCGAACCGCCGTCGCAGCCCGCGACGGCACCGGCGGCCAAGAGTCGGCCGGCGACGACGAACGTTATCAGGGAACTGTCCGGTTTGCCGGCGGACGCAGAACTCTCGGACGAGGAAGAGCGCGAGGCGATCCGCAGCGGATGGGGGACCTGGCGTACGGCGGACGGCCCCGAAACCTTGCTGGCACAATGAGCCGGGCGAGCGGTGCGGGGAGCGGAAAGGAAACCGATGGCGGTGGGAACTGGATGTTGATCACGGAGCGACGGCCCCGGCTTTTTTTGGCCGGAATCAGTCGTTAGCGGTTTGTTAGGGATGGGTGTTAACAGAGCGTAAAGATTTCGCGGCATAACATGGGATGATCGGATAAGTGGGTGAAAATTGGGCAATCGCGCCGCACGATGATAGCCGCAACATCATTGGCGCCTGGATAAGCCGTTCACCATATGCCACCCGGCATGAAACAGATCCGAAAAAAACGAGGCCAAAGCAAGCAAAGGCCCGAAACAAGCCCGGAGGGCGATATGGCCAAGACAGGAAAAGTTGCAGAGATAGGAATTGATAACAGGACGGCGCACGGCACGTGGCCGCAGCGTGTAGGCTTGCGTTGGCGATTGTTGAGCGGCTTTTCGGCGCTCGCCTTTCTCGCGGCCGTAGCTCTGCCGGTTACGATCGATACGGCGTCCCTGGCGCCGGAGCTGGCTGTCGCGCAGGCGGCTGGCAACGGCAATGGGAACGGTAATGGCGACGGCCAGGGCAAGGGCAAAAGCAACGGCAAGGGCCGGGGCGACGAAAACGGCATCGGTCGGAAGCCGCCGAAAGACTACGATGGCGATGACGACGACCAGGGCGACGACGACGACCACGGCTATGACGAGGACCGGCCCGGGCCGGCAGCCGAGGATCGTCCCGGTGGCGGTGGCGGTGGCGCAGGCGAATTCGGCGAAGCCGATGAGGCTTCATTCGCAGATGCGGTTGCCGAAACCGGTCATCTGGCGGACGACGGGATCGGCAGTCCGGCGGCCGCGGCGCTCCCGACCGTCAGGCAAATCTTCTCGCTGGGGGAGAATTCGGTTCTGAGCGACGAGCAGGAGCTGTTGGCCATCAAGAACGGCTGGACCGTCCAGGACTGATATCCTGAACGCAGCGCGGGCGGGCCCGCATGCAGCCGTCCTGCCATTCCCCAAATCCAGTCTCGGCTCCTCGTGGGCAACGCCCTCGTGCGCACGATGGCAGTGGCATCGGGCTGGCTGATATGCGAACATGACAGCTCTCCACAACCCGGACCTGCACGGGGCAAACTCGGGCAGAGAGCCGACAGCGCAATAATCAGGGAGACAAGAATGAATCATCTAACTGGAAGGCGTCTTGCAGGCGCTTTGGCCGCAACAGTCGTCGCCTTCGCGGCGCCAGCGGCACAGGCGGATGTCACCGTGGGCGCACTGATGCCTCTGACCGGCCCGCTCGGCGAATATGGCGAGAGCTCGCTGAACGGCGTCAGGCTGGCGGCAAGTGAGATCAACAAGTCGGGCGGCATCCTCGGCGGTTCGCTGAACATCGCCGTCGGCGATACGCAGACCAATCCGCAAGCCGGCGTTCTCGCTGCCAAGCAGCTGATCGCCGCCAACAAGGTGACGGGCATCATCGGCCCGCTGGCAAGCGGCGTGACAATACCGGTCGCGCAGAGCGTCACCAGCGTCTCGGCGATCCCGCAGATTTCGAGCGCGTCGACCGCGCCCACGATCACGACCCTCAACGACAAGGATTTCCTGTTCCGGACGACCCCGCACGACGCGCTGCAAGGCGTCGTTCTCGGCGACGTCGTCAAGGAAGCGGGATATGCGAAGGTTGCCGTGATCTACGTGAACAACGACTACGGTAAGGGATTGGCCGATGCATTCGCGGACAGTTTCGCGAAGCTGGGCGGCGCCGTGACCGCCTCAATCGCCTATGAGGAGAAGCAGGCCAGCTATCGCGGCGAGCTGACCCAGGCCGCCAAGGGCGGGCCCGAGGCGCTGGCCCTGATCGGTTACCCGGGCGATGGCGTACCGATGCTTAAACAGGCGATCGAGGAGGGCCTCTTCAGCCGCTTCATCTTCACGGACGGCATGAAGTCGCTCGACATGACGAAGGCGATTCCCGCGAAATACCTCGAGGGCTCGATCGGCACGTCGCCCGAGGCCCAGGAGTCGGAGGCGAAGCGCCGGTTCGAGGCAGCCTACGAAGCGGCATACGGCAAGAAACCGCCCCTGCCTTTCATCGACACTGCCTACGATGCGGCCTATCTCATGGCGCTGGCCATCGAAAAGGCCGGCACGACCGACGGTGCGAAAGTGCGCGACGCCCTGCGTCCGATCGCCAACCCGCCGGGCGAGCCGATCCTGCCCGGCGAATGGGCCAAGGCCAAGCAGCTGATCGCCGAAGGCAAGGACATCGACTATGTCGGCGCTTCCGGCAGCCAGAATTTCGATGCGGCCGGCGACGTCCCGGGCACCTTTGGCGTCTGGACGGTCAGGGGCGGCGAGATCACCACACTGAAGATCGTCGAACCCTAGGCACGGTCCACACAATCATGGAATGTCGGAAGCCCGCAGCGTGCTGCGGGCTTCCGTCGCTCAGGCGTCTTCCGACGGCACTTTTGATGGACCGTCGGCTCCATTGCGTCGACGTCCGTCGGCCCGGGCCACGAAATGGGATTCCGGCAGCAGGCCCTGCGGCCGGATCAACAGGATGACCTCCAGTAGCAGTCCGACCAGCAGCATGCGCACGGTCGCGGCACGCGTCAGGAACTCGGGCGGCGCGAACCTGTTGGTCAAGTATTCGGTGCCGGCCCAGATCGACCAGATGGCGAGCGCGCCGAGCAGGGCACCGCGGTTGTTGCCGCTGCCGCCGGCGATCAGCATCACCCAGATCAGGAAGGTCGTGTACATCGGATCGAACGCTTCCGGACTGACGAAACCGAAGAAATGGGCATAGAGGCCACCGGCGAGACCCATGATCGCCGAGCCCAGCACGAAGCTTTCGAGACGGAACCTTACGATGTCCTTGCCCGCCGCCTTGACCGCGACCTCGCGTTCACGGATCGCCCGCATGACCCGCCCCCAGGGCGACTGACGACCGCGTTCCAACGCGGCGTAGACGAGCACGATTGCCAGCGCGACGACGAGCAGGTTGGTCACGCCGGTCGGATCGTCGAACCAGCCGGCGAACGGGCGGGGAACGCCGGGGATGCCCCGCACACCGTTGGTCAGCCACTCCTCGTTCTTAAGGACGAGACGGATGATCTCGGCGATGCCGATCGTGGCGATCGCAAGATAGTCCTCTCGCAGCTTGAGCGTGATCAGCCCGATCAGCAGTGCAATGACGCCGCTCAGGATGACGCCCGCAGCCAGGCCCGCCGCCATCGGCAGGCCGAACCCGCCGACATGGACGCCGCTGCCCGCAGTCGTCAGGATTGCGCTGGTATAGGCGCCGATGGCGAAGAACCCGGCGATTCCGATGTTGAAAAGTCCGGTCATGCCCCACTGGACGTTGAGGCCGAGCGCCAGGATCCCGTAAATGCCAACCAGGGTCAGGAAGAACACGGCAAAGGTGAACAGCTCGAACAGGTCCATTGCGAGGTCCTACCGCGGGGTTCCGAACAATCCGGTCGGCCGCACCAGCAGCATGGCCACCATCAGGGCGAACGCGACCGCCGGCTTGTAGACCGGCGGAAAAACCATGGTCGACAGCTCGGAGGCGACGCCCACCACCATGCCGCCGATGATGGCGCCGTAGGGCTTGCCGATGCCGCCGAGGATGGTCGCCGCGAAGACTGGCAGCAGGATGTGCCAGCCCATCGTCGGCTGCAGCCGAGTGTCCATGCCGAGGAATATGCCCGCCGCGACCGCCAGCCCGGCGCCGATGACCCAGGTCCAGACGACCACCTGTTCGGTATCGATCCCGACGACCCGCGCCAGGTCCGGATTGTCCGCCATCGCGCGCATCGCCTTTCCCGTCCGGGTCCGCGTCAGGAACAGGTGCAGAAGCACGACCAGGACGCCGGTGCCGATCAGGATCTGCAACTGGCTGGGCTTCAGCCGTATGTCCAGTATTCGCATGGGCATCTGAAGCTCCTGAGTATAGACCTGCGTGTCCGGCCCCCAGACGAGCTGCACCAGGCTCCTCAGGATCAGCGCCACGCCGACCGACGCGATCAGCAGGATCACCGGCGCGGTCCGCCGCAGCCTGCGGTACAGCGCCTGGTCGATGAGCACCGCAAGCCCGATGCCGCCGGCGAGCGCCAGCCCGAACGCCGCCCACATCGGCAAGCCCAGCCCGGCAACGCCGGCCAGCGCCAGATACGCGCCGACGGTCATCACGTCGCCATGCGCGAAATGGGCAAAGCGAAGGATACCGTAGAGCAGCGACAGGCCGATCGCGCCCAGCGCGATGATGCTGCCGAGCACGATCCCGTAGACCGTGAGCTGCGAAATCTCAAGCAGCATGACCCCCCTGCCCGCCCAGGAACATTTCGGCGACCTCACGGTTGGCGAGGAGGTTCGCGCCGGTATCCTCGAACCGGTTCGCACCCAGCACCAGCACGTAGCCGCGGTGGGCGAAACCCAGAGCCTGCTTCGCGTTCTGCTCGACCATCAGGATGCTGACACCGGCGTCGTTGATCTCCACGATCTTCTCGAAGATGAGATCGGTAAAGGCCGGCGACAGTCCGGCCGTCGGCTCGTCGAGCAGCAGCAGTCTGGGTTCCAGCATCAGCGCCCGCCCCATGGCCACCATCTGCCGCTGGCCGCCCGACAACGCCCCGGCACGGGTGTTCCGCTTCTCCTTCAGCGGCGGGAAAATATCGTAAACGCGCTCGAGCTGCGCCGCGAAGTCGTCGCGCCGGATGAACGCGCCCATCTCGAGGTTCTCGTGCACCGTCATCGACGCGAACACGTTCTTCTCCTGCGGCACGTAGGAAATGCCGAGGCGGGCCAGCCGGTCGGACCGATAGTGGGTGATATCGACTCCGTCAAAGACAAGCGTCCCTTGCCGGACATTGACCAGTCCGAACACCGCCCTCATCGCGGTCGTCTTGCCGGCGCCGTTGGGGCCGACGATGACCACGATCTCGCCCCTCTCGACGTGGAGGTCGACACCGTTCAGGATGTCGGCCCCGCCGTAGCCGCCACGGATACCGGTCATCGCCAGGAGGCTCATGCGCCTGCCTCGCGCGCTTTTCGGGCGCCCCCGAAATACGCGTCAATCACGCGCTGGTCGCGCCGCACCGCCTCCATGCTGCCCTGCGTGAGGACGGTGCCCTCGGCCATCACGATCACCGGATCGCACAGGGCGGCGATCAGGTCCATGTCGTGTTCGATGATGCAGAACGTATAGCCGCGCTCCGCATTCAGGCGACGGATATCCGCGACCAGCCGGGCCATCAGCGTGGGATTGACGCCGGCCCCCGGTTCGTCCAGCAGCACCAGCCGGGCCTCGGTCATCATCGTGCGCCCGAGTTCGAGCAGCTTCTTCTGCCCGCCCGACAAGTTGCCGGCAAATTCGTCGCGGACGTGGCTCAGTTGCAGAAACGCCAGGACCTCCTCCGCCCTGTCGCGGATCCGCCGCTCCTCTTCGCACACCCGACGCCAGTGGAACCACGATGCAACGATGCTCTCGCCGGACCGACCGCCCGGCACCAGCATGAGGTTGTCGAGCACGGTCAGCCGCTCGAACTCGTGCGGGATCTGAAATGTCCGCACAAGACCGCGCCGGAACAGACGATGCGGCGCCAGTCCGGTCACATCGTCGCCATCGAGCATGATTCGTCCTGTGTTCGGCTTGATGAACCCGGCGACGATGTTGAACAGCGTCGTCTTGCCGGCGCCGTTCGGCCCGATCAGGCCGGTAATCGTGCCGTGGCCGACATCGAAACCGCACGCCTCGACCGCGCGGACCCCGCCGAAGTGCTTGCCGACGTTGCGGATTGACAGGATTGAACCCGTTTCGCCGCCCGCGCACGGACCGAAAGTGTTTTCCGACGATGACAAGCCGAGCCGCCCCGAGCTGTTGGTATACCCACACATCTGCACCGAACCGGAAATCAGCCGCCCCGGTCGGTGCGGATGGTGGCGCACTCCTAGGGATAAAGCGCGCGGGAATCAAGGTGCATGTCCCACCCTGGGAAGCGCGGCTTTCACCAGCGCAATTTTCAACCGTGTAACAAGAATTTACGTCATGACAAGAGAAAACAAAATTATCTTGCTTCTATATTTATGTACTCCGGTTTTATTTTGCATTCTGCAAATAAACACGCAACATGATACTATTTAGAGAATTCTTAACATCGAGTTGGTACACAAGGGGTACACAAGGGAGGAATCGCTGCCATGTAGCCACCATATGCCGAGAAACCTGCAGCTGCGACAACTTGGCGAAATGATTCAGTCGGCCCGCTCACCGACCGATTGGAATTCGTTGAAGGTGTGGACAATGCACGAGGACGTTAGCCCCCATCAGCACGAGATATCGGGCAGCTTTGAGGGCCTTGCCGGCATCGTTTCCGTCATGCGTCGTACGCGTCCACGCCGCCTGGCGGCGGGTGCAATTGCCGTTGCGGTGGTCCTGTTCGGAGCCATGCTGGTCGCCTCTCGGACTCAGGTGTTTGGCGCTCCTATCCCTATAAACAGCGTGTTGGGCCTGGAATTCGGAACGCTGGCCGGCGACGCGACAATGGCCGGAACCGCTACGATCGATCCGGCGACCAACGCCAAGACCGTTAGTGGCGGGGTCTCGGATGTCGGGGGCGTGCACAGGCGTGCCTCGTTCCTGGTCACAGGAGACCCCAACGTTGCGTTTACGGTGATCCTGCCGTCGTCGGTGACCGTGACGTCCGGTGCCAATTCGATGACGCTCAACGGGTTCTCGTCGAGCCCGTCGGGCGTCGGCACTTTGAATGGTTTGGGTTTCAGGATCCTGTACGTCGGCGCGACGCTGCAGGTCGGGGCAAACCAGCCGGCGGGGACCTACAGCGGCGCGTTCACGGTCGTCGTCAATTGCTGAAGCGATTTACCATATCTACCTGATTTACAATAAGAAAACTTTTTTCGGCATGAAATTTGCTTCGTGTGCGTTGACCATCACACATTCCGGTGGTCGGAGTTCGAGCCAGCATTGGCGAAAGATCAGCGAACTGCATTAGACACAAAACGCATTAACGGAGACAGGTCATGAAGTTTGGTAAGAGCATTGGCATAGTGGCCGCCGGTTTGACGGCGATCGGGATGGCCGGGTTCGCGTCGAGCGGCGCGCAGGCGGCCAGCGACACCGGCACGGCGAACGCGACCATCGTCCAGGCGATCGGCATTACCGCCGTCAACAGCCTGGAATTCGGCGACATCCTCAACGGCGCCGCCAACACGGTGACGGTCAGCGCCGTGGGCGCCCGCTCGGCGACCGACGGCACCCAGCTGATCGGCGGCACGGTGCAGGCGGCCAGCTTCAACGTGACCGGCGACGGCAACCGCGCCTACACGATCACCCTGCCGGCCGCGGCGACGGTGACCGAGGCCGGCGGCGCGACGATGACCGTCAACAACTTCACCCACGATGCCGGCGGCGCGCCGGCGCTCACCGCCGGGGCCGACACGTTCAACGTCGGCGCCGATCTGACCGTTGCATTGGGCCAGGTCGCGGGGGCGTATACCGGCACCTTCACGGTGACGGTCAACTACTGAGCGTCCTGCGAGGCTCGCAATGCGGCCAGGCTTCATGAAAGACGCGGGCCGCCGCACCGCTTCCCCGGTGCGGCGCGCCCTGACGGCCACGGCGGCGGCGGGATTCCTGATGAGCGCCGGCGCCGCCGATGCCGGTGCGGCTTCGACGAACGCCCTGGCCGGCGCCAACATCTATGGCGGCGTCGTCGTGGTGACCGAGACCGCCACCACGACCATCGATCTCGGCACCCCCCCGTTCCTCGACCTCGGACGCGGCGCGCCGCCGCCGCGCGATGCCGCCGGCATGGCCCTCAGGCCCGGTGGACACCTGGTGGCGACGGGGGGCGGCAATCCGCACCTCAAGGCCGCGTTCTCGGCCACCTTCACGCTCTCCGGCCGGCCCAACCAGGCATTCGGGCTTTCGGTGCCCGGCGCGACCCTGCTGCAGACGGGCGGCGCCGGCCCCGGCATCCGCGCCTTCACCCACGATGCCGGCCAGACACCGTCGCTCGGCCTGCGCGGCAACACCCAGATCAACCTCGCCGGACAATTCAGCGTCGACACCGACAGGCCGCACAACCGCACCTACATCTGGGCCGTCGACATCGTCGTTTCGAACAATTGACC
>JABAOD010022477.1_pt1 | contig 12538 bp, 19 predicted proteins | sample 7062151 | NCBI WGS metagenome assembly JABAOD01 (sample SAMN14538626, study PRJNA623070) | marine sediment metagenome | biome: marine biome [ENVO:00000428]; feature: marine pelagic biome [ENVO:01000023]; material: deep marine sediment [ENVO:00002113] | place: India: Gulf of Khambhat ...
GAAACATCCGCTCTACAAGAAATACATACGGCGATCGACCAAGTTGCACGCGCACGACGAAGAGAACGCGTGCAAGGTCGGCGATCTGGTCAGTATCGAGCAGTGCAGGCCGTTGTCGAAAACAAAGTCCTGGCGGCTGCACGAAATTATCGAGCGTGCTCGCTAAGGCGGAGTGCAGAAATGATACAGATGCAATCGGAGCTGCTCGCAGCGGACAACAGCGGTGCGCGTCGCTTGATGTGTATAAAGGTCCTGGGCGGATCGAGGCGCCGCTACGCGGGCATTGGTGACGTCATCAAGGTGACGGTCAAGGAGGCCATTCCGCGCGGCAAGGTCAAGAAGGGCGAAATGTACAATGCCGTGGTTGTCAGAACGCGCAAGGGCGTGCGGCGGCCCGACGGCTCGCTCATACGGTTCGACAGCAACGCGGCGGTGCTGCTCACCAATCAGCTCCAGCCGGTGGGCACGCGAATCTTCGGCCCTGTGACCAGAGAGCTTCGCAGCGAGCGATTCATGAAGATCGTATCGCTTGCCCCCGAGGTTTTGTGAGCCTCAAGGACAGGGAAAATGGCCAGGATTAGAAAGGGTGACGAAGTCGTGGTGCGCGCGGGCAAGGACAAGGGCAAGCGCGGCACCGTGCTCAGCGTCGCAGACGAGACCGTGGTTGTGGAAGGCATCAATCTTGCAAAACGCCACATGAAGCCGAACCCGCAGCGGGGCACGAGCGGCGGTATCGTCGAGAAGGAGATGCCGATTCACATCTCAAATGTAGCGCTTTACAACGCGATGACGGGCCAGGGTGATCGAATCGGCTTCAAGCGCCTGGAAGACGGAAAAAAGGTTCGAATCTACAAGTCGACGGGCGAGGTCGTCGACGTTTGATTTATTCGGGTAACAGCCATGGCTAGACTGCGCGATCATTATCAGCAGACGGTTCGTCCGGGGCTCAAGGAGCGTTTCGGCTATCGATCCGACATGCAGATCCCGCGGCTCGAGAAGATCACCATCAACATGGGAGTCGGTGAGGCACTCGCCGATAAGAAGATTCTCGACAACGCGGTTGCGGATCTGACGCGAATTTCCGGGCAGCGTCCGGTAGTCACTAAGGCGCGAAAATCAATCGCCGGATTCAAGGTTCGCGAGGGTTGGCCGGTCGGCTGTAAGGTGACGGTGCGCGGAAACCGCATGTACGAGTTTCTCGATCGTCTGATCAATGTGGCGATTCCACGTACACGGGATTTCCGCGGCTTCAGCCCCCGCGCCTTCGATGGCCGCGGCAACTACAGCCTGGGTATTACGGAGCAGATCATTTTCCCGGAGATCGATTACGACCAGATCGACACTATCCGGGGCCTGGACGTCGCCATCACCACGAGCGCCCGAACCGACGAGGAAGGCCGGGCCTTGCTCGAGGCGTTCAATTTTCCATTTCGGCAGAACTGAGCAACGGAATTCGATATGGCCAAGCTTTCCNNAAGCGCCTGCGCACGGTGCAGAAATATGCCTCCAAGCGCGCCGCATTGAAGGAAAAGATCAACAAGCAGAGCCTGAGCGCCGAGGAGCGTCTCGCCGCCATGCGCGAGCTTCAGCGGCTGCCGAGGGATGCGAGCCCCGTTCGGCTGCGCAACCGATGCAGGATGACCGGCCGCCCGCACGGCTTCTACAGGAAGTTCGGCCTTGGCAGAAACAAGCTGCGCGAGGCAGCGATGCAGGGCGACGTGCCGGGACTGGTGAAGGCCAGCTGGTGATGTCGGCGGGCACGGTATACGACACGATGCTGAGAGATTCAAGCGAGGCTACCGAGCAATGAGCATGCAGGATCCAATTGCGGACATGTTTACCCGCATTCGCAACGGCCTGTCCGCGGGAAGGCTGCGGGTAGTCATGCCCATGTCCAAGCAGAAGATGGCGATTGCCAGGCTTCTCAAGGAACAGGGGTATATTCGCGATTTTTCCAGCGAGGTGGAGGGCGGCAAACCAGAGCTTGCGATCGTGTTGAAATACCACGAAGGCAAGCCCGTGATCGAGACGATTAAGCGCGTGAGCCGTCCGGGTCTGCGTATCTTCAAGAGCAAGGATGAGTTGCCGAAGGTCATGAATGGCCTCGGTATTGCGATCATTTCCACCTCCAAGGGTCTGATGACCGACCGTGCGGCGCGTGAGGCCGGCCACGGCGGCGAAGTCGTCGGCATCGTCACCTAGGGGCACGCAGCATGTCGAGAGTTGCGAAAAAACCAATCAACGTGCCGTCAGGCGTCGAGGTCACGATCAACGGTCAGTCGGTCACCGTCAAGGGACCCAAGGGGACTCTGGAGCATCGCGTTCACGATACCGTTGAGGTCGCGCACAACGACGATGTGCTCGCCTGCACGGCTCGGGAAGGCAGCGAGAACGGCGTGTCACACGCCGGCACCACGCGCGCGGTCATCAATAACATGGTGGTCGGGGTCAGCGAGGGATTCGAGCGGCGCCTGCAGCTGGTGGGCGTCGGATATCGAGCCCAGATGCAGGGCAATGCGGTCAACCTTTCGCTCGGATTTTCCCATCCGATCACGTTCCAGGCGCCCGAGGGCGTCACGCTGGAGACGCCGTCGCAGACGGAGATCGTGGTGCGGGGCGTGGACAAGCAGAGAGTCGGGCAGGCCGCCGCGGAAATTCGCGCTTTCCGTCCTCCGGAGCCTTACAAGGGTAAAGGAGTCAAGTACGAAGGCGAGTACATTCAACGCAAGGAAGCGAAAAAGAAATAGGTATCGAGATGGAAAAGAAAAGGATGAGGATTCGGCGCACGCGACGCCCGCGAGCGAAGCTTCGCGAGCTCGACGTGCCGAGACTGAGCGTGCATCGCACGCCTTGCCACATCTATGCGCAGATTATCGTCTCCGGCGGTGCCGAGACGCAGGTAAGTGCCTCGACCGTCGAGTCCGAGGTGAAAAAAGAGGTGGGTTACGGCGGCAACATCAAGGCCGCTACGGTCGTTGGCCGTCTGATTGCCGAGCGCGCGCTCGCCAAAGGCTTCAAGGCCGTCGCTTTCGACCGTGCCGGCTTCAAGTACCACGGCCGCGTCAAGGCGCTGGCAGAGAGCGCCCGCGAACACGGGCTGCAGTTCTAAGGATCGAACCATGGCGAATTTTCAGAGTCCAACCAGCGGCGACGAACTCATGGAGAAGCTGGTCGCCATCAATCGGGTGGCCAAGGTGGTGAAAGGCGGGCGTCAGTTCGGCTTCACCGCCCTCACCGTGGTCGGCGACGGCAAGGGCCGGGTCGGCCTCGGCCGCGGCAAGGCTCGCGAGGTGCCCGCCGCCATCCAGAAGGCCATGGAGAACGCCCGCAAGAACATGATTTCAGTGGCCCTCAAAGGCGGCACACTGCAGTATCCGATGATGGCCCGCCACGGCGCGGCCAAGGTCTACATGCAGCCCGCGTCTGAAGGCACCGGCATCATCGCCGGTGGCCCGATGCGCGCCGTTTTCGAGGTGCTGGGCGTGCGCGACGTGCTCGCCAAATGTGTCGGCTCGCCCAATCCCATTAACGTCATCCGGGCGACCGTGAAAGGTCTCGCCGACATGGCCTCGCCCGAGCAGATCGCCTCCAAGCGCGGCCTGCCGGTCAAGCAGATTGTTGGATAAGCCATGGCGCGCGCAGGTTCAGACAAAAAGACCATCAGGGTCACCCTGGTTCGCAGCCGCCACGGCCGGCTCAGGAGCCACCAGGCCTGCGTGAGAGGGCTGGGGCTGCGCCGGATGCACCAGACCGTGGAAGTCGAGGACACGCCCTGCACCCGCGGCATGATCAACAAGGTCTCGTACATGGTGCGGGTCGAGGAGGCGTGACAGCCATGCGCTTGAACGAATTGAAGCCTGGGCAGGGTGCCCACACGCGCTCCAGGCGCGTCGGCCGGGGAGCCGGCTCGGGCTCGGGAAAGACCGCCGGCCGCGGCCACAAGGGGCAGCGCTCGCGCTCCGGTCGCAAGTCGACGGTGGCCTTCGAGGGCGGCCAGATGCCGCTGCACCGGCGTCTGCCCAAGTTCGGCTTCGTGTCGCGCAAAGGGCGTTTCAATGCCGAGGTGCGTGTCGCCGACCTCGCTTACGTGGACGCTGAGACCGTCGACCTGGACGCGCTGCGCGCGGCGAAAATCATCGCCAAGCGCGCCAAGCGGGTCAAGATCATCGCGGCCGGCAAGCTCGACAAGGCGGTAGTGGTCAAGGGCGTCGCCGTGACGCCGGGCGCGCGGGCGGCCATCGAGGCTGCCGGCGGCAAGGTGCAGGAGAGCTGATGGCGCGCACGCCCAAAGCCGCCGGCGGCCCCACCGCAGAGCTCAAGCACCGCCTGCTGTTCGTGCTCGGGGCGCTGATCGTCTACCGGGTCGGGTCCTTCATTCCCGTGCCCGGAATCGATCCAGTCGCGCTCGGACTGCTGTTCGAGCAGCAGCGCGGCACCATCCTGGACATGTTCAACATGTTCTCGGGCGGCGCGCTCGGGCGCTTCTCGGTCTTCGCCATCGGCATCATGCCGTACATCTCCGCGGCCATCATCATGCAGCTTCTGACCCACGTGGAGCCGCGCCTCAAGGAGCTGCGCAAGGAAGGCGAGGCCGGGCGGCGCAAGATCACCCGCTACACCCGCTACGGCACGGTGGCCCTGGCGACCTTCCAGGCGCTCGGTGTCGCCATCGCGCTCGAGGGCCAGCAGGCGGGCGCCCTGCCGGTCGTCATCGATCCGGGTCTCGGCTTCCGCATCACCACCGTGGCGACGCTGGTGACCGGGACCGTGTTTCTCATGTGGCTCGGCGAGCAGATCACCGAGCGCGGCATCGGCAACGGCATCTCGATCATCATCTTCGCCGGCATCGTCGCCGGTCTGCCGAGCGCCATCGGAGGGACGCTCGAGCTCGCGCGCACGGGCGAGCTGCACGTGCTGCTGGTGATGCTGATCATGGTGCTGGCGCTGGCGGTCACGGCGTTCGTGGTCTTCGTCGAGCGCGGCCAGCGGCGCATCACGGTCAACTACGCCAAGCGCCAGCAGGGGCGCCGGATGTACGCCGGGCAGAGCAGCCACCTGCCGCTCAAGCTCAACATGGCCGGCGTGATTCCGCCGATCTTCGCCTCCAGCATCATCCTGTTCCCGGCCACCCTCGGCGGCTGGTTCGGCAGCGCCGAGGGTCTGACCTGGCTACGGGATCTGTCCACGACCCTTTCGCCGGGGCAGCCGCTCTACGTGATGTTCTACGCGGCCGCCATCATTTTCTTCTGTTTCTTTTACACGGCGCTGGTCTTCGACCCGAAGGAGACCGCCGAGAACCTCAAGAAGTCGGGCGCCTTCATCCCGGGTATTCGCCCGGGGGACCAGACGGCGCGCTATATCGACGGGGTGATGACCCGGCTGACCCTGTGGGGAGCGGGCTACATCACGGCGGTCTGCCTGCTGCCCGAGTTCATGATCGTGCAGTGGAACGTGCCGTTCTACTTCGGCGGCACGTCGCTGCTGATCATCGTCGTGGTGACCATGGACTTCATGGCCCAGGTGCAGGCGCACATGATGTCGCACCAGTACGAGGGGCTGTTGAAGAAGGCTAATTTGAAGGGCTATGGCCGCAGCGGCGTAACCCGCTGACGGGTGGGGCGCGAGACGAGGAGACCGGGATGAAAGTCAGGGCATCGGTAAAGCGCATGTGCCGCAACTGCAAGGTCATTCGGCGCAAGGGCGTCGTGCGCGTTATCTGCAAGGACGCGCGGCACCGGCAGCGGCAGGGCTGATCGCAGCTTAACAGTTTGATTTTGTGAGAAATTCGGAGTACACTCCCGCAATTTTGACAGTCGCGCGGAGTTAACGCAGAAGAGACCGACGGCATGGCAAGAATCGCTGGCATCAACATTCCCGACCGCAAGCACGCTTGGGTGTCGCTGACATCCATTTACGGAATCGGCCGCACCCGGGCGCTCGCCATCTGCGCGGACGCGGGTATCCAGCCGGAGGCGATGGTCAAGGACCTCACCGAAGAGGAGCTCGACAGCCTGCGAAGCCAGGTGTCGCGCTACACCATCGAGGGCGACCTGCGCCGCGAGGTGTCGATGAACATCAAGCGACTGATGGATCTCGGCAGCTACCGCGGCATCCGTCACCGCCGCGGTCTGCCCGTACGCGGCCAGCGCAGTCACACCAACGCGCGTACCCGTAAGGGCCCGCGCAAAATCATCAAGAAGTAATCCGTACCAGACCGGATCGGGATTCATCGAACATGGCCAAGCCGAAGCCCAAAGCAAAGAAGAAGGTCAAACGCACCGTCACGGACGGCATCGCCCACGTGCACGCTTCGTTCAACAACACCGTTATCACCATCACCGATCGACAGGGCAACGCGCTTGCCTGGGGCACCGCCGGTGCCAGCGGCTTCAAGGGCTCTCGCAAGAGCACCCCGTTTGCCGCCCAGGTGGCGGCGAGCCGAGTTGCCGAGAGCGTCAAGGAGAACGGCGTGAAAACCCTCGAGGTGCGCGTGAAAGGACCCGGTCCGGGTCGTGAGTCGGCCGTCCGGGCGCTGAACAACGCGGGTTTCAAGATCACCAGCATCACCGATGTCACCCCGATCCCTCACAACGGTTGCCGCCCGCCGAAGAAGCGCCGGGTTTAGACGCGAATTAAAGAACAATCATGGCAAGATACACAGGACCGAAATGTCGATTGAGCCGCCGCGAAGGCGCCGATCTTCTGCTCAAGAGCCGCGCCCGGGCGCTGGATTCGAAGTGCAAGCTGGAGACGCCTCCCGGGCAGCACGGCGCGCGCCGACAGCGCCGCATGTCGGACTATGCGCTGCAGCTGCGGGAGAAGCAGAAGCTGCGGCGCATGTACGGCGTGCTCGAGAGGCAGTTCCGGAACTATTACGAGAAAGCCGCTCAGAAGAAGGGCGCCACCGGTGAAAACCTCCTGAAGGTCCTCGAGTGCAGGCTCGACAACGTCGTCTACCGCATGGGCTTCGGCTCGACGCGGGCCGAGGCGCGCCAGCTGGTCAGCCACAAGGCGATCCTGGTCAACGGCCGGTGCGTCAACATTCCGTCGTACCCGATCAAGCCGAATGACGTGGTTGCCATCCGCGAAAAGGCCAAGAAGCAGGCCAGGATTCAGGATTCCCTCTCAGTCGCTGAGCAGTACGGCTTTCCCGATTGGGTCGAAGTCGACTCTGGCAAGATGGAAGGCGTATTCAAGGCTGTGCCCGAGCGCGAGGAGCTGCCGCCGGACATCAGTGAACAATTGGTTGTCGAGCTCTACTCCAAGTAGTTACGACGAAGGAGAACAGTACCCATGCAGGTTGCTGCTACACAGCTACTCACACCCCATACCGTTCAGGTTCAGGAAGTCGGTGCCAACACGGCAAAGGTCGTCCTCGAGCCTCTCGATCGGGGCTTCGGCCATACTCTCGGCAATGCCCTGCGGCGCGTGCTGCTGTCCTCGATGCCGGGATGCGCCGTCACCGAGGTCGAGATCGACGGCGTGCTGCACGAGTACACCACCATCGAGGGCGTGCAGGAAGACGTCACCGAGATTCTGCTCAACCTCAAGGGGCTCGCCATCCGCATGCACTCGCGCAGCGAATCGGTGCTCACCATCAACAAGAAGGGACCCGGGACGGTCCTCGCGAGCGACATCGTTCTCGACCACGACGTGGAGGTGCTGAATCCCGATCACGTGATTGCGCATCTTACCAAGGCAGGGCAGCTCAATATGAGCATGACCGTGCAGCAGGGTCGTGGCTACCACCCGGCGGCTGCGCGCGTTGCCGAGGAGGACGTGGAGCGGCCCATCGGCAAGCTTCTTCTCGATGCCTCCTTCACACCGGTGCGTCGCGTCTCCTACGTGGTGGAGAGCGCGCGCGTCGAGCAGCGCACCAACCTGGACAAGCTCATTATCGAGCTCGAGACCAACGGTACGCTGGACCCCGGTGACGCGATTCGGCATGCGGCGACGCTGCTCCAGGAGCAGCTGGCGTACTTCGTTGGTCCGACGACGGCGGAAGAAAAGCCAAAGCCCTCAGCGGAGCCCGATATCGATCCCATCCTGCTGCGCCCGGTGGACGATCTCGAGCTGACCGTGCGCTCGGCGAACTGCCTGAAGGCGGAAAGCATCTACTACATCGGCGACCTGATGCAGCGCACCGAGGTCGAGTTACTNNATCCAGCGCACCGAGGTGGAGCTGCTGAAGACGCCTAACCTCGGCAAGAAGTCGCTGACCGAGATCAAGGACGTGCTCGCGGCGCGTGGCCTGTCGCTGGGCATGCGGCTCGAGAACTGGCCGCCGGCGGGGCTTTACGGCGAAGACAAGGACTAGTGAAGGGATCCTGCGCGCACGCAGCGCGATAGTAGCGAGAGAATCACCATGCGTCATCGCAAGAGCGGCCGCCACCTGAACCGAACCCGCAGTCACCTGCAGGCCATGTTCAGGAACATGTCCTCGTCTCTCGTGCGGCACGAGCTCATCAGGACCACGCTGCCCAAGGCAAAGGAGCTGCGCCGGGTGGTCGAACCGCTGATCACGCTTGCCAAGACCGACAGCGTCGCCAACCGGCGTCTCGCTTTCGACCGGCTGCGCGACAGGGACTCGGTGACCAAGCTCTTCAACGAGCTGGGCCCGCGCTACCGCGAGAGGCCGGGCGGCTACCTGCGTATTCTCAAGTGCGGCAGCCGCCCCGGGGACCGTGCACCGATGGCCTACGTGGAGCTCGTGGACCGGCCGGCGGCCGCGCAGGAGGGCGCCTCCGTCTCCTCCGAGTGAGGCGGCCCGCGGCCTCGCCGTCGCCGGGTGCCGGCCCCGCGCCTGGTTGGAGCGGACCGCGTAGCGGGTCATCATCCCGGCCATGATCCTGCTGTTCACGGACTTCGGACGCGACGGGCCTTACCTTGGACAGGTGCGCATCAGCATCGAGCGCCACGCGCCGGGTATGCCGGTCATCGACCTGGTCTCGGACCTCACGCCCTTCAATCCGCGCGCCGCGGCCTACCTGCTGGCATCCCTCGCTGACGAGATACCGCCCGGGTCGGTTCTGCTCGGTGTGGTCGACCCGGGGGTGGGCACCGACACCCGCGAGCCGGTGGTCATGCGCGCGGCGGATCGCTGGTACGTGGGACCGGGCAACGGCCTCTTTTCCATTGTCGCGCAGCAGCAGCCTCCGTCGCAGATCTGGCGCGTCACCTGGCGGCCGCTGAAGCTTTCCGACAGCTTTCACGGCCGCGATCTGTTCGCGCCGGTCGCGGCGATGCTGGCGCGCGGTGACGAGGTCCCCGGTGAGCCGGCTGACGTGGCCGCCATCGGCCCTCAGGACTGGCCCGACGATCTGGCCGAGATCATCTACCTGGACGCCTTTGGAAACGCCATGACCGGCATACGTGCGAGCACCTTGGACGCCGACGACAGCCTACGCGTGCGAGGTCGAGACATCGCGCCGGCGCGCACCTTCGGCGAGGTGGCGCCCGGGGAGAGCTTCTGGTACCCCAATTCCTGCGGGCTGGCCGAGATCGCGGTCAATCAGGGCAGCGCCCGCGAGCACCTCGGCCTCTCGGTCGGCGACTGCGTGGCGGCGCCGTCCCGGTCGACGTAGCGCCTATCGCCCGCATCGAGCCGGCCTCGGCCGAGCCGCAAGCCGTCTACACTTCCTAATCTGGGGCCGCAGGGTCTCGAGCGCTTCGAGCGCTGCGCTGCCTGATGGCGCGGCAAACTTTCGGCGGAATTCATGAGCATTTTTCTCGTGCCGATAGGCATCATTGTCGTCCTGCTCGCCTCCAGCTATGGGTGGGGAAGTCTGGTCGCGCGCGCTATCTATGGACAGCGGCAACCGGCGGGATTCTCCTCGGCGCTCGGGTGCGCGGTCTGGATTTTCGTCGGGGGCGTTCTGAATATCACCCATACCATCGGCCCGTTTTCGCTCAATGCTCTGATTGTCGTCGGCATCGGGCTGACCCTTCTCGACTTGCTCCAATCACCGCGCCCGAAATCAGACATGCATCCACGACCCGAGCATCTGCCGAAGCTGATAATTCTGGTGGTTACAGCGTTTTACGCGTTTACCTTGTTGCCAACGACCGCGTTCAACTTTCACGACGACTTTCACACCTATCTTTTGTATCCGATGCAGATGCTGCAAACGGGTGCCGCCGGCACAGCCGTCGATGATTTGCGTGGCTACGGCACATTAACCGCGCAGTCATTTCTGCTCTCACCGCTGCTTCTCTACCTGCCGATCAGCTTCGCCAACGGATTCGATCTCGTATTCTGTTACATGGTTTGCGGCTTTCTGATTGATGACATCGGAAAGAAAGCGGGCCTTCACNNCCTCTGTACGTGAATCTGTCAGCGCTTTATTCGGGCAGTTTGATGGTTCTGGGACTCCTGTACGCGTCGAGACTGGCGGCTGAGGTCGAGCCGGGAAAGCTGGGAGCGCTGATTGTCGGTTTGCTGCCACCGGCGCTGTTCGCGTCCTGTCTCGCCTCGTTGAAGCTCACCTTTGTCGGATTCGTCGCGGTCTATGTGGTGTCGTTTATCGCGTTTTTTCCGGCACTGGGCTGGCAGGCGAGGCAGGCTATTTGGGCGGGGGCATCCCTGATTTCGATGTCACTGCTTCTCGCTCTACCCTGGGCGGCGGTTTCCCTCAGCAGCTACAGCGAGCTCATCGGCAAGGCGATTGCCAATATCACAGGTTCCGGGGGCTGGAGCTATGACGGTTCCGATACGAGCACCGGGCCGATGGGGCTCTTTTCCGCATCGCGCCTTTCCTGGGGAGGCAGCTTCATCGCTTATCTGCTGATGCTTTTTGCAATCGCGCTCGCCCTGGCGGGCTCCATGCGCCGTTTATGGCGCAGCGAGCGGGTCGCGCGCGATCGAAATCTCATCGTCGGGGCGTCAGCATTTATTGCCGTTCTGCTTAGCACCGTGTTGATTTCCTATCAAGTGCGGCCGGACCTCACGGTTCGCTATGCGACGCCGTTGTTGATCGCGGTGTTTCCGATGACGATCTCTCTGCTCGCATCTTCGCTTTCATTGCAGATCTCACAGGACAGGGCAGTGCGGATGTCCACGCTCGGGGCCATCCTCCTGATCGGCCAGGTGCTGGTGATCGGACAGTTCGTGGACGTATTTGCAACCAACCTGTCGAAAGCGCTGAGGCAGGGCACCATTCTCTCGTTTCCGTTGAGCGGCAGGGGCTTTGCATTCATTCACTCTGCATTGGCGCGTGAAACCCGTGACGCGGTTCGTGCAGCGCAGGACACGATCCCGCAAGGCGAACCGTTTTTCGCGTGGCTGGCGACGCCATTTCATCTGGATTTCGCCAGAAACGGGATCCTGACTCTGGATACGCCGGGTCTCGCCGTGCTGGCGGACAGGGTAGACCTGGAGTCCGGCCACCCGGGTTTCGTCGATTACCTTCGGCGAAGGGGTATTCGGTACCTGATGTGGAATGAGAACAGTCCGGGAATGCGCGGTGAGAAGGCACTCGAGTGGGAGCTCAATACCCGCCGCCAAGCGTTGGCGAGAGACAACCTGAAAATGATCCAAACCATGCGCGCGTTGAGCGACACTCAGGTGAGTCTTTTTGACGACGGCTCGCTGGTCGTCATCGATATCGGGGAAGGCTAGGCGACCGGGTTGCCGCCGGCATCACTCGTTCGAATCGAGCCTGCTCTTCATGAGTGCGCTCACCTGCTGCGGGTTCGCTTTTCCCTGCGATGCCTTCATTACCTGGCCGATCAGATATCCCAGTACCTTGGTCTTGCCAGATCGGTACTGCTCGACCTGGGCCGGATTATCTGCGAGGACCTGATCCACAGCCTGTTCGAGGGCGCCGTGGTCCGACATCTGCCTCAGACCATGTTTTTCGATCACGCTGTCGGCATCGCCCTCGCCGTCCCACATGGCGGTAAGGGCTTCCTTGGCGCCGGTCCCTGAGACGGTGCCGTCGGCGATGCGCGCGAGCAGCCCGGCGAGACCCGCGGCGCTCACCGGGCTCGCTTCGATCTCCAGCTGATGGCGATTGAGATGCGCCGCCAGCTCACCCGTGATCCAGTTGGCCGCCAGCTTCGGGTCACAGTGGGCTGCGTCCACGGTGGCTTCGAAGTAGTCGGCCAGCGGACGATTCCCGGCCAGCTGTGCCGCGAGCGCGCCGCTGAGGCCGAACTGCTGCTGGAAACGATACCGGCGCGCCTCCGGCAGCTCGGGCAGGGCTGCACGCACGGCCTCGATCTGAGCCTCGGAGACGACCACGGGCAGCAGATCCGGATCCGGGAAATACCGGTAGTCCTCCGCTTCCTCCTTGCTGCGCATGGCCCGCGTCTCGTCGCGCGCCTCGTCGTAGAGACGCGTCTCCTGGATCACCGGCCGGCCGCTTTCGAGCAGCTCCGTCTGACGCGCGATCTCGAACTCGATAGCGCGCTCCACGAAGCGAAAGGAGTTGAGGTTCTTGAGCTCGGTGCGGGTGCCGAGCGTCGTAGAACCGGCGGGTCGCAGCGAGACGTTGGCATCGCAGCGAAACGATCCCTCCTGCATGTTGCCGTCGCAGAT
>JABAOD010019145.1_pt3 | contig 12532 bp, 13 predicted proteins | sample 7062151 | NCBI WGS metagenome assembly JABAOD01 (sample SAMN14538626, study PRJNA623070) | marine sediment metagenome | biome: marine biome [ENVO:00000428]; feature: marine pelagic biome [ENVO:01000023]; material: deep marine sediment [ENVO:00002113] | place: India: Gulf of Khambhat ...
TACGGACTGCCGCTCGCCTATAGCGAAGAGGTCGATCGCCGATCGTGGCAGGAGATGCAGTCGTTCTTCGATGAGATCTTTGCCTGATCCGGTGACCGCGTCTCCGATGTGCTCGTTCTCCGACCGCGCTGAGGTAAAGCGCGCATGAGCGTCGGCCAGGCGGCATGAGAACCGCGCTCGTAACCGGGGCCAGCCGCGGCATCGGGCGCGCCATCGCGGCGAGGTTGCTCGCGGAGGGCTGGCAGGTTGTCAACTTCGACGTGACAGCCCCCGAGTCCGAGCTCGGCGATCGCTGGGTCGAGGTGGACCTCGGCGACGTCGAGACGACACGCGCAGCGCTTCGAGAGTTGGTCGAGGAGCGCACCGTGAGCGCGCTGGTCAACAATGCCGCCATTGGTCGCATGGCGGCACTCGAAGACACTACTGTCGAGGACTTCGACGCTTCGGTAGCGGTGAACATGCGCGCACCGATGCTGTGCGCGCAGGCGGTGACGCCCGGGATGCGGGCGCAGGGTTTCGGGCGCATCGTCAATATTGCGAGCCGGGCGCATCTCGGCAAGACGCTTCGCACGAGCTACGCCGCCACCAAGGGAGCCATGGTTTCGTTGACCAGAGTGTGGGCGCTGGAGCTTGCGCCCGCGGGCATCAGCGTCAATGCGATTGCACCCGGACCGGTCCGCACCGAGCTCTTCGAGCGCGCCAATCCGCCGGACAACCCGCGCACCCGACAGATCGTCGAGTCGATTCCCATGGCGCGCCTGGGTGAGCCGGAAGACGTGGCTAATGCCGTGGCATTCTTTCTCGACCAGCGCTCCGGATTCGTTACCGGGCAGGTGCTCTACGTGTGTGGCGGCGTGACGCTCGCCCGTGGCGGCAGCTGAAGTTCACAGTCCGCTGCGCACTCTCGGCATGACCTCTTCGGCGAAGCGCTGCATGGCTTCCATGGCAACAGCGGTTTCCATGCCCGGCCAATGGGTGCTGATGATGAGATGGTTGACGCCGGTGGGGCGCACGATTGCGAGGATCGCCTCGCTCACCTCGTCCGGGGAACCGATGAGAAAACGATCTTTGGTGAGCTCTTCGAGCGCGAGGTCCAGCTCGTCACCCTCCGGCATCGGCTTGTCCTGTCCCCACTCGACGTAGGCCCGGTATTTGCGCTCGAGCGCCGTCCCGCACAATCGCATCGCCTCTTCTCGATTAGCCGCAACGAATACCTCTCGGCGCATGGGCAACTCTTCGGGAAAGGGCTTGCCGAGCGCTTCGAGCTCGCGCCGGTAGATATCGAGCTGACGCAATACGGTGTCGACGCGGTTGTGTGGCGGTATGTACCAGCAATCGGCAAGACGCGCCGCTCTGCGAATGGCCGCGTCGGCGTTGGCGCCCATCCAGATGGGCGGATGCGGTTTCTGCACCGGGCGCATGCCGAGGGAGACGTCGTCGAGCTCGAAGTGAGAAGCGGTCATGCTCACGCGCTCCTCGGTCCAGAGACGCCTGATGGCGATGAGATTTTCCTCGAGCCTTGTCACACGCTCCGCCTGGGTAGTGCCGAAAGCCTTGAACTCCAAATCGCGATAGCCGAGCGCGACACCGAGGATCACTCGACCCTTCGACATGACATCGAGGGTGGCGAACTGCTCGGCGATGTCGAGTGGCTTGTGCAGCGAAAGGAGCACGACGCCTGCATTCAAACGGCAGCCCGGCGCTTCGGCCATGATGCGGGCGAGAAACGGGATCTGCTGATAGTCTCCGAGCGGCGAAGCGCCGTAGTGCATACCCTTGGTGATGCAGTCGAACCCCAGCTTTTCCGCCAACCGTGCGACATCGCAGATCTCTTCGAAGCGCCTGACCATGTCGTCGTCGCGCGGATACTGGGCACGGATCATCAATCCGAATTTGAAGCTGCTGGTGCTCAAAGCTGGGGCGCTCAATCGATTCGACGGCGATTTGACTCTCGCGGATAATAAGTCCGTGAACAGATTCCACCAAGAGGCTTTGCCTGCGGCTCACGGGTGCCTGGAAGCTGCGCGCCGGCTGCTGCCGGCGATCGCTGCAGCCGGCGATCGCATCGAGGCCGAGCGCGCCCTTCCCGACGAGGTGCTTGCGGCCATGCACCAAGCGGAGCTTTTCCGCCTGACGTTGCCGCGATTTCTCGGCGGCGCGCAGCCGCCGCTCAACATTCTCGCCGAGGTCACCGAGACGATCGCCACCGCCGACGCCAGTGCCGCCTGGTGCCTGGGACAGGCGCTCGGCTGCGCCATGTCGGCGGCATTTCTGGACGAGGCGCCGGCGAGACACGTCTTCGAGGCCCGCGACGCGGTGCTCGCCTGGGGTGCGGGCGTTGAGGGGCGTGCCGTCGCCACCGCGGGCGGCTACCGCGTCAGCGGTAGCTGGGGTTTTGCGAGCGGCGGCAAGCATGCCACCTGGCTCGGTGGCCACTGTCGGCTGTTCGAGGCCGACGGCTCGCCGCGCACGACGCCGGCGGGCGAGCATGCGCGCCGCACCGCGCTTTTTCCGCGCGTTCAGGCGCGCATCGCGGACGATTGGTATGTCCTGGGCCTGCGGGGTACCCGCAGCGAAGGCTACGGCGTCGACGATCTGTTCGTCGAGGATGCGCTCACGCTCGACCGTGAGACTCCGCAGGAGTGCAGAGTGGACGCCACGCTGTACCGATTCTCCACCACCAACGTCTACGCGTCGGTGTTCTCCGGTGTCGCCCTGGGCATCGCCCGCGGCGCACTCGAGGACCTGGTGGCGCTCGCGCGCCACAAGCAACCCCGGGGCGCGCCGAGCGCCATGCGCGACAGCGCCGTCGTTCAGACGCGTCTCGCCGAGCTCGAGGCGAAGCTCGGCTCGGCGCGCGCCTATCAGCAGCAGGTGCTCGCCGAGATCTGGCAGGCGGTTGACGAAACCGGCACGCTCGCCATGGACGACCGCGTGCGCCTGCGGCTTGCCACGACCCACGCCATCAACGAGGCAACCGATGTGGTCGAGCAGGTCTACCGCCTGGCCGGGGCCACGGCGATCTTCGACAGCCAGCCTTTCGAGCGCCGCTTCCGCGACGCCCACGCGGTGTCGCAGCAGGTTCAGGGGCGGCACACCAACTACGAGACCGTCGGCCGTTTCATGCTCGGTCTCGACGTGGACACCCTGTTCCTGTGAAGCGCCGGTAACGCCCGCCGACGGCTGTCCCGATTGGTGACACCGGCCGCGGCCGGGCGTTACCGATCGTTACTGCAGTGCAACAATCAGGGCTCGCCAACGGCGCGGTCGGGGCATGCCGGGTGCTGATTTCGGGCATCGGCGGCGCCGGGCCCACGGGGCTGATTTTCCCTCAAAACAGATGCTTATCCCACCCGTGGCGGCGCAGGCAGGCGCCGCTGCGGCGGGCCCCGACGCCGTCACAGGTCGTCAGGCATGATTGTTGCAACGCAACAAAAAAGGCCCGGCGAGGTTCCGCGCCCGTCGCGCCCATGGATTCGAAATTCGGCTCCGATCCTGCCGGAGCCGGCGAAACGCAACCATCCAACAGGGAGATTGAGAACATGTCGCAGCAAGTCGAAGCGCAACCCGCAGTGAAGAACCGAAGCTGGATCTACCTCGTCGCCGCTTTCATCGTGCTCGCCGTCGTCGGCGTGATGACGAGCTGATTCGGCCCGTGTAAAAACGCCGTCGGCCCGCGCCATCACCCGCGCGGGCCGCGGTCGTGCCACCATCCGGGAGCCGCCTCGAGGGCGGCTCCCGCCGGCTGCCTGACCAACGGCCGGCGCCGCGCTGGTCGCTGTTTGACGCGATCGGCGTATCTGGTCATCCTCCCAATTGCGCGCTCGAAGTCCCGTCAGCGAAGCGTCCACGGATGCAGGCATGAGCGAAAAAAAACAAGGCATGCGGCGAAAGCTCACCGACTACGGCGACGCCGAGTTCTCGCTCTACCTGCGCAAGGCCTTCATCAAGGCGATGGGTTTCAGCGAGGACGCGCTCGCGCGCCCGGTGATCGGCATCGCCAACACCGCGAGCGCTTACAACGCCTGTCACGCCACGGTCCCCGAGCTCGTCGAGGCCGTCAAACGCGGCGTCATGCTCGCCGGCGGGCTGCCGGTGGAGTTTCCGACCATCTCGCTGCACGAGTCGTTCGCCTACCCGACCAGCATGTACCTGCGCAACCTCATGTCCATGGACACCGAGGAGATGATGCGCGCCCAGCCGATGGATGCGTGCGTGCTGATCGGCGGCTGCGACAAGACCGTTCCTGCGCAGCTGATGGCCGCGGCCAGCGTGGATATTCCGAGCATCGTCGTAGTGACCGGGCCGATGCTCTCGGGAACGCACCGCGGCGAGCGTGTCTGCGCGTGCACCGATTGCCGCAGGTTCTGGGCGGATTATCGGGCCGGGCGCATCGACGAGCGTGAGATCGAGGCGGTCACCGACCGCCTGGTGTCGTCGGCCGGCACCTGCGGTGTCATGGGCACGGCCAGCACCATGGCCTGCATGACCGAGGCCATGGGCATGATGCTGCCCGGCGGCGCCACGATTCCGGCGGTGCATGCGGATCGGCTGCGCCACGCCGAGCAGGCGGGCGCCCGCGCCCTCGGCCTCGCCGGCGAAGATCTGAGGCCGTCGCGCATCATGACCGGGAAGTCGCTCGCCAACGCCCTGCGCGTGCTGCTCGCGGTTGGCGGGTCGACCAACGGTGTTCTGCACCTGACCGCCATCGCCGGGCGGCTGGGCATCCGTATCGACATGGAGGCCTTCGACCGGATGGGTAACGAGACGCCGGTTTTGATCGATCTCAAGCCGACCGGAAGCGCATACATGGATGACCTGCACGCCGCCGGCGGCATGGCCACGGTGCTGCGCGAGCTCGCGCCTCTGCTGCATCAAGACTGCATGACGGTCACCGGCCGCAGCCTGGGCAAAGAGATCGCCGCGCTGCCACCGGCGTTCGATCAGGGCGTGGTGCGCCCACTCTCCAATCCCATTCACACCGGTGGCGGCATCGCATTCCTCAGGGGCAACCTGAGCGGTGACGGCGCCATCATCAAGCAGTCGGCGTGCTCCGAGGAGCTTCTGGTGCACAGCGGGCGCGCGGTGGTGTTCGATTCCCTCGACGATCTGGCCGCGCGCATCGATGACCCGAGCCTGGACGTTTCCGCGGACGACGTGCTGGTATTGCGCAACGCCGGCCCCAAGGGCGCCCCGGGCATGCCGGAGGCGGGCTACATTCCCATCCCGAAGAAGCTCGCCCAGCAGGGCGTGAGAGACATGGTGCGCATATCGGACTGCCGCATGAGCGGGACCGCTTTCGGCACCATCGTCCTGCACGCGAGCCCGGAAGCCGCCGTCGGCGGACCGCTGGCGCTGGTGCGCAACGGCGATGCCATCCGCCTCGACGTGCCGGCGCGCCGTTTGTCCCTCGAGGTCGCGGACGAGGAGCTCGAGCGGCGCCGGCAGGCGTGGCGCCCGGACGATCGCTCTCGGCCGACGCGCGGCTACGGCAAGCTGTTCTTCGAGCACGTCACGCAGGCGGACGAGGGCTGTGACTTCGATTTTCTCACCCGCCGGCCTTTCGAGGGTCTGAGCCCCGACTGAGCGCGGGCGCCGTGTCCGCTGTCGGGCGTGCTTGCGCGAAGGACATCGAGGCGCTCGAGGCGCTGTGTTACCGTGCTCTCGAGCAGGAGCAGGCGATCGCGGCGCGCCTCGAGTGAATGCGGCGATCGCGGCAGTGGTGGAATAATCGTGTCGTTTCCGTGGCCGAGAACCGATCTGACCGAGCTGATCGGCATCGAGCACCCGATCATCCAGGCGCCGATGGCCGGTGTAGCGAGCCCGGCACTGGCGGCGGCGGTGTCGAACGCCGGTGGCCTGGGCTCACTCGGATGCGGGGAGATGACCGTGGAGCAGCTGCGCGAGAGCTTCGGCGAGACGCGCGCATGGACGGCTCGGCCGTTCAACATCAATTTTTTTGCCCACGAGGCGCCCGAGCACCCGAGTGACGACGCGGCGGCCATGCGCGGGTGGCTTGCCGGTTATTACCAGGAGCTCGACGTGCGCGAGTCGCCGTCGTTGTCGGAGACGCCGATGCGGTCCTTCGATGCGGCAACCTTGCGGGCGGTGCTCGAGCTCGAGCCGCGGATCGTCAGCTTTCATTTCGGCCTTCCCGCGCACGACATGCTCGACGCATTGAAGTCCACGGGAACTGTCATTGTTTCCTCCGCCACGACCGTCAGCGAGGCCCGACGCCTGGAGGCCGCGGGCGTGCACGCGATCATCGCCCAGGGATACGACGCCGGCGGTCACCGCGGCACGTTCAGCGAGCCCATTGCAGCCGGAAGTATCGGCACGTTCGCTCTGGTGCCGCAAATCGTCGACGCGGTCTCGGTGCCGGTGATTGCTGCAGGTGGAATCGCGGACGGGCGTGGCATCGCGGCGGCTTTCGCCCTCGGCGCGAGCGGCGTTCAGATGGGCACGGCGTTCATCCTGTGCCCGGAGTCCGCCGCCAGCCCCGTGTACCGCGAGGTGCTGCGGCAGACGCGCGACGATGAAACGGTGGTTACGCGCGCCTTCACCGGCCGCCCGGCGCGCGCCATCGTCAACCGCTTCGTCGAGGAAATGGCGCCCAGGGAAGACGACGTGGCACCCTTTCCCCTCCAGGACAGCCTCACGCTTGCGCTCCACGTGGCCAGCGTTGCGCGGGGCTCGAAGGATCTGGCGGCTATGCTCGCAGGGCAGGCCTCGCCGCTTGCGCGGGCGCTTCCCGCAGCGGCGCTCGTGGAAACGCTGGTTTGCGAGGCGCAGGAGGCGCTCGCGCGTGAAAAATAAAGATCAAAAAAGTTCGAGATCAGGCTTCTCGCGACGCCGCGAAAAGCCGCGCTCGAAGCAGCGAACTGCGAGGCGCGTAGCGGAGACGAATTTCAGTCGAGGGGTACGACCTTGACCGTCGAGTCGCCTTTTTTCGTGACCTCGTACCATCCCGCGTTGCATCGCACGTGCCACACGGAATCGCCTTTGCTCGCACTCTCGATGACTCTCGCGCAAGGGTGCCCGCTGGCGCGAATCGCCGCGGCAAATTGCCCGGCGTCAACGTCCTGAGCTTCGGCGTTCATCGTCCCTGCGAGAGCAGCGATGCTCACCGCGGCAACCAGGGACCATGTGCTCAACGGATGGTTTTTCGAAGCGCGATTACCCGCGATACGAACCCGCATGCCACTCATGCGATTCAGTCGAATTCGACGATGGATTTTCATTGCGCGGCGTTGACCCTCGGTCGCCCCTCCAGGAACGCAATTATATTGTCCACCGCCGCCTCGTTGGTAGCCACCACGGCCTCGGGCGTCTGATCCGCCGCGTGCGGGGTGAGGACCACCCGCTCACAGGTCAATATCGGATCGTCGGCGGGCACCGGCTCGGGAGCGAACACGTCGATGCCGGCGCCGAAAATACGCCCTTCCTGGAGGGCCTCCACCAGCGCTGCGTGGTCGACGACAGCCGCGCGCGCGCCGTTGAGCAGAATGGCGGTGGGCTTCAACCGCGCGAGCTCCGCGGCGCCGATGAGGCCCGTGGAGTCCGGGCTCAGCCGCACGTGCAGGCTGACGACGTCCGAAGTCTCCAGTAATTCCTCCAGCGAGAGGAACTCGACGCCCAGCGACGCGGCGCGCTCCGGCGATGGATGGAACGTCCAGGCCACCGCCTCCATGCCGATGGCGCGGCCGAGGCGCGCCATCTCCGCGCCGATGGCGCCGGTGCCGACGATGCCGAGGCGCTTGCCCTGCAGCATCACGTTGACCGGCAGCAACCAGCGGCCCGCCTTGAGCGCGGCGGTCTGAACCGCGGCCTGCTTGGCGACGGCAAACATCAGTCCGAACATGTGCTCGGCGACGAACGGCGCGTTGACCCCGGGCTGGTTGGATACGACGATGCCGCGCTCGCGTGCCGCGTCGAGATCGATGGCGTCGGTGCCAACCGAGCAGGTCGCGATCATGCGCAGCCTCGGCAGCTGCGAGAAGGCGGATTCCCGCCAGGTCACGCTGGAGCGGGAGTTCAGGATCACGTCACAGTCGTGCGCCCTGGCAATTTTCTCCTCTTCACTCTCAGGCCGGTCCCGATGCACGATCACATCTCCCCACTTTGCGAGACGTTCGAGTGCGGGTGAATCGGCAATTTGCGGGGGGTCGTCTCCCGGCACCACGATCTTGACGCGTTCGCTCATGAACATTTCCTCAGTTGAAGAGTCCGACTGGATTATTATCCCATTGGTTTGCCCGGGATCAGGACCATCGGGCCACTGGCCGGAGTGACATGCACCGATATCTGAGCAGGCGGCGCTTTCTGGCATCCGCGGGGGCGCTGGCGCTGGCCTCGTCCGCGAGCGTGCGTGTTGCCGGCGGCGCGCCGGCGCGGGGGTTCAGCAAGGCGATCCCGGGCAGCGGAGAGAAGCTTCCCGTCATCGGCATGGGATCCTGGCTCACATTCGACGTGGGCAGGGACGAGCGCCTGCGCGGCCAACGGGTCGAAGTTCTCGGGACGTTCCTCGAGATGGGTGGCGGCATGGTCGACTCTTCGCCCATGTACGGCTCGTCCCAGGAGGTCATCGGCCATTGCCTGGCACGCATGGGCGACACGCCCTCGCTGTTCTCCGCCACCAAGGTGTGGACGTGGCGCAAGTCGCACGGGCCCGAGCAGATGGAGGAATCGAGGCGGCTGTGGGGTGTCGAGGGCTTCGATTTGATGCAGATCCACAATCTGCTCGGCTGGGAGGGGCACCTGGAGACGCTTCTCGCGGACAAGGCCGAGGGACGCATCCGCTACGTCGGCGTGACCACGTCCCACGGACGCCGTCACGGCGACTTGGAAGAGATCATGGCCGAGCAGCCCATCGATTTCGTCCAGCTCACCTACAACATTCTCGACCGCAGGGCGGAGCAGCGCCTGCTGCCGCTCGCCGCCGAGCGCGGCCTCGCCGTCATCGCCAATCGGCCGTTTCGCAGAGGCGCGCTTTTCGATCATTTCTCACGGCATCCTCTGCCCGAGTGGGCGGGCGAGATCGACTGCCAGAACTGGGCGCAGTTCTTCTTGAAGTTCATCGTTTCCCATCCGGCGGTCACCTGCGCCATCCCGGCCACGTCGCGCGTCGATCACATGCGCGAGAACATGGGCGCGCTGTACGGGCACATGCCGGATTCGGACATGCGCGGGCGGATGATTCGCTACGTGGAGAGCCTCTAGCGCGGCGAGCCACCTGCCCCGGCGCTTGCCAGCCCGGCCGCAGCCGGCTCGCCCGGGGCGTATTGCAGACTAACCGTCGCGCGCGCTAATCAGGTAGTCTCGGGAGCGTCGACCCGCGCGCGTCGCGGCGAAACGTCGATTCGATGCAGGTGAAAGGAGTGCCCGGATGAGTCTCCACGTGCGGCTCTCGCAGTCAGACCGGATCGTTCGCGCGGGTCTCATCGGCACCGGTGAATTCGGGCGTTCTCTGCTTTCTCAGTCGCAGGCAATCGATAATCTCGAACTCCGCGTCCTGTGCGATCGTAACCTGCAAACGGCCCGCGAGGCCTGTCGGCGCGCAGGCGTTCCGGACGATGCGATCGCTGTCTGCGAGTCGCCGGGCTCGGCCCGGAAAAATTTCGACAACGGCCGCTACGTTCTCGTCGAGGACAGCGACCTGGTCATGGACCTGCCCATCGACATCGTCGTCGAGGCAACCGGGGATGCCGAGGCAGGGGCGGGCAATGCGGCGGCGGCGCTCGCGAGCGGCAAGCACGTGGCCATGGCGACCAAGGAGGCGGACTCGGTGGTCGGTCCTCTGCTGCACGCACGCGCCCGCCGGGAGGACCGCACCTATACACCGGTGGACGGCGATCAGCCGAGCCTGCTCCTGGGTCTGCTTTCCTGGGCGCAGACGCTCGCTCTGGAGGTGGTGGCTGCGGGCAAGTCCAGCGAGTACGACTTCGTCTACGACCCGATTTCCGAAACGGTCTCCTGGCGGGACCGCAGCATCGAGGTTCCGGGCTTCGCCGAGCTTTGGCGCCTGGCGGACGGGGATCGCACCGGCTCGCTCGCGCGCCGTGCCAGCGCCCTGTCGGCCCTGCCGCAGCGAACGGTCCCCGATTTGTGCGAGATGGGCCTGGTGGTCAATGCGAGTGCGCTCGTACCGGACACGCCCGGGTTTCACGTGCCGATCGCGCGCACCGTGGAAGTTCCCGATGTCTTCTGCCCGCGCCCGGCCGGGGGCATTCTCGAGCATACGGGGGTCATCGATGTTTTCAACTGCCTCAGACGTGCCGACGAGGCAAGCTTTGCGGGCGGCGTTTTCATCGTCGTCGCCTGTCGCGACGCGGCGACCTGGCGCATGCTGCGCGAGAAGGGGATACCGGTGAGCACGGATCCCGGCTATGCGCTGCTCTACAATCCCCAGCACCTGCTCGGCGTCGAAGCGCCGATGTCGATACTTTCTGCCGTGCTTCTGAATCGATCCACCGGTGGAACCGAGGTGAGCCATCGCTGTGATCTGGTTGCGCGGGCCGGACGCGACTTCGCGGCGGGAGAGACGCTCTCGATCACCGATCACCATCACCACGAGGTGGACGGTCTCGAGCCGATGCTGCTGGAAGCTTCGAAAGTCGAAGACGGCAATCCATTGCCTTACTACATGGCGGTGCAGAGGCGGCTCAGGCGCGCCGTGCCCGCCGGCAGCATCATCTCCTGTGATGCAGTGGAGCCCGACGATTCCAGCGCACTTTGGAAGCTGCGGGCAGAGCAGGATCGTCTCAGCCCCTGAGAGCCAAGCGCGGTGCTCGAACGGCCACGGATCGGGTGCGTATGTACCGGCTGCCGAGCTCGGGATAACGAGGGCGTTGGCAGACAGCGATTATCCGGTCGGGCCTGGCTGGGTACCTGACCCGACCGGGTCGCAAGTTCGATCAGGCCGCGATCTTGCGTTGCTGAATCTCGGCCACGACTTTCTCGGCCACGCTCGCCGGGCAATCGGCGTAGTGAGAGAACTCCATCGAGAACTGGCCGCGGCCGGAGGTGATGGTGCGCAGATCGCCGATGTAGCCGAACATCTCGCTCAGAGGCGCGTCGGCCTTCACACGCACGCCCGTTGCGCCCGCCTCCTGGCTCTTTATGATCGCCCGGCGCCGATTGAGATCACCGATGACGTCGCCCACGTGCTCGTCGGGCGTAAAGACATCGACTCGCATGATCGGCTCGAGCAGCTTCGGCGAAGTCTTGGGGATGCTCTGCCGATAGGCAGCCCTGGCCGCGGTCTCGAAGGCGATGGCGGACGAGTCCACCGAGTGCGCGGCACCGTCGACGAGCGTGACCTTCACGTCGAGCATGGGGAATCCGGCCAGCACGCCCTCGCCCATGCTCGTCCTGAAGCCCTTCTCGACCGCCGGCCAGAACTCCCGCGGCACGTTGCCGCCGGTGATCTGCGACTCGAACTGGAAGCCGCTGCCTTCCTCGCCGGGCTCGATGATGTAGTCGATTCTCGCGAACTGGCCCGAGCCGCCGGTCTGCTTCTTGTGGGTGTAGTCGAACTCGGCCCGCCGGGTGATGGTCTCGCGGTAGGCGACCTGCGGCGCGCCGACGTTGGCGTCGACCTTGAACTCGCGCTTCATGCGGTCGACNNCGGTAGTCGATCTTGCCGTACTGGCCGGAACCGCCGGACTGCTTCTTGTGCGTGTACGAGTCTTCGATCATCTGCGTGATCGTCTCGCGGTAGGCGACCTGCGGCTTGCCCATCTCGACCTCGACGCCGTGCGTGCGCTTCAGGATGTCGACCTTGATGTCCAGGTGCAGCTCGCCCATGCCCTTGATGATGGTCTCGCCGCTGTCCCGGTCGGTTTCGACGCGGAAGGACGGATCTTCCTGAACCATCTTGCCGAGCGCGATACCCAGCTTCTCGGCGCCTGTCTTGTCCTTCGGCGCGATGGCGATCGAGATGACCGGATCCGGAAACACCATCGGCTCGAGAGTCGCCGGATTTTTCGGATCGCATAGCGTGTGTCCGGTTTGAATATTCTTCATGCCGATAATGGCAACGATGTCGCCGGCCTGAGCCGCGTCGAGGTCCTCGCGGTCGTTCGCGTGAAGCTCGACCAGGCGCCCGATACGCTCGGTCTTGCCGGTGGCGGTGTTGAGCACGGTGTCGCCCTTGGAGAGCGTGCCCGAGTAGATGCGCGTGAAGGTCAGCGCACCGTAGCGGTCGTCCATGATCTTGAAGGCCAGGGCGCGCAGCGGCGCCTCCGGGTCGACCTTCGCGAACGCGCCCGTCTCGTTGCCTTCCATGTCGACTTCCGGCTGCGGCTTGACCTCGGTCGGATCGGGCAGGTAGTCGACGACGGCGTCGAGCACCAGCTGCACGCCCTTGTTCTTGAACGCCGAGCCGCAGTAGGTCGGGAAGAAGTCGAGCGCGATCGTGCCCTTGCGGATGCAGCGCTTGAGTGACTCGATATCCGGCTCCTCACCCTCGAGATAACGCTCCATCACGGCGTCATCCTGCTCGACGGCGGTCTCGATGAGTCGCTCGCGCCAG
>JABAOD010023019.1_pt3 | contig 12529 bp, 8 predicted proteins | sample 7062151 | NCBI WGS metagenome assembly JABAOD01 (sample SAMN14538626, study PRJNA623070) | marine sediment metagenome | biome: marine biome [ENVO:00000428]; feature: marine pelagic biome [ENVO:01000023]; material: deep marine sediment [ENVO:00002113] | place: India: Gulf of Khambhat ...
ATGGAGTTTTGTAAGTCCTTCAACGCCAAAACTCAGGGGGAGGAGGGCATGATCATACCGGTGGTGATTACTGTTTACGGTGACCGCTCCTTCACCTATGTGACCAAAACGCCTCCTGCCTCGGTGCTACTCAAAAAGGCGGCCAAGATTGCCAAAGGCTCCGGTGAGCCCAACACTGAGAAAGTGGGTCAGGTCTCGCGCCAGCAAGTGGAGGAAATTGCCCGTCTAAAGATGCCAGATCTGAATACCACCAGCCTGGAGGCAGCGGTCAAGACCATCGAGGGAACCGCCAGAAGTATGGGAATTACAATCGAGTGTAGGTTCGGAGAATAACTATGGCTAAGAAAGGCAAGAAGCGTAAGAAAGCCAGAGAGGATGTCGATCTTTCCCAGCGATATGACTTTGCTGAAGGGGTGAAGCTTGCCCTGGACTGCGCCTACGCCCGCTTCGACGAGAGTGTTGATTTGGCTCTACGTCTCGGGGTGGACCCTCGCCGAGCGGATCAAATGGTGCGGGGCACTGTGGTGCTTCCCAATGGCACCGGGAAATCGGTGCGGGTCTTGGCCTTTGCCAAAGGCGAAAAGGAAAAGGAAGCGCTTGAGGCTGGCGCTGATTACGCTGGGGCCGATGAACTCATAACAAAAATCAAAGATGGGTGGCTTGAGTTCGACAAAACCGTAGCAACCCCTGACATGATGGGCTCTGTGGGCAAAATTGGCAAGATCCTGGGGCCTCGAGGCCTTATGCCCAATGCCAAATTGGGTACAGTCACCTTTGATATTGCCAAGGTCATCAAGGAAATTAAGTCAGGTAAGATTGATTTTCGCGTGGAAAAATCAGGCATTGTCCACGCCCCGGTTGGCAGGGTCTCTTTTGGTGCGGACAAGCTGCTGGAAAATATCGCCACATTCGTTGAGACCATCGTGCGTCTGAAGCCAGCGGCCAGCAAAGGTACATATATACGGACCATTGCCATTTCCACTACCATGGGACCCGGGATCAAGATTGATCCGGCCAATGTCAAAACATTGCTGCCATAGTTCAGCGAGCAGCAGTCTATAGCATTGGACAGTACAGCTCGATGCGGGAAGGTAATTGCAGCACATCTTAAATCCGAATAGCGAATATCGAAATTCGAAACAAATTCAAAATTCGAATTTCTCAATGTTCAAAACAAAGACTACTGGACGAATCTTGCGCTTTTTTGGTTTTGGTCATTTGAATTTTGGTCATTCGGATTTGTTTAGGATTTCGTGCTTAGGATTTCGAATTTTTGTAAGTATAGCTAGGGTGGGCCTTGCCCACCGAGTAATGCTGAAAGCTATAGGGTATCAAAGGCCAGTTGGCCAGATGGAGGAAAATCATCGACTGCCGAGGCGATGCTTTGATTCGTCAAAGACAGTAGGTGCCTCGCCAGCCCGAATGGCAAGATGCGACTGGACACTTTGCTCAGCTCACTTCTGTTTTTGGGCTTGGCAAGCGGATAATTGACTCTGGGTCAGCCTACCGAGACTGAAACGGGCAATCCGCCCCAGACAATTGGGCACCTCCAATGACTTTGTCAGAGCATGATGTAGCTGGCAGAGGAAAGGGGGGAGGAAGAGATTTGAACCGGCAAGAGAAAGAAGCAATGGTGGACGAGCTCCACGCCAAGTTGGAGCGGTCCAAAGCAGCAGTAATCACCGACTATCGGGGTCTCAAAGTGACGGAGATCACCGAGTTGCGCCATAAACTCAAAGAAGCGGGAGTTGAATACCGGGTGGTGAAGAACAGCCTGACTCGGCTGGCAGTTCAGGGTACGGTGGCCTCAGTGTTGGAGGACCATCTCATCGGACCCTGTGCCCTGGCCCTCTGCTACGATGACGAGTTGGCGCCAGCTGCATTGCTGCTGGACTATGCCAAAAATAATGACAAGCTGGAAGTAAAGGTTGGAGTACTCGCTGGCAGGCTCATGCTCCAGGAGGACATGAAGAAGGTAATCAATTTGCCCTCCAAAGAAGAGCTGCGGGCTCAGTTACTGGGGCTCATGCTATCGCTGCCCGCAAGATTGCTGGGTGTCATGAACGCTGTTCCCAGGGATTTCGTTGGCGTGTTGGCAGCCACACCGAGCAATCTTTTGGGTGTGCTCAAGGCCTTAGAGCAGAAGGCCACACCAACATCATGATCTAGATAAACCGTGACTGTGCGAATAGAGATAGAGAGCGATTAAGGAGTGAAACCATGGCGAAGGCGAAAATCACGAAAGATGACATCAAAGAATACATCAAAAACATGCCGGTGTTCGAGCTGGCCGAGTTAGTCAAAGAGCTGGAAGAAGAACTGGGAGTATCCGCAGCAGCACCCATGGCGGCAATGCCAATGGCAATGCCGGGTGCAACTCCCGCGGCTGGCGCTGAGGCTGCCGCTGAGGTTGAGAAGACCGAGTTTGATGTGGTGATCACCGCAGTGGGCGACAAGAAAATTCAGGTAATAAAGGTGGTACGCGCCATCACCGGTCTGGGTTTGAAAGAGGCCAAGGCTCTGGTGGATGCATTGCCCGGCAATGTCAAGGAAGGCGTGTCCAAAGAGGAAGCCGACGATGTTGTCAAGCAATTGGAGGAAGCTGGCGCCACCGTCGAGGTAAAGTAACTGACATCCAGGAAGGGTGGAACGGTACATACTGCATGGGAGAACAGCACCGTATGTCCGTTTCCTTAACTTCGCTGGCCGGTAGAGACCGGCAGGGGTTTTTGACGGCTGGCCATCTGAATCTAGCGGTTTCTGTTCTAGGGGACGGAAACACCCTCTCCGTCATCGCTACGGGGTGATGCGGCTTGACCCTCACCAGAAGGTCAGGTGACGGAGATGGCGCCAAAGGGGAGAAAATATGGCAACCTCATTGGCCAATGAGTATCGTGTGCGGAAGAATTTTGGCAAGATCAAGCAAATAGTCGAGATCCCCAACCTGATAGAGATGCAGAGACAATCCTATGAACGGTTTCTGCAAAAAGAGGTGGATCCCGATGAACGCATCAACAAAGGTCTCCAGGGCGTATTCAAAGGAGTCTTCCCGATTCGCGACTTCAGTGGAACGGCGTCCCTGGAATTCGTCCGCTATACCATTGGTGGGATCAAGTACGATGTCGAAGAGTGTTTGCAGCGAGGGATGACCTACGAGGCCCCACTCAAGATCACTGTGCGCTTGGTGGTCTACGATGTGGAGAAAGAGAGTGGCGTCAAGAACATTCGCGATATCAAGGAACAGGAGATCTATTTCGGCACCATACCTCTGATGACCGAAAATGGTACCTTTATCGTCAATGGCACGGAACGGGTGGTGGTAAGTCAGTTGCACCGCTCTCCGGGCATCTTTTTCGACCATGATAAGGGTAAAACCCACTCAACCGGCAAACTGCTCTATTCTGCGAGAATCATCCCTCTGCGCGGCTCTTGGATCGATCTGGAGTTCGACCCCAAGGACATCCTGTTTGTGCGCATTGATCGGCGGCGCAAGTTTCCGGTCACCGTTCTGCTCAAGGCCTTGGGCTACAGTGCTGATGAACTCCTCAATTATTTTTACCAAACCGAGCGGGTCTATCTCAAAGAGGACGGAGTGGCAAAGCCTCTGGAGAGAGATTTTTTGGTAGGGGTGCGGGCACCTGTAGATATTAGTGATCCGAAAAGCGGTAAAGTTCTGGCCAAGAAGGGAAGGAAACTGGGGGTCAAGCTCATTCAACAGCTCAAGGAGTCGAACATTACCGACATCCCATTTCCTGACGAGAACCTGGTGGGTCGGGTGGTGGGACGCGATGTGGTGGATGAGAACACCGGCGAGGTGCTCATCCAGTGCAATGAAACCCTCACTGAAGAGCACCTTGTCAGCCTGCGGGCCCAAGGGGTCAAGTCGGTTGATTTGCTCTACATGGATGGCGCCGATGTTAGTCCGTTTTTTCGAAACACCCTTCTCATGGACAAGGTGGAGGATTCGGACTCGGCGATTCTGGAAATCTATCGCAAGCTGCGGCCCAGTAATCCTCCCACCCCGGAAGTGGCCGCTGAGTTTTTCAAGAATCTTTTCTTCAGCCCTGACCACTATGACCTGTCCGAGGTGGGTCGGCTAAAGCTGAACCAGCAACTGGGCACCGATGAGGTGCCACTTAGCCAGCGGACCCTAAGCAAGGATGACATCCTAAGGGCTGTGAAGCGGCTAATAACAATCAAGGACACCCAAGGGGCGGTGGACGATATCGATAACCTGGGCAATCGTCGGGTGCGGGCTGTTGGGGAACTCCTGGAAAACCAGTACCGCATCGGCCTGGTGCGGATGGAGCGTGCCATCAAGGAGCGCATGAGCCTCCAGGAGATTGAGACGCTTATGCCCCACGACCTCATAAATGCCAAGCCGGTGTCAGCGGTGGTCAAAGAGTTCTTCGGCACCAGTCAGCTAAGCCAGTTCATGGACCAGACGAATCCGTTGAGCGAGATTACCCACAAGCGCAGACTCAGCGCCCTTGGTCCTGGAGGTCTCACGCGAGAGCGGGCCGGCTTTGAGGTGCGCGATGTCCATCCCACTCACTACGGGCGCATTTGCCCCATTGAAACCCCGGAAGGTCCCAACATCGGACTGATCGCCTCGTTGAGCACCTATGCCCGGGTAAACGAGTTCGGCTTTATCGAAACTCCTTACCGGGAGGTGGCAAGCGGCAAGGTTTCCAACAAGGTTGTATATCTGAGCGCCATGGATGAGAAAGAGCAGGCCTTTGCTCAGGCCAACGCCCCTCTGGACAACAAGAGTAAGTTCGTCCGAGATCAGGTTTCCTGTCGACGTGAGGGTGAGTTTGTCACAGCAGGTTCTGACGAGGTGGAATTTATGGATGTGAGTCCGAACCAATTGGTGAGCGTCGCCGCCTCTCTCATTCCTTTCCTTGAAAACGATGATGCCAACCGAGCACTGATGGGCTCCAACATGCAACGGCAGGCTGTGCCTCTCTTACAAGCCAAGGCACCGATTGTGGGCACCGGTATTGAGAGGGTGGTTGCCAAGGATTCAGGGGTTACGGTCATTGCCCAACGCGGCGGAGTGGTGGAAGATGTAGATGCTTCTCGCGTCGTGATCCGGGCGTCCCAGGATGATGGTGGTGGCCAATCACTTGCCTCAGCGGTGGATATTTATAAGGTAACCAAATTCCAACGCTCCAATCAGAATACCTGTTTCAATCAAAAGCCCATAGTTCGTCCTGGGCAGATGGTGAGGAAGGGTCAGATCATTGCTGATGGCCCAGCCACAGAAATGGGAGAACTGGCTCTCGGGCGCAATGTCACCGTGGCTTTCATGAGTTGGGGTGGCTACAATTTCGAGGATTCCATTCTGGTGAGCGAAAGGGTGGTCAAAGAGGATGTCTTCACCTCGATCCACATCGAGGAGTTCGAGTTCGTGGCCCGGGATACCAAGCTGGGCAAGGAGGAGATCACCCGGGATATCCCCAACGTCGGCGAGGAGGCATTACGCAATCTTGACGAAAGCGGAATTATTCGGATCGGCGCCACGGTCAAGCCGGGCGACATCCTGGTGGGCAAGGTCACCCCCAAGGGCGAGACCCAGCTCACCCCGGAGGAGAAGCTGCTGCGCGCCATCTTCGGCGAGAAGGCTGGGGATGTGAAAGATACCTCTCTACGGGTTCCTCCTGGTGTGGAGGGCATTGTCATTGATGCCAAGGTCTTCTCCCGCAAAGGCGTCGATAAGGACGAGCGGACCAAATCCATCGAAGATGAGGAAATAGCAAGGTTGCTAAAGGATCAGCGTGATGAGATCAAGATCATCAAGAAAAGCGCACTCAACAAACTCGAGCGCTTGCTGACCGGCAAGAAGACAGCCATACCGATCAAGGAGGGTAAGCAGACGTTGCTCAAGAAGGGTGGTGTATTTGATGCTGAGATCCTTGCCCGACTGGCCCCCGGTCAGTGGATAGAGATTGAGGTAGCGGGTGAACCCGAGACGAGTGCACAGGTTCGGGCGATCTGGGAGAACTACCACGAGCAGATCGAACTTGTACAGATGGTCTTTGAAGATAAAATCGCCAAGCTCAAAAAGGGTGACGAGCTGCCGCCAGGGGTCATTAAAATGGTTAAAGTCTACCTGGCGGTGAAGCGCAAGCTTGCGGTGGGGGACAAGATGGCTGGCCGCCACGGAAACAAAGGGGTGGTGAGCCGGGTATTACCTGAAGAGGATATGCCCTACTTTGCCGACGGCACCCCGGTAGACATCGTCCTCAATCCTCTGGGCGTACCGTCGCGGATGAATGTGGGTCAGGTTTTGGAGACCCATCTGGGTTGGGCAGCCAAGGGGCTCGGTGAGAAACTTGCCCGACTGCTGGAGGAATACAAGAGCCGGGAGAGTGTATTGAAGAAGCTCCGGCGGCTCTACTCCGAGCGGGAGTATAAAGAGTACTTTGCCAAGGCTGACGAAAGCGAACTCAAGAGCCTCATCCCCCACTATCAAGAGGGATTCCATGTGGCCAGCCCGGTCTTTGATGGTGCTGAGGAGGAAGAGATTCGCAACTTTCTCAAAGAAGGTGGCCTGCCTGAGTTGGGACGGGCCACCCTCTATGACGGCCGTACTGGTGAGCCATTCGACAGTGAAGTCACCGTAGGCATTATGTACATGATGAAGCTGCACCACTTAGTGGATGACAAGCTGCACGCGCGCTCCATTGGTCCTTACTCACTCATGACTCAGCAGCCATTGGGTGGCAAGGCACAGTTCGGTGGACAGCGTCTTGGAGAGATGGAAGTCTGGGCAATGGAGGCTTACGGTGCCGCCTATGCCTTGCAAGAGTTCCTTACGGTGAAATCAGACGATGTGGCCGGAAGGACTCGCATGTACGAGAAAATTGTTAAAGGTGAAAATACTCTCGAGGCTGGTTTACCAGAATCGTTCAACGTGCTGGTGAAGGAACTCCAGGCACTGGGGCTGGATGTCCGTCTCCTGGAGGATATTGACGAGTAAGCTGGTAGCAGGGCAATTTTGCCTATTACTAGCGGAGGTTAGTCGCCAAGGCGTAACATAAGAAAATTCGAAATTCGAATATCGAAATCCGAAACAATTTTCAAATTCTCAAAATACCAATGTCCAAAATCAGGTATTTACTACTTTGAGCCATTTGTTTTGAACATTGGAAAATTCGTATTTTGAATTTGTTTCGTATTTCGTGCTTCGTGCTTCGGATTTACTTAAACGTGATTCTTTATAGTCACTATTCGGGTTAATCACAAAAAATTTGCGTGAGGAGAGCTTTCTCCTCAAGGAGGTTGCAGTGAAAGAACTGTACAACCTTTTCGTTCGTCCCAAGGATCCTTTAAGTTTCAATGCGGTTCGTATTTCCCTGGCCTCACCGGAGAAAATCCGAGAATGGTCCTATGGCGAGATCAAGAAGCCGGAGACCATTAATTACCGGACTTTCAAGCCGGAGCGTGATGGCCTGTTCTGCGCCAAAATTTTTGGGCCCACCAAAGACTATGAATGTAACTGCGGTAAATACAAACGCATGAAGCACAGGGGAGTGGTCTGCGAAAAATGTGGTGTTGAGGTAATCCAATCCAAGGTTCGCCGAGAACGGATGGGCCACATTGAACTGGCAGCCCCAGTGGCACATATATGGTTTTTGAAAAGTCTGCCCAGTAAGGTTGGCAACCTCCTGGATCTTACCTTGAAGGAGCTGGAAAAAGTCCTCTACTTCGATAGTTACATTGTGATTGATCCCGGGGATACCACGCTGAGCAAGCACGAACTGCTCGGAGAAGAGCGGTATCGGCAGTTGCGCGAACAACACGGCAACAACTTTAAGGTGGGCATTGGTGCGGAAGCCGTGAAGGAACTATTGGCAGGCCTGGATCTGGAGGAGCTCGCCGAGGAACTACGCCAAGAGATCAGCAAGACAAACTCGGTGGCCAAACGGAAGAAGTTGGCCAAGCGGCTCAAGGTGGTCAACGCCTTCCGCAAGTCAGGAAACCAGGCCGAGTGGATGATCCTCGAAGTGATCCCGGTGCTGCCCCCAGATTTGCGCCCCCTCGTCCCTCTTGACGGGGGTCGCTTCGCCACCAGCGATCTCAACGATCTCTATCGGCGGGTCATCAATCGCAACAACCGTCTGCGGCGATTGCAAGAGCTCAATGCGCCTGAGATCATCATTCGCAATGAGAAGCGGATGCTGCAGGAAGCCGTGGACGTCTTGTTTGACAACGGCAGAAGAGGCAAGACTATCACCGGGCCCAACAAGCGGCCGCTGAAGTCGCTCTCCGACATGCTCAAGGGCAAGCAGGGGCGCTTCCGCCAGAACCTGCTGGGCAAGCGGGTGGACTACTCGGGCCGCTCCGTCATTGGTCCGGATTTGCGGCTCCACCAGTGTGGTATTCCAAAAAAGATGGCTCTGGAGCTGTTCAAACCATTCATTTACAACAAGCTGGAGGAACGAGGTTATGTGACCACCATAAAGAGTGCCAAGAAGATGGTGGAGAAGGAAACACCTGAGGTATGGGACTGCCTGGATGAGGTGGTGAAGGAATACCCAGTGCTTCTGAACCGCGCCCCCACTTTGCACCGTCTGGGAATCCAGGCCTTCGAGCCCATTCTCATTGAAGGCAAGGCCATTCAGATCCATCCGCTCGTCTGCTCCGCCTTCAACGCTGATTTCGATGGCGATCAAATGGCCGTCCACATACCGCTTTCCATTGAGGCACAGATCGAGGCGCGGGTGTTGATGATGAGCACCAACAACATCTTAAGCCCGGCACACGGAGAGCCCATTATCGTCCCAAGTCAGGATATTGTTCTCGGCATCTATTACATGACTCGGGAGAAGCCTTTTGCCAAGGGTGAGAACAAGGTTTTTGCCAATGCCGAAGAGGTGCGCTGCGCCTATGATGCCGGAGAACTGGATCTCCATGCCCGGATATCGGTGCGCATGAACGGCGCCAGGGTGGAAACCACCACTGGTCGGGTGTTGCTATCCGAGGTGGTTCCACCTCAGATTTCCTTTGAGTACATCAACAAAATTATGAACAAACGGGCTTTGGCCGAGCTCTTCGATCACAGTTATCGTAAGGCTGGCGTCAAAAACACGGTTATATTGGCCGACCGTATCAAAGATATCGGTTACAAGTTTGCCACCCAGTCCGGAGTTTCAATAGCAGTTTCCGATATGGTCATCCCAACACGCAAGCAACAAATCATACAACAGGCTACGGACAACATCCGTGAGATCGAAAGGCAGTACAACGAGGGCCTCATTACCGACGGCGAGAAGTACAACAAAGTGGTGGATATCTGGGCCAAGGCCACCGAGGATATCGCCAGCGAGATGATGCTTGAAATTGCAACGGAGAGCATCGCCGGCCCCGATAGTGAGGCGGAGAAAATGCCGTCATTCAACCCCATATTTATGATGGCGGACTCAGGCTCTCGAGGTAGTAAGGATCAGATGCGCCAGCTCGCCGGGATGCGCGGGCTCATGGCCAAGCCATCGGGTGAGATCATCGAGACCCCCATTACCGCCAACTTCCGCGAGGGTCTGACGGTGCTGCAGTACTTCATCTCCACCCACGGAGCCCGCAAGGGTCTGGCCGACACGGCGCTCAAGACCGNNAAGACCGCGAACTCCGGCTACCTGACGCGGAGGTTGGTTGATGTGTCTCAGGACTCTATTGTCTGCGAAAACGACTGTGGCACCATAGACGGTATATGGGTGGAGGCACTCACCGAGGCTGGGGAGATTATTCAGCGGTTGAGTGAACGCATTCTCGGCCGGGTAGCCCTGGAGGACATCAAAGATCCGATAACCGATGATGTGCTGGTCGGGGCCAACGAGGAGATCGACGAAGACGCGGTAGCTCGCATCGAAGAGGCAGGGTTGGAGCGAATCCACATCGTTCGGTTCTTACGTGCAAGAGCAGGCGTGGCGCCTGTGTCAAGTGCTATGGGCGAGATCTGGCCCATGGCCGTATGGTGGAGATCGGTGAGGCGGTAGGCATCATCGCTGCTCAGTCCATCGGCGAGCCCGGAACCCAGCTGACCATGCGTACCTTTCACATTGGCGGTACAGCAAGCAAAAGGATTGAGCAGACCTCCATCAGTAACCGTAACCCGGGCGCCGTGAAATATGTCGAACTCAACACAGTTCGCAATGTGGACGGAGATTTGGTGGTGATGAACCGCAACGGAGAAATCACCATAGTCGGCGAAGGTGGGCGCGAGCGCGAGCGCTACCAGATCATTTATGGAGCTAAGCTGAAAGTCACAGATGGTCAGGAGGTTGAGGCGGACACCCTGCTAGCCGAGTGGGATCCCTTCACCACGCCAATCCTCACCGAGGTAAACGGTACGGTGAAATTTGGCGACATCTTCGAAGGTGTCACCATGCAAGAGAGAGTTGACCCGGTTACTGGTAAAGCCAGCAAGGTGATCGTCGAATATAGAGAAACTGATGTAAGACCGCGGATTTCCATCAAGGACAAGTCAGGCAAAACAGCCAAGGTGGGCAAGAGTGCCGCCCGCTACTTCATGCCTGTGGGGGCGATTATCATGACAACCGAGGGTGATCAAGTCTCTGCGGGCGACGTGCTGGCCAAGATCCCGCGCGAGACCACCAAGACCAAGGACATCACCGGCGGTCTGCCGCGGGTGGCCGAGCTCTTCGAGGCCCGCAAGCCCAAAGAGCAGGCAGTAATCAGCGAGATCAGCGGTATAGTCTCTTTCGGTAAGGATACCAAGGGCAAGCGCAAAGTGCTTATTACTCCTGAGGTGGGAGACAGCAAGGAGTACCTGATCGCTAAGGGTAAGCACATCAGTGTCCATGAGGGTGACATGGTGCGGGCCGGCGAACCGCTCATGGAGGGCGCTGCCAATCCCCACGATATTCTCAATATTCTGGGTGAAAAGGAGTTGGCCAAGTATTTGGTGGACGAGGTTCAACAGGTATACCGGCTCCAGGGAGTCAAGATCAACGACAAACACATAGAGGTAATTGTGCGCCAGATGCTCAAGCGAGTGCGGATCACCGATCCTGGGGATTCCGATTTTCTTATGGGTGAGCATGTGGAGAAGTACCGTTTTGAGGAGGCCAACCAAACATTGCTTGAGGCAGGCAATAAGCCTGCGGTGGGCGAACCACTTCTGCTGGGAATAACCAAGGCATCGCTGAGTACTGAGAGCTTTATCTCGGCGGCCTCCTTCCAAGAGACCACCAAGGTACTCACAGATGCGGCGGTGGCTGGCAGGGTGGATTACCTCCGCGGCCTCAAAGAAAACGTGATCATGGGAAGGCTGATTCCAGCAGGAACTGGCCTGAAAGCTTACCGGGAAATGGTAACTGGAGAAAAAGAGGAAACGGTCGTAGCCGAGTAGAAAAAGATGTTGACAAATTCAAAATCCGTAAGTAATTTGAGTGGATTTTGGTGCCGATGGTGCTTGGGATGGTCATCGGTAATTGGACGAGCAAGAGAGGCATAAGGACCATGCCAACCATCAATCAATTGGTTCGGAAAGGAAGACAGCAGGTCAAGAGAAAAAAGAGCACCCCTGCTCTCCAGGGGTGCCCACAGAAGCGTGGCGTCTGTGTGCGGGTTTATACGACAACACCCAAGAAGCCCAATTCGGCGCTCCGTAAAATTGCCCGAGTACGATTGACCAATGGCATTGAAGTGACCTCCTATATTCCCGGTGTAGGCCACAATCTTCAGGAGCATTCGGTGGTGCTGATCCGTGGTGGCCGGGTCAAGGATCTACCTGGAGTGCGCTACCACATCATCCGGGGCACTCTCGACGCCACAGGGGTTCAAGATCGACGTCAGGGCCGCTCGAAGTACGGAGCCAAGAAACCCAAGTAACCAGTAGGTGAGCGGTCACCATCGCATGGGCCACGGACGCATCTTGCCGTGGCCCATGCTGTGTATCGGTCTGACACATCTCCCGGCCAAGGAGGGGACTGGGGGAGCGACTCCCCTGACTGAGGAGTAATCTGATGCCGAGAAGAAGAGAGATCGCAAAACGCGATATTCTGCCAGATCCTAAATACGGCAGTAAGCTGGTTGCCAAGTTCATTAACAATATTATGCGGAAGGGCAAGAAGAGCGTGGCCGAGCGGATACTGTACGAATCCTTTGACATTATAGCCCAACGCAGTAAGCAAGACCCGCTGGAGGTCTTCAAAAAGGCACTGGATAATGTCAAGCCGGTCTTAGAAGTGAAATCCAGGCGGGTGGGAGGATCAACCTACCAGGTACCGGTGGAAGTGCGCACTAATCGCCGAGTGGCGCTGGCGATCCGCTGGATTATCAGTTACGCCCAGGACCGCTCCGAGAAGAGTATGACCCACAAACTGGCGGGTGAACTCATGGATGCAGCCAATAACCGCGGCGCTTCGGTGAAGAAGAAAGAAGACACTCATCGCATGGCCGAAGCAAACAAGGCATTTGCCCATTATCGCTGGTAAGCACCCGCATCGGTTGGCGAATTGGTAGTCTAGGCCGTATAGGCAACTAAGGAAAGAAGCATAAC
>JABAOD010008870.1_pt1 | contig 12521 bp, 13 predicted proteins | sample 7062151 | NCBI WGS metagenome assembly JABAOD01 (sample SAMN14538626, study PRJNA623070) | marine sediment metagenome | biome: marine biome [ENVO:00000428]; feature: marine pelagic biome [ENVO:01000023]; material: deep marine sediment [ENVO:00002113] | place: India: Gulf of Khambhat ...
GAAGTCGGCGACGCGCGGTCGGCGAATCTTTCCAGACTCGACATCCATGCCGGTTTCGCAACATTCCGGTGGCGGTTTGCGCGGCCTTTGCTATGTTCGGCCTTGTCCGCATTCGGGAGGTCGATGGGGCGATGTTCACCGGTGCGCCGGACGCGCTGCCGCAGAAGGTCGGGTTCTGCCTGGTGCCGAAGTTCTCGATGATGGCGTTCGCCGCCGCCATCGAGCCGCTGCGCGCCGCCAACCGGCTGTCGGGGCGCGAGCTGTACCGCTGGCACATCTTCGCCGACGGCATGGACCCGGTGCCGGCCAGCAACGGCATCGCGGTGGTGCCGGAGCGGTCGCTGTCCGAGGTCGAGCGCTTCCCCAACCTGATGGTGTGCGCCGGCACCGGCGTCGAAGAGTTCCGCGACGCGCGGCTGTTCGGCTGGCTGCGCCGGCTCGCCCGCAACGGCACAGTCGTCGGCGGCATTAGCGGCGGGCCGATCGTCCTCGCCCGGGCCGGGCTGCTCGCCGGCCGGCGCTGCACCCTGCACTGGGAGCACATCCCCGGCTTCGTCGAGGAGTTCCCGGACATCGCCGTGACCGACGATCTGTTCGAGATCGACGGGCCGGTGTTCACCTGCGCCGGCGGCAGCGCCGCGCTCGACATGATGCTGCACCTGATCACCGTGCAGCACGGATACGAGCTGGCCGCCGCGGTGTCCGAGCAGTTCATCCACGACCGCATCCGCGAGCCGGGCGACCGCCAGCGCATGGCCCTGCGCATGCGCATCGGCCACAGCCACCCCAAGCTGGTCGCCGCCATCGCGCTGATGGAGGACAATCTCGAGACGCCGGTGCCGCCGCCGCTGCTGGCGCGCTCGGTCGGCCTGTCGAGTCGCCAGCTCGAGCGGCTGTTCGCCAAGTATCTCGGCCGCACGCCGGCCCGCTACTACCTCGACCTGCGGCTCAAGCGGGCGCGGGCGCTGCTGCGCCAGACCACGATGTCGGTGCTCGACGTCGCGGTCGCCAGCGGCTTCGCCTCGGCCTCGCACTTCTCCAAGCGCTACCGCGAGGCGTTCGGCCGCGCCCCGCGCAGCGACCGCGCCGCGGCGTGAAGTGGCCTCACATCGCCCCGCATGGGGTTGCCCGGCCACTGCGTTTCGCGTTCAACCGCGCGTGCTTGGTGCTGTCCCGGAGATCGTGCGCAGGTGGCAGCCGTCATCACCCAGGCTGAGCTGGATCAGCCGCCTGCCTTCGCCTTCCGGGGCATTTCCCCGCTCATGCAGCGTAAACGCTGCCCCACCTTCGTACTGTACGCCGTCGACGACCCGCAACGGATAGGCGAGATCGTCGGAGACGCAGGCACGATCACTGCGGAACGAGGCGTACAGGACCTCCGCCCGCCGGTATGGAGCCAGCGACAGGATCCAGCTGCGTTCGGGGCTGGTCGACGAGGCCAGGACCAGAATTTGTCCGTCGACTCCTTGGAGGGGCGTCGTGACGTAAAGATTGTTGCCGGTCTCGGCCGCGGGTTGCCCGGTCACAACGCCACAGGGGTGCACCGGCGACTCTGTCTCAAGCTTGCAGCGATAGGACACGGACGATACGTGAGCCAGAAATTCCCGACCCGCCGGCGCGATGCTCTGGCGAACCTGTCCGAAGGGCAGATAGTCGGCGCCGTCGCCGCCCATAATGTCTGCGATCAATCGCGGGGTTTCGTGCGCTGCGCGGGCGAACGACAGGATCATGTCCGGAAGACCGTCCTGTGAAACGTACGTGCCGACGCAATACCCGTCCTGCCAGGTCCTGCCCAGCCGTCTGCATTGGCATACGTTGCCGTCCCAACGGCCGCTGCGCGTTTCGCAGGCGATGTACTGCTCCCAGCCAAAGGGGGACACAAATCCGACAACAACTCCGAAGTACCAGGCGATGACGGCAGCGATAATTCCGTTGATGGCCAATATGCCATGCAGCGCCACGCGTATCAGGATGCGGCGGCCGGGGGATATCGGCCGCGTTTCGCTGTTGGAATCGCCGATCGGTGTCATCCGCCGGTGTACTCGCAGACGCCGTTCGCGTCCCATGTGCCGCCCTGCATCTCGCAGCTGCACAGCCCGATGTCCTTGTCGTAAAGCGACCGTCGGTCATCGTAGCAATCGATGCCGGCGATCGAGCTTCGGGCCTCGCTGAACGCGAAGGCAATGATCGCCAGCCAGAACAGAAGTTGGACCAGAAGCGGGCCGTACGGGCGTAATAGAGCGGGGTTGAATTCGTTCACGGTCTTAACCTCCGGGCGGCGCGGGGGAACGGACCCGTCGCGACGCCGGCTCCGACCCGACACTGCAAGATGCCGGTCGCGAGTTAAGATAGGATTAGCGACCGCCGGGCGATGTCCCGCTTGTGCCCGCCGACCGCCCAGAACATACTGCCAGCGGTCAACGGCGGGGTATCCGAGAGATGACCGAGACGCAGCGGCGGGTCGATTTCCTGTTCCTCAATCTGGGGCACTTCTTCGACCATTTCCTGATCCTGATCTACGCGACCGTGGCGATGGCGATTGCCGTCGACCGCCAGGTCGAGATCCCCGGCCTGGTCGTCGAATGGGACATGACCTACGCCGATTTGGTGCTGTTCTCGGTCGGCGGGTTCGTTGCCTTCGGGCTGTTCTCGCTGCCGGCCGGCTGGCTCGCCGACCGCTGGAGCCGGCCCGGCATGATCGCCGTGTTCTTCCTCGGCATGGGCGGCGCCGCGATGCTGACCGGCCTCGCGCAGTCGCCCTGGCAGCTGGCCGCGGGCATCCTCGCCGTCGGCACGCTGGGCGCGATCTACCATCCGGTCGGGCTGGCCATGGTGGTGCAGGGGCGCCACAGGACCGGCGTGCCCCTCGCCGTCAACGGCGTGTTCGGCAATCTCGGCGTCGCGGCGGCGCCGCTCTGCACCCTGCTGCTGATCGGCGATTTCGGCTGGCGCGCCGCCTTCGTCGTGCCCGGCGCGGCGGCGGTGCTGACCGGCATCGCCTACGTGATCTGGCTGCGCATCGGCCACGCCCACGACCGGCGCGAGCTCGAGGCCGGCCGCGCGCCGCGGGCCGAGCCGGCCCACGTGCCGGCACTGGCGCTCGACCGGGCGCTGCTGATCAAGGTCTTCGCCATCATCTTCTTCACCGCCGCCGTCGGCAGCTTCATCTTCCAGAGCACCACCTTCGCCCTGCCGAAGATCTTCGACGAGCGGCTGGCCGGCCTGGCGACCAGCGGCAAGGCCGTCGGCTGGTGGTCGTTCGCGGTGCTGGCCTCGGCCTCGCTGGCGCAGATCGTCGTCGGCTGGCTGGTCGACAACCATTCGGTCCGGGTCGTGTTCGCCGCGATCGCCGGCATCCAGGCGGCGCTGTTCTTCGCCATGCTGAATCTTGCCGGCGGCGCCGCGCTCATCGTCGCCATCGCCTTCATGCTGGTGGTGTTCGGCCAGGTGCCGATCAACGACGTGCTGATCGGCCGCATCGCCCACAGCGAATGGCGCAGCCGCGCCTATGCCCTGCGCTACGTGCTGTCCTTCGCGGTCATGGCGACGACCATCCCGACCATCGCCGCGGTGCACGCGAACTGGGGCTTCTCCGCCCTGTTCCTGATCATGGCCGTCGGCGCCAGCCTGATCTTTCTCGCCGTCATGCAGCTGCCCGGCACCCGCCTGCGCGCCGCCCCGGCGGCGGGGGAGTGAGAGCGGCTGCTGTTTTCGAATGAGTCGGAGGGAGAGGCGGACTCAAGGAAGGCAGAAGGTCATGTGCGTCTGCAGTAGGTGTACGCCCGTCGATGTCTTTGCCGCCATGTCGAACTCAGCCTGGGCTGGTTGAGCGACTTGTGAGGCGCGTATTCGAGCCAGCACAGGTTCGCCGGGATCACCCGGCTAGCGACAGCAAGACGACGATCACCATGAGTATGATCGCAGTCATTCCCAGATACGTGAACGCGGCCTTCCGTGTGATCCCGAAGAATGCGAGCACCGGAGCCCTGAAAAGATAGAGGATGAAAACCAGGGCCCCCAGCGCCCTGAACGCGAACTTGACGTAGGGCGAGACGGTCGCGCCGTATTGCAGCGCGACGGGAATATCGTGTGCCAAGGCGAGCGCCAGGATCTGAAGGCTCGTCGCGACGCCGTGCAGCAGCACGGCCATGGTCAGGATCCATCCCCATTTCTTGCCCTCCCAGACCTGGACCCCGGCAACGACATAAAGAGCGCTGAGCGCGAACATCTGCCCGAACAGCGAGAGCGCCGATATGCCGATCGCATGGAGGGCGTTCAAGAATCGCTCGAACGCAAGGATCTCGACGATGAACAGGCCGACCCCGCCGAACACAAGCAGCAGGGCGAGCACGGTGAGTCCGACCGGCCGGCGCACCTCGTCTGTCGGCGGCCGGTCCGCCGGATCGATGCTCAGAGGCCGGTCCGCCGGATCGATGCTCAGTCGTTGCGGGCCGACGGAAGAAACGCCTGCCGGCCCATTACCCGAGTCGTCAGCGGGTGGCACCGACTCCGGCATGCGGATCGTCGGCTCGATTCGCTCCTGTTTCTTGCCGGCCAAGGAGTGCCCTCCCACGCTCCCCGTTCACGCGAATTGTTATTGTCGTTGCCACCATGATAGGCGGATGCGGAGGCTTCCGAAACCGCGAATACCCGGGGCGGCCATAGGCGACGGGCGGCGGACCGGCCGGGAACGACCTCATCGTGAGGAGCCGGATGGCGTCGAGCAGGACGAGGTCGCGCTATCTCCGGCAGCGGAGTTCGGCCGACAAGGAGCTTGCTCTCCTATCCCAGCCCCGCTGCCATCACCTTGCTCATGCGGCGCGCGAAGTCGGCCGGGTCGGTGACCGGCTCGCCCTCGAGGATCCGCGCCTGGTCGAGCAGCAGATGCGCCGCGTCCTCGATCAGCGCCGCCTTGCCGTCCTCGCGCACGGCCGCGCCCAGCGCCTTGATCAGCGCGTGCTTCGGGTTGATCTCGAGGACGCGCGGCGCGGCGGTATCGAGCTGCCTGTGGGCGCGCAGGATGCGCTCGAGATGGATGTCCATGTCGCCGTCGCCGGCGACCAGGCACACCGCGCTGTCGGTCAGCCGGCCGGAGGTGCGCACGTCCTTCACCTGCTCGCCGAGCGCCAGCTTGATCGCCGCCACCAGCGGCGCCAGCTCGGCGTCGGACGTATCGTCGGCCTTGTCGCCCTCCTCGCCGCCCTTGATCTTGGAGAGGTCGGCGCCGCCCCGCGTCACCGACTTGAACGGCTTGCCCTCAAAGACGCCGACCATCGGCACCCAGAAATCGTCGACCGGGTCGGTCAGCAGCAACACCTCGACGCCCCTGGCGCGGAAGCCCTCGATCTGCGGGCTCTTGGCCAGCGCGGCGGCATCGTCGCCGCTGATGTAGTAGATCTCGTCCTGGCCCTCCTTCATGCGCCCGACATAGTCGTCGAGCGACACGAGGCCATCCGATGCAGTGGAACGGAACCGCGCGAGCTTGACCAGCCGGTCGCGCTCGCTCGCGCCCTCGTAGATGCCCTCCTTCAGCACGGCGCCGAAATTGCCCCAGAAGGCGGCGAAGGCATCGGCATCGTCCCTCGCCTTCTTCTCCAGGTCGTCGAGCACGCGCTTGACGATGGTCGCGCGGATCTTCGCGGTCACCGGGTTGTCCTGCAGCATCTCGCGGCTGACGTTGAGCGGCAGGTCCTCGGAATCGACGATGCCGCGCAGAAAGCGCAGCCACGCCGGCACCAGCCCGGTCTCGTGGTCGGTGATGAACACGCGCTTGACGTAGAGTTTGACGCGGCTCTCGCGCTCCGGCTGGAACAGGTCGAACGGCCGTGTCGACGGCACGAACAGCAACGCCCGGTAGTCGATCATGCCCTCGGCATGGAAGTGCAGGGTCGACCACGGCTCGTCCGCCATGTGCGCGACGTGGTGGTAGAACTCCTTGTACTGGTCTTCCGTGATCTCCGATTTCGGGCGGGTCCACAGGGCGGCGCCGGTGTTCGCCTGCTTCGCCTCGCCGCCGGCCTCGGCCAGCGTGATCGGGAACGGAATGTGGTCGGAGTAGCGCTTGACGATGCCCGACAGCCGGTCGGTGCCGAGGAAGCCGTCCTCGCCATCGTGCAGGTGGACGGTCACGGTGGTGCCGCGCCCGTCGCGCTCGGCCGGCGCGATGGTGAAGCTGCCCTTGCCGTCGGACGACCACAGCCAGGCCTTGTCGTCGCCGGCGCGCCGCGTTACCACCTCGACCCGGTCCGCCACCATGAAGCTGGAATAGAAGCCGACGCCGAACTGGCCGATCAGCGAGGTGTCCTTGCGGGCATCGCCGGTCAGGCTGTCGAGGAAGGCGGCGGTGCCGGATTTGGCGATGGTGCCGAGATTGGCGATCAGGTCGTCGCGGTTCATGCCGATGCCGTTGTCGGCGACCGAAATCGAGCGCGCCGCCTTATTCACGGTCACGGCGATCCGGTAATCGGCGTCGCCAGCCGCGAGATCCGGCTCGGTCAGCGCGGCGTGGCGCAGCCGGTCGCAGGCGTCGGAGGCGTTGGAGATCAGCTCGCGCAGGAAGATGTCCTTCTCGCTGTACAGCGAATGCGCGACGATATCCAGAAGGCGGCTCATCTCCGCCTGGAAGTTCATCGTTTCCGCCTTGCCGGCGGTCTTCCTGCCCTTCGCGGTCTTGCCCTTCGGCGTCTTGCCGCCCTTCGCGGACTTCTTCGGTTCGGTCTTTGCGTCGGCCATGGCTGATGCTCGCTCCGTCTAGGTCGCTATTTGAGGCGCTATATGTGAAACGGACCGGGCCGATGCAAGACCGCCTGAGTCTCGCCTTGAACGGCGAAATCATGCTATCGGTTGTGCAGCGATTCGCAGGTGAGGAAAGGAGCGGCGATGCACAAGGTCCCGTTGGCGGTGTCGTATCTGCTGGCCGCGGCGGCGCTGCTGTCCGGTCCGGCGGCGGCCCAGGACGCGATCGGCAAGGCGTTCGCGGAGGCACTGTTCAAGGAAGAGACGATCAGCGCGACCGTCCGTGAGCACCCGGACGTCTCCGGCCTCAGCAAGGCGGAGATGAATCGCGTGCTGCAGGCGCGGGACGTGGTCAACCTGTTCTTCCGGCGCCTTGCCGGCACCGACGCCGGGAGCTTGATAGAGCTGCTTGAGCAGCCACTGGCTGTGCAATACAAGGATCGCAGCGGGCTGCGCCGTGACCGGTTCGGGGCGGAGACCTATCTGAGTTTCGAAATCTTTGACTTCAGGATTTCCCGCGACGGCAACGAGGTCAAGTTCCGATATTTCCTGAGTGAAAACGACAGGGGCCGGGCCGTCGTGCGCCAGCGCGCGGTGACTCTGACGAATGCGGGCAGCCGCTGGCTGATCGCCGAATTCGACAATTTCGAATTCGATTAGTGGGTGCAGCGCAGCCGCGAGGGAACGGCGGGGTCCCGGGCCGGTGGAAGCTGGCCAGTCCGAACCGGGCATGACGCGAGATGCAGGACGAATATGCCGCGGCGCGTGAACGGCTTCTCGCCGAGATCGACCTTGAGGTGCGTGAGACCGCGCACTGGCTCGGCACCGACCGGCTCGACCCGGCCGTGCGGGCGGCGGTGGCCAGCGTACCGCGGCACGAATTCGTACCCGAATGGGAGCGACCCCATGCCTACGACAACCGGCCGCTGTCGATCGGACGTGGCCAGACCATCTCGCAACCCTATATCGTCGCCGCCATGACCCACTTGCTGCACCCGCAGCCGCAGATGCGGGTCCTCGAGATCGGCACCGGCTGCGGCTACCAGGCTGCGGTGCTGGCCTCGGTGGTGGCGGAGGTGTGGTCGGTCGAGCGCATCGCCGAACTGGCCGAGGCGGCGGCGGCGCGGCTGGCCCGGCTGGGATATGGCAACGTCCACGTGAAGAACGGCGACGGCAGCCGCGGCTGGCCGGAGTATGCGCCGTATGACGGCGTCCTGGTGACCGCGGCGGCACCGACCATGCCGCAGGCTCTGGTCGACCAGCTCGCCGCCGGCGGCCGCATGGTCGTCCCCATCGGCGTCGGACGCTTCGAGCAGACGCTGACCGTCGTCGCGAAGGACAAGACCGGCAAGACGCAGGTCGAGCCGGGTCTTCCCGTCGCCTTCGTGCCGCTGCTCGGCGGCGAGGGATAGGGATGTTGCGCGGCCCGCGCTCTGCTATAATACGTCGCGGGGGTGACAGGAGGTTGCGATGTTGAAGAAGACCGTCGCCGCGGTAGCGATCCTTGCGACCCTGGCGCTCGCCACGCCGGCCATGGCCGGCGGCTATGGCCACCGCCATCACCACGGCCACCACAAGTTTTATCGCCATGACGGCGCCGCGGTTTTCGCGGGCGGATTGCTGCTCGGCGCGCTGATCGGCCACCTGGCCACGCCGCGTCCGGTTTACGTGGCGCCGCCACCCGTGGTCTACGTGCCGCCGCCGCCCGTGGTCTACGTGCCGCCGCCACCGCCGCGCAATTGCCGCACGATTTATGGCACCGGTTACGTCAACGGCCATCTGGCGGAATACCAGGGGACCGGCTGCTACGACGTCTACGGCAATCTTTATGTCGTGCCCGGCAGCGAGCGGTTCCTGCGTTACCTGAACTAGCGCAATTCGAGATTGTTTGGATTTGCGCTTGCGCCAACGGCGCGACCTCATGCTTCGAGACGCGGCTGCGCCGCCCTTCAGCATGGAGACCTTTGCACGAGACGCCAAATCGTCATTGCGAGGAGGCCGAAGGCCGACGCGGCAATCCAGGATGCCGCGGAAACGAGCGCTTTTCTGGATCGCCGCGGCTGCTTCGCAGCCTCGCGATGACAGAATTCTGTTCCGTGCAAAGGTCTCCAACATGAGGACACGAACATCGAAGCTTCCCTGAGGAGGCTGCGAAGCAGTCGTCTCGATCGGTGAGGTCGCTCGATGCCAGATCCGATCAATCTTGGAATGTTAATGCCTGATCCCGGTATACCTGTTCAACTCAGGCTTTCGGCCAGCTTCTCTGCGTTGCGCACGCAGTCGGCGACCGATACGCCGTCGCGCCAGCTCGCGCGCAGGTGCAGCCCCGGCAGCGCTTCGAGCGCCGCATCGATGCCGGCGATGCGGTCGAGATGGCCGAGCGTGTACTGCGGGATCGCCGCCTTGTAGCGCGACAGAAGCACCGGCTCCGGCGAACCGGCGATGCCGAGCGGCGCCGCGAGGTCGGCCGCGATCAGCCCGGTCACCGCACCGTCGTCCAGCCCCACGGCCTCCGGATCGGTGGTGCCGCCGATGAAGGCGGTGATCAGCACCCGCCCGTCCGGCGCGCGGCCCGGAAACAGTGTGCTGGAGAACAGCCCGCCCAGAGTCCGCACGCCCTCGACGCGCGGCACGAGGAAGCCGAACCCGTCGAGCGGATGCGCCACCTGCTCGCGCCCGTAAGCGAGCCCGGCGGAGACGATCGGCGCATAGCGGATGGCGCGCAAGAGCGCCGCGGCCGACGGCGCCAGCGGCTCAATCAGCTGCGCCGCAGGCCCGGCCGGGACCGCGAGCAGGACGTGCCGGGCGGTGGCCTCGGCGGCACCTTCGGGCCCGACGTAGCGGACACGCCAGGCATCGTCGTCCCGCGCCAGCGAGCCGACCCGGCATCTCGTCTCCACCGCGCCGGCCGGCAGGGCCTTTGCGATCGCTGCCGGCAGCACCGCCATACCCTTGTCGAACGAGACCAGCCGCCCCGCCGGCATGCCCGCGCCCTTGCCGAGCTTGCGCAGCGCGATCGCGCCGCGGATCAGCGAGCCGTGGTCGCGTTCCAGCGCATAGATCCGCGCCACCGCCGCCCGCACTGACAGCTGCGCCGGATCGCCGGCATAGACGCCCGAGATGAAGGGGCCAACAGCGTAATCGAGGAATTCCCGCCCGAGCCGCCGGGTCACGAACTCGGCTACCGTCTCCTCGTCTTGCGCGCGCCCGATGAACGGCTCGGCCAGCAGCCGCAGCTTGGCCGGCCAGGAGAACAGCTTCGTCCCGATCGCGGACGGCGGCGACAGGGGCAATGGCAGCAGGCGGCCGCCGCGCATCACGAACCGCTTGCGCGCCGCCGGCGCGGCCTCCAGCATCCGCGCCGAAAGCTCCGTCTGTTCGACGATGCGGCCCAGCGCATCGTCCGGCGTGCCGGGCTTCTGCATCGTCGAGTTCGGGCCGCGCTCGATCAGGTAGCCGTCGACCGTCGCCGTCTCGATGACGCCGCCGACCCGGTCACCGGCCTCGAGCACGCGCACGCCGAACCCCTTGCGCTGCAGGAACCAGGCCGCGGACAGGCCGGAGATGCCGGCCCCGACGATCACGATGCTGTCCTGTGGCAAGCGGCGTCCCCTTTGCGGTGCGTGCGATGGCTGTCGGGCCGGGAACGGCCCGTTGTCGGGCGACCGCCCGTCCGCGATCCTGCCCAATCGGCCGGTCCGAGGCAATATCCCGCTCGAGCACATGCGGGCCCCGCACGTCGTCCGGCCATGAAACACTTGTCCTCATACGACTCAGCCAATACTGTTTTCGCAACGAACCCGGATCGGTCGGCGATCGGGACGGGACAAGAAACGATGAACAGGCGGGCGGCCGGCACTTGGGTCGAAGTGAATCCGGATTTCCGGCCGACGGTGTGGACGGGCCCGACATCGCGATCGAACCGGTCGCCGCGGCGCATGTCACGAGCCGCCGCGCGCGACAGACGTTGCCAAGTGCAGCGGAAGGAGGATCATGACTCGCATTCCGACTACGATTGCCGTTGCCGCCGCGGCGGTTCTGCTCGCCGGGCCGGCGTGGGCACTGGACATCCGCAACGGCGACAGCCGTGACTACGAGGTGACGATCGTCACCGGGGACGAGGAGAACGCCTACACCTTCACGCTGCCCGCGGGCAGCGAGGAATCCGCGGTCTGCAAGGGCTGCCGGATCTGGGTCGAAGGGGTCGGGGTGCTCGACGGCGTGGACGTCGAGAAGGTCGAGATCGTCGGCGGCAAGTTCAGGATGTAGAACCGGGCGGCGCGGCGGTCCGCGGCACCGTGGACTCGCCGGCCACGCCGAGCCACGTCAGCGCCTCCTTGCTCGCCCTGAAGGGGAACTGCCGGATCTCGGCGCTGACGAAGTGGGCGGCGATCTTCGGCGCGAACTGCAGGATCGCGGAATCGCTGACCACGGCGACGCGGCGGATCTTGCGGTGATGCGCGCGCACGAATTTCAGGTGGCTCATCACTGCCCACAGATCCTCCCAGCCGGGGAAGCGCCGCGCGTGGACCATCAGCCCGTTCAGCTTGCCGTGCGCCTCGATATGGGCGTCGACGTCTGCCGCGATATGCGTGAAGTCGTCAGCCGACAGCGGCCCTTCGGGGCGGACGATGAGGATGCCCTCTTCCTTGCGTAGTTCGTGCTTCAGCATGGCTCGCTTCCGTTGTCTGGCGGCGGTGGTTTCCGCTGCTCCCGCCGCCTCTATTCCGCCGGGCCGATCATCCGCTCCGGCCGCACCCAGTCGTCGAACTGCTGCTCCGTCACAAGGCCGAGGGAGAGTGCGGCCGCCTTGAGCGTCGTGCCCTCCGCGTGGGCCTTCCTTGCGATCTTCGCCGCCGCATCATAGCCGATATGCGGGGCGAGCGAAGTCACCAGCATCAGGGAGCGCGCGACCAGCTCGGCGATCCGCGTCCGGTCCGCCGCGATGCCGGCAACGCAGCGTTCTGCGAAGCTCTGCGATGCGTCACCCAGCAAGCGGATCGACTGCAGCAGAGCATGGATCATCACCGGCTTGAAGACGTTGAGCTCGAAATGGCCGCTCGCGCCGGCCACGGTGATCGCCGCGTGGTTGCCGATGACCTGGGCGCAGACCTGCGTCATCGCCTCGGCCTGGGTCGGGTTGACCTTGCCCGGCATGATCGACGAGCCGGGCTCGTTCTCCGGCAGGATCAGCTCGCCGAGACCGCTGCGCGGGCCGGAGGCGAGGAAGCGGATGTCGTTGGCGATCTTCATCAGCGCCGCCGCCAGCACGTTGAGCGCGCCGGACGCCGCGACGACCGCGTCGTGCGCCGCCAGCGCCGCGAACTTGTTCGGCGCGGTAACGAACGGCAGGCCGGTAATCTCCGCCACCTTCTCGGCGAACAGTTCGGCGAAGCCGGCCCTCGCATTCAGCCCGGTGCCGACGGCGGTGCCGCCCTGCGCAAGATCGTACAGGCGCGGCAGCGCGCCCTCGATGCCGGCGATGCCGTGCTCGACCTGTGCCGCGTAGCCGGAGAATTCCTGGCCCAGGGTCAGCGGCGTCGCGTCCTGTATGTGGGTGCGGCCGATCTTGACGATGTCCTTGAACTCCGCCGCCTTGTCGGCCAGTGACCTGTGCAGCCGGGACAGTGCCGGCAGCAACCGTCCCGTGATCTCCTGCGCCGCGGCGATGTGCATCGCGGTCGGGAAGGTGTCGTTGGACGACTGGCCGCGGTTGACGTGGTCGTTCGGGTGCACCGGGTCCTTGGTGCCGAGCGTGCCGCCGAGCAGCTCGATGGCGCGGTTGG
>JABAOD010011501.1_pt1 | contig 12511 bp, 13 predicted proteins | sample 7062151 | NCBI WGS metagenome assembly JABAOD01 (sample SAMN14538626, study PRJNA623070) | marine sediment metagenome | biome: marine biome [ENVO:00000428]; feature: marine pelagic biome [ENVO:01000023]; material: deep marine sediment [ENVO:00002113] | place: India: Gulf of Khambhat ...
CGAGCCGATCGCCAAATACGGAGCAGAAACGCACATTCAGCCGAGTGCGCGGGATCGGCATCTCCAGGATCGGTTCGACGCTCCCAATGTTGAGTTCGAGTGTGTTTCCTTACCCGTACCTGCGCTGTCGACGACATGTCGGGTGTTCGAGAGAGCCCTCCTCAGACCACTCGACCGCCCATAACCGGCATTATGCGCTAGCTGCTGGCGGCTGTTCAGGGCCGTCTTGGAGGTGTCGAATCAATAGATGCGGGCACGCAACTCTCATTCCGAGTTGCAGCGTGGTCCTATCGCCGACAAAGGTTTGAGTTAGAGCGCTTTGGTAGGCAATAGGACAAGAGCCGAAAACGGCATCCTGACCACGGGCGATGCAGGGTTTGAGAATTCTGAGTGGGCCCGGCAGGACTCGAACCTGCGACCAAGGGATTATGAGTCCCCTGCTCTAACCAACTGAGCTACGGGCCCGCTGCGAAAGCTCAGTCTAGAAACGACCACCCAATGGTCAGAGCAGCCCTGCTCTTCGAAGCAGACCCGAGACAGCGCTCCACCAACAACCTCACCCAGGCGTTCCGTTCGCTCGGCTCCACCTCGCCAACCGAGCTACGGGCCCGCTGCGCGACTTCAGTGTAGAAACGACTACCCATCGAAGAGAGCAGCCCTCGCCACGGCAGCCGGCTGCTCTACGACCCCGCCAGGATCGCCTCGAGCCGATCGCGCGGTAGTTCAGGCTCGGACGGATGCGGCGGGTGGGCGGCCGCCAGCTCCTCGATGCGGGCCACCATCGCTTCGTCGGCGGCGAGTTCGCTCGGAAGCCGAAAACAGCCGAGGTACTCCATCATCCAGCGGAACACGGATGGATCGTGCTGCATCGCCGCGAACGCCTCGGCGAAAAGCACACCATGGCCGGTCGGTGGCGGCGGCGGCTCGCCTGCGGCCGCCGCGATCAGTACGGCCACCATCCTCCGGTCGCCTGCGAGCGTCGCCGCATGCCAAGGCTCGACTTCCCGCATCGTCGCCTCATGCCATCCGAGTGATTGCGCCAGTGGATCCCCGTGGTGTTCATCGATCGCCTCGACAGAGCGCAGCGCATGGAGGAGCCCGAACGACAACCCCCTCCCCTGCGAGGGATTGGTGCACGCCCAGGAGTCGCCGACCGGCACGACACCCGTGGCGATGGGATCTCCATCGACCACGTAGTCACGCTGCCGATCGAGCACCCCGGACATCACCTCGACCGGCGTCAGGGGCTCGCCTCCAACCCACGGGGCAATGCTCGGGATCGATGCCAGCACCTTCCCGAACACAGCTTCGTCGCGGACGGCCCGCAGCGCCCTGTCCGAGGTGGCCGTGTAGATCGTCATCGCCCACGTGTCGTTGTCACCCGGGATGATGAGGATTCCGATGGAGCCGACGATGCGCAGGTCGGGCAGCGCAGGCTGCGGCATCTCTCCCCGATAGTGCCTGCCGTAGTAGGTGAATCGGCTGTCCTCCGACGTCACCGCCGGTGTGCCGCCACCGACGGCGGCGATCAGCTCCGGCACCCGCGACCTCCTGCCGCCGGCATCGATGATCATGTCGAAACGCTCCTCGACGCCGTCTGCGATCAGACCAACGACGTGGACGGCACCGTTGCTGGCCCCTTCGGCAGGCACGAGCGAGTCGACGGATACTCCCCTCCGTATCTGGACTCCCGAATGACGAGCAGCCACCGCTCCGAACGCGTACTCGTAGACGGGCCGCCTGGCGGCGACACTGGTGAAGCGCTCCAGATCGTCACGAGGCAGCACCTCGGGCGGCACGAAGTCGTAGATCGTGAACGGAGTCCCCCCGGCGCCGAACATCTCGTCGAGCACCTCCGGCAGATGCTCGCGCAAGATGGACGCACCTCTGGCGAGGAGGGTGTGGGCCATGCGGAACTGGGGCACCGAGTTGCGCTCCCACGACGACCACGCCTCCTGCGGCGAGGCCGGCACCGGGGCGGGGTCGCGCTCGAACACGACCGCATCCCATCCGCGTTCGGCAGCCAGCATCGCGGTCGCGAGACCCAGCGGTCCTCCGCCGATGACTCCCATGCGTGGCACGTGCGCCTCCTCTCGGCGGCGACCCTACCCGGAGGTCAGTCCAGCGACAGGACGATCGTCTGCGCTCCCGCCGACGAGCGCACGGCATCGACCTCCTGCAGCAGTTCCGGGGGCATCTCCCACGCCGGGCGGAACTCGAGTAGCTGCACATCATCGAAGCCGACCACCCCACGCCCCGGCGGCACCTGCAGATACAGGAATGCTGCATTGGCGGCGCGGTCGCCATCGGGTGCGAATGTCTCGGCGGGCAGCTTCACCTCGGCCTCGTGCCACTTGCCATCCGACGGAACGTCGACGGGAACCACGACTTCCCGGACGACGTCGTTCACTGGGTCGCGGACGGGATCGTGGTCGTCGAAGTGGTAGACCACCAGTCGCACCTCGGGGTCGACATCCGTCGTTCGCCGCATCTGGAGCCGCACCGTGTAGAAGGTCTGGTCGGCGATCGGGTGGCCCTCCGCGTCGAAGAACCCGACGTCACGGCGAGTCACCCGAGCGACCGGTCGGGCGAGCACGTCGCTGGTGTTGCCCGGGCGAGTCGACAGCTCGAGGGCGTGACCCGACCCGTGGGGAATGAGCCGGCCCGAGTCGCGCCACGTCCACGTCGATCCGCCGGCGACCACCCCGTCGGCGAAGTGGTCGTCGAAGCTCCCCCGGCGCAGGATGTCCCGGCCGACCCAGATGTCTTCGAGGTTCGTCGTCGGGCGAACCAGACGGGTGGTGTCGATCCGCGCACTCCCGACCGCCGGTACGTCGACGGTCAGTGCGCTGATCGACGTCGTCGGGTGTCCCAGATAGCCGGCGTTCCCCACCATGGTGAGCCGTACCGGAGAGCGTCCGGCCGTATCGCCGAGCACGTTGGCCACCGAGCCGTCGTCCTGGCGCAGCGCCGTGGCAGGGACGGCCGACCGGGCATCGATCGTGCGCAGGATCGAACTCGCCGTGGCGTCGGCGGCGGGCACGGGTCGGTAGTTCTCGAGCGAAACGGGGACCAGCTTCGCCTCGATCAGCCGGACCCCCTCATACACGAGACGCACCATCACGCTGTCGTACGTCGCCAGGAAATCCTGGTCGAAGACCAGGTTGCCGAGGCTGTAGGCGATGAGCTTCCCGCGGTGCCACTCGAAGCCCTGCAACACGTGTGGGTGGTGTCCGATGACGACGTCGGCGCCGGCGTCGATGCTGCGTCGTGCCACGTGTTGCAGCCATCCGGACCCGGTCTCGGAGAACTGGAAGCCGCCGTGGAGCTGCACGACGACAAGGTCCGCGCCGCGGTCCCTCAGCCCGGCGATGTCGGCCTCGATGGTGTCGGTCCGGAACCACGCCGCCCCGCCGTGCCCTCGCCGCGCCACCCAGTCCTGGAGCTCGGGGAAGACGTCTGACAGCGCCGCCCACAGCGCACGCTGCTGCCGCGCGCTCAGCTTCGGCGCAGTGTCCCGCCACGCCTGCCAGGCGTCGCCCGGCAGGAGCCGACCGCTGATGAGGACGTGACCGTCCGGGGTCGACCACGCAAACTCCTTGGCCTCCCACAGCCATGCGTCGGCCGTAGGGACCGCCGCGGGGCGCTGCTCGTCGCTCAGCGGGAGGTTGTCGTTGACGAAGTTGCCGTTGACGGTCGTATACGAGAGCACGCCGATCCTCTTCCGGTCGGCGTCCACGAGCACCGGCACCACCGCTTGCGCCGCATCGGCGCCCGCACCGGTGTGGGCCAGGCCCGCCGCCTCGACGTGGGCGACGGTGGACGCCACACCGAGCGCCTGCCAGTCGTTCACGTGATTGTTCCCGAGGGCGACCACGTCGACGCCCATCTCGTCGAGGGCACCGAGTGCCTCGGGCGGTGTCTGGAGCAGGAATCGTTTGTGCGGATAGGCGATGGCCTGCGGCAGATCACCCACCACGGTCTCGAGGTTCACCATCGACACATCGGCAGCGGCGAACAGCGGGGCCAGATCGCCGACGACGGCTCTGGCGTCGGCGTCGATCGAGCCGGACCGCAGCAAGGCCGTTCCGTCGCGTGTCGGCTCGAGGTAGCGCCGCCCCAGCATGACGTCGCCGCCGAAGTGCATTGCGATGCGACGGAGCCCCTCGTCGCCCTCTCGCCGGAAGAGACGCACGGCGAGGTGGGAGGCGTCTCGGGAGGCCACGACCGGCTCGGCGAGATGATCGTCGGCCGTCACCACGCCGGCGACCGGCTGGTTGGTGCTCAACACGATCCGGCCGTCACGGTCGGCGATGTGGCGGCCACTTCGTGTTTCGAACACCGCGCCGCCCAACGGATCACCCGAGTCGTCGACCACCTCGAGCGTCACCGTGAAGTCGTCCGGCGTCCAGCCCCCTTCCTCGGCACCCACTGGACTGCACGCGGCGATCAACAACAGCCACGGGAGGAATCTGAAACGGATTCGGGATCGCACTCCTGTGTGATCGGACTCGCGAGGCAGGCGCTCAAGCGAATCGGCCGGGCGGCTCCCGATAGTGACCGGGCGGCTCCCGATAGTGATAGGTGTAGAGGGTGGCGAAGCCGAGCGCCTCGTACATCGCGATCGCCGGTCGGTTCGCCTCCTCCACCTGGAGGAACGCCAGTGTCGCCCCCTGGCTGCGTGCCGCGACGAGCAGTGCCTGCACGACGGCGCTCCCCCACCCGCGTCGGCGGACGGCCGGCAACGTCACGACGTCGAACATGCCGACGAGAACACCGGCCAGCACTGCCCTGCCCGTCGCAACCGGAGCGGCCGATGCTGGTGCGAACCCGAAGAGCGATGCGGAATCGGGCTGTCCCAGCGCCAGTTCGGCGGCGGTGGCGGTGAGGCCCAGCTCCTGACGGATGCCGACGAACTCGACGGGCACGGCGTCCGAGCCGGTCACGACACGCGCGTCGCCGGGTCGGGCCTGCGTGAGGTCGGGCTTCGTCATGACGCGCGTCGGCGCGACGACGGACCACCCCTGCTCGTCGAGCATGCGGTCGACGATGGGGTCCGACACCGACAGCACCCGCACCCGGGGCGCTCGGCTGCGCGCCCGGTACCAACCGACGACGACGTCGACGGCATCCGACGAGACCGCGCCACGAACCGGAGTCGTCGCCGAGTTCGGTCGACTGTTCGGCAAGGCCGGATTGCTCCGCAGCCACCAGCCGTCGAGCTGCTGCTCGTCGGCGGTGAGCGCGGCCCGGGTCACCGCCTCGATCGCTTCGATCGTGTCGGCTGCGGCGTCGTCGCTCACACGCCGAGCGCCTCGAGCAACTCCGGCAGCCATCGAGTGGGACGACCGCCGGCGTCGGTCATCGCCGCCTCCATCAGCTGGGTGGCGATGACGTCGTCACCTCGGGTGATCTGCTGGTGCCACGACACCGTCGCCCGCTTCACCTCTGCGACCTCGGTGGTGACGGTCAACACGTCACCGGCGACGGCAGGCTTCGTGAACGACGTCGTGATCCGCACCACGACGATCTGACGGCCGAGCTTCTTCAGCCGGTCGAGCCCGTAGCCCACGCTCTCGAGCCACTCGATACGCGCCGTCTCGAAGTACTGGATGTACGCCGAGTGATTGACGTGGTCGTAGGGGTCGAGCTCGTAGAACCTGGGCTTGATCTGCGTAGCGTGCGCCATGTCGGGAAGTTACCCGAAGCCGTTCTGTCGCCACGCCTCGTAGATCACGATGGCTGCGGCGTTGGCGAGGTTGAGGCTGCGACCACCCGGTGCGATGGGGATGTGCAGGCGGTCGGTGACGCCCGGATGGTGCATGACCGTGTCCGGAAGCCCGACGGACTCCTTGCCGAACACGAGGACGTCCCCGGGCCGGAAGCGCACGTCGGTGTAGAGCCGCTCGGCGTGCTGGGAGAACGCATACATCGTGACTCCGCCGAAGAGCGCCACGACCGCATCGAAGTCGGGATGGATCTGGACGTCGGCGAACTCCTTGTAGTCGAGCCCGGCCCGCCGCATCCGGGCGTCGTCGAGGGTGAACCCCAGGGGCTCGACCAGATGGAGCCGGCAACCGGTGTTGACGGTCAGCCGCATCAGGTTTCCCGTGTTGGGCGGGATCTCGGGCTCGTGGAGGACGACGTCGAACATCGCCTCAGGCTAGGGAGATGAGTTCAGTCGGACGGGCTGGCCAGCTTCGACCAGGCATCGCCCGGCTCCGACTTGCCCGGGAGGGTCCCGAGCGCCTCGCGCCAGATGTCGACCTCGTCGAGGTCGAGACCACCGGGACGCCCGTACACGACGTGGACCGCACCGGCACCTTCGACGGTCCCGACCGTCTGGCCGGGTACACCGATGGCGAGGCTGGCGACGCCGGCGGCTGCGTAATCACCGCTCGAGACGAAGGATCCGAATTCGGCGTCGGTGGACGCCGACCAGAAGACGGCGAGGTTGTTCTGGTGGAGCACGTCGGCAGTCCACGTGTCGATGCCGGTTGCGGAGCCATTCACCGTGACGACGACGCCTGCGCCGGTGTTCACTCCGACCGCGGAGCCGGGAACGCCGATCGCCAGGTCGTCATAGCCGTCGGCATCGAAGTCGTCCGCCGTCAGTGAGGCTCCGAACCGCTCACCCGACGCCGCCACCCCGGTGATGCCGTCGGACTCACGGGAGATCTCCACGGACGTGGAGACGGTCACGAGGTAGTAGCCGCCGTTGCCGAGGAAGATCCGCACCGTGCCCGCGTCGGTACCGCCTGCCGTGTCGCCGGGCGCCGCCACCGCCAGGTCGGGCAGACCATCGCCGTTGAGATCGCCCGTCGTGACCGCTGCGCCGAATGCGCTGGTCGGGTTGTCCACCCAGCCCTTGGAAGGTGCCCACAGCCTGCGTCCCCGCCACTTGTCGAAGACGTTGTTTCCGCCGGGTACGATCATGACCTCTCCGGATCCGGGGTGGCCACCGTTGGTTTCTCCCGGGATGCCGACGACGAGATCGTCCTGTGCGTCACCATCGAAGTCGGCTACGGCGAGCGCGGCGCCGAAGCGATCATCGGCCTCGGGCGTGCCGGGCAGACCGTGGATGCCGTCGACGAGCAGACTCGAGGTGCCGTCGATCCCCGCCGCGGACCCGAGGAGCACCACGACGATGCCCGCCGCGGCATGCCCGTCCCGGGTGGCATCCGGGGCACCGACGGCCAGGTCGTCATAGCCGTCGCCATCGAAGTCCCCGGCCGCAAGCACGGCACCGAAGCCGGAGCCGGCGTTGGGAACGCCCTTGACGCCCGGCGAACCGAGGTCGAAGAGGTTGCCGCCGTATGCCTGGAGCCCACCCGGCGTGCCGTACAGGATCGTCACGGCGCCGGCGTCGGCCTTGGCGTTGCGGTCGCGTCCCGGCGCACCGATGGCCAGATCGTCGTAACCGTCGCCGTCGAAGTCGCCACACGTGCGCGCCTCGCCGAAGCGAGCACCTGCCTGCAGGCCGCCGGTGACGCCTTGCGAGTTGTAGTGCCAGTTCTGGGCGCCGTTGGTGACGAGACCGGACCCCGAGCCGTAGATGACGGTCACCGCTCCGGAGTCGGTACGGACGCCGCCGATTCCGAGATCTTCACCGGGTGAGCCGATGGCGAGATCGTGGTACCCGTCGCCGTCGTAGTCACACCCGCGCGCCGCCACCGGCACTGCCGGCGCACTCAGAACCGGCGCCGCGTTGAGCGACTCGTAGGGGTTGACGACGGTTCCGTCAGGCATGTGGAGCTCGTAGTGGAGGTGGGGAGCGGTGCTCTCGGCGTTGCCCGAATCGCCGACCCAGCCGATGAGCTGTCCGGCATACACGGGTGCACCCGGGTAGATGTCCTCGGCGAAGCCCCAGCCCTGGCCGTCGTCGGTACCGGGCGTGTCGTTGTTCATGTGGATGAAGTACGACTCCCACCCGTCGGCATGGTCGAGCGACATCGCACAGCACTTGCCGCCTTGCTCGGCGTGCATCCAGCCGACGGTGCCGTCGGCGACGGCGACGATGGGGGTCATCTTGTCGGCCATCAGGTCGATGCCCTCGTGGGTTCGGCTGCACCCCGAACGACAGGCTCCGAACGTATCCGTGTAGTACACGTCGCCGATGACGGGGAAGATCATGTCGTAGAGGACGTCGAGGGCGGGCTCGGGCGAAACGAGACCGGCTCCGCTGAGATGCTCGTGATCGTGGACATCGTCGACCGTGTTGACGACGGTGTCGACGATGTCGGGTGCCGGCGAGGCTCCGGCCGCAGGAAGCACGGCCAGCACGATGACTGCGGTTGCCGGCACCATCACCGCAGCTGCTCTCGAACGAATCCGCAAATTCCCCGCTCCTCGATCCGCGCCGCTCGCCGGCGCGACCGCTTCGATTACCCCTACCCCAACAAATCGACCACGGAGCGTGGTTTCTTGAGCCTCTGCTTGGTCGGAGACTGTACCCGCGGTGCGCCATCGAACGGAAACGGACGCACGGGTCAGAGCGATGCGTCAGAGCAGCTCGAGCGGGTCCTTGTGTTCGTAGCCCTGGTCACGGGCAACGTGCGGCTCGGTCACGGTGCCCTTGTAGACGTTGAGGCCGTTGCGGAGATGCTCGTTGCGCAGCATCGCCGCCTCGGCACCGTGCTCGACGAGCTCGATGACATACGGCAGCGTCGAGTTGTTGAGGGCATACGTGGATGTCTTCGGCACCGCACCGGGCATGTTGGCCACGGCGTAATGGACGACGTCGTCGACCACGTAGACCGGATCACGATGTGTGGTCGGGTGAGAGGTCTCGAACGCCCCACCTTGATCGATGGCGACGTCGACGAGCACCGATCCCGGCCGCATCTCCGCCACCATCTCGGCGGTGACCAGCTTGGGCGCACGTGCCCCGGGTACGAGGACCGCACCGATCACGACATCGGCGTCGAGGACGAATTCCTCCAACGCGGCGGCCGTCGAGTAGATCGTCCGGATCTGCGCACCGAAGCGCTTGTCGAGACGCTCGAGCACCTCCACGCTGCGATCGAGGACCGTGACGTCGGCGCCCATGCCCACCGCGATCTGGGTCGCGTTCTCCCCCACGACGCCGCCTCCGATGACGACGACCCTGGCAGGCGCCACACCGGGAACACCACCCATCAGCATGCCCGCTCCACCGTGTGTGCTCTCGAGCGACCACGCCGCAGCCTGGACGGACAATCGGCCGGCGACCTTGGACATGGGCGAGAGGAGTGGCAGACCACCGCTCGGCGACGTCACCGTCTCGTAGGCGATGGCGATGCAGCCGCTCTCGACGAGGTCGGCGGTCTGCTCGGGGTCGGGTGCGAGGTGCAGGTAGGTGAACAGCACCTGACCAGGTCGGAGCATCTGCCGCTCGGCCGGTTGCGGCTCCTTCACCTTGACGATGCAATCGGCCCGCTCGAAGACCTCGGAGGCGGTGTCGAGGATCTTGGCCCCCGATGCCTCGTACGCAGCGTCCGTGGCGCCGGCACCCAGCCCTGCGCCGGCCTGGACCATGACGGTGTGGCCTCGCCCCGTCAGCTCGCGCACGGACGTCGGTGTCAGACCGACCCTGCGCTCGGAATCCTTCACCTCCGTGGGCACACCGACGATCACGAGTTCGCCTCCAGGTTCTGTTGCTGGTTCGAATCGTATCGGCGCACTCGCGACCGGTGCTTGCGGATTTCGTTCGAGAGACACCTTCCATCGCACGATCATGCAACAATCAGGCCGAACGGCGAAAGGATCGTGCAGTGATCAGCCTCGATGCAACCGACAGGGAACTTCTCGCCCTCCTCCAGGAAAACGGCAGGATGACGAATGCCGACCTGGCGCTGGCCGTTCATCTGTCCCCATCCGCCGTTCTCCGCCGGGTGCGGCGGCTCGAGGAGGCGGGCGTCATCGCCAAGTACGTGATGCTGGTCGACCCGACGGCGATCGGCCGACCGACCTCGGTGTTCGTCGAGATGACGCTCTCCAGTCAGCACGAGGACGTGCTCGATGCGTTCGAAGCACAGATCGTCCAGATTCCCGAGGTCATGAGCTGCCATCTCATGGCAGGTACGGCCGACTATCTGGTTCACGTCGTCTGCGCCGACGTCGCCGACTACGAGCGCATCCACCGGTCACATCTCGCCCAGTTGCCGGGGCTCGCCCAGCTCCACTCGAGCTTCGCCATCCGCACGGTCACAGAACGGACCGCGTACTCGATCGACTGAAAGCCGGCCCCGGAGGCGTGTCCGCCTCGACGCCTCGGCGGGGCGTGCGACGACCGATCGTGCGGCCGACGATCGCTGGTAGCTTCTCTGTCGTGAACGATCTCTCCAGAGCTCACGATGCACTTCGCGACGCCCGCGTGGCGCTCGACGAACTCGAGGCCGGATGCTGTGTCCCCGGTCGCTCGCCTCGTATGGCCCGGCTACGGGCGACTCTCGACGAGGCCGAGGGACACCTGGGGTCGGCACGCGACGGAGACGGGTCGTCCGTCATCGCCACACTCGAGGACGCCGGCGCTCAGATCGGGAGCCTCCAGGTCACGTGTTGTGCGCCGAGCCGGTTGCCGCTCTACGCGAGGATGCTCGAAGATCTGACGTCGGCGCAGCGCACCGTGACGAGCCGTCTCGAACTCGACCATGGCGGGACGTCGACTGCTGGCGATACGTCGGCTGCTAGCGCGACGTGAGGACTCGAAGCAACGCACCGATCTCTAGGTGCTCTTCGAGGGGATGCCGGAGGGGCAGATCGCTGTAGACCTCGTACCGGTTGCGCCGCCCGACCTTCACGTGCGAGAGATACCCGGCGTCTTCGAGTTCGGCGACGATTCGCTGGGCGGCACGCTCGGTGATGCCGACCTTGGCTGCGATGTCCCGGATGCGAACGTTCGGATCCTCGGCGATGCACAGCAAGGTGTGGGCATGATTCGTCAGAAAGGTCCAGCTCGGCGAAGGCATGCGCGTCATTATACGTTCCTTTTTACGTGATTTCCAATACCTGATCTGAACTGTTTCCAAAGGTCTCGGCGACCCTGCGCTGCATCGTCATGATCCCGGCGACGACGTCGTCGAGCGACTGACGCGACAGGACGTGCACATACAGCACGTCGTCGTGCACCTCCATCGCCACGGTGCCCGGAGTGAAGGAGATCGCCGTCATCACCAACGCCAGCTCGTTGCGTGTGGCCACGGTCACGGGGATCTCGAGGATCGCAGGACGCAACTCACGCACCGGCCGCAACAGCATCATGGCGACATCCCAGGTCGCCACCACCAACTGCCCGATGAAGTAGGCGACGAATCGGGCGAAGGCGAGGGGCCGCAACAGCGAGCGTGGCCACCGTGGCGCGAGACGCCGGAGGACGAGTGCCACCACGCCGGCAACGACGATTCCACCGACGACGACGTTGGCCCGCAGCGAGCCGAACACCGCAAGCCACACGACGAAGAGCCAGGCGGCGAGCGCCCACCCGGTCCCCCCGACCCGGAGGGCGGACGTCGACTCGGTCCTCGGCAGCTCGACATCGAGTTCACGGGTGGTGGCTGCCCGCGGCGTCTCCGGATCTCGATATGCGGCACGGGCCAGCAGGCTCATGCCGAGCGGCCCAGACAAGAACAGCAACGCCGAGACGAGCAGGAGGATCAGTACCCCTCGCGGCGCCCCAGCCTCGAGCGCCGCGGCCGCAGTGGTGCCGATCACTCCAACCGTGGCGGACTTGGTGGCGGCGTGCATCCGGGTGAACACGTCGGGGAATCGGACCAGACCGAGGCCGCCGAGTGCGACCAGGGCGGCACCGGCGACGAGAACGGTTCCTGCAACCACGTCGACGATCATCTGTCGATCTCCGCTTCGATGTACCTCGCCACCACGACCGTGCCGAGGAAGGCGGTCAGGACGGCCACGACGAGCACGGGGACGTAGGTCACATCGCCGGTGGCGACGACGAACACCCCTGCCCCTCCGACGCCGATGAACAGCAACGTGTCGAGCGCGACCATGCGGTCGGCGACCGACGGACCGCGCACGATGCGCACCACGGCGCCGACAGCACCGACACCGAGGAGGACTGCGGCGAGTGCGATGGCGACACTCATCGACCCGCCCCCAGCACCAGCGACCGATAGGCCTCCACATCGAGCAGCCCCTCGGCTGCCCGCTCGGCATAGACGTAGATCGGCTCTCCGAGCACGGCAACGAGGACACCCGCGCCAACCAATGCTGCGGTGGCCCCGGTCATGGCTCGCATCGGCCGTGCATCACGCTCGGGTTGCGAGGGTGTGCCCCAGAACACGCCGGACCAGATCTTCGTCATCGAGAACAGCGTCAGCACGCTGGCGAAGAGCGACACGCCGACGACGATCCAGCGTTGCGCGTCGAATCCGGCCTGGACGAGCGCCAGCTTGCCGATGAAGCCGGAGAAGGGGGGAAACCCGGCGAGGCTCAGCGCCGAGAGCAGAAACAAGACGCCGAGCACAGGCCGTCTGCGGGCGACCCCGTCGACCGCGTCGATCGCCGCCGA
>JABAOD010024684.1_pt2 | contig 12511 bp, 10 predicted proteins | sample 7062151 | NCBI WGS metagenome assembly JABAOD01 (sample SAMN14538626, study PRJNA623070) | marine sediment metagenome | biome: marine biome [ENVO:00000428]; feature: marine pelagic biome [ENVO:01000023]; material: deep marine sediment [ENVO:00002113] | place: India: Gulf of Khambhat ...
ACGTCCGCATCGGTCATGATGACGATCTTGTGGTAGCGCAGCTTCGAGATGTCGAACTCGTCCCGGCCGATGCCGGTGCCAAGCGCCATCACTAGGTTGCCAATTTCCTGGCTGCCCAGCATGCGATCAAACCGCGCGCGCTCCACGTTCAGGATCTTACCACGCAGGGGCAGGATCGCTTGGTTACGACGGTCACGGCCCGTCTGGGCAGAGCCCCCGGCGCTGTCACCCTCCACCAGGAACAGTTCGGTTTTAGAGGCGTCCTTCTCGGAACAATCCTTCAGCTTACCCGCAAGGAAGTTCACATCCGTCGCGGTCTTGCGGCGGGTCAGCTCGCGCGCTTTTCGAGCAGCTTCGCGAGCCAGCGCGGCCTCGATAATCTTGCCGACGATTTGCTTGGCCTCGTTGGGGTGTTCCTCGAACCACTCGCCCAGCTTTTCGTTCACAAGCCCTTCGACAGCGGGGCGCACCTCGGAGCTTACCAGCTTGTCCTTAGTCTGGGAGGAGAACTTGGGGTCCGGCACCTTGACCGACAGCACACAGGTCAGGCCTTCGCGCGCGTCATCGCCGGTAAAGCTGACCTTTTCCTTCTTCGCGATCCCGCTGGACTGGGCATAGCCGTTGATCGTCCGGGTCAGTGCGCCACGGAAGCCAGCAAGGTGGGTACCGCCATCGCGCTGAGGGATGTTGTTGGTGAAAGGCAAAACCGTTTCGTGGTAGCTGTCATTCCACCACATCGCGACCTCGACCCCGATGCCGTCTTTCTCGCCGGTCATGAAGATCGGGTCGGTCATGACAGAGGTCTTAGAGCGGTCGAGATATTTCACAAATTCCCGCACCCCACCTTCATAGAACAGCTCTGTCCGCAGCGGTTCCACCGGGCGTTCGTCTTCAAGGATGATCCGGACACCGGAATTCAGGAAGGCAAGTTCGCGCAGGCGATGCTCCAGCGTGGCGAAGCTGTATTCAAGGTTCGAGAATGTATCGGTCGAGGCCATAAACCGGACCTCGGTCCCTTTGCGGCCATTCGCATCGCCAACGACCTCTAGGTGCTTAGCGGTTTCACCATGCTCGAACCGCGCAGTGTGTTCCTTGCCATCGCGCCAGATACGCAGTTCCAACCAGTCGGACAGGGCGTTCACAACGGAAACACCCACACCGTGCAGACCACCAGAGACCTTGTACGAGTTGCTGTCGAACTTACCGCCAGCATGCAGCTGGGTCATGATGACCTCTGCCGCCGAGACGCCCTCTTCTGGGTGGATATCGACCGGAATACCCCGGCCGTTGTCCGATACCGAGACACTGGAATCGGCATGGATTTTTACGGTCACATGGTCCGCGTGACCGGCCAATGCCTCGTCGATGCCGTTGTCCACGACCTCGTACACCATATGGTGCAGGCCAGAGCCATCATCCGTGTCCCCGATATACATACCGGGGCGCTTGCGGACAGCCTCTAAGCCTTTGAGAACTTTGATGGAATCAGCGCCGTATTCTTCAGGGCTCTGCTCGGTATCGGCCATGCCGGTCCTTCCTTGATCTTTTGCCCATTTTATACGGGTTTCTTGGGGGGTTGTCACGCGAATGACACAAGATTTGGAGTCAGGTCAACGGAATGACAATGCCCACACCGATCAGCAGAATTCCGGCGGTTATGTTGGTCCGTCGCAGCGCTTTTGGAGAGGACAACAACCGCCGCGCGCGGTCGATAAAAATACCAAGGCAGAGGTTCCCAAAGAGAGGGATGATCGCCGACAGGAACGCGATCACGCCGATATCGGCCCATGTCAGCGCCGACAGGTCAAAGAACCCCGGCAGCATGCCCATGTAGAACAGGATCGCCTTGGGGTTCCCAAGGATCACGGCCAACCCGGCGATGAACCCGGCCCACATGCCGGGGCGAGTCAGGCGGCTGTCATTGGCGATGGACTTGTCGGCGTGGCGGATCAGCATCACCCCCATGAGCAGGAAAATCCCCGCCGCAACCCATTTGAGCGCAATCAGAAAACCGCCATAGACCGAGATGATCCAGCTGACCCCAAGGATCGCCAGAATTGACCACATGACGTCGCCGATCACCACGCCAAGCGCCAGCGGCCACGCCGCGTGGAACCCGCCCGACAGAGCGCGCGCCGTCAGCGCCACCCAGACCGGGCCCGGTGTCAGGAACAGGATCAATAGCGCCCCGGCGTATAGCGTCAGGTCCCACGGCCCAAGCGTCATTCAACCAACCCGCCATCTTCATCCATGTTCCAGAATGGGTTCCAGGCGTATTCCCAGACGTGCCCCTCGGGGTCGGCCCAAGATCCCGTGTAGCCGCCCCAGAAAATGTCATCTGGTCGTTTCAGCGCCGACGCGCCCGCTGCCAGCGCGGCCTCGTAAGCGGTGTCGACGTCGTCTTTCGAGGCGAAGTTAACCGACAGCGTGGTGCCGCCCGTTTGCAGCTGGTCGGGCGATTTGTTTAGGTCATGTGCCAGTTTCTCGGCGACATAGAGCCCGAATTTCTGCCCGCCCAAGTCGTAGAACACCACGTCTTCGGACTGAAATTCCTGCTCCCATCCCAGTTTCGCATAGAACGCCGACAATGACTGCAGGTCCTTTGCAGCGAGAGTGATCAGGGTGATGCGATTGGCCTTCATGACATGTCTCTTTCGGTGATCACACTGGTACCACCCTCTTCGGTGACCTCGTACGCCTGCGCACGGTCCTTTAATTCACTGAACAGCTCCTCTCCGGTGCCCGTCATCCAGGCCTGTGCCCCAAGGCGGCAGATTTCGTCATAAAGCGCCGCGCGTCGACCGGCGTCAAGATGTGCCGCGACCTCGTCCAACAACAGGATCGGCGGTGCGCCGAAATCCTGTGCAAGGGCTCGGGCGTTGGCAAGGATCAACGAGATCAGCAGGGCCTTCTGCTCGCCTGTCGAACACTGTTTCGCCTCGACTCCCTTGGCAAGATAGACAGCTCCAAGATCAGCCCGATGCGGTCCGACAAGCGTGCGTCCCGCAAACAAGTCTTGCCTCCGGCTTTCTGCAAAGGCGGTCGCCAAATCATCTTCGGTTTCAGGCAAAGGGGCGTCCGCACCCGACGACAGCGACAACCCCGCGGCCGGAAAGGCCCCGTCGTCCTGTTGCACCTCCGTCAGGCGCTGTACGGACAACATGCGGTTGCGGTGCAGTTCTGCCCCGCTCTTGGCCATCTGGGCTTCCAATGCGGCATACCACGCGGCCTCATGAACCTGATCCTTCAGCAAACGATTTCGCTCGCGCATCGCCTTTTCATAGGTCAGCGTGGCCTCGGCGTGACCGGGTTCAAAACTCAGCGCGATCCGATCGAGGAACCGCCGCCGCCCCTCGGCGCCCTCCAACCACAGCCGGTCCATTGACGGCACCAGCCACAACATGCGCGAAATGCGCCCAAGCGCCACCTGCGGGGCCGATTTGCCGTCAATCCGCGTTGTACGCGGTTGTCCGGCCTCAGCCCATGTTTCGATCTCGTGCACCTGATGCAGGCTGACCAGTTCCGCGGTGTTTTTCCAACCCAAAGCCTCGGGCTTGCGCGACAACTCTTCCGCAGTGGCTCGGCGCAGCCCGCGACCCGGTGAAAACAGAGACACGGCCTCCAGAATATTGGTCTTGCCGGCCCCGTTTGGTCCGAACAAGGCAATCGGTCGCCCGTCCAAGGACAGGCGCGCGGATTTGTGGGAACGGAAATGAGACAGGCTGAGCGCCCGAAGATAGAGGGCACTCATCCTAAGGGTCAGACACGCATCGGCATGACAACGTAAACCGCCGAGGGGTCGTTGCCTTCACGCATCAGGGTTGGGTCACCGGACGAGTTGAACATGAAGACGGCGTTTTCACGGTCCACCTGGCTGGCGATTTCCAGCAGGTATTTCGCGTTGAAGCCAATCTCCAGCCGCTCGTCACCATAGGCAACGGCAAGCTCTTCCTCGGCGGCACCGGCATCCGGTGCATTGACCGACAGGATCAGGCGGTCTTCGTCCAGCGCGAGTTTCACGGCGCGGGAGCGCTCCGAAGAAACGGTCGCCACGCGGTCAACCGCCTTGGCAAATTCTGCCGCGTCCAGCTCTAGCTTCTTGGTGTTACCCTGCGGGATAACGCGAGAGTAATCGGGGAAGGTGCCGTCGATGACTTTCGAGGTTAGCGTGATCTCCGGCGTCGCGAAACGCACCTTGGTTTCCGAGACCGATACCGCAATCGTCGCGTCGTCGTCATCCAGCAGTTTGCGCAGCTCGCCCACGGTTTTGCGTGGGACGATCACGCCCGGCATATCCGCCGCGCCATCGGGCAGGTCGGCATCAATGCGGGCCAGACGGTGCCCGTCGGTCGCCACACAGCGGAGCGCCTTGCCGCCATCGCTGTCGGCCACATGCATGTAGACGCCGTTCAGGTAGTACCGGGTTTCTTCGGTCGAAATCGCAAATTTCGACTTGTCGAACAGGCGGCGCAGAACCGGGGCCGGGGCGGCAAAGTTCGAGGTGTATTCCGAGGACGCCATCACCGGGAAGTCCTCTTTCGGCAGGGTCGCCAGCGAGAAGTTCGAGCGTCCTGCTTCGACGGTCAGGCGGCCAGCAGTACCATCGTCCGATAGTTGGACCAAGGCACCATCCGGCAGTTTCCGCACGATCTCGTGCAGGGTCACGGCCGACACTGTGGTCGCACCGGCGCGTTCGATCTGGGCTGGCACCTTGTCCACGACCTCGATGTCGAGATCGGTGGCCCGGAAGGTGACCGTATCGCCGTCCGCCTCGATCAGCACGTTCGCAAGAATCGGAATGGTGTTCCGACGTTCCACGACAGACTGTGCCTGTCCGACCGCCTTCAACAGCGTCCCGCGTTCGATACTGATTTTCATAACCACGCTCCCAATGATGCCGGGAGGAAAAACCTAACCGTTTTCCCCATCGGCTCAAGTGTTTTTTGTGACTGTCGGTTGGATTGCCCGGGGCGTCAAGGCCACCGGGCAGAAAGGCTTAGGCCTCGAGCATCCGGCGCAGCATTTCGAGGTCTTCTGCCACCTGATTGTCCACAGCGCGCAGCTCATCGATACGTTTGACTGCATGCATGACCGTGGTGTGGTCGCGTCCGCCGAAACGGCGACCGATCTCGGGCAGGCTGCGCGAGGTCAGTTGCTTCGACAGATACATAGCAATCTGGCGAGGACGCGCAATCGTGCGATGACGGCGCGGACCGATCATGTCGCTGAGGCGCATATTGTAATGCTCGGACACTTTGCGTTGGATTTCCTCGACCGTAACCTTGCGGTCCGAGGCACGCAGAATGTCGGCCAGACAATCGGTGGTCAGGTCCATCGTGATCTCTTTGCCCACCAGCGAGGCGAATGCGAACAGGCGTGTCAGCGCCCCTTCCAGAACCCGCACGTTGGTCGAAATACGGTGGGCGAGGAATTCCAGTACACCGGGTTGGATCACCAGACCCTTGTACTGTTCGCGGTAGCGATCCACCTTGTGCTGCAGAATGCCGAGACGCAGTTCATAGTCAGTTGGGTGCAGGTCGACGACAAGGCCCGACTGCAGGCGCGACTTGATGCGTTCTTCCAGATCCTTGATCTCGCCTGGCGCGCGGTCGGCAGAGATAATGATCTGCTTGTTCTGATCCACCAGCGCGTTGAACGTGTGGAAGAACTCTTCCTGCGTGCTGTCCTTGCCGGCGATGAACTGCACGTCGTCCACCATCAGAACGTCGACGGAGCGGAACAGCTCTTTGAAGCCCATCGTGTCGCGGTCGCGCAGGGCTTGCACGAAGCGGTACATGAATTGTTCAGCCGACAGGTAGACGACCTTCAGATGCGGAGATTTGGTCTGCAGCTCCCACGCAATGGCGTGCATCAGGTGGGTTTTACCTAGGCCAACACCGCCATACAGGAACAGCGGGTTGAACGAGACCGGCCCGCCCTCTGCCACGCGACGCGCAGCGGCATGTGCCAACTCGTTGGGCTTGCCGACCACGAAACTGTCGAAAGTAAAGCGAGAGTCGATGGGGGCGCCGGGAAGATCGGAATCGGGTTTGCGCAGGTCCGCCGGTGCCTGCCGGGTCTCTGTTTGAGTCGCGTCAGCAGCCGGAGCATCCTCTTTCTTCGGGGCCTCCATACCGTTGGCCACATCGAATTTCAGCCGCGCGACGGTTTCGCCGTTCTGGCTAAGATGGTGCTTGATCGCGTCGCCGAAGTTACGCGACACCCATTCGCCGAAGAAACTGGTCGGAACTTCAAAGTGGGCAATACCCTCTCGAAGCGCCACGAAGCGCATCGGTTTGATCCAAGTAACAAAATTGTTGTTGCCAATCGCCTTCTGAAGTTCGTTGCAAGTTTGCCCCCAACTGTCGTTCGTCATCATTGCCCGTTCCAAATACATTCTATCCCCAGACGCCAATACTTCTTCCAGCGCCCGCATCGAACAATCCACAAAGGAAAAGGGCTTTGCGGAAATTCCGCAAAGTGACGGGTTGCTCCCCGAAATCCGGCAACAGAAAACTCGGGTCTGCCCAGACCCAAAGTTGCGTTTGCCAGACGCATTATCATGGACATGCAAAAGGTCGGTCGCCGTACGGCTCGCCCTCTTTGTGATGACCGGTAGGATTAATTTCCCGACCTCGAGTCATCTGTCGAATCCGCATTTCCAAGCTGTTCCGTCATGCCGTTGCAGATCGGCAGAGCAGCCTAGCGAGCGGTCCGTTGCCATGTCCCCCCAAGACGATGTGAATCGCAGGACTGAAGCTAGCAACTGGTTGCAGCGCGGCGCAACTGAACTTCGTTCTTGACGAAAGGATTTCCGGAACGAATCCGAGTCGTTGCTTGCAAGGCGGGTTCGGGGGGGATTTTTTGCAACAGATGCGGGTAAATTTTGTCGACAGGAAAAAAGAAAGGGCGCCTGTTTCAGGCGCCCTTTCCAACCGATTCTACAGTCGTAGATTAGCCGAGTGCTTTGACCCGCGACGACAGGCGCGACATCTTACGCGCTGCGGTGTTCTTGTGCAGGATACCTTTGGTAACGCCACGCATCAGTTCCGGCTGGGCGGCACGCAGGGCAGCCTGAGCGGCGGCCGGATCGCCAGCGGCAATCGCTTCTTCAACTTTACGCAGGTAGGTGCGGATGCGCGAACGACGGGCTTGGTTTACAGAGGCACGGCGCTCGTTCTGACGGGCGCGTTTTTTTGCCTGGGGCGAATTTGCCATGGTCTGGACCTTCTCTCAGGTTTGTTTGTTTCACTAAGCACAATGCCAAACCCGTCCGGCGGTTCCTCAACCGGGGTGATTCTAGCCTAGGCGGGCTGCACGCGCATGTATTGGCGGGCCGTATAGCCAAGTTTTACAGGTGTTGTAAACAGGAAAACCGGCCCCAAAGGTGAACCGGTTCTCGATACTTGGCCAGCCGGGCTTACTTGTCGCGGAATTGCGGCTCGCGCTTTTCTGTGAAGGCGGCCATGCCTTCCTTCTGATCCTCAGAAGCAAACAGCGAGTGGAATAGGCGACGCTCGAACAGGATGCCTTCGCTCATCGTGGTTTCATAGCTGCGGTTCACAGCCTCTTTCGCGGCGGTGACGGCGATCATGGATTTCTCGGCGATCTTGGTCGCGGCGCCCATGGCCTCGTCCAGCAGCTTCTTGGCCGGGACAACGCGAGAGACCAAGCCACAGCTTTCGGCTTCTGCCGCGTCCATGAAGCGACCGGTCAAATGCATATCCATCGCCTTGGACTTGCCCACGAACCGGGTCAGGCGTTGAGTGCCGCCAATACCGGCGATCACTCCCAGATTGATCTCGGGCTGGCCGAATTTCGCATTGTCACCTGCGATGATGAAATCGCACATCATGGCCAGCTCGCACCCGCCACCAAGAGCGTATCCAGAAACCGCTGCGATGATCGGCTTGCGAGACCGGGTGATACGCTCTGCCTTCTCGCCAAACAGATCGTTCATATAGACATCAACGAAGCTTTGATCGCTCATTTCCTTGATGTCTGCGCCAGCGGCGAAAGCCTTTTCCGAGCCGGTCAGAACGATGCAGCGTACCTTGTCGTCGGCATTGGCCTCTTCGACGGCAGTTCCAAGCTCGTCGATCAACTGGCTGTTCAGCGCATTCAGCGCTTCGGGCCGGTTCAGCTTGATCAGAGTGACGTGATCCTGCGTATCGACGATAAGAGTTTTATAGGCCATGCGGCCCCCCGTTGGTGATTTCTGGTTTTGCTAGCCTTACCAGCCCCACTGGGCCTTTCAAGCTATGTTTGACAGTCAGGACAGTAAAAGCTGGAGCGGCCCGATTGTACGATGCGTCGGATTGACCCGGTGCATCCATCGCGTTGGCACGGCGCGCCTTCACGGCCATAGGCTTGAAAACTATGTTGAAAATAGCCCAGCTCGCCATCCGCCTGTCGATAGTCCTTCAGGCTGGACCCACCCGAGTCGATGGCCTCGGCGATCACGTCATTGATCTTGGCCGTTAACGTTTCCAGCCGAGAAACAGAAATCCGTCCTGCCTGTCTCTTCGGAGAGATTCCAGCCCGAAACAGGGCCTCGCAGACATAGATGTTGCCCAGCCCGGCGATGATTCCCTGATCTAGCAGCGCAGCTTTGATCAGGGTTTTTCGCCCATGAAGCCTTTCAGCCAAATAGTCGGAGTTGAAGGCATTGGTCAGTGGTTCCGGCCCAAGCACCGCCAATAGCTTGTGTTGGTCAGTGTCTTCGGTTCGCACTAGATCCATCGCTCCGAAACGACGTGCGTCGTTAAAGGTGATCCGCGCGCCGTTATCCATATCGAAGACGACATGATCATGTTTCTCGGGGGCGGGGTGATCGTGATGAAACAGACCAATCGGATCGCCAGAAACGGTCATCCGCCCGGACATCCCCAGATGGATGATCAGCGTTTCACCCGAATCCAGCTCTGCCAATATATACTTCGAGCGTCGCCCCAGCCGGTTCACCCGCGCACCCGTCAACCGTTCGGACATCCGATCAGGAAACGGCCAGCGCAGGTCGGGACGGTTCACCTGTGCGCGGGAGATCACCGCGCCCTCCATGCTGGGGGCAAGACCTCTGCGGACGGTTTCGACCTCTGGAAGTTCCGGCATTCGCGGTAAAGCTCCTTTTCGGGGGCATAGGGCGTCAATTTACGCCGGTAGGCGCAAACAACAAGCGCACATGCTCATCAGTTCGGCACGTTCGCCAAAATTCGCTGCGGCAATCAATGCGTTTGAGTCTGACGCCCACAGTCTATATCGAGAGAGCGGACAAGACGGGACGACACCCATGACCGGTGAGAAAGACGAAAGAACAACCCATTTCGGGTTCCAGACCGTGGCCGAGGATCAGAAGGCCGGGATGGTGCATGGGGTGTTCACCAATGTGGCCTCGAAATACGACATCATGAATGACGTGATGTCCGTCGGCATCCACCGCATCTGGAAAGACGCGATGATGGATTGGCTGGCCCCGCAATCGCACCAGAAGCTGCTGGATGTGGCCGGTGGCACGGGCGACATCTCGTTCCGGTTCCTCAAACGCGCGCCCGGTGCGCACGCCACTGTGCTGGACATGACAGAGTCGATGCTGATCGAAGGTCGCCAACGTGCCGAAGCTGGTGCCATGTCCGACAGCCTGGATTGGGTGGTCGGCGACGCGATGGCGCTGCCCTTCGAGGACAACACCTTCGACCGCTACACGATCTCTTTTGGCATTCGGAACGTGACCCGCGTCCAGGACGCGTTGAACGAGGCTTTCCGCGTGCTACGCCCTGGTGGTCGCCTGATGGTGCTGGAGTTCAGCCAGTTGCCGAACCCAGCGATGCAATGGGCCTATGACCGCTATTCCTTCAACGTGATCCCGGCGATGGGGCAGGCAATAGCGAATGACCGCGACAGCTATCAGTACCTTGTGGAATCGATCCGCAAGTTCCCCGATCAGGACACTTTCGCCCAAATGATCCGTTCAGCGGGGTTTGAACAGGTGAAATACCGCAACCTCTCGATGGGCATCGCCGCCCTGCATTCGGGATGGAAAATCTAAGATGCGTGGCCCTCACAACCTTCTGCGCCTGATCCGCATCGGCGCCACTTTCGAGCGCACCGGCGCCATGCGCACCGTTCTGGAAGCCATGGAAGCCCCGCGCCACCTGCGCATCGCCGCCCGCGTTCTGGGCTGGCCATTCGCGTGGCTTGGGCTGAAGGGCGACAAAAACATGCCGCCGGTCACGCGAGCACTGACCGCACTTGGCCCGGCATACATCAAATTCGGCCAAATCCTATCGACCCGTCCAGATGTTGTTGGGGTCGAACTGGCCGAACAACTCCGCGTTCTGCAAGACAAATTGCCTGCCTTTTCGATGGATCAGGCGAAGACCATGATCGAACAAGAGCTCGGCGCACCTGTCGATGCGCTGTTCTCGGATTTCTCGGAACCCGTCGCCGCCGCGTCGATTGCCCAGGTTCATAAAGCCCGCCTTCTGGACACTGGTGAAGAAGTCGCCGTCAAAGTTCTGCGCCCCGGCATCGAACGCGCCTTCCGCCGCGACATCGACGCCTTCTACTTCGCCGCTCGCACCATCGAATTCCTGTCCCCGTCCTCTCGTCGCCTGAAGCCAATGGACGTGGTCGCGCATTTCGACGGGGTCGTCTCCGGGGAATTGGACCTGCGGCTGGAAGCCGCTGGTGCAGGAGAATTCTATTCGACCACCGAGAAGGACGAGGGTTTCTCTGTCCCCGCCGTCAACTGGCCCCTGTCCAACCGTCGGGTGATGACCATGGGGTGGGTCGAAGGGATTTCCCTTGGCGACAACGCCGCCATTGACGCGGCAGGCCATGACCGCCGGGTGCTGGGCGAGCGCGTATTGCAGATGTTCCTGCAACATGCCCTGCGCGACGGCTATTTCCACGCCGACATGCATCAGGGCAACCTGAAGGTCGGCGCAAACGGCGACATCCTGTGCTACGACTTCGGCATCATGGGGCGGATCGACGAATACACCCGCCGGGTCTATGCCGAGATCCTGTTCGGCTTTATCCGCCGCGACTATCACCGCGTCGCCGAGGTGCATTTCGAAGCCGGCTATGTCCCCGCTGACCGCGACGTAGACGAATTCGCCCGCGCCCTGCGCGCGGTGGGCGAGCCGATTTTCGGGATGGATGCGGCGCATATCTCGATGGCGTCTTTGCTTTCCTATCTGTTCGAGGTGACCGAGCGGTTCGGCATGGAAACTCGGACAGAGCTGATCCTGCTGCAACGCACCATGGTCGTGGTCGAAGGGGTCGCGCGTTCTTTGGATCCGCATATCAATATCTGGCAGGTCGCCAAACCGATCGTGGAATCCTATGTCCGCGAAAATATCGGGCCGCGGGCCATGTTGCGTGATGCGGTCAAAACCATTCGGGTCATGGGTCGTTTTGGTCCAAAACTGCCCCATCTGGCCGAAGCCGCATTGATCGCTCAAACCAACCCCAAGCCAGAGGCGCGCATCCAAAACGGCACCACAACGGCATTATGGGCACTTGTCGTCCTGTTAACGGGCGCGTTGGGCTATGTGCTTGGCACACTCACCTAGACAGGTCTGCTCTGCGTTGACAGCTCGCGCAGGATAGCTCATCGAAGAATGGACGATTTGAGTACGAGGTTTATCAGATGAAGATTGCAATGATTGGCACCGGCTACGTGGGGCTGGTCTCGGGCGTCTGCTTTTCTGATTTCGGCCATGAGGTCATCTGCGTCGACAAAGACCCCCGAAAGCTAGAGATGCTGGAACGCGGTGAGGTTCCGATCTATGAGCCCGGGCTGGATGATCTGATGGCCAAGAACGTGGCAGCGGGTCGTCTGTCCTTCAGCGGAAATCTGGCGGAGGCGGTGGACGGCGCGGATGCCGTCTTTATCGCCGTTGGCACCCCGACGCGCCGGGGCGACGGCCATGCGGATCTGACCTATGTGATGGCTGCAGCCGAAGAAATCGCGCAAAGCCTGACCGGCTATGCCGTCATTGTCACCAAATCCACGGTGCCCGTCGGCACCAACCGCAAAGTCGAAGAGACCGTCCGCGCAGCCAACCCCAACGCCGATTTCGACGTCGCCTCGAACCCCGAGTTCCTGCGCGAGGGCTCGGCGATCGAGGACTTCATGCGGCCCGACCGCGTGGTCATCGGCGTCGAATCCGAACGTGCGGAAGAGGTCATGGGCGAGATTTACCGCCCGCTTTTCCTGCGGGAATTTCCAATCGTTTATACCGATCTGGAATCGGCCGAGATGATTAAATACGCGAACGCCTTTCTTGCGACCAAGATCACATTCATCAACGAGATCGCCGCGCTTTGCGAAAAAACCGGCGCTGATGTGAAGGCGGTCGCCAAGGGTATGGGTCTTGACGGCCGCATCGGAAATAAGTTCCTGCATGCCGGACCGGGCTATGGTGGATCGTGTTTTCCCAAGGATACCAGTGCCTTGGCACGTATCGGTCAGGACTACGCCAGCCCAATGAAAATCACCGAAGCT
>JABAOD010017748.1_pt3 | contig 12509 bp, 14 predicted proteins | sample 7062151 | NCBI WGS metagenome assembly JABAOD01 (sample SAMN14538626, study PRJNA623070) | marine sediment metagenome | biome: marine biome [ENVO:00000428]; feature: marine pelagic biome [ENVO:01000023]; material: deep marine sediment [ENVO:00002113] | place: India: Gulf of Khambhat ...
ATCGACGTTGATGTAGGGGTCGAGCTTCTGTGTGACGACGCGAAGCCCTCGCGCCTTGAGGAGTCGTCCCAGGGATGCGGCGGTGATGCCCTTGCCAAGGCTCGATGTGACGCCGCCGGTCACGAAGACGTACTTCGTCAAGCTCTTCTCCACCTAGGAAGCGTGGATGATACCACCGGTGCCCATCGCTCCAATCACCCCTCGGCGAGCGCGTGAGCCCGTTCCAGCAACTCGGCTGCGTGCTCACGACCCGTTGCGGAGTCCGAGAGCCCGGCGAGCATGCGCGTGATCTCGTCGGTTCTCTCGTCCTCGGCCACGCGCCGCACCGACGCACTCGCCCCTTCTCGGTCCACCACGAAGTGCGTTCCCGCAAACGCCGCGATCTGCGGGAGATGCGTGACGCAGAGGACTTGTCGCCCCTTCGCGAGTGCGGCGAGCTTCGCCCCCATGGCGACGGCCGTGGCGCCGCCGAGCCCGGCATCGATCTCGTCGAACGCGAGCACCGCGACGTCGTCGGCGGCAGCGGCGAGCCGGATCGAGAGGACGAGCCGGCTCAACTCGCCACCCGAGGCGACCCGGTTCACCGGGAGAGCCGGGAGGGCGCTGTCGGAGGCGAACCGCAGCGCGATGCGATCTGCTCCACCCGGGCCGGGATCCAGCGTCGAGAACTCGAACACCACCTGCGGATCGGAGAAGCCGAGATCGCGCAAGTGCGACGTCGCCTTCGATGCGATGACCTCTGCCGCCTCGACACGCGCCGCCGTGAGCACGGCTGCGGCGTCGTCGAGGACGGAGCGTGCCTTTGCCGTCTCCTCTTCGAGCCCTGTTGCGTCCTCGACCAGGGCCCGCAGCTCACTCGCACGTGACCGGGCGGCCTCACCGAATTCCAGGATGGCGTCCAGCGAATCGCCGTACTTCCTGCGCAGATCACCGAGCAGGCCGAGCCGCTGCTCGACGTGGCCGAGGTCGCCGTCATCGTGATCGAGGTCTTCGGCGACACGACGTAGCTCACCACCGAGAGCGGCCGCCGCTTCGACGAGCTGCGACCCCTGCTCTGCGAGCGGACCCAGAGATGGATCGAGCCGCGCCGCACGCAGCAGCAGATCTGCCGTCTCGCCGAGCCGGTCCACCGCTCCCCCGTCGTCGTCCAGCGACAGTGAGGCGGCCCCCATCGCCTCGGCGATGGCGCCGGCATTGCGCAGCCGGGCCGCTCGCACCATCAGGTCCCGATCGTCACCCGACTCGAAGCCGGCACCGTCGATCTCGGCCGACTGGTATTCGAGCATCTCGATCTCACGCTCGAGCGAACGCACGTCGCCACCGAGCCGGGCCGCACGGGCCACCAGTCGCGTATGTTCCTCGTGGGCCGCTCGGTAGGCGTCGAGTGCAATCCGTGCCGGAGGTGACAGGGTCGAGTCGATGAGATCGCGCAAGACCGCGCTCTCCGTGAGGGAGAGGGCATCGTGCTGCCCGACGATCTCGACATGTGGCGCCAGCCGCTCACCGAGCACTCGTGCCGGGAGCATCGAGCCGTCCACGTAGGCGCGGCTGCGGGTCTCCGTGATGCGCCGAGCCACCGCCACCTCGTCGCCGAGGAGCAGAAACCGGCCTTCCACCGAGACCTCGTCTCCATGAGGACCGATCTGATCCTTGCGAGCGGCGTTGCCGAGCAACAGCCGAAGCGCTCCCAGCAGCAGCGTCTTGCCGGCACCGGTCTCCCCGGTGACGACGACGAGCCCCGGCCCCGGCTCGAGCCGGGCGTCTTCCAGCACGCCGAGGTTGGAGACGGCGAGCTCGTCAAGCATGGTCGAGGCCGAATTGACGACGGACCGCCTGCGGGAAGGGATCCGAGCCCATCGTCAGGAACCGTGCCGGGCTCGCCCCGGCGCCGATGGTCACCACGTCACCGTGGTGCAGGATCGTGGCCTCCCGCCCGTCTGCGTTGCAGCGCACGTCGCGGTCGGCCGAGATCCGGAACTGCACGGTGGCATCACCGGCCAGCACGATGGATCGCGACAGGAGGCTGTGCGGGGCGAGAGGTGTGAGGATCATCGCGTGGAGGTCGGGGTCGAGCACCGGTCCACCGGCCGACAGCGAATAGGCCGTCGACCCGAGTGGCGTGGCGATGATGAGGCCGTCGGCGCGGTAGCGGGTGAAGTAGTGATCGTTGATGGTGACCTCGACCTCCACGACTCGCTGCGTCATGACCTTCTCGAGGACGATCTCGTTGATCGCAGTGAACGTGTCGCCGTGGGACGTCCTCGCCGCCAGCGCCATCCGATGCTCGGTACCCAGGGCGTCGGACGCGAGGGCGTCCAGCATCCGATCGATGGCGTCCGGCGGAACCGTCGTGAGGTACCCCACGGTCCCCAGATCGACACCGATGACGGGAACGTCGTGCGGTCTGGCGAGCCGGGAGGCCTCCAGCAACGTGCCGTCCCCGCCGACTCCGATCACGAGATCCGTGTCGTCTGGCAGCGGCCCTTCCGCATCGATCCGGACGGCCCTGATACCGCGGGCCGCCGCCCCCTCCTCGATCTGACGCGCTGCCGTCTCGGCCCCGGGCTTCGACTCGTGCACGTGGACGGCGATCGACGTGACATCTGCCATCAGTCCGCTCCCTCTCGTGCCGCCGCCACGGCGTCGCCGATCGCACGCGTGGCGTCGAGACCGGATGGATCCATGCGAGACCAGACCACGAACTCTCGGTTTCCCTTCGTTCCGACGACCGGTGACACGTCGATGCCGTGGACATGGAGGCCATGGGCACCGAGCGCCTCGATCACAGTAGACAAGGCGTGTGACCACAACGATGGATCACGCACGATTCCTCCGGACCCGACGTCGTCCTTGCCGACCTCGAATTGCGGCTTCACCAGGACCACCCAGTCGCTCCCGGCTCCACCGAGTGCAGCGAGCTGAGCAGCGATCGTCCCGAGCGAGATGAACGAGAGGTCGGCCACGACCACGTCGAACGGCGCACCGAGCTCGACCGCATCGGCGGTTCTGATGTTCGTGCGCTCCACCACCTCGACGCGCTCGTCCGTCCGCAGGCTCCAGTGCAGTTGCCCGTATCCGACATCGACGGCACACACGAAGCCGGCACCGGCCTGGAGCAGACAATCGGTGAAGCCGCCCGTGGAGGCACCGACGTCGATGGCGCGGCGGCCGGCGACATCGATGCCGAAGGCCTCGAGGGCGTGGTGCAGCTTGCCCCCTGCTCGACTCACGAACCGGGGGCCGGCCCCGACGACCCTGATCGAGACGTCCGGCGCGACCAGTGTCGCCGCCTTGGTGGCGGGCACCCCGTCCAGCTCGACGACACCGTCGGCGATGGCACGTTGTGCCGCCGATCTCGAATCGAAGAGGTGACGGCGAACCAGTTCGGCGTCGAGCCTACGGCGCTTCAGCGGCGTTCCTCATTGCCGAACTCGGCGGCGAGCTGTCGAGGGGAAGCCGCGTCGTCGAGGCCCCCGGAGAGAAGACGAGCCAGCTCATCTGCGATGGGCGGGGCATCTGCGGGATCGACGCCGGAGAGCCGCTCGAGCATCTCGGCGGCGTCGACAGCCGGATCGAACCCCTGGGGTGCCGTAGTATCCATGGCGTCATTATCCCCGACCGACCCGAGGGAGCGGCGGATTGTTCCCGATCCGTGACATCAACCCGACCCGCACGGCGCCGATCGTCACCGTCGTCATCATCGCGATCAACCTCCTCGTGTTCTTCGCCTGGCAGCCGCAGTCGAGCCTCGCCGACGAGGCAGAGTTCCTCTACGAGAACGCAGCCATCGCATGCGAGCTGACGGAGGGAGAGCCGCTCACGATCGCCGAGAGGGACCGAAATGACTGCGGCGCAGGCGGAGCGCTCGCGTTCCCGGACAAGAACGTCTATCTCGCCGCCCTCGTGTCGATGTTCCTCCACGGTGGGGGTCTTCACCTCTTCGGAAACATGTGGTTCATGTGGATCTTCGGCAACAACGTCGAGGAGGCGTACGGCACCATCGGCTTCATCGTCTTCTATCTCTTCACCGGCCTGGTGGCGACAGCGGCCTTCGTCGCCACGAACACCACGGAGACGACCCCGCTCGTCGGCGCGTCCGGCGCGATCGCAGGCGTGCTCGGGGCCTATCTCGTGTTGTTCCCGCGCCACCGGGTCCTCAGCCTCGTCTTTCTGTTCTTCGTGCCGGTCCCGGCGATGTTCTTCCTCGGCATCTGGTTCTTGTCCCAGTTCGCCATCGCGGACATGAACGTGGCCTGGCAGGCACATGTCGGTGGATTCCTCGCCGGGCTCGCCATCACGCTTCCGCTGCGGGAGGCCATCCTGTCCCGCCTCGACCGGCTTCACGCCATCGGCAGATACACGTTCAGATAGGTTCCAGCCCGAGCGCCGCCGGTAGATCGGCGATCGAGTCGAGGACGATCGAGGGCTGGACCGCCGTATCCAGGGCCGGCACCGTGTCCGCCACCCCGGTGAGCACGAGCGCACTCCACCACCCCTCGGCCTCTGCCATGGCCACGTCCGTCTCCAAGCGGTCGCCGACGACCAGGATCGCCTCGTCGCCGGCGAGGTCGCGGATGAGCCGCCGCATGGGCGGATGTGGCTTGCCCGTCACCACGGCCCTCACACCCGTGGCCGTCTCGAGCGCCGCGACCACGGTTCCGGCCCCGGGCATCAGGCCGTCCGGGGTCGGGTACGTGGCGTCGGCGTTCGTCGCAACGAACTCCGCGCCTCCACGCCGTATCGCATGCGTGGCCGCAACGAGCGAGTCGTACGACAGATTGCGATCGAGCCCCACGACGACGGCGTCTGCGGTCTGCCACGCGTCCACCGTTGCGACGCCGCGCCGCGCCAGCGCGTCCCGGATCGCCTCCGACCCGACCACATAGGCGGCCTGACAGCGCCCGGCGAGATGGTCGGCAGCCGCCTGGGTGGAGATGACCAGCGACTCCGGGGTGGCGTCGAAGCCGGTGCGCTCGGCAATGTGGGCCGCGCCCGTCTCGGGCGTCTTCGTCGAATTGTTCGTCGCAAAGAGGATGCGGAGACCGGCCCCCGCGAGCGTCCGCAAGGCCTCGGCAGCGCCCGGAACACCCTGGCGGTCGAGGTACACGACACCGTCGAGGTCGACGACGACGGTGCGGATCTTGCCTGGCGGCAGCTCCCCGGCTACAACTCCCACAACATCGACCCCCGAGGCACATCTGAGCGACAACGGCCGCGCACGGTACCAGCACTCATGAACGACTCGTCATCTCCCACCCAGACGCTGCTCGTTCGTGTGAGCGGTCGCGATCGCCCCGGTATCACGGCAGGAATCCTCCACGTGCTCGATGATGCCGACGCCGAAGTGGTCGACATCGAACAGGTCGTCCTCCACGATCGACTCAGCCTCGGGTTGATGATTCGCATCAACCCGGACAAGTCCCCTCTCAAGGAGCTGCTGCTCCTCGGTTGGGAGCGCGAGATCGACGTCGACTTCGAGATCGTGGAGGATGCCGGGACACCGAGCGCGCCGCCACGTCGCTTCGCCGTCACCGTGCTCGGCCACGAGCTCACCCCGCGAGCGTTGGGTGCCGTGACCGACGCCATCGTGACCGGCGGAGGCAACATCGAGCGGATCACGCGTCTGTCGACCTACCCCGTGACGAGCTTCGAGCTCGTGGTCGTCGGCGGCGATCTCGATCGTCTGCGCACCGAATTGCTCGTCGCTTCGAGCGGTCACGGCGTCGACGTCGCCGTCCAGCCGGAGGGCCTCCTGCGCAGGGCGAAGCGGCTCGTCGTCATCGACATGGATTCGACACTCATCCAGGACGAAGTGATCGATCTGCTCGCCGCAGAGGCGGGCGTGGGCCCGGAGGTGACCGCCATCACGACTGCCGCCATGTCCGGCGGGGCGGACTTCTCCGAAGCGTTGCGCACGCGGGTCTCGCTGCTGGCCGGTCTCACGGAGTCTCAACTCGACGACGTGTGGGACAGGCTCCGTCTCACCCCCGGTGCGTCCACCTTCATCCGCACCTTGAAGCGGCTCGGGTACACGATCGCCATCGTCAGCGGTGGCTTCACCTACTTCACCCATCGTCTCGCGACGCGGCTCGGCGTCGATCACGCCTACGCCAACACGCTGGAGGTCGTCGACGGGGTCGTGACCGGTCGGGTGGTCGGCGACATCCTCGATGGACCGGCGAAGGCCCAGCGTCTCATCGCCACCGCCGAGGCACAGGGGGTTTCGATCGAGCAGACCGTCGCCATCGGTGACGGGGCCAACGATCTGGACATGTTGTCCGTGGCCGGGCTCGGCATCGCGTTCAACGCCAAGCCGGTCGTCGAAGCGGCTGCCGACACCAAGCTCCGGGTCCCGTACCTCGATGCGATCCTCTTCATGCTCGGCATCCGTCGTGAGGACGTCGAGGCCGCCGATCGCGAAGACGGCTGATCAGGCCGACAGCTCTCCGATGAGGCCCACCATGAGCCGATCACACGCTGCGAGCTGCGCATCGTCGACGTATTCGTCCCTCGCATGCGCCTGGGCGATCGCACCCGGTCCGCACACCACGGTCGGCACGCCGAGCTCCTCGGCGAACAGCCCTGCTTCCGTGCCGTAGGCGACCTTGCCGGTCCCGGTGTTCGTGTGGCCCCGAAGCCACGACACGACCTCGTGGTCCTCGGGAGTGGAGAGGTGCGGGAGCATCGCCACCTGATCGATCGAGATGTCGGCTTCGTCGGACACCAGCCGCATCTCGTCGCGAAGCTCCTGGACACACGCCGAGATCGCATCGATCAGGCGCTCGGGGTCGTCTCCGGGGAGATGACGGAACTCGAACTCGAACTCGCAGTGCTTCGGCACGATGTTGAGTGCCGTCCCACCGCTGATCCTGCCGACGTGGATCGTCGTGTGTTCCACGTCGTACCCGACGACGAACGGGCCGTCCTCGGCTCGACGCAACGCCAGCCCCCTGAGGTATTCGATCAGACGAGCAGCCTGGTCGATGGCGTTGACCGCCCGGGGCGCCAGCGACGAGTGAGCGGGTGTCCCTTGGACCGACACCTCGAACGCATAGATCCCCTTGTGCTCGGTCACGACCCGCATGGAGGTCGGTTCACCGACGATGCACGCCGTGGCGACGATTCCCGCCTCTCGCAACTCCGGGACCATGCGGCGGGCGCCGTCACCGCCGGTCTCTTCGTCATGGGAGAGAGCGATGTGGAGGGGACGGCGCAGGGCCGACAGATCCGACTCGGCGACGGCTGCCAGCATCGAAGCGATGAAGCCCTTCATGTCGGCGGTTCCCCGCCCGTACCAACGTCCATCGTCTCCGGGTGTCAGCTCGAAGGGCGGGGTCGCCCACCTCTGGCCGTCGACCGGCACGCAATCGGTGTGACCGCTGAGGATGAGCCCGTCGGGGCGATCGGGACCCACGGAACCGAAGAGATTCGCCTTGGAGCCGTCGGCGGAGCGCACCCGGGTCGTGTCGAAGCCGGCATCGACGAGCATCGACTCGGCATAGGCGATCAGGTCGAGATTCGAGTTCCGGCTGGTCGTGTCGAAACCCACGAGTTCGCGAAGCACCTCGATGGTGCGATCCGACGCGGTCGTCGACACGGTCATCGTCGCTCGACCGGATTGTCCCGGAGCGATTCCTTCCAGGTCCGGAAACGCTCATGTGCCGACCCGTCGGGGCCCGTCCCCCGACCACGCTTTCCATGGAGGTCGAAGCGAACCATGGCTCCCGACCACGGATCGATGGCGAGATAGCGGGCCTCGCCCACCGGAGGGCCGGCCCGCCACAGCAGCCATCCGTGGATGCGTCGCTTGTACTCGACCGGCTCGTCGATCGATTGGCCGAGGGTCAACAGCTCGTCGGGAGCGTCGACCCATCCCGTCGCCGGGATCCGGTGATCCGGCTGCGGAGTGTCGGGAAGCTCCTCGGTCGTGAACAGCACGTCCGTGAACGGCCGCTGGTGGACGGGAAGCGAGGAGCGCTCGGTCACGCTTCGGTGGCATCGTGATGCATCACGATGAGCCGTGCCGAGAAGCCGTGTGCTTCGAAGAAGTTCTTTGCGTTGCGATGACCGGGGCTGACCCGGGCATCGAAGTACCGGACACCGCGAGCGGTGAAGTGCTCGAGACAGTCGGACGCCATCTCGTGTCCGATTCCCACCCCGCGTGCCTCCGGCTCCGTGAAGATGAGGCGGATGGTGGCCACCTCGGCTCCGCCTGCCTGGGGCAGCATCGTGTCGAGGGTCGACATGGCGAATCCCAGCGGCACCCCGTCGAGCTCGCCGATGACCAGGCGCACGTCGTCGCGATCGAGGAGCGCGGCGAAGGAGTCGGCGATCGGTTCGGCGAGACCCTCCGCGATGTCCCAGAGGGGTCGCAGCGCGAGCTGCTCCTTCTCCAGGGCTCGATAGAAATCGATGAGGTGTGGGAGGTCGTCCGAGGTGGCGGGTCTGGCGGTGACGATCATGCGCCCAGCCAGGCTAGCCCTCTCGATCGCGAACGCAGTCCCCACCGTGTGACCAGCCACATCGCCTCCACGGCGATCTTCGTGTCCATCTTCGAGGTACCGGCGATCCGGTCGCGGAACACGATCGGGATCTCCTCGATGACGAGACCTGCGAGCCCCGCCCGCCAGGCCGTCTCGACCTGGAAGCCGTACCCCGAGGCCTCACAGGTACCCGGGTCGAGGAGCTTCAGGGCATCGGCCCGGAACGCCCGGTATCCGGCGGTCATGTCCCGCACCGAGGACCTCAGCATCGTCCTCGCATACAGGTTCCCACCGGCGGACAGCCAGCGACGATGCCAGGGCCAGTTCTCGACACCTCCACCGTCGACATAGCGCGATCCGATGGCCACATCGGCGCCGCGCTCGATCGCATCCACGAGTCGAGGCAGGTCCGAAGGATCGTGAGAGAAGTCACAGTCCATCTGGCAGATGATGCGATAGCCGGCGTCCATGGCCCGGGCGAAGCCCGCAGCGTACGCCGGTCCGAGGCCGGCGCGTTCCGTCCTGTGCAGGACTCCGACCTCCTCATGGAGGTGAGCGAGCTGATCGGCTATCGCGCCCGTGCCATCGGGCGAGGCGTCGTCGACGATGAGGATGTCGACACCGTGCCTTCGAAGCGCGTCGACCATGGCAGCGAGGTTTTCGGCCTCGTTGTAGGTCGGCACGACGACGAGAACATCACCCGGCACAGTCGGCGCACCACTTCCTGCGTTTGTCGGCCAGCTGGGTCGCACGCTTCACGAGGAAGCACGACTGGCACACGAACTCGTCGGAACGCGCCTCGCCGGGAGTCTCGAAGCTCATGGCCAGCTCTGCGCGCCGCAACGCTCTCATCTCGGCGGCTTCGTCGACGGCGAGGGTCTCGTTGGCCTCGTCCTCCGTGAGCATCTCGAGCTCCTCGCTCTCGAGCTCGTCGAGGGCGTCCTCCCCCTCCTCCTCGTCGTCACCGTCGTCGTCGTCATCCAGATCGTCGTCATCATCGGCGTCGATGTCGTCATCCAGATCGTCTTCGAGCTCGTCGTCGATGTCTCCATCGAAATCCGCGTCGATGTCCTCGGGCGCGTCGTCCGACCACTCGTCGTCGGTGAGAAGCTCGTCTTCTGATCTCGTAGCCATGGTCAGATCCTATGTCATAGGCGGCGGTCCGGGGTGCGGCGCGGGAGTGTATATCCCGCCCGGCGTCCCGACAACGATGGGAAAACCGCAGGTATTCCCTCGGCGCAATCGGCTCAGATCTTGAAGTCAATTGCAGCAGGGATCGTCGTCACGACCACCGGCCCCCGGCCCACGATCTCACCGTCGGCCTCGACCGGCCACTCGGCCGGTCCGGTGACCTCGATGTGCGCCCCCGATCTCCTGCGCACCGCCGGATGACGGAGGTGCAGCCCTCGCTTGACACGAGGCATCACGGTGAACGCCATCCGCCGTGGCCCGGAGAAGATCTGGACATCGAGCTCACCATCGCCGAGCAGAGCCTTCGGTGCGATGTTCATGCCGCCGCCGAAGAACTGGCCGTTGGCGAGCACGACGGTGATCGCCTGACCCGACCAGGCTCGACCGTCCACCGTCACTTCCACGGGGCGACTGCGGTGTCGCCACAGCGCCAGCCAGAAGCCGACGTTGTAGCGCTGTCTGCCCAGGAACCGCGGCAGACGGGCGGCGGCCTCGACCGATCCGGCACCGACCCCGAGGTTGGCGGCGTTGAGGAACCACCGCACCCCGAAGTCGCCTTCCAGCCGCCCCACGTCGACCGGGTAGACGTCCGGTGTCGTGAGATGTCGCGCGGCGTCCTCGAGACGTCGCGGCAGGGCGAACGTCCGTATGAAGTCCGAACCAGAGCCCGCAGGGAGGATCGCCAGCGTCGGGCGTCCTTCGGCCCAGTCGAGCTCCATGAGGGCATTCACGACCAGGTGGGCCGTCCCGTCTCCCCCGACGGCGGCGAACCTGGTGCTGCCTCGAGCCGCAGCGTCGGCGACGACTCGATCGATGTGACCTGCGGACTCCGAGACCACGATGGAAGCCGGGATCTCCAGCGTCCGCAGCGCATCACGCACCCTCTGCTCCACGGTGCCCGGGGTGCCGGCGGCCGGATTCACGATGACGATCCACGGCGTGTCGGTCATGCCTGGCCCCCGGCGGCGACCACGCCCCTGTCGATGGCCTTCACCGCCTCCGAGGCGGCGCTGCGCAGGTGTGGATACGCATCGCGCAACTGACGGAGGAGGTCGAGCAGCTGACGGCAGTTGCGCACGAAATCACCTGCAGCTGCGTCATCGTCGCCGAAGAGATCGTCCAGCTCTCCCCCGAGCGTCCAGTCGTGCGCGAGTCGGGCGAACCCGGCTTCCGGCTCTCTCGATTGAGGGAGCCCGAGCTCCTGCTCCATCACAGCCAGCTCGTCCGAGAGGTCCCAGACCAGATCGGCCACGTCGCTCGTGACATCGTCGGGCAGGCCACCCCCCGGGCTGTCACGGCGAGGTTCGTAGGTGAAGAGCGAGACCGTTGCGGCGAGCTGCGCCGGCGTCAGATCGGCGAAGTGCCTCCGCTCGGCGGCCTCGGCGAGCAGGAGGTCGAGTTCGTTGTAGACGAACCGAAGCCGCTCGCCTTTCTCGGTGAGACTCCACCCCCGAACGTATCCGAACCGCTCGAGCAGCCGCAGGATCGTGCGAAAGCGACTCACGAGCCCGTCCGAAGACCTACCGAGGCGCCGCTGCAGCCGGCGAATCTCCTTCTCTGCAGACTCGGCCCTCCGGAGCCACTCCAGATGGTCGTTCAGATCCGGGCACGATGCGACCGCGTGCTCTCCGCCGGGTGCGTCGACGCCGACGGATCCTCCCTCCGGCTTCCACTCGCGGAGCAGCCGGGCCACCTTGCGCCGATAGCCCGTCTCTCGCGATCGGATGGGCACGGGCAGCGTGAGATGCCCCACCCGGCGCGCCGCCGGCGACAGCTGGTCGGGACGGAGCCGCCTCGTCTCGCCGTCGGCCGACAGCAGCAGCATGCGGGGGCTCGCCCCGTAGCCTCTGGCGAGGATCGTCCAGTTGTCGTGAGGCTCGATGCTCAGTTGGATGACGTCACCCTCCAACGTCTTCTGCACGAAGTCCCGCAACAACTGCCCGGTGTCCTTCGGATTCCCCGCCAGTGCGAGATACTCGTCGAGATCACCTCGCTCGCACCGAGCAGCCTCCCGGAATTGTGCGGCGTCCTTCTCTCGAGTGGCGATCCGGTCCTCGAGGCTCCTCCGCCGCGACTCCTCACGGTATTGAGCGAACGACGCGTTGAGCAGCTCCTCGGCCCGATCCTGCTCGTAGTTGGCGACGAGATTGACCGCCATGTTGTAGTTCGGCTGGAAACTGGAACGCAGCGGGTGGCTTCCCTGTCCCGCGATCGCGGCGACCTTCTCGAAGGGCATCGTCCGATCGTGGAGCACGACGGCGGTGCCCCGGGTGTCGATGCCGCGTCTTCCGGCGCGGCCCGTGAGCTGCGTGTAGTCCCCGGCCTGAAGCGGGACATGTCCCTCACCGTCGAACTTCGTGAGCCGCTCCAGGACCACCGTACGCGCCGGCATGTTGATGCCGAGCGACAACGTCNNGACGAGCTTCACGAGACCCCGAGAGAACAACTCTTCCACCGTCTCCTTGAAGGCGGGCACCATCCCGGCGTGATGAGCGGCGACGCCCATCTCGAGATTCGCCATGAATCCTGCAAACCCCAGGACGTCGAGATCGGCGTCGCCGATGTGGGCCGTCATCCCTTCGACGATGGCCCGGATCCGCTCCCGCTCGGCGTGGTCGGTGAGCCCGAGACCGGCATTGGCGACGAGGTTCGCGGCCTGGTCGCATCCGGCACGCGAGAAGATGAAGTAGATGGCGGGGAGCAATCGCTCGGTCTGCAGTTTGGCGGCGACCTCGAGACGCCGCGGACCGGCGAAACGCTGCCGTCGACCCCGCCCCTTGCGCAACATGCGAATGATGGAGGCATTGGGTCGGCCGCCACGGTCGAACACCGGGG
>JABAOD010020314.1_pt2 | contig 12507 bp, 10 predicted proteins | sample 7062151 | NCBI WGS metagenome assembly JABAOD01 (sample SAMN14538626, study PRJNA623070) | marine sediment metagenome | biome: marine biome [ENVO:00000428]; feature: marine pelagic biome [ENVO:01000023]; material: deep marine sediment [ENVO:00002113] | place: India: Gulf of Khambhat ...
GAGGCTCTCGGCTCAGCCGGCGCGGAGCCCGCCACTCGTCAGCCGCAGGAAGCGCCGGCAGTCGTCGCAGAAGTGGAAGCCGCGCGCGTCGATCACCGAGCGCACGTAGCTGCGCTCGCCGTGGCGGTTGTAGTCGCCCTTGCTCATCGGGCAGCAGCCGCCCTCGAGCGCCGCGGCGAAGCTGTAGTGGTGCACCAGACCGAAGTTGTGGCCGAGCTCGTGCAGGGCGACCTTGAGCAGGCGGCCGAGCCAGCGGCCCTCCTGCCGGTGGCCGATGCGCCGCGTCGACACCAGGGCGACCTGGTTGCTGTCGTCCTTACAGCCGAACATGAAGTTGAACAGCTCCTCGGAGCCGGTGTCGACGAGATCGGCCGCGGTGATGCCGAGGATGTGGCCGCCGAGCTCCTCGTCGAGCGCCCGGGTCAGCAGCCCGGCCTCGATCCGCTCGACCGCCGGCGGCTCGTAATCGATCAGCTCGAGCTCGCGCAGGGCGCCGCCGAAGGCCTCGCGGATGCGGGCGGCGATGGCCCCGAGAGCCGCCCGCCGGACCGGCCGTCCGATCCGCACCAGCTTGAGCCTCGCGAGGTCCTGACCCATGGCCCCTGCTCCCGGCGGCGGTGTGACGCATCCCCGCCCCTCCACCCTAACCGGCGGCAGCCGGAAGGCGAAGTCAGCAGCAGTCGCCGAGCGTCAGTGCCAGCCGCAGATCGGACTCGCCCATGGGCGTGAGGGGGCCGGCTCGGGTCCTCCTGGCCGGGCGGGCCAAGCGGCTCCGTATACTCCGCCCGTGTCGCCGCGACCCGGATTCCACCTGACGCCGGCGCTGGCGGCGATCGCCGGCCTGTTCCTGCTCTCCGGGGCGGCGTCGCTCATGGCGCAGGTCGCCTGGCTGCGCTATCTCAGCCTGGTCTTCGGCAACACCACCTGGGCCACTGCCACGCTGCTGGCGGTGTTCATGGGCGGCCTGGGGCTCGGCGCCCTGGCCTTCGGGCGCTGGGCCGACCGCTGGACGCGGCCGCTCGCGCTCTATGCGGCGATGGAGGCGGCGATCGGGGTCTTCGCCCTGGCATCGCCGGCCGTCCTGGGATGGATCGACGCCGCGTACGTCCTGGTCTACCGGAGCTGGGGCAACCTGCCGTGGCTGTTCGCCGCCGGGCGGGCCCTGCTGGCCGGCTGCTTCCTGCTGCCGCCGACGATCCTCATGGGCGGCACGCTGCCGCTGATCCTGAAGGCGACCACGCGCGAGCGGCAGGAGGTCGGGACGTCGAGTGGCCTGTTCTACGGCGTCAACACGGCCGGCGCGGTGCTCGGCGTCGCGCTCGCCGGGTTCGTTACCGTTCGCGTCGTCGGGCTCGAGCAGACGCTGACGATCGCCGCCGGCCTCAACTTCGTGGCGGCGGCGGGCAGCTTAAGGCTCGCCGGCCGGCTCACCGCGCCGGCCAGCCTCGATCGCCGGCCACGGGAGGCCGCGCGGCCCGCTGCCGGACGCCGCCGCAAGTGGCTCATGGCCCTGTTCTTCGCCATGGGCGCCACCAGCCTCGCCTACGAGGTGCTGTGGACCCGCATCCTGCTCTTCCACCTCGGCTCGAGCGTCTACGCCTACAGCCTGATGCTGCTGCTGGTGCTCGTGGGGATCGGCGGCGGCAGCCTGCTGGCCGCCCGCTGGGCCGACGCGGTCCGCTCGCCGCTCCGCGCCCTGATCTGGGTGGAGCTCGGGATCGGCCTGTGGATCCCGGTCCAGGTGGTGCTGCTCCAGCAGCTCGACCTGATGCTGCTGACCGCCGCCGAGCTGATCGTGCCGACGACCTTCCTGCGCTACACCGCCGGTCAGCTCCTGGCGACGCTGCCGCTTCTCGGACCGCCCACCCTGCTCATGGGCATCAGCTTCCCCCTCGCGGTCCGGGCGATGAACGAGTCGACCGAGCGGCTGGGCGCCGACGTCGGCGGGGTCTACGGCGCCAACACTCTCGGCGCGGTGGCCGGCTCGCTGGTGGCCGGCTTCCTGCTGATCACCACCCTCGGCACCCAGAACGCGCTGCTCGTGGTCGGTGCCGCCAACGCGGCTCTGGCCGCAGTCGTCGCCGCGCGGGCCGCGGGCCGCGCCCTCCAGGCCGCCGCCTGGTGTCTGGCGGTGCTCGTCGCGGCGAGCACGCTCATCTTCCCCGCCGACCGGGTGATCCTCTCCGCCGGGATGTTCTACGGCGACGAGCCCGAGGACCTCGTCTACTTCCACGAGGACGCCCAGGCGACGGTCACCATCCGCCGGCGGGAGAAGGACGAGCAGCCCTACTTCGCGCTGGCGGTCAATGGCGTCGCCGTCGCCGGTACCAGCCCGGAGCTCGAGGCGGTACAGCGGATGCAAGGGCACCTGCCGATGCTCCTCGGCAACGGCATCCGATCGGTCGCCCACATCGGCTTCGGCACCGGCGGCACGGCGCGCGCAGTGAGCCTCAGCCCGGTCGAGGAGATCCTGGTGGTCGAGCTCAGCCCCGAGGTGATCAAGGCCTCGGACACCTATTTCGGCGGCATCAACCACGGCGTGCTGGGCGACCCGCGGGTGCGGGTCGAGATCAACGACGGCCGCAACTTCATGCTCGCCAGCCCCGAGCGGTTCGACGCCGTGCTCTCCGACTCGATCCACCCGGCCTACGCCGGCAACGGCTCGCTCTACTCGCTCGAGTACTTCCGGCTGATCCGCGAGCGGCTGGCGCCGGGCGGCGTGGCCTCGATGTGGCTGCCGACCTACTACATCACCCCCGACAACTACGCCGGCATCCTCGCCGCCTTCCGCCGGGTCTTCCCCGAGGTGGCAGTCTGGTACGAGCCCAGCACGCTGAACGCCTTCACCATCGTCACCGGCAAGGCCGAGCCGCCAGTGTGGAGTGCCGAGCAGCTGAGGCGCGCCTTCACGCAGCCCGGGATCCGCGACGATCTGGCCTCCCTCGGCCTCGACGGACCCGCCAACCTGCTCCCCCTGCTGCTGGTGACGACGACCGAGCTCGATCCCTGGCTCGACCGGGTCGCACCCCACACCGACGACCGGCCGCGGGTCGAGTACGAGAGCGGCCGGCTGCTCGAGCGCAACGAGACCTGGCTGACGAACTTCTCGATCCTGCTGGCGCTGCGGCCGGCGGAGCCCCCCGCGGCCTACCTCGACACCCTGCCGGACGACGAGCGCGAGCGCGCCCGGGCTCTCTACCGCGAGCGCACGGCCCTGCTGGCCTACCATCAGAGACTGCTCGCCGAGCGCCTCGCCGCGCTCGAGCGCAGCGACCTGCCCTAGCCGGCTACGACCCGGCCGGCGCGGGGCCCGCAGAGCGCTCGCGGAACCGCTGCCAGGCGTCGACCACCAGGCCGGCGAGCTCGCGGCGCTGGCGGCGAATGAGCTCGCGGTCGCGCTCGAGCAGGCGCATCTGCTCGCGCCGCAGCTGCAGGTCGAGCGGCGCGCCGATCTGGTTGGGATGGCCGCGGCCGAGCTGCACGCCGACGTCGTAGGCCACCTCGGCGAGCTCGTCGGCCGAGACGAGGTCGTCGCCGATCTCGAGCTCCCGGTAGTTCTCCACCCAGGCGTGGATCCAGAAGGTGTGGCCGCGCATCCGCAGGTAGCCGAGCAGGCCGTAGGGCCGGTAGGCGATGCGCGACTGGCCGACCAGGATGCGGAACGGGTCCGAGCCGCGCGACACCGCGATGCAGTCGATCTCGCCCAGCTCGCGCACCTGCTTGACCTCCAGCACCCGGTCGTCGAGCGGCTCGTCGCTGGCGCCGCGGATGCGCACCAGGTACTTGAGGTCGAGCGCGCTGCCGATCCCCATTCGCAGGTAGCCGCTGTCGACGACCTCGAAGTACCGCGGGCCGAGCTGCGGCTCCTCGAGCAGCATCGCCTCGACGTAGGGGCCCATCGCCGCCTCGAGCTCCGCCTGCTCGGCCTCGGGCATCGGCTCCATCACCGAGGCGATCCACTCGAAGTAGGCCTCGCGGTCGAAGCTGAAGCCCTGGCGCAGACGGGCCGCCACCGACGGCTCGGGCGCCTCGGTCTCCGGCTCGTCGAGCGCCGCCGCGTAGCCGCGCAGGAACTCGTCGTAGATCCGTTCCACCTGCTCGGCGCAGCCCTGCTGCCGGCAGGCGAGCTCCAGGGAGACCCCGAAGCGCAGCAGGTCGACCACCGCCGGCCCGGTCGACGAGTCGTCGAAGTCGGTCAGGCCGCGGCCGAGATCGGTGACCGCGTACTGCTCGAGATGGGCGTCGCCGTGCAGGTTGAACAGCGGCGTGCCCTCCACCGAGCCGCCGAAGCGCCGGCAGACCTCGCGGCTGAACGGGATGTTGATGAACCGGAAGTAGCCGTGCGGCGAGGCCAGGATGCGCTCGAGCAGCGGTGCATTGCGGGAGAAGTCGCGGCTCGCCGGGTCCACGTACAGAGGGTTCGGCGTCGCCTCGGGGGCGTCGCCGCCACCGCAGCCCCCGAGGAGGGCCAGGCCGAGCACGAGGACCCCAGCACCCGATCGCATCACGGTGACAGGATACCCATTTCATCGCCGGGCGGGTGGCCGCGCCAGGCGGTGGCACCCAGTGGCGCCGAAGGCGCGGGAGAGGTAATCTCTCTCCATGTCCGTGCGCCTGGCCGCGGCGCTTGCGATTGTCGCCCTCGCGGCCCAGTTCTGCTTCAAGGCCGCCGGCGCGGTCTGGCCGGTGCTCTTCGGCACCCTGCCCCTGGCGCAGGCCTCGGCGGCGGTGCTGCTGGCCGGCAGTCTGCTGATGCTGCTCTTCTTCGCGGCGCTGCGGAGCCGCCTCCTCGCGGCCGGCCGCAGCGCCCTGGCGGCCGCCAGCCGCATCGGGATGGCGGGAGCAGGGATCGGCGGTCTGGTCGCCCTGCGCAGCCTACTGGTGAGCGTCGACCTCGCGACCCCGACCCGCGAGGCGATCGCCGCCGGCTACCTGGGCGACGTCAGCGCGGCCGGTGCCCTGCTGTGGTTCTTCGTCGCCCTCCACCGCGGGGCCCCGCGCTGGCTGCGCGGCACCGGGCCGGCGATCGCCGGCTGCGCCCTGCTGGTGGCGCTCGCCTTCGCCGTCTTCGTGCTGCAGGTCACCGGCGAGGGCCTGAAGTGGCTCGGAGCCTGGTCGTACCTGCCGGCGCTGGTGCTCGCCAGTGTGGCCGCCCTCGCCCTGGCGGGTCCGCTGCGTTTCCTGGTGCTGATGGTGCGCGACCCGTCTCCGCTCCTCGCATGACCGAGCTGCAGACGACTCCGAGGGCGGCCTCATGCGCCACTCTTGATCCTCATCGTTTGGACCGCCTGCCGCTCCTTCTCGGCCGCGCGGTCGTCGTTTCGATGCTCGTCACACTGGGCGCAGCGATCGATCTCTCGGCCCAGGTGAACATCGAAACGCAGCGGCCCGAAGACGATCAGCTAGGGCTCTCGGGCTCGATAGAACTCGATCTCTCCCGGGATTCGGGCAACGTCGATGCGGTCGCGGTGAGTATCGACTCGCGAACCGATGTGGTGCGCCGGCGCTCGCGGACATTCGTCCTCTTGCAGCTCGACCAGGCCTGGGAGGGCGGCGAGCAGTATCTGGACGAAGGGCTCGTTCACCTTCGCGATGTCCGGCGCATCGACCGGCGGTTGATCTGGGAGAGCTACGCGCAGATCGACTTCAACACCATCCGGCGTCTCGACCTCCGCTGGCTGGCCGGTGGCGGCATCCGCTTGCCGCTGACGCGGGAGCCCGGGAGATTCTGGTACGGCTCCTCGCTGATGTTCGAGCACGAAGAGCTCGACCTGCCGGCCGGTGCCGTCCATCCCCTGACGACCGACGTGCTGCGCTGGAGCAACTATCTGACCCTTGGCGGAAAGGCCGATGCGTTGCTGTGGAACTGGATCACCTACGTCCAGCCGCGTGTCGACGAGCTCGGGGATTACCGAATCCTGACCGAGGCGACAATCGAGGTTGAGCTCAGCGAGCGGCTCGGCTGGAGCTTTTCGATCGTCGGCCGCTACGACAGCCGGCCCCCGGACGACGTGAAGAGGACGGATTCAAGCGTCGCCAGTGGCCTGGTGGTCAAGTGGCATCCCCGCAAGGACGAGCCGTCATCACCGGAAGCCGGAGTCCGCTGAGTCCTGGCGGGTGGCGCCACCGCACCCCTGACGGCGACGGCGCGATCCTGCCCACCTCGGCGGGTGGCGACGCGCGATAGCTCGCCCTCTAGCATTGCCAGTCAGGGTGCCGCTCCTCACGGCCGCCCGCAACGATGAGTAGGACCACCGCCGTTGCGAGCCTGCCCGCCACCGCGTCGCGCTGGCCCGGCGTCGTCGGGATGATCGGCATCATCCTGGCGATCCTCACCCTGCTCGACAAGGCGGGCGACCTGCTCTACCTGTTGCTGTGGACGGATGCGGATTGGGCCCGCACCCTGAGCAGCGAGCTGGCGATGCGGGTCGTGCCGCTGGTTCCGCCGGCGCCGTGGATCGCCCTCAGCACCCTGGCCTGGGCCGCGCTGTCGATCCTGCTGCTGCGCGCCTCGATCCGTCTGCGTGGCCGCCGGCCCTCGGCGATCGAGCTGTGCAGGCTCTGGTCGTGGCTGACCATCGGCTGGTTCACCTTCGAGATGGTGGTCGGGCTCTGGTGGCTGGAGCGCATCGGTCCCCGGCTCAGCGCCCTGGCGCCGGCGGGCTGGCAGGGATACGCCGTCCTGGGGATCCTGCTGGCGGTGGTGCTCATGCTCGCCTTCCCGGTGTTCCTGCTCGTTTGGCTGTCGCGCCCGGCGGTGCGGCAGGAGACCGCGCACTGGCGCCCGGCCAGCCAGCGGGAGCTCCGCGGGCCGGACACCGGATAGACGTGGCCGCAGCGGGCGCCCGCGAGCTCGGCGGGTGCAAGAGCCGGCCCTGCCTGGCGGACTGCCGGCACTACGCAAGTCACGCAGCTCGCCGGGCCGTTAGCCCGCAGCGGCCAGAAACTCGCGCACGTCCCGGGCGGTCCGCCGCGGCGCCTCCTCCATCGGCACGTGCCCCAGGCCCGGGTAGACCCTCAGCTCGGAGCCGGCGATCGCCTCGTGGAACCGGTAGCCGTCGACCGGGGGGATCCAGTCGTCAAGCCCGCCCCAGAGGATCAGGGTCGGCACGGTGATCTCGCCCAGGCGGCCGGCGACGGGCCGGCGCGGCGTGCGCCGCCGGGCGGCGAGCGCCGCACGGTTGCCGCGGCGCAGCAGCAGGCGGTGGTAGCGGGTCACGAGCTCCCCGGAGACCTTGGCCTCGTCGCCGTAGACGTCCCTCAGCATGCCGGCGATCACGAACCGTGGGGTGATCCAGCGGACGAGCAGCCCGAGGCCCGGCACCTCGGCCAGCTTGAAAGCCCAGACGGATCGATGGGGCAGGCCGGCACTGTCGACGAGGATCAGGTGGCTGACCCGGTGCGGACGGGCGAGCGTGTACTCGAGGGCGATCAGGCCGCCCAGTGAGTTGCCGCCCAGGGCCACGGCCTCGAGCCCCAGGGCGTCGAGAAAGCCGTCGAGCACCGCGACGTCGTCCTCGGGTGCGTAGCGGTGACCGCGGTTCGGACCGGTCAGCCCGAACCCCGGGAGGTCCAACCGCAGCACCCGGTGGTCGGCCGAGAGCTCCGCCGCCCAGCCGTCCCAGGTGTGGAGCGAGGCGGCCGTGCCGTGAAGCAGGAGCAGCGGCGGCGCGGCCGTCCGAGTCCCCTCGTCCCGGTAGTGGACGCTCATCCCGGCGAGGGGGAGGAAGCGGGACGGCTCCGCGGCATAGGCCGCGAGCTCCTCGGGCGCCAGGTCGCGCCGCACCCCGGCCGCCAAGAGCAGCGCACCGCCGGCCACGAGGGCGACCACCCAGCGTCTCACCGGCCGATGCTACGGGATCGGCCGCCCGCTGGCCCACGCGGTCGCCGGCGCGGCCACTAGCCCGTCGCCGCCGCGCCGCCCAGCGCCTTGAGCATCTTCTTCGCCTGGCGGGCCCAGGCGCGGTTGTTGCGCTGGACGAACTTCGGCGCGTGGCTGTGATGCTCGAGCGCCTGCCACAGCGTGCGGCGGGCGAGCTCGGGCTGCACGGCCTCGACCTGGAAGCGGGCCAGGGCGACACTGTGGCCGAGCCGCGGGCTCGTCCTGACCAGCCGCTCGAGCAGCTCCAGGGCCTCGTCGCGGCGCCCCAGGCGCCACAGCGCTTCGGTCATGTGGAGCCAGGGCTGGTACTCGCCGTAGGCGCGGTCGAGCCCGATGAGCTTGTCGAGCAGCCCGACCGCCCCTTCGTCGTCGCCCCGCCCGGCCCGGCAGAGGGCGAGCCCGAGCAACGCCTCGCGGTTGTCCGGGTGACGGGCCAGCACCTCGGCGAACAGCTCGGCACTCTCCGCGTAGGCGCCCTCGTCGTGCAGCGCCTGGGCGAGACGCACCCGGTTGGCCAGGCTCGGCGTCTGCTCGTAGCGGTAGCGCAGGCTCTCGAGGGTCGGCGGCTTCTCGTAGCGGAAGAGGTTCTTCAGCCAGGCCATGTCCGGGTCGTGGATCTTGACCTTGAAGAAGTAGTACCACTCGCCGAAGGGGATCAGGATGATCCAGTACCAGTAGCGGTCGGCGCGCCGGCGGATGGCGTCGATCAGCATCCAGGCCATGAAGGCGTGCTGGAGCAGAAGCAGAGCGCGCGGCATGGCACTTTCCTTGTAGCCGATCGGCCGGCGCGATGCAGTGCACTCCTCAACAGCGCCGTGCGGCGCGACCGCCGACCCGCGCCGTAGGATGGGCCCCGGCGCGCGATGACCGAGCCCGTCGAGGAGCACCCGATCGTCTGCCCCTGGTGCGGCGAGACGGTGATGCTGGTGGTTGAAGCCGACCTGCGCGGCGAGCTGGTGACCGACTGCGAGGTCTGCTGCCACCCCTGGCGGGTGCGGATCGAGCGGCCGGCTGGGGGACTCCAGCTCCAGGTCGGCCGGCTCGATGACTGAGGTGGCGGCCGGCGCAGCCTGCGGCCTGCCGCCTCAGGCGCAGGGCGTCGGCGTGAGGCCCACCGTCAGCGAGCCGCCGACGGTGACGTCGTCCTCGAACACCACGAAGTTGCCGGCCTCGATGGTCGTCACCGAGGTGCCGTCGAAGACCGTTGCCGCTCCCACGGTGACGCTGTTGACAGCGTCGAAGTCGTTCGTACCGCTGACCAGAGTCGGGACGACGAGATCGGCCGGGCACCCCGGGGGGTCCTCGACGACCAGGCGGATGCCGTCCGATCCCGTGAGGCCGCCCGAGTCGGTCACCGCGGCGGTGACCGTGTGGAACCCCACCGACAGACCGCTCGAGAAGGATCCACCGCCGCCGATCGCGCCGTCGAGATCCGAGGTCCAGGCGAGGGCGCCGCTGAGGTCGCCCTCCTCGAGATCGTCGGCGGTGCCGGTGAAGCCGATCGTGTCGGCGACGTCGAAGGCCGCCAGATCCGCCGGGGCGGTGATCGCCACCGCCGGCGCGGTGTTGATGCACTGCGCGGGCAGGTCGAACGCCTCGGTCACCGCCAGCGAGCCCGAGCCGCCGCCGTCCGCGGCGCTCACCCCCATGCCGCGCTTCGCGAAGCCCTGCCAGATCAGGCACTCGTTGGCGCCGCCGTTGTTGGCCACGTCGGCCGCCAGGATCGCATCGCGGGCGTCGAGGAAGGTCGGGTTGCAGGGCTGGAGCTTCAGCCCGTCGACCACCAGCTGGATGGCGATGTTGTTGCCGCCGGTGCCGGTGTAGAGGTCGGCGTCGAAGCCGTAGGTGTCCACCAGGTTCCAGTACATCTCCCACACCGCGGTGGCCCAGACGGTGCCGACGCCGTGCGGGATCGACACCCCGCCCGGACCGGCGGTGACCAGGTCGCCGTAGGTCAGCGGGTTGACCCCGAGGTCGGTCGAATAGGGCGCCGGCCGGATTCCCGGACCGTTCGGCGGCTGGAAGATCAGGTAGGTGCCAATGCCGTGCGGGTCCTGCGGCTGGTCCCCGGCGACGACCGAGAAGAGCAGAGTGCAGAGATCGCTCCAGCCCTCCCCCGCCTGCTGGTCGCCGAGCAGGCAGTTGACGCTCGCCGGTCCGCCGGTCAGCCGGTTGGAGAGGCCGTGGCAGTACTCGTGCGCAATGACGCCGCTGTCGAGGTCGCTGTCGCGATCGAGCTGGGCAGTCCGCATCGTCGCGTTCACGCCCGGCGCCGGCAGCTGGCCCTTGATCGTGCCGCCGTCGGTCTGGCCGATGAACAGCGACGGAATCGTCACCAGACCGCCCTGCGCCCCGGCGCCCATGTTGACCAGCCCGTCGCCGGCGTTGTTCACCACGATGGCGGCGATGGCGCCGGCGTTCTCGGCATTCAGGACCTTGGTGCCGAATTCGCAGCTGCCCCGGTCGATCAGCGCGATCCGGCCCGAGGTGAAGCCGACGAGGCTGCCGCATCCCTCGGAGCCGCTGGCGGTGCCGTCGTCGACGATCTCGAGATCGCCGGTCACGCCGGTGGAGTCGAGCCGCGGACCGAACGAGGCTCCGGCGGAGGGATAGGTGCCGGCGATCGCCGCCGGGGTGTTGACGATCAGATCGGGCGGTGCCAGCCACTCGAACATCTGCATCCGCGGATTCGAGCCGTCAGGCGGGGTCGCGAAGTTGGCGTTGTTCGCGCTCGGCGGTATGCCGTCGGCGTTGTCCTGGGCGTCGGCGTTCACCGAGTCCGTGCCGAGGCCGCCCCTGCCGTAGTTGTTCTCCTGGAAGTTGCCGCTCGCCTCGTCGAAGCCGTAGTGGTAGAGGACGTCGTGGATGATGTTGTTCCAGTAGAACAGGTTGGTGATCGCCGCTGCCCGGTAGTCGACCGGCCGTTGGGTGGACAGATCGAGCGCGAACTGGAAGTCGAGACTGGCGCCGCCGTTCGGGCGGAAGCCGCCGAAGTTGTTGCCGTCACGATCTTCCTGGGCGCTGACGTTGTTGCCGCGAGTCCTCTGCGACTCGGCGCCGGGCACGCCGTCGGTGTCGTGCCAGCCGAAGGGCGAGGCGAGGGCATCGGCCGGGTTCGTTTCGATCGTCCGGGGGCCGTCGCTGGGGCTCTCCTTGGGTAGGGCGAAGACCTGATAGGTGTCGTTGTCGATCCAGTCGGACTGGGCGAGCAGCTCGCCGGTCGCCGCGTCGACCCACAGGTTCCACCAATGCCGCTGGTCGGTCTGGCGGATGACCATCTCCCAGCTGAGCCGTATCTCGCCGTCCTCCGTCCGGTAGTAGGCGAGCTCGACCGGCACCGGGTCGAGCGACAGGCCGGCGCCGTCGAAGATCACCTCGCGTGTCGGCCCGCCGATGTCGGCAAGCAGCGTGAGCGGCCCGACGATCTCCAGCCCCAGGGTGTCGGCGGCAGCGCGCACCGCCTCCTCGGCCGAGAGCGCCGGTCGGCGGGTGTCGACGCGCGCGGCCAGATCGCCGGTCAATCGGCTGCCGAAGCTCAGGAGCTCGCCATCACGGCCGACGTTCAGGGTCAGGGTGCCGTTGGCCAGCTCGATTCCGCCGAGCTGCTGGCGCAGATAGATGTGCCGCACACCGTTGTGCCGTGTCTCGTAGGTGTCGGTGACGACCAGCCCGTCGAGGTCCGCCGGGGTGAGGCCCAGCCCGAGGGCATCACCGGCCAGCAGCCGGCGCGCGGTCTCGAGCGCCGACTGCTTGTCCTGAGAACGCGCCGCGCCGGGAAGACCGGCGGAGAGCACCGCCAGCACGAGGGCCAGCCCGGCCGCCCGGGAGCGGACTCTCCTCTCGCGGCACTCCGTTGCCCGACTTGCCATGGGTGGCTCCCGGCGCAGAATACTAACTCTAACAGCAAAAGGGGCCTGTCGCGGCCGCGGCCGCGCAGACTTCCGCTCAGCGGCCGGACGGCCAAGCCGCCGAGTCGAAGAAGTCGAGCTCGCAGCGCATGGCGTAGCGGTAGGCGTCGCGCACCGCCGCGGAGTCGGCGGCGAGGTCGTCGAGCAGCGACTCGAGGCTCGCCGCGAGGGCTTCGAACTCGTCGCCGGCGTAGGTCTCGATCCATGCGCGATAGGGGTTGCCCGCGAGCTCGCTCCGGTCGTCCGGCAGCAGGCTGCGGCCGAGGTAGGCGTAGAGCCGCATGCAGGGCGTCATCGCGGCGACGATCTCGGCCGGCTCGCCGGTCCAGGCGACGCGGGCGAGAAAGTCGGTATAGGCGGCGGTGGCCGGGCGCGGCTCGACCAGCTCGAGATCGATCCCCAGGCTCGCGGCGTAGCCGGCGTGCAGCTCGAGCTCCTCGAGGACGCCGCCGATCAGGCCGTGGAAGACGGCGACCCGGCCGGGCGTGGCGGCGCACTTCGCCGCCGCCAGGCAGTAGGCGGCGAGAAACGAGCGCAGGAAGAAGGCGTCCTGGGCGACGTAGCCCTTGAACGCCTCGCGGTCGAGGCTGCCGTCGGCCAGCCTGCGGACGAAGGGGTGCGCGAGGCAGGCCTCGGCCAGGTCGCGGCTCTGCCGCCACAGCGTCGCCGAGAGGCGGGCGATCGTCAGCCCTCCCAGGTCATCCGCCAGAACTCGCG
>JABAOD010014191.1_pt3 | contig 12506 bp, 8 predicted proteins | sample 7062151 | NCBI WGS metagenome assembly JABAOD01 (sample SAMN14538626, study PRJNA623070) | marine sediment metagenome | biome: marine biome [ENVO:00000428]; feature: marine pelagic biome [ENVO:01000023]; material: deep marine sediment [ENVO:00002113] | place: India: Gulf of Khambhat ...
CTTCATGGGCTCACCCGAGATTCGCACCGATTTATCGGTCACCGTCTTCCTCAACGATCCCGGCGACTATGAAGGTGGCGAGTTGACGCTCGAATATTCCTCCGGGGAAGTACGCAAGGTGAAGGAGAAAAAAGGAACCCTGGTATGTTACCCCTCGGGCGTGTTGCACTACGTCACACCGGTGACTCGCGGGGCGCGTTATGCTGCCATCACCTGGTTACAGTCCTTTATCCGATCCCCACAGCAGCGAGACCTGCTGACCAGTCTGGTTGCGTTATCGGATCGGGTCAAGAAACAGGAAGGATTAAGCGAAAATTATACAGAGCTCATCAGTATCCAGAACAATCTGCTGCGGATGTGGTCGGAGTTCTGACACTTTTAAGCCCTCAGTCTAGCGACTCGATGAAACCGGCGGTCAGAAACTTCTGAATTACTGCTAAAAGATCGGCCGATGTGGCAGAGGGAAATTCATCGGCGAGATCAGAAACGTCGAAGTAGTCACGTTCCATAACCCACTGCGCCACGTGCGCTTCCGCTGGCGTCAAGGGATGCTCGTTCGACCCCGTCAACAATATGACTCTGTCCGCCTGCGCCTGTAACTTTACCTGCCGCCAACGCACACGGTAGACCGATACCGGCTCACGCGCAGGCAACGCGAACCGTCGCAAAGAGTCCCGCAAAACACGCTTACGTTGATCTTCACGCGCCTGTCTACCTGTCTCGGCATCGGTGATGATTTTGTGTAAGCGATCGGCCAGGTGCCGTAGCTGTGCATCATAGGCGTGCGTATCATCGAAATGAGGTAACGCCTCGCGAAACAACGGGTCCGCACACAATGACCGCAATAATACGGTCATAAAATCATGTCCAGTGCGCGGCACGAGACCAAAAGTGAGGTGCAGGCTGGCCTCCGAACCGGCAATCGCGTCGTGGTACTGGCCCCGGGGGATGTACAGCACATCACCCGGTTTCATGTGCACTTCCTTCAGCAGCTTGCCTCTGGCGGACACGTGTTGCTCGGGTGGCAAACCCGCGTACTCAAAACCAGAACCGTGGACCGGGTCCTGGAAACGGCCTTCGTACAGACGCCAGGTCTTCTCGCCGTCGATGTGCAAAGCGAACACGTCAGTCCCATCGAAATGGGACGAGAAACCCTGGCGCGCATGCCACGAGCAATACACGTTGCACACCGCGAGATTGCCGAGAACCATCTCGAGCGATGCCGCCAGTGCAGCTATGCCGGGCGACAATCGTTCAACCAAGTCGAGGATGAGAGTGGCGCCTTGTTGCAGGTAGTTGGTAACCCTTCTAGGATCAGGCAACATCGCCTGATTACCTTCCCGGGTGCGGCCCGGCATGCAGAATTCCTTGGGCTCAAGGTCGCGGCCGTTCAGGACCATCTTCATCGACCGTTCCGACCATAGCGTCGGCTGGTTGAACAGGCGATTGAATTCTGCCCATGAAAAGATATCGGCGAATTTTTGCCGGTGACCAGGAATGTACGTAGCCAGCTTACCGTAGGCGTGCGCGAAAAACTCGTCGGCGGTCATCGGCTGCAGCAGCGCACGAAATGTCATATGCGGCTTAGTCATGGCTGACTCGCTAATGTGCCTGCCGCCGATCGGTTGTGGTCGAATCCGTCACGACAATCCAAGCTCAGGGAGGTTAGCAAACAGATCGAGCGCCTCTGGATTTGCCAGCGCCTCTTTGTTTTTGACCGGTTCGCCGTGCACAACCTTGCGCACTGCAAGCTCGACAATCTTTCCGCTCTTGGTGCGAGGAATATCTGCGACCTGAATGATTTTGGCGGGCACGTGCCGTGGTGTAGTGTTGCGACGGATCTGCTGCTTTATCTTGTTGATCAGCGCCTCATCCAGAATGAGCCCGTCGCGCAATCTCACGAATAATATGACGCGTTCATCACCTTGCCATTGCTGACCAATGACCAGGCTTTCAACTACTTCGTCCAACTGTTCCGCCTGCCGGTAGATCTCCGCGGTTCCGATGCGCACACCCCCGGGGTTAAGTATCGCATCAGAGCGACCGTAGATGACGATACCGTCGTGTTCGGTTAACTGCACATAATCACCGTGACACCAAACTCGCGGGAATCGCTCAAAATAGGCGGCCCGATATTTCTCCCCAGAGGGGTCGTTCCAGAAGGCCACTGGCATGGATGGAAACGGCGCCGTACACACGAGCTCGCCTTTTTCACCCACGACCGCCTTTCCTTGCTCGTCATAGACCTCGACGCGCATGCCTAGCCCGCGGCACTGAATCTCTCCGCGCCAGACCGGCAAAATTGGATTGCCAAGCACGAAACACGAGATGATGTCCGTACCGCCCGAGATGGATGATAAACAGATATCCTCCTTTACCTTCTCATAAACAAAATCGAAGCTTTCCGGCACCAATGGCGATCCGGTCGACAGTATTGTACGCAGCGCGTTCAGCTTGTGCGTTTTTCGTGGCTCCAAACCGGCCTTATTAATAGCATCAATATATTTGGCCGAGGTACCGAAGACAGTCATACCCTCGGCATCAGCAAAGTCAAACAGTACATTGCCATCGGGGTAGAACGGCGAGCCGTCATAGAGCATGACCGTCGCACCGGACGCGAGTCCCGATACCAGCCAGTTCCACATCATCCAGCCGCACGTCGTAAAGTAGAACAGTCGGTCGCCGGTCTTTATGTCTACGTGCAACTGGTGCTCTTTGAGATGCTGGATCAGCGTGCCGCCCGCCCCATGGACGATACATTTCGGTACGCCGGTTGTTCCCGATGAGTACATGATGTAGAGCGGATGATTGAACGGGAGTTGCGCAAAATCGATCTCGCCTGGCGACTGGGCTGCGACATAATCGCCGTACACAAGCCCATGCTCAATGCCGGAGATCGACGGCCGATTCGATAGGTATGGAACGACGACGACGCGCTCAAGAGACGGCAGCCCTGCAACGATGTCCGCGAGCTTTCCGAGTGAGTCATGCGCTTGACCGTTATAGTAGTAACCATCGGCGCTGAACAGCACCTTGGGTTCGATCTGGCCGAATCTGTCCAATACGCCTTGTGTACCGAAATCCGGCGAACACGATGACCAGATTGCACCGATGGATGCCGTCGCAAGCATCGCAATGATAGTTTCAGGCATGTTTGGCAAATAGCCTGCCACACGATCGCCCGCAACTATTCCCATGGCGCGTAATGCCTGCGCCAACTGTGATACCTGATCACAAAGTGCGCCGTGCGTTAAGGTGCGCCGGACCTTATCCTCCCCCCAAAAGACAATGGCCGCCGTGTCATCCCGCTGTCGCAAGAGATTTTCGGCGAAATTTAGTTGTGCATCGGGAAACCACTGTGCGCCGGGCATGCGCTCCCCGTGTCTGACCACGACGTCGCCCTGATGTGTCGCCTTGACCCGTGCAAACGACCAAAGCGATTGCCAAAAGCGCTGCGGATGCTCGATAGACCAACGATAGAGCGTTGCATAATCAGGAATGTCGGCCTTCCAGCGCGCACGCACCGACTGTATGAAGGCCGTCATATTGGCCTGTTCGATGCGTTCACGCGAAGGTTGCCATAATGGCGTGAACACTGTGTCCCCTCCTAGGGTAGGCAGCCTTTCAATGACAAAGCCCGGATCGGATCTGGGACGTCATTCGTGCAGTAGCTTTTCCGCCAGCGCATGTTCCCTGTGCTCGTGCTCGTACAGGCTGCTGATAACCGTGGCCACATCCTCAAGGATTTGCGTTTCTTGTTCTTCGTTCGCCACCCGCGCACGCTCAAGCACAGCGCGCATCGACGACAAGATCAAACAGTGATCCTGCACCAGTACTCGCAACTCATCATGGTGGGTCGAATCGTAAGCGCCAAGTGACTCGTACAGCCCACCTGGAAACTGTTCCCGTGCAAAGTGATTAATCAACAGTTCATGGAGTTCCTCGAGCAAGGGCACCAGATGCACCAGGGTGCGATGCTGCTCGATGCGCTCGACCAAGCGCATGATCTGCCGATGCTCGTCGCCGAGCGCTTTGTAGGTCTGCTCGATGCTGGAATGCACAACCGCCTCCCGACCAAACACTTGGCGGTAACCGCCCTATTTACCCCAACCTAGAGGATACAAAAAGCCGGTCAGTGAGTCCCGTTCTTGCCCGTTGTGGAGTGCCCAGGCCCGCTACCACCGGTCCATGGCCCCCGGCAGCTCGGTGGACCTTTGCCTCAACAGACACGATAATTATTTGATAGCAGCGGCATTTCGCAACAACCACAGACCCATTTACACAGTGATGGTACTCACTTCCCGGAGCCGGAACCGCAGGGCCGATGCAGCCAAAGGGCCACGCTGAAGAACTCATCGAGCGGCTGGTCTCTGAGACCGCCGGTCCGTTGCCGAAGGATCAGGCTCGGCAGCTCGATCCTTTCTTGCGTCAGTATTATCTGTGGATCTCCCCCGAGGACCTGGACAAACAAAGCCTGCTCGATCTGCGCGGGGCGGCACTGGCGCATTGGCGGCTTGGGCGTGAGCGCACTCCGGGAACAACCAAAGTACACGTTTACAACCCACAATTCGAAAAGCACGGCTGGCAGTCCACCCATACGATCATCGAGATCGTAACCGACGACATGCCGTTTCTGGTGGACTCGGTTTCAATGGCGCTCAACCGCCACGGGCTCACGATTCATCTGACCATACACCCGGTGTTGCACGTACGTCGTGACACCGAGGGCGTGCTCCTCGAAGTCCTTCCCCCCGGCACGAAAGACGACGTCATGTCCGAGTCCTTCATGCAGTTTCAGGTCGACAGACAAACAGACGCGACTTTCTTGCAGACACTTGCCGCTGACATTGAGCACGTGCTCGCCGATGTGCGCCGCGCCTGCGATGACTGGCAACCCATGCGCGAACGGGTGCTACAGATCATCCGCGATCTCGAACAAGGCGCCGCACCATTCAATACCGATGAAGTCGCTGAAGCAGCTGCATTCTGTCGTTGGATTGAGAACCACCATTTTACCTTCCTCGGGTACTGCGAGTACGATCGCATATCCACGGAGGGTACTGAAGAACTGCAGATCAAGCCCGGCAGCGAACTCGGCATACTGAGAGACGTGGACTCTTCACGCGTCGCGGTTCTACCGACGGAGACACAGGAGTACAGTCGCTCGCAGCAGCTGCTTGTCGTCACAAAAGCGAACTCGCGCGCCACGATTCACCGGCCTGCTTACATGGACTTCATAGGCGTGAAACGCTTTGACGCTGATGGGCACATCAACGGCGAGCGTTGTATCCTCGGACTTTTCACTTCGGCCGCATACAATCGCAATCCCCGTGAGATCCCGTTGCTGCGTCAGAAGGTCAAGCGCGTGATGGAACGCTCCGGATTTCCCCGCGCCAGTCATGCCGGTAAGGGGTTGCAAAACGTGCTCGACACTTATCCTCGCGATGCGCTGTTTCAAATCTCTGAAGACGATCTGCGCAGTATCGCCCTAGGTATCCTCGAGCTACAGGAGCGGCAACGCACGCGCATTTTCGTGCGACGCGATACGTACGGCCGGTTCTATTCCTGCCAGTTGTATGTCCCGCGCGATCGCTATAACCGCGAGCTGCGTATGCGGATCCAGCGCATCCTGATGGAGACCTTCAACGGCACCGGGATCGAGCTCAGTACCCATTTTTCGGAGTCGGTGCTAGCGCGATTGCACTTCCTGGTCTACACCGATCCGGCCAGCCATGCCGAGTACGACGTCAAGGAAATCGAGGCGCAAATCATCGAGGCGGCACGTTCGTGGCAGGACAACCTACGCGACGCCCTGACTGAGCGCAATGGCGAGGAAAAGGGTAATGCACTTTTCACCGGCTACAGCGATGCGTTCCCCGGTGGCTACCGGGAGGATTTCCCCGCCCGCACGGCCGCCTTTGACATCGAACACATGGAGTTCGCACGCAAGACGGGTGGGCTTGGTATCGCCTTTTACCGCCCGCTGGTCGAGGCTGAAGGCGGGGTGCGCATGAAGCTGTTTTCCCACGGCAAGCCGATCGCACCGTCCGACGCGTTACCGCTAATCGAGCACATGGGGCTCAAAGTAAACGCCGAGCGCCCCTACAAGATCCGCCTGCGCGAAGGGGATGTAGTCTGGGTACATGAGTTCAATATGGTGCACGCATATGGACTTGAAATAGACCCGGAGCAAGTGGGCGAGGCCTTTCAAGACGCGTTCGCGCGCATCTGGCGCGGCGAGGTGGACGACGACGGCTTCAATAGGCTGGTACTCGGCGCTGGTCTCACCTGGCGCGAGACAGTGATGTTACGAGCCTATAGCAAGTATCTGCAACAGATACGTGTGCCGTTTAGTCACGCCTACATGGTGCAAACGTTAGCACAGAATCCGCGCATTGTACGTTCACTGGTGGAGCTATTTTATCTTCGCTTCGATCCGCAAAAAGCGTCTGACGGTCAAGAACGTGCGGCACAACTGGTGAAAAAAACAGAAGAAAAAATCGATGCCGTTGCGAGTCTCGACGAGGNNCGAGGACCGTATTCTTCGAAGTTTTCTCAATCTGATCTCTTCCACCCTGCGCACCAACTACTTCCAACTGACCGCGGACGGCAATCCTAAGCCATACCTGTCTTTCAAGCTCAATCCGGCACAGATCGACGACATGCCCTCGCCGCGGCCAATGTTTGAGATCTTTGTATTCTCACCGCGTACCGAGGGTGTGCACCTACGTGGCGGCAAAGTTGCACGCGGCGGACTACGCTGGTCTGATCGGCGCGAGGACTTCCGCACCGAGGTGCTCGGCCTGATGAAGGCACAAATGGTGAAGAACGCGGTCATTGTGCCGGTAGGCGCCAAAGGCGGTTTCGTCATCAAGCGACCGCCCGCTACAGGTGGACGTGACGCGTTGGTGCAAGAGGCCATTGCCTGCTACAGCACGCTCATTCGCGGCATGCTTGATCTTACTGACAACCTGCAGGTTGGTGCGGTCATTGCACCGATAGACGTCGTACGCTACGACGAGGATGACCCTTACCTAGTCGTGGCGGCAGATAAGGGTACCGCGACCTTCTCCGACATCGCTAACGGCATTGCCGAAGAATATGGATTTTGGTTGGGCGACGCGTTCGCTTCCGGCGGCTCGGTCGGCTACGACCACAAGAAAATGGGCATTACGGCACGTGGTGCCTGGGAGTCCGTCAAACGGCATTTTCGCGAAATCGACATCGATATACAGACCACGGATTTTACCGCCATCGGCATCGGCGACATGGCCGGCGACGTATTCGGCAATGGTATGTTGCTGTCACGGCACATCAAGCTGGTCGGTGCTTTTAATCATTTACATATTTTTCTTGATCCCAATCCTGACCCGGCAATCTCCTACGGCGAGCGTGAGCGCCTGTTCGCCAAGCCGGGCTCGACTTGGCTCGACTACAACCAGGAGCTCATTTCCAAGGGCGGGGGTGTGTTTGCGCGTAGCGCCAAGTCGATCCCCCTGTCAGCCGAGGCGCAGAAGCTGTTGCGCGTCGACGCCAAACGCATGAGACCGAACGATCTCATCAAGGCAATGCTGAAAGCACCCGTCGATTTGTTGTGGAACGGTGGCATCGGCACATTTGTAAAAGCAGAAGCGGAGACCCATACGGATGCCAAGGATCGCGCTAACGATGCGGTGCGCGTAAACGGGCGCGACTTGAGCTGCCGGGTGGTGGGTGAAGGCGGCAATCTCGGTGTGACGCAGCTCGGACGAATCGAGTACGCGCGCAAAGGAGGGCGTGTGTACACGGACTTCATCGACAACTCCGGCGGAGTCGACTGTTCCGACCACGAGGTCAATATCAAGATCTTGCTTAACGAGATCGTCGCCGATGGCGACATGACCCGCAAGCAGCGCGACCAGCTGCTTGTCGATATGACCGATGAGGTCGCGGAGCTCGTGCTCGGCGACAACTACGGTCAGACACAGGCGATCAGCATGGTGGCGCTGCAAGCGCCAGCGTTACTGTCGGAACATGCACGTTTTATCCACCAACTAGAGCGCAAAGCCAAGCTCGACCGCGGGGGCGAGTTCCTGCCGAGCAACAAAGTGATTGCCGAGCGCCTCGCCGCCCAGGAGGGCTTGACGCGACCGGAGATCGCCGTGCTCTTGGCATACAGCAAGATGACGCTTTACGAAGAGTTGTTATCTTCGAACATCCCGGAAGACCCGTTCCTGTCCGAGGGGCTAACACGACATTTTCCCAAGCGCCTGGCGCAGCACTACTGCCAGCAGATGTACGAGCATCGCCTCAAGAGAGAGATCATCTCCACGCATATCACCAATAGCATGGTCAACCGCGGCGGGCCAAACTTCACGTTTCGCCTGGGTGAGGAGACCGGTGCCAGTCCCGCGGATACAGCCCGTGCGTTTACGGCAGCACACGAGATTTTCGAGATCGATGAGCTGTGGGCACAAGTCGAGTCGCTCGACAATAAAGTGGCGGCGGCCACTCAGACACAGATGTTCATTGACACCATCGGCTTGGTCGAGCGCGGTACACGCTGGCTATTACGTAACCGCCGTCCCCCGCTTGAAATCGCCACCACAGTCGACTATTTCCGCGCCGGCGTGCGCGAGTTGACGGAGAGCTTTCCCAAACCCTTGGCAGCCGAAAATCGCTTGACGCTGAGAAAACGGACCAAGCGCCTCACCAACGATCGCGTGCCATCGATGTTGGCAACACGCGTCGGCAGTTTGTTCGCACTGTCCTCCGCTTTAGATATCGTCGATGTAGCGAGGATGGGCGCCCGGGATGTCGTTTATGTCGCGTCCGTCTATTTTACCCTGGCGGCGCGCTTGGAATTTGAATGGTTGCGACAACAGATTGCTGGCTTGCGGACACAAAACCACTGGCATACATTCGCAAAGTCAGCGCTGCGCAATGACCTCCACATCCAGCAACGCCATCTGACGGCTGAGGTTTTACAGAAGGCCAGGCGCAATGCAAGCGCAAAGACCGTCGTGGCTTCCTGGGTCACTGCAAACGAGGCGGTGGTTGATCACTTTACCGCCTTGATGTCCGAGCTAAAAGCCAGCGAGTCGGTAGATTTTCCCATGCTGTCAGTGGCCCTGCGGGAGGTTCATCGTCTCCTGCGGGCGCGCACACCGGGACCCTAGCGGCTGTCCGTGGGCCGGTCCTAGCACTCAATCCGTTTCTGCCCTCTTTCGGGCGGTTCTGCTCGCCAGCGAAACTGTGTAAGCTTAGCCCCTGAGAATAAAAAGTCCGTCCGGTGGCGGACCCGCGCATCGCCCTGTGCAGATGTGCATGTGGTCTTGAGCACCGGCAACGTCTGCGAGAGCACCCATGGGTTACTTTCTACAGCAGCTCATCAATGGCGCCACGCTAGGAATGATCTACGGCCTGATCGCCATCGGTTACACGATGGTGTACGGCATCATCGGCATGATCAATTTCGCCCACGGCGAGATCTTCATGATCGGCGCGTTTATTTCCATCATCACCTTTCTGGTGCTGGGTTTGGTCGGTCTCGGCTGGGTGCCATTAGCTCTGATCGTCGTGTTGCTCACGGCGATGCTGTTGACGTCGGTATACGGTTGGGCCTTGGAACGCGTCGCCTACCGCCCGCTGCGCCACTCGCCAAGATTGGCCGCGCTGATCACTGCCATCGGCATGTCCATTTTTCTGCAGAACTATATGCAGCTCCTGCAAGGTGCGCGCGTAAAACCACTACAGCCGGTCATTACTGGTGGCTTCAAGTTACTGCGCGGGGGCGATTTTGTGGTGAATCTCAGTTACCTACAGATCTTGATCATCGTGCTGACGATTGTGTTGATGGTGATATTCACGCTGGTCATCCATCGCACCGCCTTCGGCCGCGCGCAGAGGGCCTGCCAGCAGGATCTCGGCATGGCAGGGTTGATCGGCATCGATGTCGATCGCACGATCTCGCTCACCTTCGTCACCGGCGCCACCCTGGCCTCAGTTGCCGGGCTCATGTTCCTGTTGAACTACGGCGTGATCGACTTCTACATCGGCTTCCTTGCCGGCATCAAGGCCTTCACCGCCGCCGTGCTGGGAGGCATCGGCTCGCTCCCCGGGGCCATGCTCGGCGGGTTGCTGATCGGCCTGATCGAGGCCTTCTGGTCGGCCTACTTCACCGTCGAGTACAAGGATGTGGCGGCCTATACCGTTTTGGTGTTGGTCTTGATCTTCCGGCCTACCGGCCTGCTCGGCAAGCCAGATATTGAGAAGGTGTGAAGCATGGCAGTCGCGAGCGAGGCTCTGTCCACATCCCGCCCACTTGATTATGGTCTGCTTCTCCGCGAGGCCGGGATGGTCGCCGGTGTCGTGTTTGCCCTCACCATCGCTTTGGTCGGTCTCAAAACCGAAGATGTGCCGGGCGGCCTCGACATCGTCACGCGCTTCGTGGATGTCTTCGCCGCCACGATCATCGCCTTTTTTGGCCGGATCGCCTTGATCCTGCTGCGAGAGCACCGGCCTTTGCCCGTGCTCCTCGGCTCTCTGCCCTTTGCGATACTCATGTTCCTAGCCCTTCTATCTCCGCAGCTGTCCTTATCCGTGGCTGGTCTCGGGCGAGATTTCCCCTTCGACAGCATCGTCGTTAACTGGCTGCTGGCGATCTTTGCACTGGTTCTCACCGCCCAGGCAGGCTGGGGCCTGTGGCATGCAGCCTCCACGAAGAGCGTAAAGGAGCGTGAACAGACGATGGATCGAATCGGCGCCGGTGTCCAGAAGGCGGCACTGCTCGTCGGTCCACTGTTGCTACTGTCTGCGACCATTTTACCGTTTCTACCTTTCGCAGACCGTCGTTTGCTCGACATCGCGATCCTGGTCGCCACCTACATCATGCTCGGCTGGGGGCTGAATATCGTCGTCGGTCTCGCCGGGCTTTTGGATCTAGGCTATGTCGCCTTCTACGCCGTCGGCGCTTACAGCTATGCACTGCTGGCGACACATTTCGAGGTAAGCTTTTGGATCTGCCTGCCTTTTGCCGGCATCATGGCTGCCTTTGCGGGGATCTTGCTCGGTTTTCCGGTCCTGCGACTACGCGGTGACTATCTCGCCATCGTCACGCTCGGTTTCGGCGAAATGATTAGGATCATTCTGCTCAACTGGTACAAGTTCACCAATGGTCCGGACGGTATATCGGGCATACCGCGTCCCAGCTTTTTTGGTCTACCTTTTACGGCTAATCCGGACGAAGGCACTCATTCATTCCACAGTTTCTTCGGGCTCGAGTATGCACCCATCGACCGCATTATTTTTCTCTACTATGTAATCTTGATTCTCGGGCTCATTACCAATCTCTTCACCTTGCGCATCCGCAAACTGCCGGTGGGACGAGCCTGGGAAGCGTTGCGCGAAGATGAGACCGCGTGCCGCAGCCTGGGTATCAATCCGCGCAATACCAAACTCACGGCGTTTGCCATCGGCGCCATGTTTGCCGGCTTTGGTGGTTCGTTCTTCGCCACACGTCAGGGCTTTATCAGCCCCGAGAGCTTCACCTTCATCGAGTCGGCGATCATTCTGGCCATTGTCGTGCTCGGCGGCATGGGCAGCCAGATCGGCGTCGTGTTTGCCGCCATCTTATTGATCGGTCTGCCTGAGTTCTTCCGCGAGCTGCAGCAGTACCGAATGCTGGCGTTTGGGGCGGCCATGGTGGCCATCATGGTGTGGCGACCGCGTGGTCTGCTCGCACACCGGGAACCGACTATTCGGATGTTTTCTAAAGACGCGTCTCAACAGGAACACAGATGAGCGCTGCCAAACCGCTTCTGACAGTCGAACATCTCACCATGCGCTTTGGCGGTTTGGTGGCGATCGACGACGTTTCCTTCGAGGCCGCGGACAGAGAGATCACGGCGATCATCGGTCCCAACGGAGCCGGCAAGACCACGATTTTTAACTGTCTAACAGGTTTCTACAAGCCCACCGTCGGACGACTCACCTTGCACCATCCGCGAAAGGGCGATTTTCTGCTTGAGCGCATGGAGGGCTTTCACATTCCGCAGCACGCCGGCGTGGCCCGCACCTTCCAGAATATCCGCCTGTTTCCGGCGATGTCAGTGCTCGAGAACCTTATCGTCGCTCAACATAACAAGCTGATGCGCGCATCCGGTTACACTGTGTACGGGTTGCTCGGGCTGCAAAAGTACAAGCACGCCGAGAAACAGGCTGTCGAGCTGGCGCGTTACTGGCTTGATCGCATCGGCCTATCCAAGCGTGCCGACTGGGATGCGGGCAATTTGTCCTACGGTGACCAGCGGCGCCTCGAGATCGCTCGCGCCATGTGCACCGAGCCCGTGCTGCTATGTCTGGATGAGCCCGCAGCCGGCCTCAATCCACGTGAGTCGGCGGATCTCAATAAGTTACTGCTATCGATCCGCGAACAGGAAAAAATTGGCGTCCTTTTGATCGAGCATCACATGGACGTGGTTATGGGTATTTCGGATTACATCGTCGTGCTCGATTACGGACGCAAG
>JABAOD010049763.1_pt1 | contig 12503 bp, 16 predicted proteins | sample 7062151 | NCBI WGS metagenome assembly JABAOD01 (sample SAMN14538626, study PRJNA623070) | marine sediment metagenome | biome: marine biome [ENVO:00000428]; feature: marine pelagic biome [ENVO:01000023]; material: deep marine sediment [ENVO:00002113] | place: India: Gulf of Khambhat ...
AGTTGCTCTACCAGCTGAGCTATGCCGGCGATGCTCGACCATTGCTGTGCATGGGGGGCGCATTATTGGCTTTTCGCAGCGCTCTGACAAGGTTTGACGAAGCCAACTAGTCGGGACACGTTGCCGCATCGCGCAGCAGCACCTGCTCCTCACCGTATTTCTCGACGATGGCGCCTGCACCCTGCCCCGGCGGCAATGCAATGTCGACAAAGAACACGGTTCTCTCCGCCGTGCGCGGCGCGATTTCCGCGGGCAGCTTCAGCGACCTCGCCTGCAGCTCGATCTTCTCCGCGCCATCAATATCCCCGAACAGTCCGAGCGAGATCTTCAGGCCCTCGTCCTCGGTGCGCACGAGATACGCATCGGTCAGCCCGCCCTGACTCAATTTATTGAGCATCTTGTTCGCCGTCGAGGTATCGGCGACATTTCGAATCTGTACCCAATGGCCGACGAACATCTCCTTCTCGGTCGAGCGCACCGTGGTTTTCATACCCTGGTTTCGGTAGATCAGCTCGGCCGAATCAGCGTCGTCCCTGACTTTGAAAGGGCCGATCGTCACGCAGGACCTGCCGACAACCGCCCTCAGGTCGGACGCGGTGCCGAAGCCGAGTACCGCGCCGACGCTCTCCACGTCATCGCGATCACGAGTAGCGGTCACTTCCATCGGTGGGCCCAGATCGGCTTCCCTGATGATAGCGACGCCCGGCTGCGGCTCATCCTGGTAGTACAGTCCCCACAGGAAATAGAGAATATTGGCAAGCAACAGCAGTAGCAGGAGATTCTTCATTGGGCACTTTCGAGCATATGCGCGAGTCCCTGCAGAACGAGATGCGGTCTGTGCAGCGGCTTCACGATCAACGCGCCAAGAATGCGCGACGCATCCCCGCCGGTCAAGAAGACGGTCGGTTTATGGCCGTTCGACCGCAGCGTTCGAATGGCCCTGTCGACGGCGCCGGCGATCGCGTTCGCCGCCCCTTCCCGAACCGCTGCCGCGGTATTGTGCGCGAACATCTGCATCGAGGATCCCTCGCGCGGGGGCAACGGGCGCACCGCCGGAATATCACTGGCCGCCGACGCCAACGATTCCGCCATGATCGCCGCCCCCGGAATGATCTGGCCGCCAAGATGCTTGCCGCCTTTGTCGATCGCGTCGACCGTAACGGCGGTGCCCGCGTCGACAACGAGCGAGGCGCCCTGGACCTCGGCCCAGGCACCCACCATTGCCACCCACCGGTCCACGCCCATGCGGCGCGGCTGCGTATAGCCGTTGCAGAGGCCCCAACCTTGTTTTTGCACACGAGCGAATCGAACGTCGCAATCACAGTGCATGCCGACGACGCCGGACAAACGGGTCGCGAAGCTCGCGCCCGCGACGTTGCTGACGAAGACCTCGTCAACCCGGCGCGGCAGCCGCGTCGTCAGCACCTGCAGACCGTTGTCCCGAATTCTTTCCTGTGAAATATGGCCCGTGCGCCGAAGTTCGCCCTGATCGAGAACGCCCCACTTGATGCGGGAGTTTCCGACATCAAGCAACAGTGCCGTCACGACACCGCATCCCCGAGGCCCGCCATCGTTACAGTGCCCGAAGTGACTCGCTGCAGACCGGACGATTCTGTGTCAATCAGCAGGGCGCCGTCATCGGCGACACCCGCGCCGATGCCGCTGATTTGCTCGTCCGCCGCATCGACCGTCACTGTCTTTCCGAACAGCCAGTCGTACCTTCGCCACCGGCGACTGAATTGTGAGAAGCCGGCCGAGTCATAATCGACCAGTATCTTAGTCAGCGCCGCTATCAGCGCGGACGCAATTTCGTTTCGAGCCGGTAAGCTTTCGACCTGACATTTCAGGTCGACAATTTGCTGCGCCCACTCGGTATGCACAACAAGGTCGGGGTTTCCGCTCAGGTCGATATTCAAGCCAATCCCGGTGANNGGTGACCACGGTGACATCGCCGGTCGATTGTGTCTGTGCTTCGGTCAGAATTCCGCCCAGCTTGCCGTTCATCACGATCAAATCGTTTGGCCACTTCAGCTGGACGCCGTCAATGCCGAGCGACCGCAGCGCGCTGACGGCGCCGAGACCGATAGCGAGCGTCAGCGCCGGTAGATCTGCCCGACTCGATGCAAAAGAGTAAGCCATCGACAGGCAAAGTCCCGAGCCGGCCGGACACTGCCAGGTGCGGCCATGCCGGCCACGACCCGCGGTCTGGTTGTCGGTTACTGCCACCCGAACCTGTCCGGGGACGGGCCCCGGCTGTTGCATGAGGTAGGTATTCGTCGAGTCGATTACGCCGAAGACTTCCAGGATGCCGAGTCGCCCTGCGGCCGCCTCGTCCAGGTTGCGACGAATGAGGTCTGAATCAAGCTGCATCGTCGCTCGTATTCGCGTCTTTTCGGCCAAATAGCATGAGCTTCGTGTAGCGATTCTCGACACCGTTACGCATCCGCTGAATGTTGGCGCGGTGGCAGTAGATAATGAACATCGCCATCGCAACGCTGTATATGAACAGCGGCTGATCATCCGGCAGGCGGGTAATCCCGAGCCATGCTGGCAGCGACGTTGCCGCCGTCATCGAGGCGAGTCCCACGTAGCCGGTCAGTGCGACAACGACCGCCCAGACCAGCAGGACCTCGATGATCAGCGTGGGATCCAGGACCAGCAGCGTACCGATAAACGTCGCCGCGCCTTTGCCACCGTCGAAATCGTGATAGATCGGCCAGACGTGCCCAATCACCGCCGCGGCCGCACAGCAAATCGTCAGCCAGGTGCGGGAGATCTCAGGGTCCGTCGGCACCCAGGGGAGCTCGAGGCCGGGTACGATACCGGCGCCAACGACGCCTTTGCCAACGTCGATCACCACCACGAAAAAAGCAAACAGCACGCCCTGGGTTCGCAGCGCATTGGTGCCGCCGGCGTTGCCACTGCCCATCGTTCGAATGTCCACACCGCCGCGCAGCCTGCCGACGATCATGGCACCCATGAGCGAGCCGATGAAATAGCTGATCAGAAACTTGATGCCAAGTTCCAACATGCGCGATTTCGCTTTGCGAGAATAGTCGGACGCATTGTAGCATCGGTCATCGCCGTCCCGTTCTGGCAATGATGACCGCTGACACTATCCAGCTTTTTCTCAACCCGACCGCCGGCCGCGGTCGTACCGCACGGCGACAGAGCCGCATTCTTGAACTCTTGCGGCAGACGAATGTGCCGGTGACCCTCTACCAGAGCAAGGCCGTCGGCAACCTCGAGGAACAGGTTCGAAATCAGGTTGACCGGGGCGCAACGCGAATTGTCGTTGCGGGGGGTGATGGCAGCGTTCACGAGGCAGTCAATGGTGTGATGCGTTCCGGGAATACGGCGGACCTCGGCGTTATTCCAACAGGCACCGGCAACGACTTCGCCAAGGCCTGCGGCATACCGCTCAACTGGGAACATGCGGCGAAACTGCTCGCGGACCGGCTGGCTGCCGGCCAGTATGCGAAAACGATCGATATCGGCACGATGAACGACCGATGTTTCGCCAACGGCGCCGGGATAGGATTCGACGCCAAGGTCACACGCATTGCTCGCTCGTATCGGCTGCCGATCGGTGATCTCGTTTACCTTCTGGCGATCTTTCGCGCAATGGTGGACGGCATCACCACGCCGCGACTCGAGATTCGCTCGGCCGATTTTTCCTGGGGCGGCCCTGCCACCCTCGCGAGTATCAGCAACGGTCCCTGGATCGGCGGCATGTTCCATATCGCGCCCATGGCAAAGAACGATGATGGCAAACTGGAGCTGGTGATTGCCGATCCGGTTTCGCGCCTCCGCATCATATCGCTCCTGCCCAAACTGATGGCGGGCGAGCACCTTGTCGAACCCGAGATCCGACACCAGCCAATCACGACATTATCGGTGCTGTCTTCGGAGCCGGTGGCGTCGCACCTGGACGGCGAGGTGCAGCCGCTCCAACGGCGATTCCAGCTCGGCGTGTTACCGAGCGCCTTGCGACTGCTTTGACGTCGGTCGCGACCCGAGATAGATCGCAGTCAGCGCAATCGCGGCGCCGACAAGTTCGGCCGCGCTCATCGGACGGGCGAAGAACAGTACATCCCAGACGAAACTCAGTGTCGGTTGCAGCAACAGCGCGAGGCCGGCCTCGGTTGTCGATACGTACGGCAGGCTGCTCGCGATAAACAACCAGCCGAGACAATGCGATAGGATGCCGTAAGCTACCAGCCACGCCGCATCGTCGAGTGTCGTGATCGCCAGCGACTGGCCTTCGACGAGAGCGGATAATCCGAGAATTGCCGCCGTTACCAGCGAGATGACGGCAACTTCACGCGTCGGCAAGCGGTGTCTGGAATCGCGCCGAGATTCCCTGAGGCACAGCAGATAACCGGCATACGAGGCCGCAGTCAGTAAACCGAAGATGACGCCCAGACGATAGTCGCTGGACAAGCTCCCCCAATCCAGACCGACGATCAGCGCGAGGCCGAGCACCGCCATCGGAATCGCAATCAGCTGAATCGGACGGGGCGACTGCCGAAATATCACGATACCAGCCGCGGTCATGATGAACACCTGGAAATTTGCCAGCAAGGTCGACAATCCTGGACCAACGTAGTTGATGCTGCGGTGCCAGAACCACAAATCCAGCGCGAAGAATACGGCGGCAAACAACAGGATCCGCCAGGTACGTCGCGAGAGCTGCAGTCGCTGGCCCGAGAAGACGAGATACACCGCCAGCGCGATGCCGCCAATCAGGACGCGGTAGAACCCGCTGGTCGTCGGCGACACGCCGACCAACTTGACCCAGACCGGGGACAGGCTGATGAGAGCCGCGCCGATGAACAGTCGCACGGTAGGACTATTGAGAACGGGCATTATTGCCCCAGCCAGTCACCACGTCGTGCGCTCACGGCGTCATCGATCTCTTCATCCGCCACCAGGTAGCAGGTATCGGTGGGTGCCTCGGCCCACCTCATACGAACGGTGACCAGCTCATCACCGCGGAAAACGGTCAGGTCGGAGCGATCACCCGGCCGATAACGGCGTGTGCGTGCCTCGCAGCCCGGGATATCGATTCTCAAGCCGTCGAGTGCAACGAGTTCGTCACCGGGCGAGATGCCGGCCCGCTCCGCGGATCCGCCATTATCGACCGACAGGAAACAGGGCTTTCCGGCGCGCGCCCCGAGCGTGGCGCCCAGCCAGACGGCGGGAAGCTTGCCCTCGTCCGACGGCTTGCCGCCTTTGTCGCTGCCGCCGGCCGAGCGGCGCAGGCAGAAGTTGATGCCGTGGCTTTTCAACAAAGGCTCGAGCGGCAGCTCCCCCGTGCCGCGCACCGTCGCGTCGAAGAAGTCTTCCAGGTCGACGCCCGACACCTCAATACAGAGTCGCTCCAGACCGCGCTCGGGCATGCCTTCCCCGCTTTGCCCCCAGCGCTTCCAGGCCTCCTTCATGACATCGTCGAGCGTGATCCGGCCCTCAGTTTCGTCGCGCAGCTTCAGATCGAGGCACAGCGCAACGAGCGCTCCCTTCGCGTAGTAGCTGACAATCGCGTTCGTCGCGTTGGCATCCTGCTGGTAGAACTTGGTCCACGCGTCGAAGCTGGACGCCTCTATGCTTTGCCTGCGGCGGCCGGCGCCGCGAATCACTCTCGTGATCGTCTGTCCGAGTAACTCCAGGTAGCTCTCGATCGTGATCAGGCCGGAGCGCAGCAGTGCCAGGTCGTCGTAGTACGAAGTGATCCCCTCGAAAACCCACAGCAGACCCGTGTGGACCTCCTGCGACAGGTCGTAGGGCGTGAACGCGGCCGGCTTCATGCGCTTGACGTTCCAGAGGTGAAAATATTCGTGGCTTACCAGGCCAAGGAACGTTCGATATTCATCCGAGACCGCTTCATCGCCGCGGGCCGGCAGGTTATCGCGACCGCAGATCAGGCTGGAGGACCAGCGATGCTCGAGGCCACCGTAGCCGCTGCCCGGGGCGTTGAGAAGAAACAGGTAACGATCCAGGTCGGGCGGCGCACCCAGAAATCCTATGTGATGCCCGCAGAGGGTCTGCAAATCACGGCAGAGCCGCGCCATGTCCACGCGCGTGTTGCCGCGGATTGCAATGGCGTGTGGAATCCCCTCGACCTCGAACTCGCCGATGGATAGCAGCCCAATCTCGACCGGATGATCGATCAGCTCGGCATAGTCCATTGCCGCATAGCCGCCGAACCCGTATTCCGGCGCCGAGCGGCGGCACATCGACGTCGCAACGCGCCAGCCTTTGCCATAAGGCGCTTCGGGCGCAACAATCTCGACATCGCAGGCTTCGTCTTCCTGACCGACCACCGCCGGAAACACGCAGGTTCCGTTGAAGAAGGCGTGACTGGCGTCCAAATGCGCGCCGCGCACGCTCTCGTCATGCGCGAATACCTCGAGAATTAGTGTGAGTGTCCGGTCCGTGCTCGCCACACGCCACCGACTTTTGTCGAGTTTTTCGACGGCAACGTCACGGCCGTCGGCTTCGGCTCGAACCGAGACGACGTGCTTCGCGTAATCGCGAATCATGTAGCTCCCGGGTATCCAGGCCGGCATTGCAAATATCTGGCCTTCCGGATCCGGGTTTGCAACGCTGACCCGAACCTCGAACAGGTGCGCCGCCGGATCTTTCGGCCAGATCCGGTAAGCAAGTGATGCTGGCGCCGGCTTGCTCATCTTCGGGGCTCAGTGACCTTGAGCGTAAGACACTTCGCTGAACCGCCGGCCTTCAGGAATTCGCTCAGCGGAATCTCGTGCACCGTGAAGCCTGCCAGCATGAGCCGCGCTTTCAAGGGCTCCGACGCCTTATTGAGGATGACCCGGTCGTCGATATTGACCGCGTTGCAAGCGAAGTTACCGGCATCCATCGTGTCGACGATTATGCGCTTGTGCGATGGAATACGGCTCTCGATGGCAATGCGTGAATCGTAGTCGAACGCGGGCGGATGATACATCAGGAAGCCGTCCGTCAGCGGGCAGAAACAGGTGTCGATGTGGTAGAAGCGCGCGTCCGTCAGGCGTATCGAAACAACCTCGATATCAAAAAAATCACGGATTTCCGCATGCGCCTCGATTTCGGTTCGAAATCCGTAGCCGGTCCATAGCCAGGACCCACGGCGGTCCAGGAGACAATCGCCGGCACCCTCGAATCCGATGTGTTCATCGAGATCCAGCAGTTCGAAGCCCTGTTTTCGGAACCACTTCTTGAAGAAACGCTCCTCTCCCCGCCGTTCATGCGGCATGAAGTGGCTGGCAATGGCCTTGTTGCCGTAAACCACACCGGCATTGGCCGTAAACACCATGTCCGGGAGTTCCGGCTGCGGCTCGATCGTCACAATCTCGGCGAACTCCGCTATCTGGTCACGCAGCGCCTGCCACTGCTGCTTGGCGCGCTGCAGGTTCAACGATTCTTCGTGGCCCGCCATCCAGGGATTTATCACGTAGTCCACGTTGAAGAAATCCGGTGGACACATAAGAATCTTGTCGCTGCTCATTGCTCTTTTTCTGTCGCGTTTGTTCTGTTCAGACCGAACGGGAGCCGGTCGCCCGACTCCCGTCCGATGTTACAGCCATCGCATTCGGGACTAGCGCTGCTGGTCGCCCAGGTGCATCAAGGGTAGCGGGCTCGGGCTGGAGCCGTCCATGAAATACACCTTGCTGGCCGGATCTTTCGATATTGCCTTCAGCGCTTCGAGTGACTGCAGCTGAATATACGCCTGATTGCGGGCGATCGCATTGTTGATCTGGGTTATTTCATACGCCTGCGCGTCCGCCAGGATGCGCTTCCTGGCGGCCTCCTGTTCAGCGGCTTCGCGGCCGGCCTCGGCGCGGGCGACCTGTTGCTGAAGTTCCGTGCGGACACGCTCGAGTTCAGCGCGCTCCCGTTCGACCGCCTGCTCTCGTTCTTTCTTTTGCTCGATCGCTTCGACGATGAACGGCGGCAGCGTGATATCCCTGATCAGGACTGCGGAAACGAGAATGCCTTTAGGCTCCAGGTAGTCGCGCAAGCCGTCGGTCAGGGCTGACTGCAGCGTCTCCTGCGTCGCTTCCTGGAAGAAATCCTCCGCCCGCTTGATGCTCTTGCCCTGCTCACGCAGAAGAGAGCGCAATTTCGGGATCAGGTGCACTCGCACGGCCGCATTCTCGTCGCCAGTCTGCTCGAGAATATCCGGCGCCATGTTGCCGTCGATTCGATACTGGACGCTGACGTCGAGCTTCGTTTGCAGCTGATCCTGGCTCGGCACGTTTGCCGTTTCCAGGTGCGTCTTCTGTCGCGCGTCATACAAGGTCCAACGGTACAGGGGGTTAACCGGGATGTGGATGCCTTGCGTGTAACCTTCAGGCTGAACATTACCGAACAAGGTCGCCACACCGACTCGACCGGGTGGTACCGTCTTGACGAACTGCATGCCAATCAGCACGAGGAGCACCGCACCTGCAACGATGACGACGAAGTTTTTCTGGGCATTAAGGCGGGCCATACCAATTCTCCTGATTACAGTCCGAAAGACTCACTAGATATATGTGCTGAGCGAGGAATCTAAAGGTGCCTGCGCTTGGCTGTCGCCGCTCACTCGGGCAGATGCACTTCCGCAAGCATGCATCGTACGCTGCCTCCGGCGGACAGTTCGATGGTTTCAATCGGTGCGGTAACGATTCGGCCGTTGGCGCGCAGCTTGTCAAGCTGACCATCGTCCAGTGAATCGTAAGCCTGCGCCGACATGGCCACGACGCGCTCGCCGCTACTGCTGCGCAGTTCGAGCATATTGCCCGCGAACGCTTCCAGCTGAGCGTAGCTCAGAGAGATGACCTCATGACCGCTGGCCTGGAGCTGGCCCAGCACCGCCGCGCGCTGTTCCTTGTTCGGAATCGCTTCGTCGCAGATGACGGCCAGTTTCTCTCCGACATTCATCAACACGTTGGTGTGATAGATCGGCACGCCCTCGCGGTCGACGGCGTCAAAGGCGACGACCTGATAGTCCATCCGCTGTGCGAAATCGCCCAGCGGATCGAGGTGTGTTCGCGACGAAAGGCATGCGTAGGCGATTCGATTGACCCGGTCGAGCACCATGCTTCCGGTGCCCTCCAGGTAGTGGCCCGCATCTTCATGTGCGGTCAGGTCGACGACTTCTTTTACCTGCAGTCCCAGGTCCTCGCTGAGATGCTCGACGATATCGGCTCGACGCTCCGTGCGCCGATTCTCCGCCTCCATCGGATACAGCACAATACGACCGTCGCCGTGCATGCTGATCCAGTTATTGGGAAAGATCGAGTCGGGCGTCTGCGGCTCCGGGGTGTCGTCGATGACAATGACATCGATGCCGGCCTCCTGCAATGCTCGCACCAGCCCCTGGAATTCCTCCAGCGCGGCCGCCTGCTGTTCCTCGGGCCCAAGTGCGGATCTGCCCTGGAAGCGATTGGACTCCGCGGTCAGTGGATTGCTTCGGAAACGAGCGGGACGAATCATTAACACCCGGGTCGCCAGCTGCGATTCTGATTCAGTCATCATTGCTGTCTTTCGTCAATCGGTCGTGCATTATACGACGGTGTTCGAGCGGATTCGCAACGCAGTACTGAACCCCGCCTGGGTCTGCTTCCTGTGGGTGGGCATAACCGTTGGCGTATCGATGCTCGCAACGCCGGTTCGATTTACAGCGCCGACTATCACCCGCCCCATCGCGCTCGATGTCGGCCGCGTCGTCTTCGCTGCGCTCAACAAGGCCGAACTGGCGGCGCTGGTCGTCTTGCTCATAATCGTCCGGGTAGCGGGACTCGCCAGGCAGTGGTGGGGTGTCTGTGCCTTCCTCACGCTCATCGTTCTCGCCCAGGGCGTCTGGCTCATTCCCGAGCTTGCGGCGAGGACGGACATCATCATCGCGGGAGGCGAGCCGACAAGTTCCAGCGCGCATGCAATCTACGCGACTCTGGAGATGACCAAGATCGCACTGCTGCTGTACCTCGGATTCTCGTCGTTAATTGAGAAGCGCTGATCTCAGGCGCCGGCGCTGGGCCGCCCGGAAACGGCCTTGTACCAGCGGCCGAGGTTCTCCGCGTCATCGGGCACGGCGATCTTTATCCAGGCCGCAAAATCGACGAAGACCAGGGCCGAGATATCGGCTACCGAGAAGACGCTGCCGGCGACATACTCGCTGTCGGCCAGACGTTCGTCGAGCCGCCGCATGAAGCGGCGAACGCGCTGGCCGCCGCGTTCCGCGAGTTCCGGAATCTGTGGGTAATCATCAGGGCCCGGCAGTGCTTTGTTCGTCAGCCCTTTCGCCGTGTTACGAAAAGCGTCCGCCATCGCCATCAGTCCCTGCTGTTCCACTTTCGTATTCCACATCAGTACGGCTGCGTGCTCCTCCGGAGTCCGGCCGAACAGCAGCGGTGGCTCCGGGTGCAGCTCTTCGAGATAACTGCAGATCGCGATTACCTCGCTGATGCATTCGCCGCCGTCAAGCTGTAACACGGGGACGACACAGTCGGGATTGATGCGGCGGAAAGCCTCGCCGNNCAACCTGGACGGTTTCCAGATCGATGCCTTTTTCCGCGAGAAAGACGCGGACGCGCCTTGGACTGGGAGCGGTTTTGCAATCGTACAGTCTCACGCTAGTCCTCCAGCGCTCTCGCAGCGGCGAATACCGTCGCGGAGTTTTGATCGAACAACATCGCCCTGGCTTCCTCGTCGCGCGCCTCGTCGCGGGGCCAGTCCTTGCCGAGATCGACTCCCCGCTGTACGGCGGGCCGAACCTTGAGCGCGTCGAACCAGCGCCTCACATTTGCGAACTTGTCCAGATCATTACCGAGCCGGCGATAAGGAAGGACCCAGGGAAAACTCGCGATATCCGCAATGGAGTATTCCCCGGCGAGAAACTCTCGATCTCGCAGTCGGACATCCATGACGGCAAGCAGACGATCGTACTCGTCTGCATAGCGCTTCAGCGCGTAATGAATCTTTTCTTTCGTGTAATTAACGAAGTGGCTCAGCTGGCCGGCCATCGGTCCCAGCCCGCCCGCCTGCCAGAACAACCATTGAAGGACCTCCATACGCGCTTTCAGCGGCGCTCTCGGCAGGAACTTCCCGGCCTTTTCCGCCAGGTAGATCAGAATCGCACCGCCCTCGAACACTGAAATCCCGGTCTCCGTATCAACAATCGCCGGCATCCGGTTGTTCGGGCTGATACGAAGGAACCCGGGATCAAACTGATCGCCGGCGCCGATATTGACCGGTTTTACTTCGTATTCCAAGCCACACTCCTCGAGCATGACTGAAATCTTTTGGCCATTCGGCGTTGGCCAGTAGTACAGCTCTATCATTCGTTTGTCGTCGCATAAGGAAGCACGGGAACTCACGCGGCCGTGCAGACTATCGGACTCTCAGTATATGGTGTTTCGCATCAAATCTCTCTAGCTACCCCAATGGAAGACGCCACGAGATTTTCACGATCAGGATCTACGCGGGCGGGCGCCACGAGATGCTGAACGAAACGAATCGCGATGGTTCCACTGATGACCTGCTTCGCTGGACTTCCACGGCGCTGTCGAAGAGCCACGCGTAGCCCAGGATGACGGCGGTATTCGCTGTCGCGTCGGAGTTCGAAACACACGGCGACTGAGCAGGCGCACGCAATGGATTGCGCAGACTTCCTGTCTCGATGGCGCGTAATGGGAATTAGCCGGCTTCTCTTCTTGCAGGAATCTCGGCGGGGAGGTGAAACGCCAGGTAGGCCCGGCCAATAGTTGCGGCCTCTGCAATTCGTTGCTCGCTGATCCTGCCTTCTGTTCGAATCGCGTCGGCAAAGGTAATGTCGCATAGCTCCGTCAGGAATCCCAGTTTGTGCGACCAGTGTGGTATGTCGGGCATGGCGAAATAGCGGTCGAATATGTCGGTCAGAACCTGGCTCATTGCCTGGACAGCTCGTCGGTAGCTCTGCGGTTGCCTGTTTCGCAAGCGCGGCAGTATGCGCAAGGTATCTGAAGTCGCCGCCCAATATTCAGCGCCCCGACGCACAACGAAGTCGGAGAGATCCATCCAGTTCTCCGGCTGCCGACCAGGTTCGCTGCTGCGAAGAAAATCCACGAAGTTCCGCACCCACTCGGTCACGATATCGTGAAACAGATCATCGATGCCGTCATAGATTCGGTAGGCCGATCCTCTCGAAACGCCGGCCGCCTCGAAGACGTCGCTGAATTTGAGCGATCCATTATCCCGTCGCGCCAGCATCAGCCGCTGCGCCTCGCGCAGCAATTTTCGCCGGTTTTCACGTCCACGCGATCGCAGCTTCGGAATCTTCTCAATCGACCGGGTCATCACACCCCTGTACTTGGTAGGCCGAAGGATTGTATCGCGCACGCGCGAGCAATCCAATGAAGCACGATCCTTGAGCGAGAATGCTAAGATCCGCGAAGATTCGTTCCGGGCTAGATCAGCATGGTGGCACCGCACGCAGCGTCTTCAAGAGGTCAATCCAGGGCAGGTTCGCCGTGTTAGAC
>JABAOD010012105.1_pt2 | contig 12499 bp, 12 predicted proteins | sample 7062151 | NCBI WGS metagenome assembly JABAOD01 (sample SAMN14538626, study PRJNA623070) | marine sediment metagenome | biome: marine biome [ENVO:00000428]; feature: marine pelagic biome [ENVO:01000023]; material: deep marine sediment [ENVO:00002113] | place: India: Gulf of Khambhat ...
AGGCGAACGAGAAGCAATCCCAAGGAGGTTGAAAGAGAAGGGGGGAGGGGGAGTCGTGCTTATATCAGGAGCGAAGCATGACCGATCTCTTCGAACACGATCGCTGCAAGACGCAAGCGGCGATGGACCTAATCCAATCAGATATCGCGGCGGGGACAATTTCCAAGAAGCGCCTTTATTCGCATATGGAACTGAGCCACGGCTCAGGCTCGGCATCGGGGGCATGGACCCAGCGGGATGCCTTCGAACATCTTGAGGCAGGGCTAATCGCGCATATGACCGATGTCGGTCAAAACAGAAGCGTCGAGCAGCTGGCAGCGCTCACCGACAGCCTTCCGACCCAGACGGTGCGCAGCGAAGAGCAGATCGAATATCAGCAGTTCACTACGCCGGCGGAGCTGTCCAAGCTGATGGTCGAGCTCGCTCAACCCAAAAGCAGCGATGTCGTACTCGAGCCGAGTGCCGGTCACGGAATGCTTGCAGCCATGCTTCCAAAAACAAAGGAGCTTTACCTCAACGAGCTCGACCAGCGGCGAGCCGGTCGCCTGCAGGCACTCTTTCCGAACATCGAGATCTCCAGTTTCGACGCCGCGCTCCTCGGCTCGTGTCTCCCACCATCGGTCGCTCCAACACTCACCATGATGAATCCGCCGTTTTCCCGCTCGGCGGGGCGCGGAGTGGATCGATATGCGGCATTACGCCATCTGCGAGCAGCAATCAGGAAAGCAGCGCCCGCCGGTCGGATCGTGGCGATCATGCCGGAATGGTTCACGACCAGCGCCAAAGAAATGACCAACTACCGCGAGACCTTTGAAGGCTGCACGGTTCAATCCTCTGCGCTCCTGCGCTCTTGTTACCGAAAGCACGGGACTTCAATCGCTGTGCGGCTCTACGTGATCGACAAGGTTCCTGGCGAAATAAGCCCGGCGATCATCGCTCGCGACACGGTGATCGAGTTGGCCCGAGACATCGACGTGAAGCCGCGTGCGATCGCGGCACGCAAGCCTGCCGCTATCAAGGCCAGCACAGGGACAGGCCTTTTCAAGGCTTCCAAGACGCCCGTTCGAGCCCGGATTCCAACACGGCCTAAGGTTTCAGCGCCGTCACTCGAAGATCTTCGCTATCGCGCGCTCGAGACGCCGCGGCCGCTTGGCGAAGCGCAGGGCGTCTATCTTGCCTACCGCCCGAGCCGCGTCGACATCATGAAAGCCGGCGAGCATCCGACCGCATTGGTGGAGTCCGTCGCTATGGGGTCAATTCCATCGCCGATCCCCGACTACAAGCCGAAAACGACCCCTGCCGTTCTCCGGAAGGCTCTGCTGAGCGAGGCCCAGCTCGAAACGGTGATCTACGCCGGCACAGCTTGGAGCCAGTATCTCCCTGGCCGCTATGACGCCGGCGAGGGCGTCGAAATTGTTCCCAACCCTGAGGGACGCAAATACAGGAAGGGCTACTTCCTTGGCGACGGGACGGGTGCAGGCAAGGGTCGGCAAATTGCAGGCGTGATTCTCGACAACTGGCTTCAGGGTCGACGGCGCGCCATCTGGATTTCGAAGAATGAAACGCTGCTCGAAGACGCGCGACGCGATTGGACTGCGCTCGGTGGTCTGTCAGCGGATATCCAGCCACTTTCGAATTGGAAAATCGACCAACCTGTACCGTTTCACGATGGCATCCTGTTCGTGACTTATCCCACTCTGCGCAGTCAACGCGACGATGCGACCCGTCTCAACCAGGTGATCGAATGGGCTGACGACGATTTTGAAGGTGTGATCGCTTTCGACGAAAGCCACGAAATGGGCGGTGTCGCAGGAGGGGAGGGCGCCCGGGGTGCGAAAGCGGGCTCGCTTCAGGGTATTGCCGGCGTCCTGCTGCAGAACCGCCTGCCGGACGCGCGCGTGCTCTACGCATCGGCCACTGGCGCATCCGACGTCAACAACCTGGCTTACGCCGTCAGACTCGGCCTCTGGGGCGCCGAGACCGCGTTCTCAAGCCGCGAAGATTTCATCGCGCAGATCCGGGCAGGTGGCATCGCCGCGATGGAGCTTGTTTCGCGCGATTTGAAGGCGCTGGGGCTCTATCAGGCGCGGGCGCTAAGCTTTGCGGGTGTCGAGTACGAGATCCTCAAGCACGAGCTCACACAGGCGCAGATCGCAGACTACGACGCGTATGCCGCCGCCTGGGCCATTATCCATCGCAACATGGAACAGGCACTGAAGGACACTGGCATCGTCGACGATATGGGCGGCGAGACCCTGAACTCGGGCGCCAAGGCAGCTGCGAGATCGCGGTTCGAAAGCTGCAAACAGCGGTTCTTCAATCAGGTTCTACTATCGATGAAGCTTCCATCCGTAATCGCTTCGATCGACGAACATTTGGACGAGCAATTTTCGGTGGTAGTCCAGCTAGTCTCAACGGCCGAGGCGATCCTCGATCGCCGCCTTGGTCAACTCTCGGCCGAGGAACGCGCCGAGCTTGATATTGATCTCAGCCCACGTGAGGCCGTTATAGATTATCTCGAGCGGGCGTTCCCGACACAGCAGATGCGCATTTTCACAGACGACACCGGCGCCGAGCGTTCAGAGCCTATGTTCGATGACGAAGGGCGTCCGGTTCACAACCAGTACGCCTTGGAAGCGAAGCAAAGCTTGCTCGAGGACATCTGTGCGATGCCACCGATCAAACCCGCGCTCGATGCTCTGATTGAACACTACGGTACGGAAAAGGTGGCCGAGGTCACTGGCCGCACGAAACGCCTAATCAATGCCAGCGACGGAACGCAAAAACTGGAATCCCGGACAGCGCGTACGAACCAATCCGAAACCGAGCAGTTCATGGATGGCAGAAAGCGCATTCTCGTCTTCAGCGATGCCGGTGGCACCGGACGGTCGTATCACGCGAGCCTCGAATGCGAGAACCAGGAGCGCAGGGTCCACTTCCTCCTCGAGCCGGGGTGGAGAGCTGATCGGGCTATTCAAGGCCTTGGGCGAACGCACCGCACACACCAGGCCGCGTCGCCTCTTTTCAAGCCAGTCACCACGAACTGCAAAGGCGAACTACGCTTCACGAGTACGATCGCTCGACGTCTCGACAGTCTGGGCGCTCTCACGCGCGGACAGCGACAGACTGGCGGCCAGAATCTGTTCGATCCTGCCGACAATCTCGAAAGCAGCTATGCGAAGGCAGCTCTCAACGAGTGGTTTCATCTTCTCAGCGACGGCAAGCTTAAGTCGACGACAATGCAGGAATTCGTCGAAATGTCAGGGCTGCGCCTCCAGGATCAGGATGGAGTGCTGGTAGAAGAACTACCGCCCATCCAACGGTGGTTGAACCGCATCCTCGCGATGCCGATCGGCATACAGAACGCTATCTTCGAGGAATTTCTCGGGCTGGTGGAGGCAAACGTCGAGGCAGCAAGAAAGGCAGGCACACTGGATCTCGGCGTCGAGACAATCCCAGCGAGTAAGGCCCGGATCGTGAACGACCATCTCCTCCGGAAGGATGATCGCACAGGCGCGACCTCGCACCTGTTGGAAATCGAGATCGACGCCAAGGTGGTCCCCCTGCGGTTCGAACAGATCGAAGAGCGCAGCCAGTGGGTGGAGGAGCCCAGGCTTCTGTTCGACGCCAAGAGTGGGAAGGTCGCTTTCGCAGAAACCACACGGTCGATGATGCGCAAAGACGGAACCTTGCTCAAGCGGCTCCGGCTCACTCGTCCAACCCACAACCAGTACGTGCTCGCCGACGAGATCGAGGAAGGCGCATGGGAGNNGGAGAGTGAAAGCCAAGCCGCGGCGGCTAACACCCGCAAGGACCGGCTGTTCATCGCGACCGGATTGCTTCTCCCGATTTGGTCGTCTCTTCCACGCGACTACATCGCTGTGCGACGCATCGTCGACGACGAGGGGAATAGCTGGCTCGGCCGTTTGGTCGACGATGAGGATGTTCCCAAAGTGCTGAATGCGTTCGGACTGGAAGGCGAATGCAAGGTCGACGCAGCGATGGTCATCAAGGCGCTCGAGGCGAGGAAGCCGATACAGATCCAACAGCCATATCCGATGACGTTCAAGCGATCGCTGGTGGCAGGTGAATGGCGATACGAGATCGCGGACGTCGACCGCGCGCAGCTCACCTGGCTGAAATCGATCGGATGCTTCACCGAAATCCAGCAATATCGAACACGCATCTACATCCCGAGTGGAAAAGCCGAGGCGATCATCAAGGCCATCCTCAAGGCGTAAAGAGCCAGCTCCCGATCTAGCCGATTAGCGAAAATCAAGTCCGCCATCAGCCCCCTGCGAAAGAGGAGGGGGAGGGTGGTGGTTGTCCGTTTCAGACGGACGATCAGAAGGAGAATAACGATGCAAATGATTGCTTTGAAGAAGCTGGAACTTTCGGACGCCAACGTCCGCAAGTCCATCAACGCAGAGGCCGACGCCGAACTTAAGGCGGGAATTGAAGCTCGCGGGGTGCTGCAGAACCTGCTCGTAACCCGTGGCGCGAAACGCGGCACCTTTGGAGTCATCGCTGGCGGACGTCGCTTCCGGATGCTCAAGGAGCTCCAAGCCGATGGCAAGATCGACGGCGACTATGAAGTGCCCTGCAAGCTCTGCCACAAGAAGGACGGCGATGCCTCCGAGATTTCCGCACAGGAAAACATCCAGCGTCTCGCGATGACGCCGGCGGAAGAATGTCAGGCGTTCCTCCACTTCCTGGGCGACGATGGCGACGTCGAAGGCGTGGCGAAGCGCTTCGGTATGACCAAGCGCCACGTCGAAGGCCGGCTCCGCCTGGCGAGGCTTGCCCCGCCTGTGTTTGAAGCCCTCGAAAAGGGCGAAATCACACTTGATCGCGCGAAGGCCTATGCGGCAACCGACCGGCACGAGGTGCAGATCCGCGTGTTCGAGCAAACCAAGTACAACTCGTATATCGGCGCCGACGGAATTCGTCGAATGATCGGAGAGGGGTCGATCCGAGGCAACGACCCGATCGCGCTGTTGGTCGGCGAAGACGACTATACTGCAGCTGGCGGCAAGGTTGAGCGCGACCTCTTCAGCGATGACGCGGATGATCGTTGGCTCGACATCGACGTTGCGCACGAATTGGCAGGCCAGAAAATGCAGGCCGAAGCCGAGCGGTTGGCCAACGAGCATGGAATCGGTTGGATCAAGCCCGTTGCCGGCTCGTCCAGCTACTCGGTCCGCGACGACCTCGATGTGTCGCGGGTCATGTTGCCGCCCGCACCGATCACAGAAGAAGCTCAGGCCAGGATCGAGGCCATCAACACGCGTCTCGAGGAGGTCTACGGAATCTTCGAAGAGGGCGACTTCCCTGAAGGCCAGGACGAGGACACCCTCAACGAGGAATGCGAAGCTCTCGAAGCAGAGCAGCGCGAGCTTGAAAACCCCGAGCGCGAGCTGCCCGAGGAATGGAAGCCCGAAGTCGGCCGTTTCCTCGTTCTCAGCCATGAAGGCGAGATGGTCCTCGAGAACGACTACTACAGCGAAAAGTCGCTGACGTTCGAAGAAGACGAAGACGGAAATGTCGTCGGCGGCGAAACNNGACGTCGGGCGGCACAACTAGGTCCGCGCCGCCTGAAGCCACCGGGCCTGGCGGCAAGCCCTACAGCGCTCGCCTTTTCGATGAGCTCGCCGTCCAACGCCGCAATGTCCTCGCAGCCTATATGGTCGGCGATCCCGCTCTTGCGCTCGACTTCACGATCTTCGCGCTGGTCGACGCGAGCTACACCTCGAAGGGTACGACGCTCAAGGGTGGCAAGGCGCACGATCGGGCGACCGGCGAGGTGCTTCAGTCGGAGGCCGACAATGTGCTGGCACAAGCATTCGATGCACTCGACAGCAGCTGGACGGAGCCGAGCGACGTCTGCGACCGCTTTGTCGCCTTCCGCAACCTCGACGATGATGCAAAGGTGGCATGGGTGGCATTCGCCGCCGCGACGAGCCTCGAATGTGGATATGGCAGCTACAATCCGCTCCACAACCTGATGGGGCAGATGCTCGACATCGATGCCTCGACGCTGTGGCGCCCGACCAGCGAGAATTTCTTCGACCGGGTGCCGAAGGCAACGTGCCTTGCCAGTCTGGCAGAGATCGGCGGAGACGAACTCGTCGCGCGGTACGCGAGCTCGAAGAAGGCCGATCTCTCGAGTTCGTGCGAGAAGGTGTTCGCCGGCGAGGCGATCATCGAGGAGGACCTGAAGGAGCGTGCGCTTTCGTGGGTTCCCAGCGCAATGCTCTTTGCCTTCGCGGCCGACGAAGATCCGGAAGAGGTCGACGGCGCCGAAGACGAAGGCATCACTGGTCCCGACGACGGCGATGATGCCGACAACGGGAGCGACGGCGACAGCAACGTCAATGACGCCGCCGACGAAGAGAAGCGGGAAGAAGAGCCTGCAGCTGCCTGAACGGCAGCATTTCTCCTCCTGATGACTGGCCCGGGGCGTTCGCGTCTCGGGCCTTTTCTTTCCCGGAGACAAAAGATGGCACGCAAGCCAAAGCGCGACGTCGCGCAGGAAATTACCGATCTCATGATCTCGATGCTCGAGCGGGGCACGTTGCCCTGGAAGCGGCCGTGGAAAAGCAACGGCGGCTATGGAAGGCCCCTGCGCGCGAACGGCGTGCCCTATTCCGGAATCAACGCCCTGTTCCTGGGGCTAGTCGGCGACATGAAAGGTTTCGGATCATCATATTGGATGACCTACCGTCAGGCGCAGGAGCTGGGCGGACAGGTCCGCAAGGGCGAANNAATGCCGCTCAAATCGACGGTCTGCCAGATCTGTTCTACCCGAAACCTGTTGTAGGACCCCCTCCGGCGCCATCGGCGCGCCGCGCTCAAATCGACGCCTTTTTCGAGCCGATACCGGTTGATGTGAGGCATGGCGGAAACCGAGCCTTTTACTCTTTGGGGGGTGATTATGTGCAGATGCCACCGCGGCGCAGCTTCATCAGCGAAGATCATTATGCGGCGACGCTCGGTCACGAGCTGACGCATTCAACAGGTGCCGCGCATCGGCTCGGGCGCGAATTCGGAAAGCGCTTTGGAGACAAAGCTTACGCCTTCGAAGAGTTGGTGGCCGAAATCGGGGCGTCGCGCATCTGCTACGAACTCGAACTGCCTCACGAGCTGCATGAAAGCCACGCCAGCTATCTCGACGGATGGCTGTCGATCCTGAAGGCCGACAAAGGCGCGATCATTACCGCGGCTGCAAAAGCGGACCAAGCATACGACTGGCTCGCCGCGTTCTCGAAAATTGAAACTGACGAGCAGGAGCAGAACGATGCCGAAACNNCACGCTCGCGCTTGAACCAAGCCCACGGGAAACGATCGCTCTTCTGCAGCTGGCCCAGCAGCTTGGCAAAAACGCCGTTTCCATCCCGGTCGGCGGCGAGCTGCAGGAAGCATTATCCGAGGCGCAAGAGAGCGTCGCAACCTTGGCATCACGCATTCAGGGAACGATCGATATTCGGCAATGGTCGAATGGCAGAGAACTTCTCGCGATAAATGCAGAAGGTGTGCCGGCAGCCGCGCTGTTCGAGGCAATCGCAATCATCGCGCCCACAAGCCTGGACCATGAAATCCGGTACTTGCCGAAGGGGAAATAAAGAGGAGGGGGAGGGCCACCCATCGAGTGAAGCGATGGGAGAAGAAAGTGTTCTACGATATCGACCACAGGTACAGGCTCGCGTTACAACCCGATGCCTTGGTGACGACCGAGACCTGCGTGCGAGCAATCAACTCCGCAATGGAGGACGTAAAGCTCGCAGGACTGCAGGCGGAAACCGATCCGGCCATTGCACTGCTCAGCAGGCGGCTAGGACGAATTGCCGAAGGCAAGCCGCTTGAGCACGAAGACGACCAGAACCTTCGTGACGCGTGTATGAAGCGTCTCTCCGAGCTGAAATCTCAACCGGCAATCATCGGGATTGTTCTCAAAGGTATCGATCACGACCCAGTGGCACTTCGGAATTACCGCAGGGAAGGCCAGCGAACTCTTCGGCAGCTCGCGATCGCATTGGGATATGACCGCGATAAATATCGGCTCGATTATCTCACGCCATCGCCAGGACTCGCTGGCGATCACGAATTAACGGCTCGAGGCATACACGTACGCCTCAACCCTGGACGGTGGGGCGAGAGCCCGATTTCGTGGCGACACCCCAAATGGAAGGCGCCCGGGAACAAGGTCCGCAAGGCCGATATCACCGTGTTGCGCAACATCGACAAGCTCGCTCGCACGATCGCACGGGAGCTCGCGCTCGAACCGGCAAGACAAGGCTCTCTGATTTAGGAGGAAGACATGGGCTGGCTTTACATGGATGCTCTGGGCATGAGCCCCCACAAAGGGCCGAAGCAATATCTTGATGCTCAATTCACCTTCGAAAGACGCGAAGACCATGAGGCCGATTTCGGAGGGATGCGGGTGCTGCGAAGCAGCTGCCTGCGAAACCAGACCTACTACGCTGCGGTCGAAAAATATGACCGTGCCGGAAAGCGGGTTTGCGTCTTTGCCGTGATATGCCTCGTAAGGTACAACAAGCGCGCTACGGACGGGCATGTGTTTGGGTACAAGTCGATGTCGGAGGACATGGGTCCTTGTGAATCAGAGTGCCCAACTGCCATTCTCGATCTTCTGACAGAGACCGAATATGAGTACGCGATTGAATGGCGCAAGCGATGCCGTGAGGCTGCGAAGCTTCGCAATCGCAAGCTCAGCGACGGCGATATCATCGTCTTCCCAGAAGCCATGAAGTTCACCGATGGATCGGAGCACCAGCGCTTCAAAGTACGTAAGGAAGGCCGGAAGACAGTCCTGCAAACGGTCGAAGGTTACGGCCGCTACCAAATCTCGCGGTTGATGAGTCGCGCTTTCGATATCGAGCGCCCTAAGAAGTTCACCGAAGTCGCATTCCCCAAAGCTTGAGGAGATCAACATGATTAGCATGAAGCGCTGGGCGCTGTGCGGCCGTGCCAATGCCGAACGCTTGGCAGCGCAGATGTGCGAAGAGACTGCAGAAGACTATTCGGTGGTGCGAACCGAATGTCCGCTGCAGCCACTCAAGGTCGTTCCGCGAGAAAAAGCGGAGCAGGATAATGTCGAAATGGAAGTTATCGTCTGCTGAGCTTCACGCGTCGCCAAGCTGCGGATCGAGATACCACGAAGGGCCCTCGCTAAAATCGCCTCGAGCGATAAGCGGTCCATCCGGCTCAGCCGAGACATAAGGCCGGTTGCACGGAATCGTCGGCTCCTTCTCTCGAAACCTCTGTTCAGACAGCCTGGCGCGTGCGCCAAGCAGATCCTCCAGCCATTCGAGGTCCTCCATCATCTGGACAACGCCGCGGCCGGCAAGAGAGAAATAGAGGCATCGCTGATAATCGTCACATCCGGTGGCAAGGATATTGGTCAGCCTTATCTTCGCATCCGCTTTGCCAGCGTGGACAATCTCGACCGCTTCCCTGAGCTCCCTTGTCGAATAATACGCATCGGTAGGCTCCATCCCAATGCTCGCATTAGCCAGCATACGCCGGGTGGGGCGGAGCAACTCGTCAACAGCTGCATCGCGTAGCGTGATATCGAGGTCGAAAGCTCCCAGCTTCAGGTTGTTTGGCATTTTTACTTTCACTCCTATACTCGGCGAACGTATGGTGAACGCAGGAGAGCGTCAAGGCGTCAACGATGTGGCTTGTACCGAAACAAACGAACGGCAAGAATGCGAGGGTCGAGCTTCCTGAGCCACTGAAGGAAGGCTTGATTAGATGGTATCTTGGGCACGGGTCAGAAGCCGACCATCGCGCGTCAGTTTCGATGGTCGTTACAGCTCGCGAGAATGACAAATGGATTGCCTGTGACTGCCGCGGTGGCGATGCAGCACCGCCACTGATGAGCCCGGCCTATCTCAGCGAGCAGGAAACATATTACCTGCGCAGACTTACATCCCGGCCTCTGCACCAGCGAAAGTGTCCCTTCTATCGACCTCAGGCGCCTGACCGCATAAGGCGGAAAGCCGACGATTCCCTGTTCGAGATCGAATACCCCAAGGGCCATTTCAACGCCCATAAAGAGGCGCCANNTGCCGGTCGAAGACGAGCCAGATGATCGGACGCGTGACGTCGCTATTCCAAGGCTCGGCAAGCTTCTGTGGATGTTGCTCGAGGCCGCCCACGCGAACGTGATCGGCGGCTTGCCAAGAGAGGGCCGTCCCGACTTCGATATCAGGAAGGAGTTCCTTCGCATCAAACGAGCGGCAGAGCTCTTCGAGATCGCACCCGGAATCAAGCTGAGCGACCATCTCTACACAAAGGCGATCGACTACGAATCCAAACGGCTTCACGCTATCCTTCGAAAGAGCGCGCCTAAGTGGCCAGCTGGATACGCCCCGCAAGCGTTTCTATTGCTCGAAGCAAACGAGATAGGCGGAACAACGGTCTCGACCGGTCTTGGCGATGTAGAGATCCGGAACCGCATCCAGCACACAGGTATCATCCGTGCCGAGGTCGATCCTCCATTCCTGGCATTGGCCGTCGTCGGAGAGCACTCAAAGAAGGAGGGCTTTCTAGCACTCCGCGCATATGCGCAGCCGATCTACAAGGGCAACCAGTTCATACCTGTCGAGCGCCATCTCGACCGCCAGCTGCTGAGTGACCTGACAAGGTTCCAATATCGAATGCGGCAAAAAGGCGTCGAGATCGCGATCAAGAAGCCACTGTTCGATATCCTGACGGAGAAAGGTCACGTGAGGCCGGAAATAATCGTGGCATTCCTCGATCATCGCACCGGCGAGGAGGCCGACTTTGCACTGCAAATAATGCGGCGCAACGACACATCATATCTGGAATTGAAAGCCGAAGAGCGTTTGCAGCTCGAAGGAATAACCAAGGTGATAACCGTAGACCATTCTCTCGTTGGCACGGATGGTATTCTCGACGTGATGGAGGCCCACATCGACTGAAAAGGGGAGAGGGAGAAGCCGGGCGAGCCCATAAAAGGAAGAGCCCATGAGAAACTCCCCGCCTGAGGTGGCGCTGGACGCCACCATACGAAAGGCGATCGATTCCGAAACGGTCGTCGTCTTCAGCCTGTCGGGGGGCAAGGACTCGACGGCCGCGGCGATCGCCGCCAGCGATTATCTCGACAATATCGGACACCCCATGAATAATCGGTTCGCTATTCATGCGGACCTTGGCCAAATCGAATGGCCTGAAACACCTCGTTTCGTCGAAGAAATAGCGGGGCGGTTACAACTTCCCCTTATTGTCGTGCGCAGAAATGGCGGCGGAATGATCGAGAGGTGGTATCAGCGATGGGAAAGCTCAAAACGCCGGTACATCGATCTCGAAACCTACCAACTGGTTTCGCCGTGGTNNCGTTTCTGCACGGCAGAGCTGAAGGTCGCGCCGATCAACCGAGAGTTGAAACGGCGTTTCGCAGGGCGCACGATAATATCGATAATCGGGATCAGGCGAGAAGAAAGCGCGGCACGCGCAAAGGCTCCAATCTCGAGAAGAGATCTCCGGTCGGCCCCCGAAGGAAACCGAGCAGGGACGATCATGTTAGCATGGCATCCGATCGTAGAGTGGAAAACGGACCAGGTCTTCGCCAGACACGGGCAGGCAAACCTACCGTTACACTCCGCCTACAGCGCTGGAAGCACCTGTCTGAGCTGCGCCTATTGTGTGCTCTCGAGCATCAACAATCTTGAAGTTGCAGCGTCGCAACCTGGAAATCTCGATGCACTGAAGCGGATAACAAATCTCGAGTTGGACTCGGCGTTTGCGTTCCAACCATCGCGTTGGCTGACAAGCGTTGCTCCCCATGAAATCGAGAATGCAGAAAGACGACTTGGCACCGCCACCCGACTCCGCGAGCTGCGCGCATCCTTGGAAGGTCGTTTACCGAAAGACCTGATGTTCAAGAGAGGATGGCCGCCAAGAATCCCATCGCAAGCCGAAGCGCGCGTGATCGCGAACGTGCGAGGCCGACTGCTCGCGGAATATGGATGGAAGAACCGCTATCCGGAGCCCGAGGCCATCCGAGGACGATTTGAAGAGCTCCATTCGGCCCAGGGATAAAGGGAAAGAGGGGAAGGGCAAAGCGATCAAGACAATGATGAGAGGCCCCTTATGTCCAACGTCGTCCAACTCGAAGATGCGTATAACGCGAACATCGTACCAATCGGAAAGCATTGCAGAGGCCCACTGGAGCTCGATCTCGACAAGATCATGGCAGGCCGGCTTCTAATCCAGGGGAACAGCGGTGCGGGGAAGAGCGCGACGCTACGCCGAATTGTCGAAGAAGCCTTCGACTTCCTCACGGTCGCCCTTGTCGACCCAGAGGGGGAATTCGGCAACCTCGCCGAGCATATTGGGGCGACCACCATCAAGGCCGCCGAGCTCACGACGGAAGGGCTAACATCGGCCGCAGTAAGAGCCCGAACACACCACATCGCGTTGCACGTTGATCTCTCCGATCTGGACCCGGAAC
>JABAOD010006231.1_pt1 | contig 12497 bp, 10 predicted proteins | sample 7062151 | NCBI WGS metagenome assembly JABAOD01 (sample SAMN14538626, study PRJNA623070) | marine sediment metagenome | biome: marine biome [ENVO:00000428]; feature: marine pelagic biome [ENVO:01000023]; material: deep marine sediment [ENVO:00002113] | place: India: Gulf of Khambhat ...
GCGCAGGTGACGAGCCAGGCGGTCGAGGTGGGCTGCGGCAGCGGCGGCTTCGTCGGGTGCCAGGTCGAAGATCATGAGGTGCGTGGTGCCGCGGGTACTGGGCTCGGCTACCACCCGCCGCTCCTTCATGGCCTCGTTGCAGCGGCGGCGGGCATCTTCGGGGTCCGCCTCGACGGCGAGGCGGCGGATCCAGGCCCGCAGCTGGCCTGTGGTCATCCTGGGGGCGGCGTCGGCGATGCGATCCAGGACCGCGTCGGCCACGTGCGGCTCGAGGTGGCTGATCGAGTCCAGCACCGCCCGCACCCGCCGGGCGTCCAGCAATCCTCGGTGGAACCATTCCCACAGGCGGGAGTAGCGCCCGACGAGCATCTGGGCTTCGGCGAGCTCGCCGGCGGCGCCGCGCCGGGTGAGGCACAAGGCGGCGCCGATCTCGGCGGCGGCGCCGTCGAATGCCAGGTCGGGATGCTCCGGCGTCTCGGCCGCATAGGTGTCGGCGATGGCGGCCATGTCCCGGTAGCCCTGCGCCTGATAGTGCGACGCCATCCTCCGATTCGCTCGCAGCACCACCACCTGGTCATGCCCCGACAGGGCTTCGACGTCGATGTTGGCGAGCGCGGCGGCCAATGCGGGCCCGGGCGGCATGATCGCCAGCCCTACGGGCACCCGCTGCCTGTCTGCGTCGAGCACGGTAGCGAACACATGTTCGACCGTACCAGACCCGACCGGTGCCAACAAGAGGCTCGTTACGGGATACTCCGGCCAGATACTCGCTCTCAGGCGTCCCGCAGCCAGACGGCGTAGGGGGCGTTCTCGGACACGGCGACGCCGCCGGCGACCTCCTCGGTGATGGCGAGGCCGGCCAAGGTCCCGGACACCTGGAACGGCGTCACCGCAGGGTCGGCCCCCAGCACGCCGGCGGAGATGACCTCCTCACCGACGATCGCCCATAGCTGGTAGGTGCGGTCGGCCGGTAGCACCGGGAGCCCGCCTTCGAGCACATAGCCGACGCCGTCCGGCTGCAACGCCACCCGGACCTGCACCCCGGCGTCGCCCTCGAGCACGACGACTTCGGCGCCGGGGGCGGTGACCGCCGATTGGGCCGCCCGCTCGATGGTCGGTTCGGGCCGGTCGAGCGCCCGAACGCCGGCCAGCGCCACGAGCACCAGGGCAGCAGCGGCCGCCAAGCCGGCGAGCCACGGAGTGAACCCGCGGCGGGTCGCCTCCGTGCCAGCCGCCACCAACCGCAGCGGCGGAGGTGCGTCGGACAGTCCGCCGGTGATGGCGTCCCACAGCCGGGGCGGCGGCTCGGCATCCCCGGCCACGGCCGTGGCGAGCACTGCGAGCGTCTCTCGATGGGCCTCCACCTCGGTCAGGGCGGCCGGATCCCGCTCCAGGAGCTCCTCGACCTGCTGGGCCTCCCACGGAGCGATGGCGTCGACGGCGTAGGCGCCGAGCAGCTCGCGCAGTTCCTCGGGGGTGAGCCGGCGGGTCATGGTCCGGTCACCCCCGCCGCGGCCAGCTCTACGCGCATCCGGCGCAGGCCGCTGCGGATGCGGCTCTTGATCGTGCCGTCGGGTTGTGAGAGCGTGGCGGCAACCTCGCGGTAGCTCTGGCCGCCGAAGTACGCCAGCTCGATGGCCTCGCGCTCGGCCGGCGTCAGTGCGTCGAGCGCCGCCCTCACCTTCTCGGACGCCACCCGCGCCCACACCTCGCGCTCCGTGTCGGCGGCATCCGCCGCCGGAATCAGCGTCGCCTCGTGCTCCTCGCGCCGCCGGCGGGCGGTCTCGGCGCGGATGAGGTCGACCGACCGGCCGTGGGCGTCGGCGAGGAGGAAGGCGCGCAGCGAGCCGCGCTCCGGATCGAACCGGGTGGGCCGGTCCCAGAGTCTCGTGAACACCTCCTGGGTCACCTCCTCGGCGAGTGCTTCGTTCTGCAACAAACGTCGGGCCAGGCCGAACACTGCCCCGCCGTGGCGTCGGTACGCCTCGGCGAGGGCGTCCTGCGAGTAGCGGCCGATGGCGACCGCGATCGCTGCGTCACCGGCGGTGGTCATATCAGCTCCCACGCACGAGACGATACGACGCCGCCGGCCGATTCGGATGAGATCTTCTTCTCTCATCCGGTCGGCGACCGGGTCCGAATAATTAGCACTAAATCGTCGGAGAGAATGGAGACGAAGATGAGGAAATCGTTCATCGCCCTCGCCAGCATGGCCTTGCTGCTGGCCTTCGCCGGCGTGGCCGGCGCCCAGACGAGCGGCGCTCAAGTCAGCGTCGTCCACGGCGTTCCCGGCCTGACCGTCGACGTGTACGTCAACGGCGAGCTGACCTTGGAAGACTTCGCGCCGGGCGACGTGGCCGGCCCGCTCACCCTGCCGGCCGGCGGCTACGAACTGGTCGTCACCGCCGCCGACGACTCGATCGACAACGCGGTGCTGGTCACCAGCGCCGACCTCACCGACGGGCTGAATGCCTCGGTCGTCGCCCACCTGGCCGAGGACGGCACCCCCACGATGACGATCTTCGTCAACGACGTGTCTTCGATCGCACCCGGCAACGGTCGGCTGACGGCGCGCCACACTGCGGCGGCGCCCACCGTCGACATCCTCCTCGCCGACGGCTCGCCGGTCTTCAGCGGCGTCTCCAACCCGCAGGAAGGCGTGACCAACGTGCCCGCCAACACCTACAGCGCCGGCATCGCTCCTGCAGGGGCGGGCGTCGACGGCTTCGTGGTGGGCCCGATCGACCTCGAGGTCCCCGAGGGCACCAACCGCATCGTGTACGCCATCGGCGACCTGGCCGGCGGCACCTTCGACCTGGTGATTCAGGACATCACCGGCCTGAGCAGCGCTCCGGCGGCCGTTCCCAGCGGCTCCGGCGACCTGGCCGGCGGTGGCCCGAGCTCCTGGTTGATCGTGTTGATGGCCGCCGCGGCCGCCGTGCTCGGCGTGTCCGCTCGGATCGCCTTCGCCCGCAATCGCTGACAGACCCGAACTCGCAGGTGGGGAGGCCGCGTCGGCGGCCTCCCTGCCGCGATTGCGGACGGAAACGGCGAGTGGCCGGCGCGTAGAGTCGGCGGCATGGGACACCGGATCGTCGCCGGAGTGGCCGCCACCGTCAGCGCGGCGGTGCTGGCCGGAGCCCTCGTNNCGGGGCCGTGCCGCAGCCGGCGGTCGCCGGCGCCGACCTGGCTCCGGTGCCCGAGGTCGACGAGGCGCCTTCGGTGGCGCGAGCCGTACCGGTGCGGTCCGGGAGGCTGGACGCGCTCGCGGCGGAGCGACCCCCGGAGCCCGTGCAGATCGTGATCGGTGACATCGCGGTGAACGCCCCGGTCGACGCCGTCGGCTACGACGCCCGCCGTGACGAGATGGAAGTGCCGCGCCGTGCCGAGCTCGTCGGCTGGTACCGCTTCGGGGTGAGTCCCGGGCAGCAGGGCTCGGCGGTGCTGGCGGCGCACGTCGACTTCAACGGCAGGGCCGGAGCGTTCTTCGGCCTTCACACCTTGGAAGCCGGCGCCTCGATCGTCGTCGTCATGGACGACGGCAGCCGCCAGCGGTGGGAGGTCGTGGCGAAACGTCAGTACGGCAAGGAGCTGCTGCCCGCGGACGCCATCTTCCGTGAGCACGGCGAGCCGACTCTGGCGCTCATCACCTGCGGTGGGCCCTTCGACGGCCGTCGCTACGAGGACAACGTGGTCGTGTTTGCCAGGCCCGCCGGCGCTTCTGTGGGGGAGCCGGGACCGGCCTGAGCAAGGTCACGTCCGCTTGCCGTGAGGGCTGACGCGATCGCTTCTGCAGGCCGGTGTCAGTCGTCGCCGAACGCCACGTGGGGAAGCGGGGGCGCCGGGTCGATCCCGATGCTCAGCAAATAGCGACGGCGTCCCTGCTCCAGGCGATGCCACTCGGCGGCGTCGGCGTCCGTGAGGATTGCGTGCGGGCCGGCCCGCAGCTCGTCGGGGACTCCCGGCTCGAAGTGCCACCACGCCGCCGGCCGGCCCCAGAGCTGCCAGCGCTCGAGGAACTCGGTCCGGACGCTGCGCCAGGCGCGCTCCGCCGCTTCGATGCTTCCGAAGGCGGCGACCAGCTCCTGGCGGCTCCCGAACGTGAACAGATGGAAGTACTGGAAAGGGAGGGTCTGGTGCTTCGGTTTGCGCCTCATCGCACCAGTATCCCGCACCAGGCCGCCTCTTGGCGACTCGATGGACCGGCCGCGGCCACCCCGCGCCGCTCGGCGCCGCTCACGCGCGTTCGGTAGGCTCGACGAAGACTGCGGCGACGCCGGTCGTGGCCAGGCGTCCCGCCTTCATGGGAGTGGGGATGCGGTTTCAACTCCTCGGGCCGTTGGCCGTCGTCGAACGGGGCCATGAGATCCCGATCGGCGCACCCAAGCAGCGAGAGCTGCTCCTTCTGCTCGTGCTGAACCGCGGCGAGGTGGTCTCGACCGACCGCATCCTCTTCGAGCTGTGGGGAGACGACCCTCCTGCCGGAGGGGTGAAGACCCTGCACTGGCACGTCCATCAGCTCCGCCGAGCCTTTGCGGACGCAGGAGTCGAGCTACCTCTGCACACCGTGAGGAATGGCTACCGGCTCGACGTGGATCCCGGCCAGATCGATGCTGTGCAGTTCGAGTCTCGATGGCGACAGGCCCAGCGCGTCGCGAACAAGAACACCGCCGAGGCCCTCTCCATGCTGGAGACCTCACTCGAGATGTGGTGCGGAGCGCCGCTGGCCGGCGCGGAGCGGTATCTGTCGTTCGCCCAGCCGGAGGTTCGCCGCCTCGACGCGCTGCTGCTCGGGGCTCGCCTCGACCTTGCGGAGCTCCTGATCGACGAAGGCGACACGGACTCCGCTCTCGCCCACCTTCGGAAGTTGAGACCGGCCCATGGCCGCAACGAGAGGCTGCTCGGCCTTCTCATGCTCGCCGTCTACAGGTCGGGGCACCACGCCGAGGCCCTCGAGATCTACGACGGCTACGTCGATGAGCTCGCCGAGGAGGGCAAGGTGCCGGGTCCGGAGCTGCGCGCCATCTCGATACGGGTTGCGACGCACGACGCGTCCCTCCTCGAGCCCGAGCTCCCTTCAGGCACGGTCACGTTCCTGCTCACGGACATCGAGGGATCGACCCGGCGGTGGGAGAGCGACCCCGAGGGCATGCGACATCTCAAACGGCTCCACGACGAGGCGGTGGACAGCGCGGTTTCGGACCACGGGGGAACCATCTTCAAGGACACCGGCGACGGCCTCTTTGCGGCATTCCGCGACGCTGCTGCGGCCCTCGCGGCGGCCGTCGACCTGGTTGCCGAGCTGGCGCCGGCTTCCGGCACCGCGGCTCCGGTGCGGGTCGCCGTGCATACGGGGACGGCCGTTCCCGACTCGCGTGACTACCACGGGCACGCCGTCAATCGCTGCGCCCGCCTGGCCACCATCGGTCACTCCGGACAGATCCTGCTCTCGGGAACAACCGCCGGAGTGCTCGAGGGTGACACAGCGCTCGAGCTGCGGGATCTCGGAGTCCACCGCCTGCCGGACCTCACCCGGCCGAGCCGGATACACCAGGTGATCCATCCGGATCTCGTGACCGACTTCCCCCCGCTGCGGTCGCTCGACAGCTTCCCCAACAACCTGCCTGAGCTGACGAGCAGTTTCGTAGGCCGGTCCGCCGAGATCGAAAGCCTCGGCCGCGTCATGGCACATCACCGCATCGTCTCGTTGATCGGCCCGCCGGGCTGTGGGAAGACTCGCCTCGCGCTGCAGGCTGCGACTCAGAGCCTGCACGACCACCGCGATGGCGTCTGGTTCGCAGCCATGACGCAGGTCGCTGCCGATCGCACCGTCGCGGCCGAGCTGGCCGCTCGGCTTGGGCTTCATGAGCAACCCGGACTGGCGTCGTTCGACCACCTCCGGGACTACCTCCGCGACAAGCAACTGCTGCTGGTGCTGGACGACTGTGACCGGGCGGTCGAGGCCGTCGCGTCGGTTGCCTCACAGCTTCTGGCGAAGTGTCCGGAGATCCGCATCATGGCCACCAGCCGGGTCGCCCTGGAGATAGAGGGCGAAGTGGTCTGGCCCGTTCCGCCGCTGGAGACGCAGACGGCGGCCGGCGAGGAGGATCCCGGCCCGCCGTCGGACGCGGAGCGGCTGTTCCTCGAGCGGGCGGCTGCATCGCGTGCCGACGAGCCCCTGGCTCACGCGCCCGAGGTGGTGAAGGAGATCTGCAGGCTGGTCGACGGCATACCACTGGCCATCGAACTGGCCGCCGGCAAGGCCGCCACGCTCTCGCTCGAGGACATTCGGGACAAGCTGGCAGTCCATCCGCTGGGCCTACTGAAGGCGCGCCGCCGCGACCGGCCGCCACATCAGCAGACCCTGGAGGCGGCGATCGAGTGGAGCTATGAGCTGTTGACCCCACGGGAACGGACCGTCTTCGACCGACTGGCGGTCTTCAATGGCGGGTTCAGCGTCGACGCCGCCGAGGAAGTCTGCGGCGACGACGAGGGCGACGTGCTGGACGTGCTGGACCAGCTGCGCCTGAAGTCGTTGATCATCGCCCGCCCCGAGCAGTCGAGATTCGAGATGCTGGAGCTGATCCGCGAGTACGCCGCGCAGAGGTTCGACCTCCACGCCGACCAGGAGGCGCGCCGCGGCCGCCACGCCCGCTACTTCGCCGAGCTGTCGTGGAAAGCAGGCCGCCGCCTCCTGTGGAACGCGAAGTGGGTGGAGGACCTGCGACGCGACCTGCAGAACGTGGAAGACGCACTGGAGTACCTCATCGGCGCGGGCGACGCAGACGGCGTGAAGGTCGCCGGCGTGCTCGACCATTTCTGGTTGTGGGTGGGCTCGGCGCGCCGCGGCCTCGCGATCATCGAGCGGGCTCTGCAGGCCGACGTCAAGTGCTCCGACGACGTGAGGGCCCGGTCGCTGCAGGCGGCTGGCTTCCTGGCGGGGATCGACCGACGGTACGAGCTCGCCGAGGAGTACCTCGAGCGGTCGATAGCCCTCTACGGTCCCGGCTCGCGTGGCGCCGCGTGGTCGCAGTTCCATCTCGCCCGCAGCCTCACGGCCAAATGGTTCGTCGGCGTCGATCGGCCAGGCGACTCCGAGAGGGCGCGGGAGTACTTCGAACAGGCGGAGGGCACCTTCCGGGCTGCCGCCGAAGCCGTCGAGCCCACGGTCGAAGGCCAGCGCGCCGGGGCTGAGGGCCTGTTCGGCCTCGCCTACGTGCTTCCGTTCGTAGCGTTACACAAGGCGCTGGCGGGCCGCAGCGATGCCGAGGCGACCGCCCTCGCTGCCGAGCAGTTCGGCGCCGCCCTGGGGTTGGATCGCGCCCGGGGCATGGCCAAGGCCAACCTCGGCATCGTGTTGCTGCGGGCGGGACGGGTCGCCGACGCCCTGCGCGTGCTCGACGAAGCCTTCCGGCTGTTCCGGGAGGTGGCCGACGTCTACAGCCTGCAGATCGTCCTCGCCCTCTCCGGCTTGGCCGCGCTGCGCGCCGACGACATCCGGGCAGCTCGTGAACATGCGGTGGAGGGACTGCGGCTGATGCGCACCCAGGGGGGTAGGGAGTGGGAGGCGCTGACCGTTGGGCAGGCGGCGGTGACGCTGGACGCTCTCGGTGCGGACGCGGGAGCGCAGCGCCTCGTCCGATGGCTCGATGCCGCCTACCCCCGGTGGCGTGACCTCCACGAAGAAGCCGGCTTTGCCGGCACGAGACATCTGAGGGCCACCGGGGACACGGCGACCCGGCAGACCTCAGCCATCCAGGTGGCCCAGTCGGCGCTGGACGATCTTCGGAAGACCCTTCCGGAGTCGACCCGGGAACCCGAGGACCCGGTCGAGCGCAGCCACGAGGAGCCGTAGCGGGCCCAGCACCAGCCGCACCCACCGGAGATCGATTGCCGGGAGGATCGGCGTCCTGTCGAGGATGGCCGCTGCGGCGATCTTCCCGGTGCCGACGGCCGACTCCATGGAAGCGATGTCGATGCTCGAGTAGCAGTAGTCGCCGGCGACGAACAGATTGCGCACCTTCTGATGGCTCGGCCGCGGCCGGTGCTGCAACGTGTCGGGCTTGTTCATGAAAACCTGTGCATCGAAGTTGAGGTGCACGCAGGCGCGCGTCATCTCGATGTCGATGTCTTCCCGGCCCAGGTCGAAATGCTCCATGAGCTCGCCGAGTACCAGTTCCACCAGGATGTCGTCCCGGCAGCGTCCCTCACGACGACTATTCCACGTCTCCGGTCGTGCGGCCAACTCGACGAGCTGGGGCCGGATCCGCTCGGGAACACGATCATCGGCGATGGCCGCGCGGAAAGGTTCGCCGTCGAACGTCTCCGGGAAGGCCGCCAGCCACCCGACCCTGGCGGCGAGGGTCTGCAGAATCGACCACCTCACCCGTGCGTCGGAGGTCGCGGCGGCGGGCAGTTCGCTCCGTGGCCATACCGGCGAGATGTCGTATGCCGTGAGGTTCAGCGCGGAGTCGGTCAGGCTGAAGTGATCGCGGGGAAGACCCTCGATGCGCTTGGTCACGTGGACGTCGATGGCGGCCAGCGGTCGGGTCTCCAGCAGGCGGCCCGCGGTGAGCAGATCGGTGAGCTCCGGCGCATGGCCGTCGTCGAGGAGGTTCTTCAGGACGTCGGCGGGAACGGCCAGGACGAGGGGCCCCGTGATGTCCACTCGTCGCTCTGCGGAGTCGCCGTTCCTGACGGTGATGGCAGTGATGCGCTCGCGTTTGGCCTTCTCGCCGTCCTCGAGGTGGAGTGCAATCACCTCCGTGCCGCACTCGAGCTCCACTCGGTCGCCTCCTGCGTCCTCGAGCCCCTCCTTGATGGGATCGATGAGTCGCCGCTGAAGACTCCCGGCGAGGGCCGACCATCCCGGTCGGATCAGGTACCGGGGCAGCGGCACCCGCCTGAGGAGACCGCGGTGGACCTTCCTGGGCTCGAACTGCATCCAGTGGCTTCGCACCACGCCCTCGACGACCAGCCTCCGCTCCGCCGGATCGGTGGGGACGTCGACATGCTGTAGCTCCTGCAGGATCTGCCGGACTTCGGTGGGAAGCGTCGGCATGCGCCGTTCGTCGGTCCCGAATCGCGCGCCGGCGTGATCGTTCGCCTCTTCGGCCACCGGCCGGGAACCGCCCGAGATGGCAACCAGCACGGCGTCGACGGCCGCTTGCCGCTGCGCGTCGAGGCACCGTTTCGTGATCGGAGCTGCCGTGAACCAGCGCCGGAACATGCGGGCCACGGAGAGCGCAGAGACCTCGTCGGAGTGGATGGCGAAGGCCTTCAACGCGAGGCTCTCGTACCGGAGCTTCGACCGCTCGTGGCCGCGTTCCTCCAGGAACTCGTCGAGCCTGCGAGTCTCCAGGCGGTCGTCCGGGGTCGTGATGAGATCCAGGATGGAGTACAGGAGACGGAGCTGCCCGAACCATGCCGGCCCCGGGTTCCGGGGATCCGGGCGCGACCGGCGACGGCCATTGAGGCTGCCCCAGGTGCTCACGAATCGTTCCCCGGGCACCGCCAGGTCGTCGTATTCGACACCGACCTCGCCCATCAGCGTGATGACGTTGTCATACCAGATGGGGAAGACGTGGTACCCGTGATCGGAGTAGAAGGAGCGGCGACCGGCTGCCTCGCCGCCGTCGTGGACGTCCTTCCCGGGGAGTTCCACGCGTTCGGAGCCGGCCTTGCCCCCCAGCCGGTGGCGCTTCTCGTAGATCGTGACCCGGTGACCTTCCTTGACGAGCTCCCACGCGGCGGCCAGGCCGGCGAGGCCCCCGCCCACGATCACGACACGCGGATTCGGATCCTCGCCCGGCTCGGTGTTTCCCGGCCTGCTGCGACCGGTGCTCATCGCTGCTCAGACGCCGTCAGCCAACGCCTCCTGAAGTGAGCTCGCGAGGCGATACCGGGGTCTGCGCTGCTCCCGAGGAGGGTGTGGATGTTGGCCCACGCCGACATGTAGCCGTGGAAGAAGAGGTCCTCGGCCGCGAGGCTGTCGATCCGATGAGGCGGTGTGGCGATGGCGGAGTTCCGCTTGACGAGAGCGGCCCAGTCCTCGCCGAATCCGAGGAGGCGGCGCCGCACCGTCCTGGCCCTCTCGCGAGCCTCTTCCTGGTGCGGGGGCAGGGCTCGGCGGCGAAGAATCGCGTGGGGAACGCGGAGAGGACTGGCATCCACGCCGATGAACGTTCCGACGAGGTCGTCTCGTCGTCTCGGGGCCTCGGCTTCGAGATCGAAGCTGCGGCGGAACGCACTTCTCAGCCGGGCGATCCTCCGCTCGGTGCTGCCGTAGGCGAGGATCCGGGTCGACCTCGCCAGCCCCGACAACCCCAACGCCACGGGCACCTGCTTCCGCACCACCGGCAACGTGCTGTACGGAAGGTACTGGCGCCAGCGGAGCTCCTTGTGGGAGTTGACCACCACGAATGTGTTGGGCACGTGGGGCCGGTGTCCCTCGCTCCGCCGGGGAGCCGATTCAGCCGGCAAGGCGCTGCGGCGCCCGAGCTCCCCAACATCGAGCAACCATTGCTCGGCCATGTTGTCGTAGAGGCCACCGTCGGCGAGAAGCAAGCGTTCCGGGACAACGGCACCGTCGCCGTTCCGGCCGAAGATCTTCGAGTCGACGGAGACCGGAGGAAAGATGACGGGGATGGCAGCGGACGCAGAGATGACGTCGTCGTACGCATCGAGACGTTCGAAGGGCCGCTTGCCGTCCTGGCCTCTCTGCTCGGCGTGCCAGCCGATGAACGGGTCGTATACGAACCGGGGGGCGAAGTACACCAGTTTGCCGCTGTGCAGGTTCGTGGCGCAGAAGACATGGTCGATACCGTTCGCGCCCAGATCGCTCAAGCGTGAATCCCAGTCGGGGAAGAGGGCCCGCCGCACGGATCCGGCGATCATCTCACCGCGCTTTCCGTACAGGCCGTGGAAGGCGCACAGGGCAGCACTTCGCGTCCAGAGACGCGCCAGGCGTCCTGCCGGATGGAGCGATTCCGACCGGACCGCTGCCAGCGCCAGCGCCATCAAGGCACCCCCGCCAATCATCCGAGGACGCAGCCAGATCCGGCGATCCGGCCGCGTCGTGCCTCGCAAGAGCGGCGCGACGACAGCTTCCCGGAACTCTTCGAAGTTCGTCTTCGGGAAGTCGATCGTGGCCGCGTAGGCGTTGGTGTACGACCCGCCCGACACCGACGAGATCGCTACGACGTGGCGACTTGCGCCGGAGTCGACGAGGTAGGCGAGCACGCCGAGCGAAAACAGCGTCGACCGGTAGCCGCCCCCGGACAGCGCGACGCCGAGCCGCGGCGGTGCGCGACCCGAAACCCCCGCGCCAGCAAGAACCTCCTGCAGGGCACCCTCCTCATCCCCCAAGACGCCCCTCACGTCTTCCGAGAGAGACCCTACAGCACGGAAGGTGCCGGCGGGCGGGGCTCGCCCGACCCCAGGGGCCTAAGCGATCGCTAAGCGGCATGCCCCATCTTCGCAGTTGGGGCAGCCTGCAAAGCGAGGGGAGAGCGCAATGCATCAGTACCACGGGGGCTACGAGGCTCTCAACGCGATCCATGAGGCGCGGCGGCAGCAAGTGAGGGCATCGGCCCTGGCTTCTGGACTTGGTGAGCACCGGCGTACCGGCCATGCTTTCCGTCGTCTCGCCGATTGGCTTCACATCTCGACGCGTCACCAGGCACGGGCCGCCGAGGGCCGCCGGGCGTCCGCCGACAGCCTGTTCTGGGCCTAGAGGGTGCCCGCGGATCACGCCATCGAGGGCAAACAGCTCTTCCGCGACGTCGTAGAGGAGGTGTGGCATCGGGGCAACCTGGGGTTCATACGTGATGCCTTCACGCCCAGCTTCCTCGGGAGCGTCCCGCGCAACCGGCATCAGTCGCTCGACGTGTACCGGCGCCACGTCACGGGAATCCGGGCTGCGTTCCCTGACGTTCACATCCAAGTCCATGCGCAGGTGGCGGAAGGCGACATGGTCGCCAGCCACTACACGGTGAGAGGAACCCATCTGGGGGAGTTCATGGGGGCTCCGCCGACCGGCCGGCCCATCTCCGTCGAGGCGATGACACTGCACCGTCTCTCCGGAGGGCGCATCGCCCAGAGCTGGACGTGCTGGGACGTCGTCGGCTTCCTGCAGGACATCGGGGTGCTGTCCGAGATCGAGCAATTCGCCGGCGACCCGATCGCTTAGGTTGGGCTCACTCCGCCGGGCCGGCCGGAGGTGGTTGAGAAATGGCAGAGGTAGATGAGTCGGCCATGCGAGCTCTGAGATGGCTCGGGCTGACGACGGTGCCCGGCCAACTCGCCGTGACCATCTTCATCTTGTCCGTCGGGTACGCGTTGCTGCTTGTTGTCGTGGATGTCCGTGTAGCTCGTGCGTTGCTGCCTGCGGCCGCCGTCACATCTGCGGTTCTTGCGTTTCTCTGGACGAAGGCTGGCGACATCTGGGACGGTCCGGTATTCGATCGCCTCTACCGGCCGCCTGACGATCCGTGCGG
>JABAOD010007580.1_pt9 | contig 12497 bp, 12 predicted proteins | sample 7062151 | NCBI WGS metagenome assembly JABAOD01 (sample SAMN14538626, study PRJNA623070) | marine sediment metagenome | biome: marine biome [ENVO:00000428]; feature: marine pelagic biome [ENVO:01000023]; material: deep marine sediment [ENVO:00002113] | place: India: Gulf of Khambhat ...
TTCTGGATAGTGCTGCGCCACCAACGCGCGGCTGATTTCCTTTCCGGCGATGTTGGCCGTGGTCTCGTTCATCGTGAGGAGCTCCGCGCTTGCGAATACGTTGATCCCGAGCGGGCGCAGGGTGAGAAAGTTATGGATCCATTCGTGGGCGACAATCTCGCTCAGCGTATTGATGTCGCTGGTGCCAATCACCATCGAAGGGTAAAGGCCGATCCCCCCGACCGACACGACCAGGGAAGAGACGTTTAGATCCTCATCGACCTGGTCTTCTAGAGACTCCCGCTCATCGATGGTCAGGTCGGGATGCAGTGAGATGTTGGCTGCCTGACGAATCGTGTCGCGGGGGGAAACGATCAGAACCGACGGGAGTGGCGTGGTGCGATAGAGAACCGGTGGAATGGACTGGCCGCCGAATGCGAGGCCGAGTTCTGCCAGGGTCTGGCTGAGCTGGTGCTGCAGTGTAGACTCGGCGAGTTGTCCCAGTTGGGCCTGGCGCGCCCTAAGTTCGTTCAGCTCTGTGCGAAGCGAGCGGGAATCCGCCATCGGATCCTGAACATTGGGATCTGAGAAGATGGCGTCGATTCGATTTTCGACATCCCTGATGTGATCGACCAGCTCGAGATATGCCAGCACCAACTCTGAGCGCTCGGAACCGGAGATGTACGTCGCCGTCCCCAATGCGGTTTCCCGAATCTTGACGGAAAGCGCTTCTAAGGTCCAGGAGACGAAGTCAAATTCGATTAAGCGTGTAAAAGCTCGCACGCTCTCGTTCAAATCGCTGGGCGGAAGGGCACTCCGGCCGAGAACAAGCGTGCAGGCAGAAAGGACCAGCAACAAACGGAAAACCCGCCTCAGAGATATTAACAACCGTTTTGGGAATTCGGTCACATGCATGTTGATGCTCGAAGGGTTATCCTACCACCTCAAGCTTAACCGGATGTTAAGAACCGCGCCACCGTGGCCTGACCAGGCTGAACCAGGGGCTGCGCCCGTCCGGTCGGCCAACATGCCGTCTCTGCAAGTGGCCTGAAGCTGTTTTATCCGAACGAAATGCTCGGTTCATCGCGCCTGGGGGAACGCGACGAAGACCTGGCCATACAGCTGGGCCGCCGGAATCGGCTCCACCGGGCGTGAAATCGGCTTGCCTAAACTCCCTGGTCGATATGTTATACTCCTGAATCCAGCGACTGCGGCTTGTTACCCGCTGCTTTGGAGGCCAGCTCCTTTTGTTTGATCTCCAGCGAGCAGTTTGATCTCCAGCGAGCACTACGAAACCATGAACTTCCTGATCACGGGGGCGGCCGGATTTCTCGGCTCCGCATTAGCCAATCACGTTGCCCACGAAGGACACCAGGTGCGCGGCCTGGACGACCTCTCCGCGGGTGACCCCAAGAGCCTCTCCTCGGGTGTGCTCTTCACGCGTGGAGACGTCAATGATCGTCCCAAGTTGTGGACTCTGCTCCAGGATGTAGATTGTGTTTACCACCTGGCGGCCCGGGTCTCGGTCCCGGAATCGGTGTTATATCCGCGCGAATACAACGCCACCAATGTGGGCGGAACAGTGAGCCTGATGGAAGCCATGCGCGATGTGGGGGTCCGGCGGGTGGTCTTGATCTCGTCAGGTGCGGTTTACGGTGACCAACAACGACAACCCTTACCCGAAACCGCTGTACCCGACCCGCGATCTCCCTATGCGGTGTCGAAGCTGGCGGCCGAGTACTATGTGCGCACGATCGGCAAATTATGGGGCATTGAAACGGTTTGCCTGAGGGTGTTTAACACGTATGGCCCGGGCCAGCGTTTGCCCCCTTCACATCCGCCGGTGATTCCCAATTTCCTGCATCAGGCCGTTCGCAACGGCACATTGGTCGTGCATGGAGACGGCACACAAAGTCGCGATTATGTGTTCGTCGATGATGTGATTCGGGCAATGGTGGCGGCAGCTACAACCCCTGAGGTGGACCGCCGGCTGATCAACGTCGGATCCGGCACCGAAACGGTTGTCCGGGAAGTCGTCCAGCGAGTATTGGAGATCACCGGGAGCAGCGCTGAGGTGGTGTATAACCCGCGCACAGACCCGGGCGTATCCCGGATGTGCGCCAATCTAGCCCTGGCGCGCAAGACGCTCGGCTACGAACCCCGGGTCTCTCTGGCGGATGGCATCCGTATGACGCTGGAACGGGATCCGAGGTTTTCCAAAGCGGTGCCCGAGGGGTGAGCCTGGCGGAAATTATTCGGTTTCCTCCGTTGGCCGAACCGGGCTTTCCTCCGCTTCTTCTAACCCTAGGTCGACCTTCTCCTCCATGCGGATCTCACCGCGTAAAAAAGCCCCCTCTTCGGTCGAAAACGCGGCTGTTACCACATCCCCCCAGACCCGTCCGGTGGATCGGATTTCGAGCTTCTCGGCGATAATATCACCTTTTATAGCGCCGGCTACAATGACCACGTTCGCCCGCAGCTGATCGCACGTCACACGACCGGTCTCGCCGATGACCAGCAGACCGTGCAGGTCAACGTTACCATCAAATGCGCCCTCGATGCGCATCCCGCCTCGCCCGCTCATATTTCCTTTCCACATGGTGTCAGAGCCCAGCACTGAAGTGACCCTTTCGGTTCTGACCGGTGGGGGGGCTGGGGATTCCAAGTCGCTCTTTCTTCGAAACATGCTGCACCCTCGAAACTGGTTCTCCCGGGGACGACAGCAACACATCCCGGGTCATGGCTGGTCATTCTGGCGGTTCGGGGACGCCCAAAATGTTATAGCCTGAGTCTACATAAAGAACTTCGCCCGTGACTTTGGAAGCCAGATCAGAACACAAATATACGGCTGCGTTTCCGACATCTTCTTTTGTGATTTGCGTTCGCAGGGGCGCAATTTCTGGGAACTGGCGGTACATGGACTTAAACCCGGACACGCCGGCGGCTGCCAGTGTCCGGATCGGTCCGGCGGAGACGGCGTTTACCCGTACGCCTTCTGGGCCAAAATCATAAGCCATATAGCGCACAGTCGCTTCCAGGGCCGCCTTGGCGATTCCCATCACGTTATAGCGTGGCACAACTTTTTCTGCACCGTAGTAGGTGATTGTCAGCAACGCGGTTCCGGGCCGGAAGAGCGGCTGGAATGCCTGGGCCAACGCCGTAAACGAGTACACGCTGATGTCCATGGCCATGCGGAACCCTTCGCGACTGGTCCGGTAGTAGGGCCCGATGAGTTCATCCCTGTTGGCGAAGGCGATCGCATGAACCAGGATGTCGATCTGCTCGAATTCCCCGGCCACCTTTTCGGCGATCCGCTGGATCTCTGCATCCTGGGAGACGTCACATGGTTCAACAAAATCGCAGTTGATTGACTCGGCCAGCGGAAGAACCCGTTTTTCCAGCGCCGGGCCCGCATAACTGACCCCAATCCGTGCGCCGTTCTGGTGAATAGCCTGGGTAATTCCCCAGGCGATGGATCGCTCATTGGCCAAACCAAAGATCAACGCGTTCTTTCCCTCTAATAAGTTCATCCCTGCCCTCCGAGTTGCAAAATCATCGGCGCGCCTGTACAGAAAAACACGATCCCGGCCTGATGGCCTGGAGCGACCTGCTCCAGGCCAGGTGCTAAGTGAGCGCTCCGCTTTGCGTGGCTTGCTGACTGGTCAGGTCCACGTTCTCTGCCAAGAAGCGCCAGGAGACGCTTTTCCACGGTTCCGGTACCCTATTTAACCCCACCCTGGGCCCGGTCGTCACGGACCCATCTGGGATTGGCGCGGCGTTTTCGATGAACAGCGGGGAGTCCGGGTCGCACATGTCCAGGCCGTTGTGTGCCCCGTCGATTCCCAAAGCCTGACAGATTTTCGCTGGTCCGTTGGTCCACTCAGAGAAAGGCCGGTTGCCCCGCCGTTGTGCAATGAGGTTCAGGCCTTCGGCCGGAGCGATCGCCCGGATGAGGACGGCTGCGGGAAACCCTTGCACCTCGGTCACGCAATTTAACATCCAATGCAAACCGTATGTGAAGTACACATACGCAAATCCGGCTGGGCCGTACATCACAGAAGTCCGTTTTGTGCGCCCAGCGCGCGCGTGGCAGCCCAGGTCATCCTGCCCCCGGTATGCCTCGGTCTCCACGATCCAGCCTGCGATGCGCTGACCGGAGTCGACGCGCACCAGGCGCTTGCCGAGCAAATCTCGTGCGACCTGTAATGTGGGTTGTTTAAAGAAGGATCTCGAAAGACGCCGGGGGTCCGCCATGCTTCTATTCTAAATGAGAATGGATGCAAGCGGCATGTTGTTGGAGGGCTCTCACGTCAGCATCCCCAAGACTTCTTCGATGGATTGGATGACAGGGCAGGTGGCCTCCGGAAATATCCGCTCCGGATCCAGCAGGACGGGTCGAATACCTACCCGATCGGCGCCGATGATATCCGCATAGTAATTATCGCCGACATAGAGAGTCTGGTCTGGACGTGTTCCGGCCTGACGCAGCGCGTGCTGGAAGATGGCGGGATCTGGTTTATAGGAGTTGATCTGCCCGGCAGCCAAAGAGAAATCTAGAAAGGGCTGAAGTTCGATCTCATCCAGATAATGCTCGAGCGGGTCATCGCGGTTCGATACAACCCCAATCGTGAATCCTGTGGCTTTTAAGTGCGAGATGGTCCTGGGTACCTCCTCCGGGATCCAATCCTCCGGCTGGTACTCGTCGGCCATCTTGCGGTGCACTTCCGGCGCGCAGGCATCAGCGAGGTCCGCCGGGCATCCGGAGGCGAGCAATTGTTTGAACGCGTAACGACCCCAGAACCCCTGTTCATCGCCATCAAAACTGTCAAGATCAGCTCGCATTTCCGCCGAGTTGGCCCAGTAATAATGCGCCCAGCGCAGGGCGCGCCTCCTGCGCTCCCTCCCATCTGGCAAGCCACACTGGGCCGCGAATTCGAAGAAAGTTCTGTTTGCTGAGGGTCGGTTGTGTCGCAACGTGCCGTCCAGGTCGAAGAGGACCGCGCGAATTCCGTTCGGTGAAATCAAGCCTGTTGACCTCCTCTCGATTGCCGAAATACCTCAGGTGGGTATGGGATCGCACGGATGATCCCTCCGGGCCCCTATCCCCCTATATAAGACATTTCTACCTTGGGTAGATCGATCGTGTTTTCGGACCGGATCTCGGAGTAACGATCCGTTCTGCGCTTCCACAAGGCCGCAAGGTAATCAACGATCTCCTGGTCCGTTGCGCCAGCGCGCAGCAATTCCTTTAGGTCGTGCCCGCGTATCGCGAACAGACAGGTGAACAGTTTGCCATCCGCTGAAAGCCGCACCCGTGTGCAATCGCGACAGAAAGGCTGGGTCACGGAGGCGATAACGCCGATCTCCCCGCTTCCGTCCCGATAGCGCCAGCGCGTAGCCACTTCGCCCCGGTAGTTAGGTTCTATTGGCTCGATCGGCAGCTCAGCGTTAATCATCGCCACAATTTCAGACGCGGGCACCACATCATTCATCCGCCAGCCATTTGTGTGTCCGACATCCATGTACTCAATGAACCGCAAGATGTGACCGGTACCGGCAAAGAAACGCGCCATCGACACGACACTGTCTTCGTTGACCCCGCGCTTGACGACCATGTTGATCTTGACCGGCTTGAGTCCAGCGGCGGCGGCCGCTTCAATTCCATCCAGGACGCGCTGCACGGGGAAGTCGACGTCGTTCATCGACTTGAAGACCTCGTTGTCCAGGGAATCCAGGCTGACCGTAATCCGCTTCAGTCCGGCTTTTTTCAGGGCCTGAACCTTTTGTGTCAACAGGGCCGCGTTCGTGGTCATGGTGAGATCAACTTCCGGGACTTGCGCCAGCATGTGAACGAGCCGTTCGATCTCGCGGCGCAGCAGAGGTTCTCCACCAGTGAGCCGGATTTTTCGAACGCCCTGACGGACGAAGATCCGGGCAAGCCTGGTGATCTCCTCGTAGGTCAGCAGTTGCTCCTGGGGCAGGAATATATGGTCATGCCCAAACAACTCTTTGGGCATGCAGTAGGTACAGCGGAAATTGCAGCGGTCAGTCACTGATATGCGCAGATCGCGTAGTGGCCGACCGAAGGTATCAAACACGTCCTGATTCATATATGCTAGAATTTTATCAGAAAAAGGACGTGAAGTTCGAGGGGGTTGGGCCGAGTGGCATCCGGCAGAACCTCAGCTTTGGGATGGTCTCATGACGGTGCAAATTCAGATTTTCAGTGATTATGCCTGACCGTGGTGTTTTATGGCCGAGGCCAGTTTGGCCTCGCTTCGCAACCGCAGGGATGTGGCCGTGGAATGGAAGGCTTTCGAGCTGAGACCTGGTGGGAAGTTCCCTGGCACGCCGGAAGAAGAGCAGCGCTACCGGCAGTACATCCTGGAGAAGCATGTCCCGATGTGGGAAATCGCGCGCGAACGTTTTGGCCTGGAGATGCGTGAGGGTCCATGGGCGGTAAACACCCGCCCGGCGCTCGAGGGGGCCTATTTCGCGCGAGAAAATGATCTGGAGGAAGCCTACCACCGGGCCTGTTTTGCCGCGCACTGGCAGGATGGCCACAGGCTGGATGATCTTCATGTCCTGGTAGACCTGGCGGTCTCGATCGGTCTTGACGGCGAGGCGTTTCGGGAGGCGATTGCGAATCAGACCTACCGGGCGAACGCCGATGCGGATCTATGGCTGGCTCGCCAGCTGGGCATACACGCCATCCCGGCGTTCGTCTTTGGTGGCCGGTACCTGATCTCCGGAGCCCAAACCGTTGAGGTGTTGGAACAGGCTGTGGACCGGTGTGTTCAGGAAGGGTTGAGCGATGCCGGGACTGCGGGGGCCTAGAGCGCCCCAGTCTACCCCAAGTGCTGAACCTCCAGTCGGCGCTTCCATCCCGCTTCGACGAAGTGTATTGCTGATCTTGCACAACCCGCGCATTCAGTCGGCCAGCGGCCGTCCACTTTGGCAGGTACTGGGATGGAACGACCCTGACGACTTGACAGGGGCTTTCATTCGGGATCTAGCGGATTGTAGTTACGGTTTGGCGCAGTATGAGGTCGTCGACCGTGTGGATGTGGATGACTTTCCGCCAAAACAAGATGGGTTCAGCTACTCGGAGGACCATTATCTGGGATGCTGGCGTGCGCGGCGTGGGTTTCACCAACCGGACCTCGTAGATTATCGGCGAATTTTTGCCGAGTTCGATGTCATCGCCCGGGTCAATGAGGAAGAGTTCCAGGAGGTCTGGCTGTTTGGCTTTCCCTACGCGGGGTATTACGAATCGATTATGGCGGGCCCGGGTGCATTTTGGTGTAACGCCCCGCCTTTGTCTGGCGTTGAGGGATTGCATCGCCGGGTTGTCATCATGGGCTTCAATTATGAGCGCGGCGTGGGGGAGATGTTAGAAAGTTATGGGCATCGAGCCGAATCGATCATGGCACGCGTGTACGCCGGCAAGCGCGGTGAGGCCAACTTGTGGGAGCGGTTTACCCGTTATGACAAGAGCCACCCGGGTCAGGCGGAGGTTGGCAATGTGCATTTCGCCCCGAACAGCTCGCGCGACTATGATTGGGGCAGCCGTAAGCGTGTCTGGAGCCGTTGTGATGACTGGTACGATTACCCTGACCTGCAAGGCCGCGGGCGCCAGGTAAACTGCGAAGAGTGGGGGAACGGCGATATCCGTCTCCATCACCTCTGGTGGTTCCGCCATTTTCCGCACGTCGCGGGCATGTCCCACGACATCTCACACAATTGGTGGGAATATGTGGTGGATCCAGATCGGGTGACCTGACCGACGGTAAATTACGCCTCACAGGTACTCGAAGAAAATGCGGCCCTCGCACGGGCCGCATTTTTTGAAATATCTGTCAGAAGCAATGGCTTTACTCGCTGCGTTTGCACCAGCCAGGGGGGAGGAGCGGCAGATCGCAGCTACTCGTTTTCGAGTAGAACTTCGATGGTGACGCCGCGCTCCTGCGGCTCGATATTGATTTCCAGGCTCTGAACCCCCTTCAAATAGCTCAACAGGGTCGCGTCCAGCCCGCGGTCAGGATCGCCGCTCGGCTCCCAACCCAGGATTGGCAGCTCGTTTTGGTAAAAGCTAACCGCATCGGAAGCCGTGATGCCGCTCTTGAAAGCCACCAGGCCAGGCAGTTTCACCAGGTCCGTCGCATCATCCGGCAGCGGTATTTCGAGCTCGCAGCCCGCGATTGGTTCAATCGTCTGCGGGCCGAAATCGTTTACCAGATAAAGGCCGGTGAGCATACCTTCGCCCGCATTGAACAAGGGGTCCTCGCCTCGAACCCGTAAATCGTAACGCAGCACGGCTCCGGAGATTGGATCCATCCAGATATCAACCTGTGGCTCTTGCCAGTTTTTCAGGCGCTCAGCACGATAGGAATATCTTGAAGTTTGTATTCCCAACAACTGCTTCCCATCGGCCGGCAAGAGGCTGGCCGTGAGGTCCTCCGGATTGAAGATCTGATCGGGGCTCAGAAAAGCAGGACCGAGATCTAGCTGCGTGGGGAATTGCAAACAGACATCTTCAGTCCCCGGACCGCGCATGCGCGTGATCCCATCAGTCGAGACCAGCCGGACATCGCCGGGGTTTTGAGCCGCGCTTACACCTTCCAAATGTAAGTGCCGCTCCAGATTTTGACCGTCCGAGCGGATATCCAGGCGGTACAGCCATTCGCTCTCACCTTCAAATCGCAGCAGAAAGGTCGCGTGAAATGTTGAGAGAGCCTCATAATTCAAGCCGTCATATGATCCGTTCGTTATGTGTGGAGTGGTGGGATCCACCGGAATGGTGGCTGCGCAAGCGGCGCAAAACAGAATGGGTGCGAGGAGAAGTTTGTGCAAGTTCATTGAATAGCATCCAATTTTAAGATTGACCTGGTGTGACGGGCCGAGCGAAGCGAGCGAACGCCCAAATTACATTACCCAACCAGACTTCATCCTCCCCCGATCAAATTGTATAACGGAAACTGAAAAATGGAAGGTTAAATGCATAGGAAATAAGAACTATGCCTGAGTAGTATCCTTTGGCGCGGTCCNNCATCAGTATCCCACATGCATCACGAAGCTCATCGCCCAAAGAAATCTGGAAGAATCTACGGGCCATCAAGTCGGATCTCGCAGGGGTCTGGCCGTAAATCTAAAAAATGCGTCGAGCAACCCACGACGAATTTCCAATAGAGGAGCATACATCGATGCAAAAACAAAAACAGCTGGCCATCTTTCTCATCTTGGCTCTGTTGCTGGTTACAGCCGGGGTAGCCTATGCTCAGGAAGGCTCTCCCATGCCATGTAGCGGAGCGGAGGTTTCCGGCACCGTGATCGCGGTGGATCAAGTGACCGGCATGGTGACCCTGGAAGTCGTAAGTGAGACTGGCGAGGTTTCACAATGTACGGTGCAATTGGGTGGTGATACGTTCGCTCACCCCATCGTCTCCTTGCTGGGGACATACTTCGATGATATAAGCCCCGAGAACCTGGCAGATGCCCTGGGTGAAGTGAATGGCTACGCCGTCCAGGATGCCGAAGGCAATTGGGTATGGGCCGACATGGAACAGGAAGGCGCAGTCGCCGTACGGGTGCTGGCGATCAACCCTAACCCGGATGGTGATGGTTACGTGATTGTGCTGGCCCGTGAAGGCGAAGCCGAGCCAATCGTCATCCTGACGGATGACGAAACCCTGGTCGCCAGCCTCAACTCGGCCCTGGAGACCCTGATGATAGCCTGGATGCTCAACGAGGACGGCACGGTCATGGAGGCAGGGGACCGAATCGCTGCCTACCATGAAGCCGGGATGGGCTTTGGTGTGCTGACCAAACTGTTCGCCATCGAGCAGGCGTCTATGGAAGCCTGCGCGCAATCGGCATCCAGTTCTGAGGGGACCGAAGAGAACGCCCTTTGCGGGGTGACAGCAGAACAGCTCGTGGCCGATTTCCAGGCTGGAACGGGCATGGGTCAGCTGTTCAAGCTGTACGGAAAACCTGCCCTGCGCGGCGTTGGTCATGTCCGAAAAGCGTTGAATTCCGGTGAAGAATGGACCTCCAAGTCAGGCGGACCGCCTCCTTGGGCCGGCCCCAAGGATAAGGGTGAGGATGTTGAAGCCGACCTGGAGGCCCCACAACTGAGCGAACCAGACTCTGACAACGGTGGCCCCCCACCCTGGGCTGGGCCAAAGGATAAGGGGGATAAACCATTCAAAGGTAAACCCAAAGGCAAGAAGAACAAATAACCCGTACACCCGGCCGAAACAATGCGGAGCGCCACAAAGTGCTCCGCATTTTTGTTCGGCGTCCCTGGGGAAGCACGGATGCTCGGCGATATAATCAGGCGGGTGCGCACAATTCGCTGAGAGCGTGCCTCAAAAATTTGCGAGGGGATTCACTGAGACCTGCATCCACATGAGAATGAGGCCGATTCGAGGGCCAATGCTCAAAAATAGAATTGTCGGCGCGGCTTTGATGTTTATTTTGATCAGCTTTCTCACCCAGCTGAATCCTGCTGTTGCAGCGCCTGCCCAACAATCCACGCCCCTGCCAACGCCCACACCCGGGCCGGATGGTCGCATCATCTATATCGTCCAGCCAAACGACTCGGCCTGGGTTATCGCGGCCAGATTCAACATCCCCCTGGAGGAACTGCTCCAATTGAACGCTCTGGACTCGGAGAACCCGGTCGTGATCGAGGGGCAAGAGCTGCTGCTGGGTCTGGCAGGTCCGGCCGAAACGGCCCCAACAGTGGGGCCTTCACCGACCGCCACGTCCCTCCTGCCAACCCCATCACCGCAGCCGGGAATGGGTGTGATCTGTGTGTTGGTTTTTGATGATATTAATGGGGATGCGTTTCGCCAGGAAGACGAAGCAGCCATCGCGGGCGGCGCGGTCAGCATCACAGACCGATCTGGTTCGGTGTCCAGAACGGCGACCACCACCGGCGCAGAAGACCCAAGTTGCTTCGAAAATCTGCCGGAGGGGGATTACAACGTAAGCATCGCTATCCCGGAAGGATACAACCCGACCACGTTGCTCAACTTCCCTGTCGAATTACAAGCGGGCAGCGAAACGTTTCTGGACTTCGGGGCCCAGCTGAGCACGGAGGCTTTGGTGGAAGCGCCACCCCCTGAAGAGGGTGGGCGTTCTCCTATACTCGGCGTGCTGGGCGTGATTCTGCTTGTGAGCGGGCTGGGGCTGGGTGTGTTTGCGGGGCGGATGCGTCGGCAGGGTTCCATTTAATTCGAGTACGCTGGAAATACCGTCCAGATTAGATTTATGCGGCCGTGATCGCCCGGTAGACTGCGAGGAGCCGTTCGCCGAACGCTTCAGACTGCCATTCTGCCGCGCGGTCCGTTGCTGCCTGGGAAAGGGAAGCGGCGACGTCCGTCTCCACGACGATGGTGATCAAAGCGGCGCCAAGCGCACGTGTGTCGTCTCCCGGCACCAGGTACGCTGCGGGACCTACCAAAGCGTCCGATCTTTCAGACGCGGCGGCAACCACGGGTTTGCCGCAGGCGAGCGCGTGGCGGACGGCGCCCCCCCAGGGTGAGATCGGCGCTGGATGGAACAGCGCCGAGCATCCCCGGTATACAGCCGGAATCTGGTCCGGCGCAATGTCTGGAAGGACGATCACCGTTCCGTCGAGGTGCTGTCTGGATATCGTCGACATCAGGTATTCCCGGGCCTCGGAGGGAGCGCCAAGCAGTACGAGTGGGTACAGCTCACCGATGGGACCAGCTGGCCAGCTCCAGGCATTCAGCAGGCGGACCAGTTCCCGGGTGCGATAAGGGCCATGATATAAGATATAGTTTTCCGGAAGCTCTCGATCTGCCAGTCGGGAGGCTGCGCTTAACGATGGCAGCGCGAAATCGGGGTGGACGACTGCTGGGAGAAGGTGTACCGGGCTCGGGTGCTCCGGCCCGGGCAGGTCGTCCGGCCATAAAAGCCCGCGCAACCTTGCCATACCGCCCTGCGCCAGTGCGATGCGCAGCCGATCGATCAAACCGCCGCTGGCTTTGCCATCCTCCGTGTATCCGCTCGGGCTCACCGCGCACCGGGGCTGTCCGATCAATGCCGGGTGAGCTGAGGTGAGGTGGAGGAGGTCAGCCTGTAATTTGCGGGCCAGGTTTGGGAGCGTTCTTTGCTCCCAGGCCAGGCGCGCGCCGGGCGTGTCTGCTGCCTGGTGAGAATGCAACGCCAGATTCGCGGGCAGCCATGGGGGAGGAGCAGCGGGCAAGGCCACGGTTGCCTGTACTGAGGCTGGAAGGTTGGCCAGCAACGCAAGCAGATGCAGGGCTGCAGGATCGGCCGGCTCTCGCAGCAGCGGCCAACCGTCATACAGGATGTGTAAATTCGACATCAGATTAGCGTTTGCCGGGCAATGCCCTGCCCATCCACGACTCTGTGGATCTGTCTCGGGCCTGAAATCCTATTCCGGGACGCCATGCGAAGTTTGACGACCTGAATTACGGCTAAGTATAATTGATACCGGTGGAGCACAGGCACGGCGGTTCGCCAGA
>JABAOD010004792.1_pt1 | contig 12496 bp, 9 predicted proteins | sample 7062151 | NCBI WGS metagenome assembly JABAOD01 (sample SAMN14538626, study PRJNA623070) | marine sediment metagenome | biome: marine biome [ENVO:00000428]; feature: marine pelagic biome [ENVO:01000023]; material: deep marine sediment [ENVO:00002113] | place: India: Gulf of Khambhat ...
TTCGCTCGCCCCTTGCTGGACCGGGCCACATCGGCGTCGGCGGCCTTTACCGGGGCGCGGGAGCTGGTCGTCTTGCTCGACCGCTCGCACAGCATGGGCCATTCGGATCGCTGGTCGCGCGCCGTCGGGGCGGCGCGACGGGTGCTCGGCGAGATCGGCCCCGACGATCGGGCCACGCTGGTGTTGTTCGCCGAGCGGGCGGACGCCGTCACCCAGCGGACCGCCGACCCCAGCGTGCTTGCCGCCGCCCTCGCCAGCGCCGAGGTGGGTGCCGGAGTGACGCGCTACGGGCCGGCGCTGCAGCTGGCACGCGAGCTGATCGAGCGGTCGGACCGGCCACGGGGCGTGGTGGTGCTGATCAGCGACTTCCAGCGAACGGGTTGGGATCCACGGCAGGCGGTGAGACTGCCCGACGGCGTGACGCTGACGCCGATCAACGTCGGCGACGCCGCTGCCGTCAACCTGGCGGTGACGGGAGCGACGCTGGCGCGGTCGAGGGATGGCAGCAGGGAGCAGGTGAGCCTCGCCGCCCGGGTCGCCAACCTGAGCGATCAGGCGATGCCGGATGTTCGGGTCGCGTTGGAACTGGACGGCGAGCCGATTCAGGCGCAAGCCGTCAGCCTCGATCCACGAAGCTCCGCCCAGGTGCGGTTCGCACCGGTGGTCGCTCCGCAGCGCCCGGCCGCGGGTGTGATTCGCGCCGGCGACGATCCGCTGCCCGGTGACAATCAGCACCGCTTCGTTCTGACGCCCTCCGACCCGTTGTCGGTGCTGGTGCTGGAGGCGCGGGGCGCCGGAGCCAACGCCAGCCTGTACCTGGGCCGGGCGCTGAGAATCGGCAGCGATCCGGGCTTCGAGGTCGAGGTGAAGAACGTGGCACGATTGCAGCCGGCGGACTTGACGGGGCAAGCCGTGGTCGTGCTCAACGACGCGCCACCGCCCGCTGCGGTCGCTCGGCGACTGCGGAGCTTTGTGAGCCAGGGCGGCGGTTTGCTGGTCGTGCTGGGTCGGCGAAGTCCACCGGCCGCCTGGTCGGCGGAGGGGCTCGAGCTGCTTCCGGGAACCCCAGGCGCCCCGGTAGATCGGTCGAGTGAGGGGGGAGGCACCGTGGGGTCTCTCGACTACGACCACCCGGTGTTCGAGATCTTCCGGGGTCCGCGCAGCGGGGATTTCTCGGCTCCCCGTTTTTTCCGTTTTCGCCGTCTGGCGGTGGCCGAAGGATCGCGCGCCCTCGCGCGCTTTGATGACGGCTCGGCCGCCCTGACGGAAGGTCGAGTCGGGGCAGGGCGGGTTCTGGTCTGGTCGTCGGATCTGGAGAACTTCTGGAACGATCTGGCCATCCAGCCCGTTTTCCTACCGTACGCACATCGGCTCATCCGGTATCTGTCGGACTACCGGGAGCCAGGACCGTGGTTCAGGGTAGGAGAGCTGGTCGATCTGACGCTCGACCCGCGGCTTGACGATTTGTTCGAAGCGAATTCGGAATTCGTTATCGAAAGTCCAAGCGGAAAGCGAAGCGTGCGGCGTCCCGGTGCCGAGGCTGGATATCTTCGCCTGGACGAGGCCGGCTTCTACCAGCTACGGTCGATGGAGGCCGGTGAGGGACGGGCCTTTATCCTAGCGGCGAATCTGGATCCGGCGGAATCGGATCTGACGCCGATCGATCCCGCGGAGCTGGCCGGCACGGTGGGATCGCGGGAAGCGGCTGAGGGCGGGGTTACCGAGACCGCCGCCCTGAGCGATGAGGACCGTGAGCGGCGCCAGGGCCTCTGGTGGTACCTGCTGGTCGTGGCGGGTGCGCTGTTGTTGGCCGAGACGCTGGTCTCGAATCGAATATCGGCGCGAGTCAAGCTTGCACGTCAACGGGGATATGCCGATGCGAACTAGATCTGACCATGAAGCGCTGTTGCGAGTCATCCGCTCGGTGCGGCGACGTTGGCGATTGCGGGTGTTGCTTCGCGGCGCCGCGATCGTCATCGGGGCGGGGCTCCTGGTCTTTCTGGTGTCAGCCTTCGGGATGGATCGGTTACGGTTTACGCCGGGCGCCGTGCTGGCGTTTCGCATCGTTGCGTATGGCGGGCTGGCGGCGCTGGTGCTCCGTTACCTGCTGATCCCCTTCTCGCGCCGCCTTTCGGACGAGCGTGTGGCCCTGTATCTGGAGGAGCACGAGCCTTCGCTCGAGGCGGGCTTGCTGAGCGCGATCGAATTCAGCGGGGGGGAGCAACCGGAGCCGGAGAGCTATTCACCGGCGCTGGTGCGCCGACTGGTGGAGAGCGCCGTGGAGAGCTGCGCCGCCGTCGAATTCGGACGACGTGTCGAGGCGAAGCCGCTGGCCCGTTCATCCGGCCTGCTCGCCGGCACCACGTTGGCCGCCATGGCGATGTTCCTGCTGTCGCCGTCGTTCGTGCGGCACAGTGCGCCGTACTTGTTGCCTCTCGGTGGCTCGGGAGGCGAGAACCCCTACCGAATCGAAGTCGCGCCGGGCAACACGCGGGTCGCGCGCGGCTCGGAGCTCAGGGTCGAAGCCCGGCTGTTCAACTTCGACGCGGAGCGCGTCGAGATCGCGGTCAAGCGCGGCTCGGAAGGCGACTGGCAGCGCTCCCCGATGACGCTCGACGAAGAGACCGGCGAATTCCTTTACTACCTCTTCGACCTGGAGGAAGAGACGGATTACTTCGTGGAGGCCAGTGGGGTCCGCTCCTCGCTATTTCGGGTCGAAGTGGCCGATCTCCCATACGTCCAGAACCTGGTCCTCGAATACCACTTCCCCGGCTACACGGGGTTGAGCCCTCAGCGTCAGGACGATGGAGGCGATATTGCGGCGGTTCGAGGCACCGAGGTCCGCTTTTTCATCACACCGACCGTGCAGGTGGCCGGCGGCGGAATCGTCCTTGATGAGCGCGACTCGCTTTCGCTGGCGCCGGGCGAAGACGGGGTGTGGACGGCCAGCCTGCGGGTGGAACGCGAGGCTCAATACCGGATCGTTCTTGAGAGCGTGACCGGTGATCTCGTGGTTGGTTCACCGGACTATCTGATCGATGTACTGAGCGATCAGCCGCCGGCGGTTTCGTTCTCGAGACCGGGACGCGACATCAAGGTCACCAACGTCGAGGAGGTCTTCGTCGAGATCGAGGCCCAGGACGACTACGGTGTGAGACGGGTCGAGCTCATCTATTCGGTGAACGGGGGCGAGGAAGGGAAGCTCGAGTTGTATTCCCGTCGCGCGCCCCGAAAAGACGTCGCCGCGGGACACACCTTTTATCTGGAAGAACTCGACCTGCAGCCGGGTGATTTCATCTCCTATTATGCGCGGGCAACCGACGATAATCGGGTGAGCGGACGTCAAACGACCACCACCGACATCTACTTCATGGAGGTGCGGCCGTTCGACCGTGAGTTTCGTCAGGCCGACCAGGCGGGCGCGCCGGGTGGCGGCGCAGGTTTCGACAGTTCGCTCTCGCAGCGACAGCGCGACATCATCGCGGCGACGTTCAAGATGGTGCGGGATCGCTCGCGCTATTCAGACAAAGAGTACGGCGAGAACCTCGCCACCCTGACGCTCGCGCAGGGACGGTTGCGAGAGCAGGTCGAGGGGCTCGTGTCACGGATCCGAGCCCGCGGGATCTTGCAGATGGACTCCAGCTTCCAGACGGTGGCGGAGGCGCTACCCAAAGCGGCCGAAGCGATGGGCGAGGCGGAGGAGCGTTTGGGAGAGCAGGAGGCGGCGGAGGCGCTGGCGCCCGAGCAGCGCGCCCTGCAACAACTCCAGCGCGCCGAGGCGGCGTTCCGCGAGGTGCAGGTCGGGCGCTCCAACTCTGAGGGAGGTGCTGGACAGGCGAACGTCGAGGAGCTGGCCGAGCTGTTCGAGTTGGAGCTGGACAAGCAGAGGAACCAGTACGAACGGGTCGAGCGTAGCCGACAGCAGCAGGTCGACGAGCAACTCGACGAGACATTGCAGAAACTTCAAGAGCTGGCGCGCCGTCAGCAACAAGAAAACGAGCGCGCGCGAGCCCGGGCGCGTGAAGCGCAGGGGCAGGGTGGCGGCGGAGGCTCGCAGCGGCAGCTTGCCGAGCAGGCCGAGGAGCTGGCCCGGAAGCTGGAACGCCTGGCTCGCGAGGAGTCGCTGCCCGAGCTCAACCGCACGGCGCGAGAGCTTAAAGAGGCGGCCGAGGAGATGCGGCGTGCAGCGGCGACCTCGCGCAATGGCGGGTTGTCGCAGGGACTGTCGGCTCTCGAGCGGCTGAAAGAAGCGCGGCGACGGCTCGACCAGAACCGATCCGCCGGGCTCGAGCGTGACGTTCAGGACGCTCTGCGCCGTGCCGAGCGCTTGGCGGAGGCGCAAGAAGATGTCATGAGCGAGGTCGAGCGTCTGGGGGAGGCGGGCACCAACAGGAGCGAGCGGCTGCGCCGGTTGAACGAGCGCAAACAGGAGATGGCTGCCGAGGTCGCCGATCTGGAAACGCAGCTCCATCGCCTGTCGCGCGAGTCGAGTCGCGAGCAGCGCGAGGCTTCTCGCAACCTCAAAGAGGCGGCGAACACGATCCGTGACGACAAGCTGGAGGACAAGATTCGCTACTCGCGCGGGGTCGTCGAGCAGCGGACGCCGGAGTACGCGCGCAACTTCGAGGAGCAGATCGCTAGGGACCTCGAGGGCGTTCGCGACCAGATAGAAGCGGCCCGCGCCGCCATCGGCGAGACGCAGGAGCAGCGTCTTGGCCGGGCGCTCGATCGCGCCCGCGATCTGACCCGCTCGCTCGAGTCTTTGGACGACCGGATTCGAAGCCGCGGCGAGGCGTCGGCCGACCGCGACCGGGCGGCCGAGTCACAACAGCAGGCCCAAGCGGGTGAGCCGTCCCAGCCGCGCCAGCAGTCGGGTCAGCCGTCCGATCAGGGAGAACAGCCGGCCGGGGCGGGCCAGCAGCCCCGCAGCCAGGAGGGCGCGCTGCCTCGCGGTACCGAGAGCGACACCTGGGACGGCTTTCCGGGCTTCGCCCCCGGTGATGTCCGCCAGTTCCGGCGCGAATTCCGCGAGCGGCGCGCCGAGGCGGAAGGGCTACGCCGGCAACTGGAACGTGAGGGGATCGAGGCGGATGAGCTGGGCTCGATCATCGACAAGATCCGCCGGCTCGAGCGCGATCGGCTGTACGGCGATCCGCGTGGGCTGGCCGAGCTGCAGGCCGAGATCATCCAGGGATTGAAGGAATTCGAGTATCTGCTGCGCCGAGAGCTCGGGGGGGCCGAGGCCCGGGAACTGATGTTGACGGGCTCGGATGAGGTCCCGCAGGGATATCGCGAGCTGGTGGAGGAGTACTACAAGGCTCTGGCCGAGCAAGGCTCGAGACGGCCGTAGCAAAAGGCCGGCCCCAGCGTGCTGGATCTGGACCGGCCTTAAGGTGTGTCGGCGATGGCGGAGCGAGTCGCGACCATCGATTTTCACGTCACGTCGGAGTGCAGCCAGGAGTGCCCCTACTGCTGGGGACCGCAAGATTTCGAGCAGCCCGTCGATACCACGACGGCCCTTCGCATCATCTCACATATCAAGCGCGTGGGGGCGCGGCGCATCGTCTTCACCGGCGGCGATCCGCTGAAGCGGAAGGACATCATCAGCTTGATACGCCACGCCCGCGCCATCGGACTGGAGGTTGCGCTCTCGACTACGGGTGACGAACTGATGCCCGCCTTCCTCGAGGCGGTGGCACCGTCGCTCGACCTGATCTCCCTCCCTCTCGACGGGCCGACCGAGCAGGCGAACGCGCGGACGAAGGAGGAGGGCCATTTCGACGCGATCATGCGGGCGCTGGAGTGGCTTCGGCCCTTCCCCGAGATCGATGTCAAGGTCTGCACCCCCGTCACCCGGCACAATCTTTCGGATGTCGACGCGATTCTGGATCTGGTGGAGGCTTACGCGCGTACGACGGACGCCCGCGTCTTCTACAACATCTTTCAGGCCTTCCCGCGGGCGATGTTCGAGGTGAACTGGGACGAGCTGGTTGTCAGCGACCGTGAGTTCAGCGAACTGCGAAGCCGGCTGAAGACGCGGTCAGCGATCCGCGTCAACTTCCTCGATCATGCGACCCTGGACCGTCTTTACGTCATGATCTTTCCCGACGGCAGCCTCGTGATCCCTCGCGGAAGCGAATACGCGTCGTATGGTCCGTTCCTCGAGATCGACGACCTGAACGCCGTCTTGGAGGGCAGCCGCTTCGATTCGGAGAAACACCTTCGCCACGCCCGTGGCTGGGTGCGAACGCGGCGTGCGTAGGTTAGCGGGGATCGATGCCCGGGTTGCGCCCTGATTGGGTGGCCTAGACGCGAAGGGGCAGCGGCGCGGTGTAAGGCGCCCTTCAGCGGGAGGTCGCGGCGGTGAGCAGCCCCTTCTCCAGATCGGTCAGCGGCGCCGGGTAGTTCCCGGTGAAGCAGGCATCGCAGAACGGTCCGGATTGTTCGACCGCGCCGATCATCCCCTCCAACGACAGGTAGCCGATCGAATCGACACCCAGGTGCTGGCGTATGTCTTCGACGCTGAGGCGCGCGCCCAACAGCTCCTCCCGGGTGGGCATGTCGATTCCGTAGAAGCACGGGTGCCGGATCGGTGGCGAGGAGATGCGGAAGTGGATCTCTCTGGCGCCGACGTCGCGGACCATCGATACCAGGCCGCGGCTGGTCGTCCCACGTACGAGTGAGTCGTCGACGATCACCACCCGCTTTCCGTCAATCACTTCCCGCACGGCGTTGTACTTGACCCGGACCTTGAAATCGCGGTCCGCCTGCACGGGCTGGATGAACGTGCGGCCGATGTAGTGGTTGCGAATCAGCGCCAGCTCGAACGGGATGCCCGACTGCTCCGAGTAGCCGAGGGCCGCCGAGTTCGACGAGTCGGGCACGGAACAGACGACATCGGCCTCGGCCGGGTGCTCGCTGGCCAGCTTCCGCCCGAACGCCCGGCGGGCCGCGTCTACCGAACAGCCCCAGATCTGCGAGTCGGGTCGGGCGAAGTAGACGAGCTCGAAGATGCAGGCCGCGGGCGCTTCCGGGACCAGCCGCGGAAGCTCCTCGATCTGGCCGTCGCGGATCTTCAGCACCTCGCCCGGCTCGATGTCGCGGACGTAATCGGCCTCGATCAGGTCGAAAGCACAGGTCTCCGAGGCGACGACGATCCCCGGCCCCTTACGTCCCAGTACCAGCGGGCGAAAGCCGCGGGGGTCGCGGGCGGCGTAAATCGTATCGTTCACCAGGATCACCAGTGAGAAGGCGCCATCGATTTGGGCCAGCGCCTCGAACACCTGCTGGTCCGGGTGAGGCTGCTGGGAGCGCGCGATCAGGTGGACGACGACTTCCGAGTCCATCGTCGACTGAAAGATCGCTCCCTCCTGGACCAACCGGCCGCGCAGCTCGGCGGCGTTGGTCAGGTTGCCGTTATGGGCGAGAGCCAGGGTGCCGTCGCGATAGTCGACGAGCGCCGGCTGGGCATTACGCAACTCGGACTCGCCGGCCGTAGAGTAGCGAGCGTGACCGATGGCGACGCGTCCGGACAGATCGAGGATGTCTTCCGCCTTGATCGCTTCGGCGACCAGGCCCATCCCTTTGTGAATGTGGGCGGCGCCGTCCGCGTCGAGCGAGACGATGCCGGCGGACTCCTGTCCGCGGTGCTGGAGCGCATACAGTCCGAGAAAGGTGAACTCGGCCGCGGCGTCCAGACCCGACACACCAAAGACCCCGCATTCCTCGCGAAGCGACTTTCCCACCACGGGCAGACGCTGGTTCATCGAGGCCTATGCCCTCCTTCTCGCGCGATCGAGTCGCCGGTTTCTTAAACCTGTGCGTAAAATTCCCTTAAGAATTGATGATAACAGGAGGAGGCTGACGGTTCCACCCCGGAAGGGTGACCCGGCCGACATATCGTCGGCCAGTCGGCCGCGGCTGCCAGCCGGCGGCCGAACCGCCGATGAGAGCTTGTGTCAGCGCCGTATCGTCGTCGTGTCCGTCTTTTCCACCGGTGGCGGTGGCTCCGGCTGCGCAGGCCGGACCTCGACTCGCTCGACGGCCGTGGGGATCTGAAGACGCTCACCACCGGGAGTGGGTCGCGGCGTGACGCCCTTGGGAGAGGAGCTCTCTCCGGCGTACTCGCGCCAGGGAGCGCGCAATACGGCATCGACCACTTGTCCGTCGAGGAAGAACACGGTGTCCGGGAAGCCGCATTCCTTCTCGCAGCCGTTGTTGTAGAAATAGAAATCGTAATGCTCGTACGAGCGCATGCCTTGTGGCTCGCCGAACACCGCCTTGACCTCGTCGTACGACATGCCGGGCCGGATCGTCTGAACGTCCTGGGCCCAGGTCGCGCCGGCCGCCAGCATCACGGCGGCCAGGGCCACGGCGCTCAATGCGATTCGTCGTCTCACCATCGGCTCCCCCTCCTTCAGGCTCGGAGCGGCCTGCTACGCTTCGTCTTCGGAGGCCGAGCTATCCTCCGACGATCGCCCTGAGCGCAGGGGCCGCATGTCCTCGTACTCCAGATCGCGCGTCTCGGTTTCATCCATCCCCAGCTCGNNCGCGGAGACCAGAAGGAACGCGATTCCCGCGCGCCCTCTGGCGTTGTGGACGCTGAGTCGGGGGATGGCCGGATAGAGGATGTGGCTGAGCATCAGCCCACCCAGCACAATCATACCACCGCCGAGCAGCTGAGTCCATGGCCAGCCGCTCAGGTGCTGCGTGAAGAAGGCCGTCTGGCTGAACGGGTAGAAAGAGGAAAGGGTCACACCGGCCACCGGGGAGGGCAGGCCGTGGAAGTGTAGGCGCGCGTGGCCGCCCTGCTCGATGTTGAAGCGGGCCAGGCGGGTCGCGACGGCGGCGACATAGATGAAGGCGAGCGCCCAGCTCCAGTCGCCGTTCTCCAGCAACAGCTTGTAACTCAGCACGGCCGGGGCGACGCCGAAGCTCACGAGATCGACGAGAGAATCGAGCTCGGTGCCAAACGGCGAGCCGGTGCGTGCGTAGCGGGCGATGCGGCCGTCGATGCCGTCGGCGACCGCGGCGAGCACGACAAGCCAGGCGGCAAGACTGTAGTCGCCCCGCAGCGCGGCGATGATCGCCCAAAAACCGAAAAACAGATTTCCCAGCGTCAGCGCGTTCGGCAAGATGACGATTGCGCGCCGCCGCCCTGATTCTGCCGACCGAGTTCGCTTGATCATGGCGTCCCTGTCGTCTCGGATGGCAGGCGGGCCAGGATGGTCACGCCTCCGACCGCGCGCTTGCCTACGCGCACCTCGACGTTGGCGGTCGCAGGCAGGTAAACGTCAACCCGGGAGCCGAAGCGTATGAGCCCCATCCGCTCCCCCTGTCGGACCTGGTCTCCCACCTCCGCATAGGTCACGATCCGCTTCGCCGCCAGCCCGGCGATCTGGCGAACCAGAACCGGAAACCTGAGCGTGTGGATCCCGGTCGAAGACCGTTCGTTGGAGGCGCTGGCCGAGCGACGCCAGGCCGGCTCGAAGCGTCCGGGCTCGTACTCCCTCAGCTCCACGGCGCCCGACACCGGATAGCGGTTAACGTGCACATCGAACAGGGAAAGAAAGATCGAAATGCGCAGTGCCTGCCCGTGCAGATAAGACGGCTCCTCGACCGTACAGACTTCGATGACCTTGCCGTCCGCCGGGGCGAGCACGAGATCTTGCCCGATCGGTCCGTGACGCTCGGGGTCACGGAAAAAGGCGAGGACGCAGAGCGCCAGCACGCTGATAATCAGGGCGACCGTCCACAGGAAGGGGCCGCCCAGCAGCACCGCGGCGTCGAGCAGGACAATGGCCGGCAGCGCCGTGCTCAGGATGAACGGGAGGCCCTCGCGGGCCAGAGGCAATCGCATGCGCATCGAACTCGGACTAGGTCGACGTGATCAGAGGCGAACCGGTGATCATCTCGTACGCCTTCAGGTAACGCTTCGAGGTGCTGTCGACTACCGCCGGGGGCAGCGGGGGCGGCGGAGGCCGTTTGTCCCATTTTCCCTGCGCCACGATCCCGTCGAGGTAGTCGCGAACCGGTTGCTTGTCGAACGACTGCTGGCTGCGCCCCGGCTCGTAATCCTCCAGCAGCCAAAAGCGAGACGAGTCGGGCGTCAGAATCTCGTCGATGACGAGGATCTCACCCTCCTCGGAGACGCCAAACTCGAATTTAGTATCAGCGAGGATCACGCCGCCTTCGTGGGCGATGTCGCGTGCCCGCCCGTAAAGCGCAAGGCTGATTTCGCGCAACGTATTCGCGACGGCGGTGCCCAACACGGAGCGAACCTGGTCGAAGGTGATGTTCTCGTCGTGACCCTCGGTGGCCTTGGTCGCCGGTGAGAAGATGGGTGGGTCCAGGCGTTGACTCTCGACCAGCCCATCCGGTAGCGCCTCGCCGGCGAGCGTCCCGCTGGCCCGATACTCTTTCCAGGCCGAGCCGGTGATATACCCGCGCACCACACACTCGACGGGAAAAGGCTGCGTTTTGCGCACCAGCATCGACCGGCCCTCCCAACGCTCGCGGCTGGAAGCCATCGCCGGCTGGCGCTCGATGATCTCATCAGGTTCGGCCGTGACCAGGTGGCTGACCACGATGTCACCGGTTCTCTCGAACCACCAGCGCGAGAGTTGAGTGAGCACCCGCCCTTTGTGGGGAATCGGCTCGTTCAGCACCACGTCGAAGGCGCTGATGCGATCGGTGGCGACCAGCAGCAGATCGCGGTCCAGATGGTAGATCTCGCGGACTTTGCCTTCCCGGAAGAGCGGAAGGTCAAGCCCGACCTTGCTTAGTGCTTCGCTCATCGCGTCATGCCTCGTCATCTCCGCCGTGATTCGCGCCCTTCACACCGTCAGCACGGGACTTTCGACGCTGACCTCGGCCTTGTAACGCTCCAGCAGAGGATCGACCCACTCGGCCACGAAGCGGTCGACCTGCTCGGGGGCGCGGCCAACCATCGCCTCGGGCGCGAGCAGCCGCTCGAGCTGCTTGCGCTCCACCCCGATCTCGGCATCGCCCGCCAGGCGGTCGAGCAGGTCATTTGGCTCTCCACTCCGCACGCGTTCGGCGGCGGCCAGGGCGTGGCGGCGGATTCGCTCATGCAGCTTCTGGCGGTCGCCGCCGCGGCTGGCCGCGTGCATCAGCACCGGCTCGGCGGCCAGATACGGCATCTGTTCCTCGAGGCGTCGGGCGGCGACGTCCGGGTACACGTTGAGGCCGGCCGCGATGTTGTGGGCGAGCAGCAGGACGGCGTCCGTCGCCAGGTAAGCCTCGGGCACTGCGATGCGCTTGTTTGCCGAGTCGTCCAGGCTGCGCTCGAGCCACTGCGAAGCGGCGGTGATGGCCGGATCGAGGGCGAGCACGATGACGTGCCGTGCCAAAGCGTTGATGCGCTCGGCACGCATCGGGTTCCGTTTGTGCGCCATGGCGCTAGATCCGACCTGCTTCTCCTCGAAAGGTTCGGCGATCTCACCGAAGCTCTGCAGCAGCCGGATGTCATTGGCGAACTTCGAGACCGATTGAGCGACCTCGGCCAAGGTGTTCAACAGTGACGCGTCGATCTTGCGTGGGTAAGTCTGCGAGGTGACGCCGAACAACCCGCTGAAGTTCATTCGCTCGGCGATCAACGCGTTGAGCCGATCGACCTTGGCGCCCGCGCCGTCGAACAAGCTGAGGAACGAGGCCTCGGTCCCCGTGGCCCCGCGCGCTCCACGGAAGCGGAGCTTGGCCAGGCGATGCTCGATCGTCTCCACGTCCAGGATCAGGTCCTGAATCCAAAGGGTCACGCGCTTGCCGATCGTCGTCGGCTGCGCCGGCTGCAAGTGGGTATAGCCGACGGTGGGCAGGGCGCGGTGCCGCACCGCTTGAGCGCGCAGAGCGGCGATGACGCTCAGGATCCGACGGAGGACGAGTGTCAGAGCCTCGCGATGCTGTATGAGGTCGGCGTTGTCCATGACGAACGCCGAGGTGGCTCCCAGGTGGATGACGCCGCGCGCGGCCGGGGCCACCTCGCTGAAGTGGTGGATGTGCGCCATCACTTCGTGGCGCACCTCGGACTCGATCTCGGCGATTCGGGCCAGATCGATGGTGTCGAGCTGCGCTCGCATGGCGTCGGTGGCGGCCGCCGGGATGTCGAGGCCCAGCTCGCGCTCGGCTTCGGCGAGGGCGATCCAGAGCTGCCGCCAGATCCGAGCACGATGTCGCGGTCCGAAGATCGCCGCCATCTCGGCCGATGCGTACCGCGTGATCAACGGGTTCTGGTAGCGGTCCGCGACGCCGGTCATCCTTTCTCCATTCGGAAGAGGGTTCGCCAGAGCTGGCCGCCGCGCTCGTAGATGACCCGGACCGTGGCGCCGCGACCGGCCAGATAATCGAGGGCCTCGGCGACATCGTCGGCGCTCGCCACGCGGGCGCGGTTGATCTCCACGATGAGGTCGCCCTGCCGAAGCCCGGTCATCCGGGTGACATAGTCCGAGACGCCCACGATCAATGCGCCTTCCGGGTT